>Ga0316603_10000917_pt1 | contig 15216 bp, 13 predicted proteins | sample OWC_soil_day10_n_FD_207649 | JGI IMG/M metagenome (GOLD analysis project Ga0316603, IMG submission 207649) | Wetland soil microbial communities from Old Woman Creek delta, Ohio, United States - OWC_soil_day10_noCT | ecosystem: Environmental > Terrestrial > Soil > Wetlands | place: USA: Ohio... | reverse complement strand
AAGGGCGCGCACATCGTGGCGGCGATGCACACGCTGGACGACATCCTGCGCCGCATGCAGGAGCACCAGGCGAAAAAGCGCCCGCTGCTGCGCGCGCTGAAGTCCTGGGCGCCGCCCGGGCACTGACGCGCCGGCCGGCGGGGCCTTGAAAGCCGCTGCGGCGCACCGATCTACGCTGCATGAATACCGCAGCCATCCATGTCGCCTGCCCGCATTGTGGGGCCACGAACCGTGTTCCCGCCGAGCGTCTCGGCGACGATCCGGTGTGCGGCCGCTGTAGCCAGGCCCTGCTGGACGGCCAGCCGGTGGAACTGAGCGATGCCAACTTCGACCGCGTGGTCGAGCACAGCGACCTGCCGGTGGTGGTGGACTTCTGGGCACCATGGTGCGGCCCGTGCCGGCAGATGGCGCCGCAGTTCGAGCAAGCCGCCGGCACACTGAAGGGCCGCGCGCTGCTGGTCAAGGTGAATAGCGACGACAACCCGCGCACCGCGTCGCGCTTCGGCATCCGCAGCATCCCCACGCTGGTGAAGCTGCAGCGCGGCCGGGAAGTGGCGCGCGTGGCCGGGGCGCGGCCGGCCGGGCAGATCGTGCAGTTTGCCCAGGCCTGATCCAGCCGCGTCGAGCTTGGATCGACGCACACAGATCGGGGCCGCGTGAATACTGCGCGCCCGGCGCCGCCGGTTCGCGGCGCAGCGCTGCAGAACACGAAGACTGCCGCCGATGGTGTCGATAGCGAGGACCGGCGCCAAAGCGCCGCGTTCAGTGCCACACGCGCATGACCACTCAGCTTCGAGAGCGACACCCGATGATCGACAAGCCTATTTTCTGGGCTGCCCCGCTGGCAGTCGCGTTCCTGCTCTCGGGCTGCGGCGGCGGCAGCGGCAGCGGCAGCGACAGTGACGGCTCGGTCGCCGGCGCGCTCGACAACACCCCGCCGGCGGTGAGCTACGTCACACCGTCCAACAACGCAGGCAACGTCGGCACGAATGCGCGCCTGACCATCACCTTCAGCGAGACCATGGACGAGGCCTCGCTGGCCTCGTCGATCGCCTTGGTCGACGAGGCCAGCGGTTCGGTGATCGTGTTGCGCGACATCAGCTTCGACCGCACGAACAACATCGCGACCCTCACGCTGCAGGCCCCGCTGACGCCCCAGCGCCGCTACCGCGCCGAGGTCTCGACCTCAGCCAGGGACTTGGCGAGCAATGCGCTGGCCAGCGCCTATGCCTGGCGCTTCGACACCGGTGCAGGCGAAGACAGCACGGCCCCGACCGTCACCTCCCACACGCCGGCCGCGGGTGCCACCGGAGTGCCGACCGACGGCGCCGTCGCCATGTCCTTCAGCGAACCGATGGACGTGGCCTCGGTGAGCGCCGCCTTCACGCTGTCGGGCGGTGGAAATGCCGTTGCCGGCAGGCTGGCCTACGTCGGACAAGCCGCCGTGTTCAAGCCGGACGCCGCGCTGGCGCCGGGATCGGCCTACGTGGCCACGTTGCGCCGCACGGCCACCGATCTGGCGGGCAACGCGCTGGCCGGCGACGTCGTGTGGAGCTTCAGCACGGGCTCGGGCACCGACCGGACGCCGCCGCTCGTGCTGAACGTGTCCCCGACGATCGACGCCGCGCAGGTGCCGCGCAACGCGGTGCTTGCCGTGACTTTCAGCGAGCCGATCTATCCGTTCGTCTTCGGGTCGATCGATGGTGCGATGGTCGAGGTGGCCATCGACTACGCGACCAATACGGCGACCATGATCCCGACGACGGCACTCCGCGCGAACGCCGCCTATACGGCCAGCGCTTCGGCCAGGGACCTCGCGGGCAACGCGATGCCCGAGCCCTATCGCTGGGTCTTCTTCACGGGGCCGTAGGCGACGTCGCCCGCTTGCGTGCCAGTTCGACGAACCAGTCCACGCAGTCGGCATTGGCCATCGCGTCGCGCTTGAGCACCGCATCGGGGCTGGCGCCCATCAGCAGCTTCTTCACCGGCAGTTCCATCTTCTTGCCCGACAGCGTGCGCGGGACGGCGCCGACCTGATAGACCTCGTTCGGCACGTGGCGCGCCGACAGCGCCTCGCGGATGACCTGCTTGATGCGCCGCGTCAACGCGTCGTCGAGCACGAGGCCGTCGCGCAGCACCACGAACAGCGGCATCCAGCTTTCGCGGCCCAGGTATTCGAGATCCACCACCAGGCTGTCCAGCACCTCGGGCAGCGCCTCCACCGCGCGGTACAGCTCCGAGGTGCCCATGCGGATGCCATGCCGGTTGATGGTGGCGTCGCTGCGGCCGTAGATGATCGCGCCGCCGCGCGGCGTGATCCTGATCCAGTCGCCGTGGCGCCAGATGCCGGGGTACATGTCGAAATAGCTTTCGTGGTACCTGCGGTTGCCTTCGTCGCCCCAGAAGTACAGCGGCATCGACGGCATCGGCTTGGTGCACACCAGTTCGCCGACCTCGTCGACGAGCGCGCGGCCCACGCCGTGGGCGTCGGGCTCGGACCAGGCCTCGACGCTGGCACCCAGGCAGCGGCACTGCATCTCGCCGGCCACCACCGGCAGCGTGATCAGCCCGCCGACGAAGGCGCCGGCGAAATCGGTGCCGCCGCTGATTGGCGCGAGCCAGATGTCCTGCCCGTCCACCTTGGGCAGCTTGTCCCAGATCCAGCGGTAGCAGTCTTCCGACAGCGGCGAGCCGGTGGAGCCGATCGCACGCAGCGCCGACAGCTCGGCCACGGCCTGCGGCTCCACGCCGGCCTTCAGGCACGACGCATAGAAGGCCGCACCGGCACCGAAGAAGCTGCAGCGTGCCAGCCCGGCAAAGCGCCAGAGCGTGCTCCAGTCGGGCGCGCCCTGCGGGCCGGCCGGGCTGCCGTCGAAGATGCAGACGGTGGTGCCGCCGAGCAGCGCGCCGAGCTGGCTGTTCCACATGATCCAGCCGGTGCTCGAATACCAGTGGAAGCGGTCGCCGCCAAGCACGCTGGGGCCGACGTTGTTGTGCAGCGCTCCCATCTTCAGCGCCTCGAGCATGACGCCGCCGTGGCCGTGCACGATGGGCTTGGGCAGGCCGGTGGTGCCGCTGGAATACACGACCCACAGCGGGTGGTCGAAGGGCAGCGCTTCGGGCGTGAAAGGCAGGTCGCCGGCCAGCATCGCGGCCAGGTCGTGGGCTTGGCGCTGCGGGCCCGACAGGTCGGCATCGAGCCCCAGGTTGCGCCACAGCAGCGCATGGCGCACGCTGGGCAGCTCGGCCAGCAGTTGGGCCAGCAGCCCACGCCGGTCGTGCGCCTGCCCCGCATAGCGGTAGCCGTCGCAGGCCACCAGCAGCTTGGGCTCGATCTGGCGGAAGCGGTCCAGCACCGCCACCGGCCCCATGTCCGGCGAGCACACCGACCAGATCGCGCCGACGCCGACGCAGGCCAGGAAGACGATGATGGTCTCGGGCACGTTGGGCATGACGGCGCAGATGCGGTCGCCGCGCTGCACGCCCATCGCGCGGAAGGCCGCGGCGCAGGCCGCCACCTGGCGGCGCAGCTCGGGCCAGGACAGCTCGCGCAGCTCACCGCGCGCGAGCAGGGCTTCGTCGGCGAAGACGATGGCCGGGTGGCCGGCGGCATGGCTGGCGTCGGCATGGCGCAGCAGGTGCTGCGCGTAGTTGAGCTGCGCGCCGGGGAACCACTTTGCGCCGGGCATCTGCGGCTGTTCCAGCACCGCGCGGTAGGGCGTGGGCGACTGCAGTTCGAAGTAGTCCCAGATCGAGGCCCAGAACGCCTCCAGATCGTCGACCGACCAGCGCCACAGCGCGTCGTAGCTGTCGAAGTGCAGGCCGCGGTGCTGCTGCAGCCAGCGCTGGTAGCGGGTGATGTGCGCTTCGGGTCGGGACATGGTTCAGGGTTTGAAGTCGCCGGCAAAGACCACGTCGATGCTGTCCGGCCGCAGGTACCTGCGCAATGCGGAGTTCACCTGTTCGGTGGTCAGCGCCGCCAGCGCCGCGTCCACCCGCGCCGAGATCTCGAAGCTGCGCTGCAGGTACAGGTTGGCGGCCAGCTGCGAGGCCAACACGTCGTCCTGCGCGCGCGACAGGCGCCGGAAGTTGAGCAGGCCGGCGCGGCCTTCGTCCAGTTCCTGCGCGCTGAAGCCGTCCTTCAGCGCGCGCGCCAACTCCTCTCGCAGCGCGCTTTCCACCTTGGCCCGGTTCTGCGGCGCGAAGATCGCGCTGGCCATCCAGTTGGAGTTGGGCTCGAAGTTGTTCCAGGCGACGTGGCTGCCGACGCTGTAGGACAGCCCTTCGCTTTCGCGGATGCGCTTCCACAGCCGCGAGCTACCGCCGCTGCCCAGCAGGTAGTTGGCCATCATCATGGCCGGGTAGTCGGCGTCGTTGTCGGACAGCGCCAGCGGCAGGCGCGCACGCAGGTCGGCGTTCTGCTTGTCGGGCGTGGCCAGACGCAGCGTCTCGCCCTTGCCCGGCAGCAGCGGCTGCGGCACGCGGGTGAAGGGCTCGCCGGCAGTCCAGTCGCCGAAGCCCGAGCGCAGCGCGCGCTGCAGCGCCGGCAGGTCGATGTCGCCAACGGCGCCGAACTGCGCGAAGCGCGCGCCGTAGAAACGGCCGTGGAAGGCGCGCACCTGTTCGACCGTCAGCGCGTTCAGGTCCTGCAGCTGCTCGTCGAAGCTGCGCGCGTGCCGGACGTCGCCGCGCGGGTAAGGGTTGCCCAGGCGGGCCAGCGCGTTGCCGGCCACCGCGCCGGGCTCCTTGCGCGCCGCCTCGACGCGCGTCACGGCCTGGCGCCTGTATTCGTCGAAGGCCTCGGCCGGGAAGGACGGCCGGCGCAGCAGCTCGGCCACCAGCGTCACCGCCTCGGCCAAGTGCTCGCGCCTCGAACTGAGCACGACGTTGACGACGCCGGCACCGGACTGCACCGACATCTCGGTCTTCAGCGCGTCGAGCCGGTCCTGCACCTGCTGGCGCGACAGCGTGGCGCTACCCTTGTCGAGCAGCCGGGCGGTGGCCTCGGCGGCGGCGGCCTGGCCGAACAGGCTTCTCTCGTCGCCGAAGCGCAGGCTGAGCACGGCCTGCACGGCGCCGCCGCGCGTCGGCTTGGCCAGCACCGCGGCCTTCAGCCCGCCGAATTCGAAGCGCTGCGTGCGCGCATCGATGTTCGCCGGCGTGGCGTCGAAGGCGGCCACGGTGGCCACCGCCGCCTGCGGCTTGAACTGCGCCATCGTCTTCGCCATGTCGGCCAGGGCGGGCGCCGGCGCGCGCTGCGGCGCATCGGTGGGCAGGTACAGGCCGAGCGTGCGGTTGGCCGGGCGAAGGTAGGCCTCGGCCACGCGCTGCAGGTCGGCCAGCGTCACCTGCTGCACCTGGTCGCGGCCCAGGAAGAACAGACGCCAGTCGCCCATGGCAATGGCCTCGGACAGCGCCAGGCCGATGTTTTCGGGGTCGGTGAAGGTCTGCTCCCAGCCGTTGAGCCATTGCGTGCGTGCGCGCTGCAGCTCTTCGGCGCTGATCGGCGCCTTGGCCAGCGCCTCGCTCACGTCGAGCAGCACGCCGCGCGCCTTGTCCACGTCCTGCCCCGGTGCCAGTTCGGCGCCGAGGATCAGCACGGCCGGGTCGGCCAGCGACCAGGCGAAGGCAAAGGTGCTGGAGGCGAGCTGCCTTTCGGTCAGCTGCTTGTGCAGCCGGCCCGACGGCGCGTCGCCGAGCACCTGCGCCAGCAGCTCGACCGCGGCAAAGTCCGGCTGCGAGCCCGCCGGAACGTGGTAGGCCGCCATCAGCAGCGGCGCGCCGCCACTGCGCCGAAGCGTGACCTGGCGCTCGCCGTCCTGCGCCGCATCGAGCGTGTACATCGCCGGCAGCGTGCGCGTGGGCTTCGGCGTCGGGCCGAAGCTCGCCGCCACCCACTGAAGCACGCGCTGCGGGTCGAACTTGCCCGACACGATCAGCGTGGCGTTGTCCGGCTGGTAGTACAGCCGGTAGAAGGCCTGCAGCCGCGGGATGTCGACGTTCTCGACGTCGCTGCGCGCGCCGATCACCGAGCGGCCATAGGGGTGCCAGTCGTAGGCCGCCGCCATCGTGCGCTGAATCAGGATTCGGCTGGGGCTGTTCTCGCCGCTTTCCATCTCGTTGCGCACCACCGTCATCTCGGTGTCCAGGTCGGCGCGGGAGATGTGGCTGTTGACCATCGAGTCGGCCAGCCAGCCCAGGTACCACTGCAGGTTGTCGTCGTTGGCCGAAAAGCTGGCGGTGTAGTTGGTGCGGTCGAAGCTGGTGCTGCCGTTGGCGGCCAGGCCGCGGCGGGTGAATTCGGCCCACACCTTGGGGTGCTTGGGCGAGCCCTTGAACAGCATGTGCTCCAGCAGGTGCGCCATGCCGGTCTCGCCGACGTTTTCGTGGCGCGACCCGACCCGGTAAGTCAAGTTGACCGTGGTGGTGGGCTTGGAGTCGTCGGGCACCAGCAGGATCTGCAGGCCGTTGGCCAGCCGGTATTCGTCGATGCCCTCGACCGAGCGCACTGCGCTCACGCCGGCGGGCAGCGTCTGCGCCGCCAGAGGTGCGAGAAAAGTCAGCGGGGCCAGACAGAGCGCCAGGCGGCGCAGCAGCTTCAGCATGGGACGGGGCTCGGGTAGCGGATGACGGTCCCAGTCTATGGGCACCGGGTTAAGCCGGGGTTAGCAGGGGCTGCATGCCCCCAGGGCGGGCCGGCACGGCCGCGCCGGCCCGCGAACTGATCGATCGCAAGGACACCGCGCCCAGCCCGCGGCAGCATGAGCGTCGGCATTGACCGCATGGAGATTGACATGAAACGCATCACCCTGACGACGCTGGCGGCCACGGTCTGCCTGGCCTGGCTGCCGGCTGCAGCACAGAGCGGCACCCATGCCGTGCGCGTGCTGACCCCCGAGACCGCGATGAAGGCCACGCAGGCGGCACTGCAGTCCTGCCGCCAGTCGGGCTACCAGGTCGCCGTCGCGGTGGTCGACCGCTTCGGCAGCGCGCAAACGATGCTGCGCGACCGCTTCGCCGGCCCGCACACACCCGAAACCGCGATCAACAAGGCCTGGACGGCAGTGAGCTTCCGCACCCAGACTACCGATCTGGCGCGCGCGACCCAGCCCGGCCAGCCGAGTTCGGGCATCCGCCACCTGCCGCGCTTCGTCGGCGTCGGCGGCGGCATGCTGATCGAGGCCGGCGGCTCGATCGTCGGCGCGATCGGGGTGTCCGGTGCACCGAACGGCGACGCCGACGATGCCTGCGCGAAGGCCGGCATCGCGGCGATCCGCGACGAACTGGAACTCTGAGCAGGCCGCCAGTCGTCGGCCGGCACAGGCCAGGGGCGACGCCGCCGCGCTGACGCGGCCGCGTCAGCGCGGCGGCGCCACCATCGGCCAGCCGCGCCGTGCCCATTCGGCCATGCCGCCCTCGACGTAGCGCACATGCCCGTAGCCGCCGCGCTCGCGCAGTGCCTGCAGCGTGGCGCGCGAGCGGTTCTGCGTATTGCAGATCAGCAGCACCGGCTGGGAGGGGTCGGTCGGGATCTCGCCCAGGCGTGCGGCGAGCTGGCGCATCGGCAGCAAGCGCGCACCGGACGCGACGCCGCTGGCGTGTTCGGAGGGCTCGCGGATGTCGATCAACAGCGCGCGGCCCGACTCGAACTCGGCACGCGCCGCCTCGAGGTCGATGCGATCGGGCGCCGAGGCGCGGCTCAGGTCCGACAGTGAGAACACGCCGAAGCCTGCCGCGCCGGAAAGCAGCGCGGCGGCCACGAAGCTCCGCCGCCGGGGGCTGGCGCCGGAAGGCTGGTGCGGGACGGAACGGGTCATGGTCGGCGATCGGAGGGTCCAGTATTCGTAGATAAGTATACTTTTATATGTACGCTGGAGCTCCGCGTCCTGCGCACCCGGCGCTTCGAGGGAACCGCATGCTGTCCGTGTCGCTCGGCCCGCTGGCGCTGCCGGTGGCGCCGCTCATGCTGCTGATCGCGCTCATCGCAGCCACGATGCTGCTGCGGCCGCTCGTCCGCCGCGCCAACGCGGCCGGGCTGGCCGAGCAGGCATCGAACGCGCTCTGGGCCGCCGTCGGTGTGGGCCTGGTCGGCGCCCGCATCGGCCATCTGCTGGCGCACGCCGAGGCCTACGCCGCCTTGCCCTGGGCCGCGCTCGACCTGCGCGACGGCGGCTGGCACGCGCCCACCGGGCTGGTCGCGGGCATCGGCTGGCTGGCCTGGCGCGGCGGGCGCATGGCGCCGCTGCGGCGCCCTCTGGCCCTCGCCGCCGCCGCGGGTTTGCTGCTGTGGGGCACTGCGAACTTCGTCTGGCGCCAGATCGACGACGCCCGTGCCCCGGCCCTCGCCGGCCTGCGCTTCCAGACCTGGCCCGAAGGCCACCAGGTGTCGCTGCCCGAGGCGGTCGCCGGGCGGCCGGCGGTGGTCAACCTGTGGGCCAGCTGGTGCGCGCCCTGCCGCGCCGAGATGCCGACCCTGGCGGCGGCCCAGCAACGCGAGACCGATATCGCCTTCCTGTTCGTCAACCAGGGCGAACGCGCGGCCACGGTGCAGGCCTATGTGCAGCGCGAAGGCCTGGCGTTGCGCGGCGTGCTGCTCGATCCGGCGCAGGCGCTCGGCCCGGCCGTTGGGTCGAGCGGCCTGCCGACGACGCTGTTCATCGACGCGCGCGGGCGCACGGTGCATGCCCACTTCGGCGTCATCAACGCCGCCGCGCTGCGGGCGCGAATCGCGCAACTGCGCGCAACGCAGGAGCGGGCCGCCACGCCTGCCGTGCCCGCCGTCGCGGCGGCAGCGGCGCGCTGAGCGTCGGCGCGGGCCGGCGGCAGGCGATCAGCGGTGCCCGCCCGCCTGCATCGCGGCGTCGATGTCCAGGTACTTCCAGAAATCGCGCACGAAGAGGTTGCGGTCGAAGCCCAACACCCAGGGGTGCCACAGGTCGGTGGTGATGCGGTGCACGTGCACCTTGTAGGGCATGTAGGCGATCATGATCTTCTTCGCCTGGTCGATCAGCGCCTGGCGCTCGGGGCCGTCGGGCAGCATGCGCTGGCGCTCGTACAGCTCGTTGAAGGCCTTCAGGTCGAAGCGCGCATGGTTGGCCTGGCCCTTGTTGGGGCCGTAGCCCAGCGCCAGGAACGTATCGGCGTCGGGCTGGCTGGCGCTCCAGCCCACGCCCCACATCATCAGCTTGCCGGCGCGGCTGGCCTTCAGCTGCTCGGGCCACTTGGCGACCTTGAACTCGATGCGCAGGCCCAGCGCGTCCATGTTCTTCTTCCACAGCTCGCTGAGCTGGCGCGAGGTCTGGTCGGGAGAGGTGGCGTACTCCAGCTGCATCGGCCGGCCGTCGGGCTGGTCGCGCCAGCCGTCGCCGTCGCGGTCGACGTAGCCGTACAGGTCGAGCAGCGCCTTGGCACGTGCCAGGTTGTGCTCGCTCATCTCGCTCCTGAAGGCCGGGTCGTAGCCCCAGGCGCCGGGCGCCACCGGCGACTGCGCCGGCACCGCCTGGCCTCGCCGCACCAGCGCGATCTCGCGCGGCACGTCCACCGCCAGCGCGATGGCTCGGCGCAGCGCCACCTTGTCGGGCGCGGTGCCGCCGACCAGCGGATGCTCCATGCCGAAGTAGGTGACGGCCACGTCGGCGCGCGGCACGCGCAGCATGCCGATGCCGCGCTTGGCCAGGTTGGGCGCGAGCTGGTTGTTCGGGATCGCGATGTCGGCGAATTCGCCCGGCACGCCCTCCAGCAGGTCCTGCTCGCCATTCAGGAACGACAGCCAGCGCGGCTGCGCTTCTTCGATCACCGAGATCTGCACCTGGTCGATGATCGGCAGGCGCCGGCCCTTGAACTGCTGGGCGATGGCCTGCAGCCGCGCGTCGTCGGCCGGCGGCTGTTCGTCGTACAGCACCTCGCGGTAGTTCGGGTTCTTCTGCAGCAGCATGCGCGAGCTGCGCTTCCACTGTGCCAGCCGGTACGGGCCGGTGCCCACCGGATGCTCGCCGACCTTGTCGCCATGCGCCTCGACCACCTCGCGCGCCAGCGCGCCGGTGAAGGAGCCGTCGGCCAGGTTGTAGAGGAAGCGCGGGCTGGGCTCGGCCAGGCGGATCTGCAGCGTGTAGCGGTCCAGCGCGCGCAGGCCCTCGACCTCGGTGTCGTAGTCGAAGGGCTGCTTGGCGTCGAGCGCCCTCTTGCGCAGCTCGCTCAGGCCCAGGATCTTGGCGCTCTCCAGGATGTAGAGGTTGCCGCTCTTCCAGCGCGGGTCGTAGTGGCGCTTGATCGAATACACGTAGTCGGCGGCGGTGAGCTCGCGCTTCCTGCCGCCGAAGGCCGGGTCGTCGTCGAACAGGATGCCGGGCTTGAGGCGGATCGTGAAGCTGCGGAAGTCGGCCGAGACCTCGGGCATCGCCGCGGCGGTGTTGGGCCGCAGCCTGAAGGGCCGCGCCATGAAGGCGAACTCCAGCGGCGCGTCGAAGATGCCGGCGGCCACGGTGCGCGAGTACAGGTCGCTGATCTGCGCCGGGTCGAAGCTGGTCTCGGCGATGGGGAAGGCATAGCGCAAGGTCTTCGTCGGCGCGCCGCCCTGCGGCCACGCCGCGACGGCCAGCAGCGCCAGGCCGCCCGGCAGCAGGATGCGCAGTGCTCGATGCAGTGCTCGGTACCCCATCGGCGCGAGCCTACACTGCCACCCCAATGGCTGCTTACCTGCTCCGGCGACTGTGGCAGATGGTGCCCACGCTGCTTGGCGTGGTGCTGCTGGTGTTCGTGCTCTTCAAGTTCTTCGGCGGTGACCCGGCCGAAATCCTGGGCGGCCTGAACGCCAGCCCCGAGCAGGTGGCCTCGATCCGCCAGCAGCTCGGCCTGGACCAGTCCTGGTGGGTGCAGCTGGGCCTGTTCGTCAAGCAGATCGCCAGCTTCGACTGGGGCCGCAGCTGGGCCACCAACGAGCCGGTGGCCCGGCTCTTTGCCACCCGGCTGCCGGCCACGCTGACGGTGATGCTGCCGATCCTGGTGCTGGACACGCTGCTGGCGATCCCGATCGCGCTGTTCGTGGCCACGGTGCGCGGCTCGCTGACCGACCGCGTGCTGATGATCGCCACCACGGTCGCGCTGTCGATCAGCTTCCTCGTCTACATCATCGTCGGCCAGTACCTCTTCGGCTTCCAGCTCGGCTGGTTTCCGGTGCAGGGCTGGAGCGACAGCGTGTGGACCAACCTGACGGTGTACGCGCCGCTGCCGGTGCTGCTGGCGCTGCTGGTGGGGCTGGCGCCGCAGACGCGGCTGTACCGCAGCTTCTTCCTCGACGAGGTCGGCCAGGACTACGTGCGCACCGCGCGCGCCAAGGGCCTGGGCGAAGGCCTGATCCTGTGGCGCCACGTGCTGCGCAATGCGCTGATCCCGATCCTGACGAACATCGGCCTGGCGCTGCCGGGCATCTTCGTCGGCTCGTTCCTGATCGAGGTGTTCTTCTCGATCCCCGGCCTCGGCCGCGAGGTGCTGCTGGCGGTGAACCGCAGCGACTACCCGGTGATCCAGGCGGTGACGATCTACGTCGCCATGCTGACCATGGCCATCAACCTGCTCACCGACCTGCTTTACAAGTGGGTCGATCCGCGGGTGGTGCTGAAGTGAGTGCGCCGCTGCAACGCTCGGAAGGCGTGTGGCAGGCGGCGTGGCGGCGCTTTCGCGGCGACCGGCTGGGCATGGTGTGCGGCGCCGTCGTGCTGGCCTTCGTGCTGCTGATCGTGCTTTCGGCGCTGGGCCTGGTGGCCGGCGGCTGGCAGCGCGAGCGCGGCGTGCCCAATGCGCCGCCCGGCTTCGTCGGCCCACGAGCGGCCGAAGGCGCCGCCGCCGTTGCCGTGCCGCGAGGGCCCAACGCCGACCTGTCGGAGGTGGACCCGCTGGCGCCGCGCTACGCCGAATGGGACGCGCGCGCGGCCGCCTTCCGCAGCGTCGAGGTCGACAAGCTGCAGACGCTGCCACTGGGCGCCGACAAGCTGGGCCGCGACGTGCTGGCCAAGGCCGTCAAGGGCACCGAGATCTCGGTCTTCGTCGGCGTGATGGCGGCGCTGGTGGCCACGCTGATCGGCACGCTGCTGGGCGCCGTCGCCGGCTTCTTCGGCGGGCGCAGCGGCGACCTGCTCGAATGGCTCTACAACGTCTTCACCTCGATCCCCGGCATCCTGCTGATCTTTGCCTTCGCGGCCGTGTTCGGCCGCGGCATCGGCACGGTGGTGCTGATCCTGGGCCTGACCGGCTGGACCGGCATCTACCGGCTGGTGCGCGCCGAGTTCATCAAGCACGCCGTGCGCGACTACGTGCGCGCGGCGCAGGCCATCGGCGCCAGCGCAGCCAGCCGCATGTTCCGCCACATCCTGCCCAACGTCAGCCACGTGATCCTGGTGCAGCTGTCGATCCTGACGGTGGGCTTCATCAAGGCCGAGGTGATCCTGTCCTACCTGGGCCTGGGCGTGCCGGTGGACCAGGTGAGCTGGGGCACGATGCTGGCCGAGGCCCAGAGCGAGCTGCTGCTGGGCCACTGGTGGCAGCTGGCGGCGGCCACGCTGTTCATGGCCGTGTTCGTGACCGCGTTCTCGCTGCTGACCGACGCGCTGCGCGATGCGCTCGACCCCAAACTCCGCGGTGCCGAATGAGCCCGAAGCTGCTGTCCATCCAGGACCTGCGTGTGGCCTTCCGCATGGGCCGCGGGACGGGCCGCGTGCAGGCGGTGCGCGGCATCGGCTTCGACATCGACGAGCACAGCAGCGTGGCGCTGGTCGGTGAATCGGGCTCGGGCAAGAGCGTGACGGCAATGTCCATCGTCAACCTGCTGCCCGACAACGCCGAGCGCAGCGGCCGCATTCTGTACGGCGGGCGCGACCTGCTGCAGGCCGGCGCCGCCGAGATGCGCGCACTGCGCGGGCGGGAGATCGCCTGCGTGTTCCAGGACCCGATGAGCTCGCTCAACCCGGTGCTGCCGGTGGGGCTGCAGTTGTGCGAGCCGCTGCGCACGCACCTGAAGATGAGCCCGCGCCAGGCGCGCGAGCGCGCTGAAGCGCTGCTCGCCGAAGTCGGCATGCCCGAGCCGCGGCGCCGACTCGATGCCTATGCGCACGAACTGTCGGGCGGCCAGCAGCAGCGCGTGATGATCGCGATGGCGCTGGCCTGCGAGCCCCGGCTGCTGATCGCCGACGAGCCGACCACCGCGCTGGACGTGACCATCCAGCGCCAGATCCTGGAGCTGCTGGCCACGCTGAAGGCGCGGCACCGCATGAGCCTGCTGTTCATCAGCCACGACTTGGGCGTGGTCGGCGAGATTGCCGACCGCGTGGTGGTGATGCGCCACGGCGAGCTGCGCGAGCAGGGCGCGGTGGCGCAGATCTTCGAAGCGCCGCGCGACGCCTACACACGCGCGCTGCTCGCCTGCCGGCCAAACCTGGCCGGTCCGCCGCCGGCGCGGCTGCGCGTCATCGACGAGCCCATGACCGGCGACGCCGCGGCGCCCGCGCAGCGCGCGGCCAGGGACCCGGACGCGCCGGTGGTGCTGGAGGTACGCGCGCTGGCCAAGTCCTTCTGGCTGCGCCAGGGGCTGTTCGGCAAGCGCGAATTCCGGGCGCTGCGCGGCGTGAGCTTTGCGCTGCGACGCGGCCACACGCTGGGCGTGGTCGGCGAGTCGGGCTCGGGCAAGACCACGCTGGGCCTGACGCTGCTGCGCCTGCTCGAACCCAGCGCCGGCGAGGTGCGGCTCGACGGACTCGACCTGCGCGAGACCCGCGCGCTGGCGCTGCGCCGACGGCTGCAGATCGTGTTCCAGAACCCCTACGCGTCGCTGAACCCGCGCTTCAGCGTCGGTCAGACGCTGGTCGAGCCGATGGCCATCCACGGCATCGGCGCGACCCAGGCCGAACGCGAGCAGCGCGCCCGCGAGCTGCTGGCCAAGGTCGGGCTGGACGACAGCGCCTTCGGCAAGTACCCGCACGAGTTTTCCGGCGGCCAGCGCCAGCGCGTGGCCATCGCCCGCTGCCTGACGCTGCAGCCCGAGGTGCTGGTGCTGGACGAGGCGGTGTCGGCGCTGGACGTGAGCGTGCAGGCGCAGGTGCTGAACCTGCTGCGCGACCTGCAGGACGAACTCGGCCTGGCCTATGTGTTCATCAGCCACGACCTGGGCGTGGTGCGCTTCATCAGCGACGAGGTGCTGGTGATGAAGGACGGCGCGGTCGTCGAGCAGGCCGGCGCTGAAGCGATCCTGGCCGCGCCGACCCAGGACTACACGCGCCGGCTGCTCGCCGCCGTGCCGCGCGGCTACGTGGCGCCGGTCACGCCTTGATACCGCGAATGCTGCCCCACTTGGGCACTTGCCGACGCATCGCGTCAGACTTGTAACAACGCGCTGACGCAGCAGACGTTTTGCGACAGTCGCCGCGGCGCCGCGTCGTGAACAAGCGCACACGCCGCCGACCGAGCAGGCCCCTCGGCCACCTGGCATGGAAGCTGCCCCGTGCATCGCTCGGCATTCGTGCCGATAAACCCGTCAACACACGCAGCGAGGGCCCGCACATGACCGTTTCGTCGTTGGTATCCACTTCGGCCTCGCGCCGCCTGCGTGCGGCATCGCCCGGCCTGCGGGGCGGTGCTTCGTCGCTGCTGCGACTATCGCGCGGCAGCGACGCGCGCCTGCCTTCTGGCGCCGCGCTGTCCGAATGGGCGGAACGCGCGGGGGGCCTGCTGGACCTGACGCCGATGATGGTCGGCCCGCTGTCGCAGCCGGTGCGCGTCAGCGCGCCGGCGCACGAGCGGCCGGTGCACGCCCCGGCGCGGGGGGTGCAGGCATGATCCTCACACCCGCCCCGCTGCAACGCCCGGCGCTCGCCGGCACCATGGTGCACCCGATGCCGCGCAGCGGCGCGCCGGCTCCCGCGCGGGCCGTGCCGGCGCCGCGCCCGGTGTTGCAGACGTCGATGCGCGTGCCGCAGCAGTTGTGCCTGGACCTGCAGCCGCGCCAGCGCTGACGCGCCGCTGAAGCCCGGGCCGGCGGCGCCGTCCCGCGCCGCTCAGCCGTTGGACCAGAGGACCTTCTTCTTCTGGCCGACCCAGCGCTCGTAGTTCGCGGCGAAGACGTCCTCGATCTTGTTGCGCTTGACCTTCATGGTCGGCGTGAGGATGTCGTTCTCCACGCTCCAGGCCTCGGCCGTGATGACCAGGCAGTCCAGTTGCTCGTGCGGATCG
>Ga0316603_10000915_pt1 | contig 15251 bp, 9 predicted proteins | sample OWC_soil_day10_n_FD_207649 | JGI IMG/M metagenome (GOLD analysis project Ga0316603, IMG submission 207649) | Wetland soil microbial communities from Old Woman Creek delta, Ohio, United States - OWC_soil_day10_noCT | ecosystem: Environmental > Terrestrial > Soil > Wetlands | place: USA: Ohio... | reverse complement strand
GGAATGAGATCTGGGCCGGCGAAACCTGAGCCGGCATCCTTCCTGAGGGCATGACCGAAAGGAAAGCAGTTGCCGTCAGGACGGGCAGAAGCTGCCGGAGTGTGCGTGCGGATGTGTGCATGGATAGGAACTGCTCGATGTGTTAGACGGAATGCCTGCTGGAATGGGGCTCGTCAATCTGATTGCTGCTGCAATGGGCATGTTCGTCAGAGCTGCAAACGCATGTGTGCTACCGACATCGGGGGCATCCGGACGGTTGCCGTGCCATGTGCAACCTCGACGTCCACTGCTCTTGGCGTTATCGTGTCGGGATGATCGAATGTGTTGCAGGCATTGAGATCGTCATGAGCGATCAGCCAGCCCCGGGCGCCGGCAGGCGCAGTACTCGCAACGAGTGCTGACGCAGGTCCAGCATTCCCTGCGCGCGCAGCGCTCGCAGCGAGCTCGGAGGCAGGCCCGGCATTCCCCGCGGGCTCAGTACTCATGGCGTATGCAGGAGCAGCTCCCGCAAGCGCAGACCCTGCAAGCACAAGGGTCACCTCTTTTGATTCAGCCGGATCCGGGTTGGCCAGGGTGACCACGAGTGTCCGTTCTCTTCTCGAAGCCGAAACAGAGAGGTCCTGCGCGGGTGAGTAGGGGGAATCGACCGCCACCGCTGTCGTGTTCCGGTGGTCCCTCATGAGGACAAATGTGTGAAATGTCGGCGTGCGAACGCACCTGTCGCCTGACGTCAGCAGCGGGGCCTGAAGCACGTTGGCAACCTGCGCAAGGTTGCACATGGAAAGCTTGTCGGCCTGGCGGTGAAAGAGGTTCAGGCCCAGGGCCGCTGCGACCGCGTCTTTGATGGTGTTCTGCTGCCAGAAGCGTCCGTGTTCGCGCTCTTCAGCCGGATCGCTGACGTCCCATGTTCCCCACTCATCGACGAGCAGGTCGATATGTCCGCGGTTGAGCGGCGGAGTGAGAGCATCGAGATACGCACGTTGCTCCTTCACCGCATGTTCGAAGTCGTCGAATGAAGCGAGCTGCTCGCGAACGGCATCCGGCGTGTATGCGGTTGCCCGTTTCTTTCCCCAGCTGTAAAAGTGCATGCTGAAGCCATGGATTGGGGGTGCATATGCACGTCCGCGTCCGAGAGTTGTGAAGAACCGTCTGGTCCAGTCTGTGTCGTTGCTATTCGGGCCGACCGCAATGAGGTATGGCTGAGTGTCGCCGCACGTCGGGACGAACGTCGCGAACCGGGCATAGAGCGCGGCGTATTCTTCTGCAGTCTGGTGTCCGCCGCACGCCCAGCTTTCGTTGCCCACCCCCCAGTACCGGACACCGAACGGGATGGGAGCGCCATTGGCGATCCGTTCATCGGCAAGAGTACTCCCGAGGGGGTAGTTGCAGTACTCCACCCAGTCGCGCAGCTCGGCAGGAGATCCGCTTCCGACATTGCCTGCAAGGTACGGCTTCGCGCCAATGAGTGAACAGAGCCGGATGAACTCATGAGTGCCGAAGCCGTTGTCCTCGATCATTCCGCCCCATGTGTGGTTGACCGTGCGCGGGCGATGCTGCGCAGGTCCGACGCCATCGCGCCAGTGATAGTTGTCGGCGAAGCATCCTCCGGGCCACCGGAGGACCGGCACAGAAAGCTCTTTCAGTGCGGCAACGGCGTCGCGCCGGAGGCCGTCGATACCGGGGACAGGCGAATTCCGACCGACCCAGATCCCATCGTACGTCGCGGTGCCCAGGTGTTCTAGGAAATGGCCGTGCAGCTCCCTTTGGATTTCCGCGATTGCTGAATCGGTGCGGATGACTACCGTTCGTTTCACGTCACCGGGTCCATGACTGTTCGATGTCTTCGAGTGTCCGTCCCTTGGTCTCGGGGACGAAAACTGCGACCACGAGAATCGTCAGCAGACAGAAGATGGCATACAACCAGAACGGGAATGCATGGTGGAAGACGCTGACCAGCCCCGGGTCTTCGTTGATCATGGGGAATGTCTGTGAGACGATGTAGTTGGATGTCCACAGGAGGAGGGTGGCAATCGCCATGGCGCGCCCCCGCAGCCTGGTGGGGAAGATCTCCGAAAGCACCACCCACACGACGGGCCCCAGAGAAAGCGCAAAGCAGGCGATATATCCCAGGATGAAGATCAGGACCCATGCTTCAGTGGTGCCAAAGTACGCGGCTCCGCCGAGTCCGATAAGGCACAGCGCCATGCCTCCCGCGCCGAAGATCAGAAGCGGTTTTCTCCCGAGCCTGTCGACGGTCCGGATCGCCACGACGGTGAACCCTACATTGAACGCGCCTACGATGACGGTTTGCAGGAGCGCTGCATTGGTTCCGGTCCCGAGCGACTTGAAGATTTCCGGAGCGTAGTACATGAACACGTTGATGCCGGTGATCTGCTGGAGGATTGCCAGCGCCATGCCTAAAAGCATCGCGCGCCTCAGGCCGGGTTTGAAGAGTTCCTTCACGGAGGAGGCTTCATGAGCGAGGGCGGTCTGCAGCGCCCGGATGTCATCACGGGCCCGCTCAGGACCTGAGAGGCGCTGAAGAATGGACTCTGCACGTGCGACGTCACCCTGCTTGACAAGCCATCGCGGACTCTCCGGGATGGCGAGGAGCGAAGCCATGAACAGCACCGCGGGGAGTGTTTCCGACCCGAACATCCAGCGCCAGCCGGTAGAGGTGTTCCATGCCGTATCGCCCATCCCTGCGATGGCATAGTTCACGAAATAGACCAGAAGGATGCCGCTGACGATGGCGAACTGGTTATAGGAGACCAGGCGTCCCCGTATCTCCGCTGGCGCAATCTCTGCAATGTAGAGGGGGGAGAGCATCGAGGCCATTCCGACGCCCACACCGCCGAGGATGCGGGCGATGTTAAACTCGATCAGTGTCGCAGCGAGTCCAGACCAGATGGCAGAGACGGTGAAGAGGATGGCAGAGAGAATCAGCGCGCGCTTCCTGCCAAACCGGTCGCTGAGCGTTCCCGCGGATGCGGCGCCCAGGATGCATCCGATCAACGCACTGGATGCGGCGAATCCGGTCTCGGCGGCGTTCAGGCCGAAATGAATGCGAAGGAAGCCGATCGCTCCTGCCACAACCGCGGTGTCATACCCGAACAGCAGGCCGCCGATCGCAGCGACGAGGCTGAGGAGGGTTGCATAGGAAGCGGGTTTCACGGGATACCTTTCACGTCCATGCTTCGCACCCTGCGAACGGCATATGGAGACCGGCCTGGTAGCGCGGGCGCGGGCGATAGGTGTTGATGCCGGGGACTGCCTTTCCGCGCATGAGGAACGGCGCAGCCATCTCCGGCTTCAGCATGCGGGTCGTGGTCGGTACGTACCGTATGGTCAACCCCATGCGCCAGAGCTCGGAGTGATTGGCCTCGGATCCATGAATCAGATTCGGGTGATGGATCGAAACGTCCCCTGCGTTGAGGACAATGTCTACCGCCCTGGATTCATCCACGTGTTCGCTGCTCATTGCCGAGCCGAGGACGTTGTCGACATCCTTGCGCTCCTGCACCTGTTCGAGGTGGAGATGATGGGTGGCAGGGATCACGCGCATGCAGCCGTTCTCGGGGGTGGAATCGGAAACGGCGAGCCAGAGGGTCACGACATCCATCGGCTCAAGCGGCCAGTAGCTTCCGTCCTGGTGCCACAGCACTGCCTGCCCGGTGCGCGGGGGCTTGCAGATGTAGTGGGTGGCGAAGAGGGCGATGTCGGGTCCGATGAACTGCTGGGCGATATCCAGCAGGCGGCTGTCCCCGACCAGCCGGATCCAAAACGGGTCGTTCACAGCGAGATGGGCATGGAGCTGTTCGGGCCGGACGCCCGGGTTTTTCTCAAGCAGCCAGTGCACGTGCTGCCGGGCCTCTGCCACGAGTCCCGCGTCGATGGCGTTGCGAACGATGACGTAGCCGTTGCGGTCAAAGACCGTCTTCAGGTCCTGTTGCATGACTCTCCTCCTTCACTGGTGGTCCGGGGAACAACTGGTGGGGATTCGCGATTCTCACGCATAGAGAGGTGATACGTGATTAATTCCAATAATGCAACGGTGTTTCAGGCTGGAAACGGGCTCTCAAGCAACTGTGCGCACCGGAAGAGACAGCGGGGGACATGAAAACATCCTTTCCACTTCCCGCCTTTCAGCGGCAGGAGCACCTCGCCGCGCCTGTTCAGATACCCGAACCATTCTCCATACTCCGGATCGGGGAAATGGCTCCAGGTATAGTCGTGGACGCGCTCGAACCACGTCCGGCACTCCTGACTGCCCAGCCGGGTGTAGCCCATGAGAAGCGCGACGAGCGTTTCCAGGTGAGCCCACCAGATCTTCTGGTCCCATTCGAGCTGCTGGAGTGGTTTCCCGCGTGCGTCCATAAACGCGAAGATCCCGCCGTACTCCGGATCCCAGGAATGGTCCAGGATGCGCAGCGCGGTTGCCAGTGCATTCTCAGCGAGGGCGGTGTCATGCCGCAGGAGGGCGAGTTCCATCAGAAACCACATCCCCTCCAGCCCGTGTCCTGGATTCAGGAGCCGGCCATCAAATGTGTCAGGATGAGAGCCGTCCGGGGCGACGTGTTCAAACACGAGACCGGTCTCGCGGTCGATAAACAGCCGGGTCACCTCGCCGATGCATGCGTCCGTTATCGTCCGGAGTTCCTCCGCCGGAACTATTCCCTCCATCTCGCGAGAAAGGTTCAGCAGAATCATCGGGAGAGCGAACGATCGCATCGGGCGAGTTGAGGGGACGACCTTGCTGTAGGAGCCTTTGGGATTCTCTTGCCGGCGAAGGACGTTGCGGAAGCTCACGACCGCGATGTCCCGCGCCTCTTCATTGCCGGTTGCGAGCGCATACTGGCTGAACGCCATAGCTGCGAAGCAGTCGGAGAAGACGTTGTACGGCTGGACCAGCGGCTCGCCATCCCGGTTCAGGGCGAAGTACCAGTTGCCGCCGGCATCCCGCCCGTGTGTCCGGAGGAACTCCGCACCATGACGTGCGACATCCAGCCAGGCAGTCCGTTTCTCCAGGCGATTGTAGAGCATGGAAAATGTCCAGACCTGCCGTGCCTGCAGCCAGACGAACTTGTCTGTGTCGTAGACGTTTCCCTGCCTGTCCAGGCAGGTCCAGTACCCGCCATGCGGATCGAGGGAGTGTTTTTCCCAGAACGGGATGACATCCCCGAGCAGCGCGTCGCGGTACTGCCGGTGCAATGCTGCTGACTGTTCCATCGGAGTACTCAGATCCGCTCGATGACCTTGAGCTCAGGCAGATCCACCCAGGCCCGTGTCCGCCACGACTCGATTCCTTTTTCCGCCAGCTGGACGCCCTTCGCTCCCTCCAGGAGACTCCACGGGAACGGCTCGCCTTTCACCACGTGACGGAGGAAGAGTTCCCATTGCGCCTTGAAGGCGTTGTCGTACTCCTGCTGGCCCGGGACTTTCATCCACTGGTCGAAGAAGTTCATGGGACTGTGCACGTCGGGGTTCCATGTGGGGCGCGGTGTCGCATGCGCAGGTTGGATCCAGCATTCGCGGAGACCTGCAACCGCTGATCCGAGAGTTCCATCGACCTGGATCGTGAGCAGATCGTCGCGGCGCACGCGTGTCGCCCAGGATGAAGTGAACTGGGCCACGGCGCCGTCTGCAAGCTGGAACGTGGCATACGCGGCATCGTCCGCCGTACAGGCGTACGGTTTCCCCGCTTCATCCCATCGTGTGGGGATATGGGTCGCCCCGAGGCACGAGACCGCCTTGACGCCGCCAAAGAGATTGTCGAGCACGTAGCGCCAGTGGCAGAGCATATCGACAATAATCCCGCCCCCGTCTTCCGTTCGGTAGTTCCAGGACGGCCGTTGTGAGGAGACCGTATTTCCCTCGAAGACCCAGTAGCCGAACTCTCCGCGGACAGAGAGTATGCGCCCGAAGAATCCGCCCTCTTTGAGAGTGCGGAGTTTCAGGAGGCCCGGAAGCCACAGCTTGTCCTGAACCACGCCGTGTTTGACTGCTTTCTCTTCCGCGAGCAGGTACAGTTCATACGCTTCGTCGGTCGTGAGTGCAGTAGGCTTCTCGCAATAGATGTGCTTCCCTGCCTTGATGGCTTCGCGGGCACTGGGCACACGCAGGTTCGTCATCTGTGCATCGAAGTAGATCTGGTTGTGAGAATCAGCGAGGGCTTTTTCCAGATCCGTAGTCCACCGGGCGATGCCTGCGGCATCCGCAAGCTGCTCAAGTCGCGCTGCATTGCGTCCGACCAGAATGGGATCGGGAAGGATGGTCTCCCGGTCGCTGACGCGCACGCCACCCTGGCGGATGATGGCAACAATTGAGCGCATCAGATGCTGGTTCGATCCCATGCGGCCGGTTACGCCATTCATGATGATGCCGATATGATGTGTTGATGCAGCCATTGCTGTACTCTCCCGGAGAAAGTCTGGTTGTCACCCCTGAGGTGATTCAGTGCACTGTGGATGCGCCCCGGCAGGGAGAGGGGGTGCGTCGGTGCCTGCCCGCGGAAGCGTGCCGCTGAGTTCCTGCCGCCAGTGTGCAACGTCTCCTCCCGGTGCATAACAGTAGAGCATGCGCATCGGGGTCTCGCCGATGTTGGTGATCTGGTGGAAGATTCCCGGGGGGATATGGACCGCCTGTCCGCCTTCCAGTGTTTGCCGTTCCGCTCCAAGGCACATCTCTGCCGTGCCTTCGATGATATAGTAGACCTCTTCCTGTTCCTGATTGTGCCAGGGAACCTGTCCACCCCGCGGCTCCAGCGTGACATGACCCATGGCGAAGTTCTGCGCCTGGATGGGGGATGCACCTCCCACGAGATTCTGTGTATGCCGCCGGGCGGGGTACCGCCGTCCTTCTATACGACTCAGATCTGCAATAATCATACAGCCGCCCTACGCCTTCCTGTCGTTTTCAATGTGATGGATCCGGACTCCGTCACTCTGTGATGTCTCCGGACTCCGTTACACTGTGATGTCTCCGGACTCCGTCACGCTCGTTGTGACGAGACTGTGTCATACCGCTCGAGCCGCTTGCGCAGTTGCGCCATCTGGTGGAGAATCACTTCACGGACATCGCTCACCGGCTGACGCGTGAACGGAAGCGCCGGCATGTAGGGCGCCGGTCCGAATTCCGGACAGAGCGCCAACACCTGTGCTCCCTGTCGTGTCCGTTCGGCTGCGATCTGTTCCCACCACGAGCAATGACGTTCCACCTCTGCCGCCCACTCGGGAGCGCGTGGATCGCTGACCTGCGGTCCCTCGATATGCCCGACACGGGCATGAACATACGCGGTGTGACGGATGGCCAGCTGCAGGGATTCTTCCTGGTCGTGCAGGAGGGACTCATGCACGCAGCACCAGTGGGAGAAATCCGCGTTCAGCCGGACCGCAGGGAGAGCGTTGAGAATCGCGCATGTGGCGGGGAGGCTGAACAGCGCGCGACCCCGGTGCGTCTCGTGGCAGAGCGGGACACCCGACGCCTCACTCAAGGCAATACCCGCGCGAAAGATACGAAGATTCTCCTCCAATGAGAAGATGTCCCGCCCGGTATGGCAGTTGACCAGGAGAGGGTTGTACCGGACGGCATCGCGGAAGCGGCTCTCGAGGGATGCAATGTGTTCGTCGGGAGAATTCCCCTCGGTGGTGATCATCGCTATGAACGTCAAGCCGTACTGCTGATGCAGGGCGATCGACTCAGCAGGATCAGCATGGAGTGAAGGGAGATGAATTTCGGTTCCCTCAAAACCTGCGCTCCGCACGTACCGGAGGAATTCCTCGAGTGAAAGGTCATCGAGATCCCATTTCGACCGGATGAGCAGAACTTTCATCGTGGACTCCTGTGGGGCTGTTGTGCCTGCATGAAGAAGAGGTCCGATGTGTGCCGTTGGCATGTGTGGCGCATGTCAGGTATAGACCAGATGAAACCGATGATCCTTCTCTGATGGGAGGGAATAGGTGGCGGTGCGGTTGTCGGGTGACACCCGGAGGCGCGGGAGCGGAACCTGCTCGCGTGCATCCAGGACCAGCTCTGTCTCACACGTGCCGGGGACCCGGACGAGCAGGATCCGGTCGCCCTGCTTCCCGGAGCACTCCATAGCGACAGGTCCGCGGATCGTGTGAACGACAACTGAAAACTGTCCGAGATCGGCCGGTTGCGGATGAAGCTGGCAGCGTGCGAAGCCGGGAGCCGTCGGTCGAATCCCGGCAATACCCATCGTCAGCAGGTAAAGGGGCACGATTGCGCAGTGACTCCAAAGGTCGCCGCTGTCAGGTGCAGCCTTCCAGTTCTCGCCGATGGTATTGTTCTGGAGGACAGATTCCATCGTTGCCCATCGCTCTCGCAGGTCACGCAGGACGACCTCCGTCCGCCCTCCTTTTGCGAGTGCCCAGTAGCGCCAGCACGCATTGGCCGGATAGGACAGTCCCATGTGCGCCGGGGGAGATGCCAATGCCTCGATCGCCGGCCCGCTGCGTCCTTTCGGACACTGATCAAAAAGCACCGCGGTCGCAAGGGACCTGTCGCACATGCGCGGCGCGCGTTCTGTCCCGAGCCATGGGAGGTTGTTGATGAAGAGTCCGTCCGCATCGCTCCAGAACTGTTTGACGGTGGCGTCCAGAAGCTGGCTGCCGAGCGTGTCTGCATATTCAGCCCACGGCTTGTCCCCGATCGCCCGGGCCAGCGGTACGAACGCATGCTTCAGCATTGCGGCCGCATAGAGGTTGAACGCGCACTGTTTGTGTTCCTGTCTGCCGCCCCGGTATGCCTCGTGGTCGATCCAGACCGCAGGGGTCCCCAAATTCGTCACAGGTAGCAGGCCATCACCGGCGCGGATGCCATGGAGATAGCGTACAAACCTCTGGTAGCGGATGAATGGTTCACGGACAGCATTCAGATCGCCCGTGTACAGATAATGGTGATAGCAGTCGAATCCGAAACCAACGCTGTGGTCCAGCAGTGGCCCCCAGATCGTCATGTTGATCTGCCGCTCCATGACACGCGCCAGCCGGTCGTATGCGGGCCAGCAATCGAAGAAGTATCCTTCCAGCATCAGACCCTGGCTGAATGTGGAGATGAACCGCGCGGGGAGCCGGTGTTCCCCGAATGTCAGATAGGCCGCATGGAGCTGATGCGCGCCGTCGCCGCTGTACTGCTGGCGCTCGCGTCCCATGCCATCGACCGCGGTTTCCTGGGCGGAGTTGTACAGTGTATTGATTGACGCATCGATGAGTCGCTGGAGAGACGGCTCGCCGACCTGGGCCGTCGGAGGATGCGGCCAGGGAAAGACGCGCCTGAGCATGCCGACATTCCGGATTGTCACGCGCCCTTGTGATCCCCGGATGTGAAGCTGAAGCCACCTGCAGGCCTCGTAATCGAATGTCTGGAACGTCTGCCTGCCGCCGGAGCAGATGAACCGGGACCAGGCGTGAAAATGCGTGTTCAGAAGCGGAGGCCCCCCGGGTGTGTGTCCCTCCTGGACCATCAACTCCACGACCGTGCCGCGAGGTGCCTCTATAGTATAGTAGGGGAAGCCGATATGCTGATCCCGGAACACAAAAGTCAGCGCAACGGCCGCCGTTCCATCCAGCTCAACAGTCCATTCACCTTGGGTGGAGGAGGGTATGGAAAGGGGTGTAGCCGTGAACGAATCCGGTGTGAGGACGTCGAAGTACTCTTCCGCAGGCCGGTGCCATCGGACTGTATACGCTTCCACGAGCCGCTCCACCGCAACCGGATGTTCGTTCACCATCGGAACGCTGCGCGGGATGAGGCAGGAAACCGAGCGCTCAATCCGGCCTTCGAGCAGGTGGTCGGGATAGGATGATGTTCCGGGCGGGAGCGATGCCGGGCAGTCGAGTGTCTGGGCCGGCAGCCAGTCCGGCGTAAGGGAAAAGCCCGGGAGATCCCATCCATACGGGTAGAGGCGCGAATCAAAGTCCTCCTGCAGAGAGCGGAGGTACCAGCGTTTGTACTGGCCCGGCCGCCAGCTCCGGCAGAGGTAGCTTGACCAGGAGCCGTCGCTGGTTAGTGTGAGAGCCGAGCCGTCGGTGAGTGCAAGGGTCAGTGTGAAAAGGAATCCCGGTTTGCCGACCGGGTGGGTTCCGTCGCCGTGGCCATAGTAGAGCACGGTGACGCCCAGCGTATGCTCGCCCGGGCTCAGGAGTTTGGCGAGGTCAACCGGGTCGACCTCCATCCGCCGGGGGTCTGATGGTGCCGGTCCCCATTGCACGCGCTTGCCGTCGAGTGTGAGGAGGTAGCGGCTGTCTGCGGCAATCCAGCCGGTGGCTTTCCTCACCGCGGATCGCACAGAAAACGTCTTGCGGAAGAGCACGAACGTATTGGGCAGGGTCCGCTCGGACGGATACCAGATCCACCGTGCGGGAGCGAGATCGAGCCGTTCCGGTTCCGGCGGGAGGGTAAGGGGTGTCAGTTCGGGAGTACTCTGGTTGCGTGCCTCGCCGGCGAGCGGGAGACGCGATGGTATCAATCCGAGCACTGTCGTTCCCCCCGCTGCATACGTCAGAAAGTTCCGTCTGGTGGTCATTTGTGAGATCCTGGTCCCCCAAGTTTTCGAGTATGGCAGAAAGCAATGACAATGTCAAGACAGCATGCGCTATTTTTCCCTCTTTGCCCGCATCTTTTTTTATATTGTCCTTGACAATACATCAGGCACTTCGTAATATATCCTTGATGAAACATCGTTTTACAGGTGAACCACTTCACGGCTCCGAGCCCGCCTTGTGATCGATGTCTGTCTCGCTCTTCCACGGTTCACCTGTCAGCGATACGTGCATTCACTGTTCCCAGTACTTACTCAACCCTTCCTCACAACACTTCGAAGCGGGTGATGTGTACCCCGAAAGGAGGTTTGATTTCAAGGACGATACTACCTGCCTACCAGTCACCATTCTGTAATCACTCAAGGAGCAACACCATGAGATATGCTTGGTTTCGAGTTCTCTTTCTCGGATGCCTCCTGATGCTTCCGGCCGCGCTGGCCTTTGGTGCGAACGGAAAGATCCGGGGAACAGTACGGGACGATGCGACGAGACAGGCTTTGCCAGGAGCGAATGTTGTGGTGGTGGGGACGACGCTTGGCGCGATGGCAGATGCCAGTGGCAACTACACCATTCTGAACGTCCCTCCCGGCGTGTACCGGCTGCAAGCGTCATCGGTCGGGTACCGCCGTGTGGTCATTGAAAACGTGAGTGTCAACCTCGATCAGACCGTGGAACAGAACTTCGCGCTACCCTCCGAGGCCGTTGAAGTGAGCGAAGTGCTCATCTCAGCGGAACGGCGCGTGGTGGACAAGAACCGTACCTCCACCAAAAGCACGGTCACAAGCGAAGAAATCATGAATCTGCCGATGGTGAGTGCGATTGAAGTATTGAACACGACCCCCGGTGCATTCAAAGGGTTCGTGCGTGGCGGCAAGATCAACGAGACCAAGACCGTCATCGACGGCGTTGATGTCTCCGATCAGTTCTACGCCGTTGCCGCCGAGCAGGCGAACCATGGCATTCTGGTTGCAGCAAGCCTGACCCGTAATTCGCAGAGCCAGTTGAGCACCTCTACGAGCGTCAATTTCTCCGCAGTGGAGCAGATGGCGTTGAACACGGGCGCACTCGGTGCCGAGAATCCCAACGCAACCGCGGGAACGATCACGTATGCGCTGAAAGAAGGCCGTGGCGCGCTGAAGGGCGGCTTCAACGCCCGCGTCAGCCAGTTCGGCGGCCTGTCCTACAACGGACCCAACGTGTTCTGGGATGATTATCAGTTCTTCGCCGACAAGTACTCCACGAAACGCAGACTGGATTCACTGCGCACGCTACCCATTACCACCGCGGTGCAGACGGCGATCACCAACGACAGCACCCGGTTCAGCAAGCTGACGTACTACACCGGGAAGTACGACAATCAGAACAAGCCGACCATTGACGTTGAAGGTTTCCTGGGCGGCGACATCATGGAAGACTGGCGCTTCTATGCGTCAGGCAGGTATTTTGACACGCATGGCCGTTTCCCCAACCAGAGAGCCCGCCAGGCTGATATCACCCTGAAGACAGGCATCAATGTCTCGAATGACATCAAGCTGGATGCCTTCGGCATCGTGAATGACAAAGGCGAGCTGTTCGGATGGAAAAACACTGAATACAACGACCGCTTCCGCTATTTCCTGGAAGGCGTGCCGAAGAGCAACGGTCTGAGCTACGTCGGAAGCGTGAAGATGACCCACATGCTCTCCCCGCAGACGTTCTATGAAGTGCAGTTGAGCCAGACCTACAAGTCAGAGACATATGGCTACACGGATGAGAACGGCGACGGCATTTGCGCTCTGGACGAAGGCGGCGACTTCCTGAAGCTGGAAGACCCCGCAACGATCGACAAGTACGTCTCCAAAGCGTCCACCGAACTAGGGAAATTCTTCCGCATTGGTGACGAGGCCGCCCCAAGCTTCCTCGGGCCTCCAGGCGCCGTGGGGAATATCCAGGTGGGTTTCACGCGTCCGCAGTTCGTGTATGACAATATCAAGAGCATCACCAATACCGTTCGTGCCGACATCACGAGCCAGGCCACCTTCAACCACCAGCTGAAGGCCGGTATCTCGTTGAAGCTGCACGACATGTCTTATCTCGACCGCAACTCGACCCTCGGTGCCGATGCCACGGATCTCCGCGCGCGCTTGTTCGTGGAGAAGTGGGATTTCTACCCGAGTGAATTCGGCGTCTACGCATCAGACCGGATGGAGTTCGGCGGACTGGTGTTGAATGTCGGCGCCCGCATGGACCGGTATGACATCAACGCGGCCGATATCGCCAACTACTACAAATACTACTCGACGGATACCATCAGCATCGACGGAGTGGGGCTGCGCTACAACGTTCCGGTACGCTCCACGGAAAAAGAACCTGCGATCTGGTTCTTCTCCCCGCGCATCGGCGTGTCGCACCCTGTGGGCGATCAGGCTGCCCTCTTCTTCTCGTATTCCCGCCAGGGGACGCTCCCTCCGTTCTCACGGCTCTACAGCGCCTACAGCCTGCTGTTCGGCGCCCCGGGAAGCTTCCCGAATTTTGTGTCACTTCACACCGACCTGATCAAGTCATCGAACTATGAGATTGGCGTGCAGTGGGAGTTCCTGCCGCAAATGTTGGGCTTGAACTTCACGGCGTATATGAGGGACGTCGAGAACTATTCGACGCCCAGCTTCACGCTGCAGCTGACCAACGGCTCGAACATCATCCATCTCCCTATGAATGGACAGTATGCGGACGCCCGCGGTGTTGAAGTGACATTGACCGGCATCCGGAAGCAATATATGGACTTCATCTGGGTGTCAGGCCGTGCAAGCTACGCATATACCTATGTGAAGGCGTCCGGCTGGACGTCGAACGATGGAACGCAGAAGACCACGTTCACCACGACCGACTCGCTGCTGTACAACAACAAGCTGCCGTTCGACGACTTTGTGTACTACAACAAAGTCCAGAACAACATCACCGGAAGCACCAGCACCCTGACGGGCGGGTATGACCGCGAGCATCGCATCAGCTACACAATGGTGCTCGGGTTCCCGTATGACATTCAGCTGTCGTCAGTGGGCGTGTTCCAGAGCGGCTTCTACTATCCGCTGTCGTACACGGTGGATCCCCGCGTGTCGGCCCGTCAGCTTGGCCAGGCGCCGTGGACAAAGCAGGTCGACTTCCGTCTCGAAAAAGGTTTCTCGATCGACAATGTCCGCTTTGCCGTCTATGCTGACGTGAAGAATGCATTCAACTGGGTCAACATCATCGGCTATGACAACACCGTCAGCGGCGCATCGATCTGGGAATACAGCAACATCGATGGCAATCCCGATCCGACCGGACAGTACAAGCGCGCGATCAGTCTTGACAATAGCCTTTTCTATGACTTTCCGCGCGAATACTACTTCGGCGTCCGCCTTGAATTCTAAGCACGAATGGAACAACTCCATACATAGGAGAGAATCATGAGTATCAAGAATCAACTTACACAGCTGATGGCCATCGTCGCCTGTGCTCTGCTCTTGTTGCCAGCCATGGCATCAGGCCAGACATCGACGATCGTTAACTATCCGGGCGGCGGGGTGATACAGGCCGGCGATGTCTGGGAGGGTTTCCACCCGCAGGGAGCGACCCCGACCTACAGCGATGCCGGGACATTTGCGACGCTCGGCAACCGCACATTCCTCCGAATGGGCAATCCTGATCGTGGGTGGTCGACGCCAGGCACTCACTGGCCGTCCGCCTATCATATGACCCCCTACTGGTACAAGAACGCAAACGCGCAGGTGTTCGACCCCGATCCGAACTTCAATCCCGAAAAGATCGGTGGCGCGAACAACCCGAGCTACTTTGCCGGTTCGCGCCTCACGACGGGTGCCTACTCCGAATACGCCAACTTGACCTACAAGCCCACTCTTCAGGGCGCAACCGATGCAGCCCGGAAATACTACGTTGAACCCTACTGGGTTGACGGAACCAGGCGGCAGCATGTTGTGTACGAAGCGGCGTGGCCGACCAACGTCGGTATCGATGTGAAGCTGCGCGCGCACGGGTTTTCCGGCCCGAACTGGAACCACCTGAACGACTTCGTGATCTGCGAGGTCGAATTCAAGAACACCGGTGTCCTGGATATGAACATGGATGGCGTTGCAGAAAAAGTGGACAACATCATCAAAGCCATGGCGTTCCAGGTGAATGAAGAATCGTACATGTCGGTCTCCAGCTATGCAGGAGGCGGACGCAACGTGAACGACATCGTCCCCACCATCATCGCCCGGCAGTCATGCTGGATCGACGATCCGGACGAGAACGGCCACCCGTGGGCGTTTGCGTTCATGCGGACAGCCCCCACCACTGCCAATCCGACTCCAGGAAACTGGGACCACGGTTTCAACGGCGGCACCACAAAGAACTACACGGATATCTACACCGGTTGGGTCATCATTGATGCGAAACAAGGTGGCCTGCCGACGGACAGAGCGAAATCGACATCGCCGAATCCGACCAAGAACACGATATTCGGCAACCACCCGATAGGTGTGGGCCCCGAACGGGGCTGGTACGTATCCGGTCAATCAAATCGTTGGGGTGAGACCACTGGCAACCCGCGCGCGATGTTCAACATGGCAATCATGGCGTATTTTGTCGATGGCGGCAAGTCTCACAGTACAACGAGCTACGACCTTCTCAACTTCAATCCGAATCCGGCCATGTTTGCCTCCGGAA
>Ga0316603_10000913_pt1 | contig 15286 bp, 13 predicted proteins | sample OWC_soil_day10_n_FD_207649 | JGI IMG/M metagenome (GOLD analysis project Ga0316603, IMG submission 207649) | Wetland soil microbial communities from Old Woman Creek delta, Ohio, United States - OWC_soil_day10_noCT | ecosystem: Environmental > Terrestrial > Soil > Wetlands | place: USA: Ohio... | reverse complement strand
ACTCCGGCGCCGCGAAGCCGCCGAACACGACCGAGTGCACGGCCCCCAGCCGGGCGCAGGCGAACATGGCGACGAGCGCCTCGGGGATCATCGGCATGTAGATCACCACCCGGTCGCCCTTGGCCACACCCTGGGCGGAAAGGGCGCCCGCGAAACGTGCCACCTCGTCGCGCAGCTGGGTGTAGGTGAACGTCTTGAGAGTCTGGGAGACGGGGCTGTCGTAGACCAGGGCCGCCTGCCCGCCGCGGCCCTTGTCCACGTGCAGGTCAAGCGCGTTGTAGCAGGTGTTGAGCTCGCCGCCGGTGAACCACCTGTAAAACGGCTTGCGCGAGTCGTCCAGCACCTTGTCCCATTTCTTGTACCAGTGGCAGTCTTCGGCGACCTTTCCCCAGAAGCCGTTGGGGTCTTTGATCGATTGGCCATGATCGGCGTCGTACAGGTTGGTCATGGGTGATCCTCCTTGGATGTCTTGAGTTCAATGCCAACGGCTATGAAAAATCAAGAGAGTTTCGGGGCAAGCCCCGGCTGCCGGTATCTGCCCGTAACAGGGGGGGCCCCCTGAGGCTCTCAAAAAGCCTCACAAGACGCGTTGCGCGGTCCACCCCCACAACTTGAATGACAAGACGAAGTCGGTTGTTTTCTGTGGGAGAGGTTTTCAGCCTCGATCGTCGCGGCTGGAAAGCCGCTCCCACAAAAAAATCAGCTTCATTAGAACTCAATTTTCAGGTTCCCCCTCCCCCTGCGGGAAGGACCGGGGGAGGGGGAACCTGGCGATAGAGCAAGTTACACTGCTTATGAAGACTCAACGCGCGAGGCTATCCCCACAGCCCCCAGCCGAAGCTGGCGGTGAAGAGGATGCAGAAGGCCACGATTCCGATCATCCACAGGTCTTCGGGTTTCATCGTTCGAGTTCTCCTTTCAGAAAAAGGTGATTTCATCCCGTCAGTTTAGGCTTCCTTGATCACGATCATGGTTTCCTTTTCGGCGCGCGCGCACTGTACGTCGGTGGTGGTCGCCAACTCGCATTTGAAGCACAGCGCCCACATCATGACGATGCCGATGATCCACCAGGCGATCTGCCAGGACCACAGCGGCGGGAACCCGGCGAAGGAGAAGGCCGTGTTGCCCAGGATGCAGGCCGGGCCGATGGCGAAGAAATACCAGGCCAGGGTGCCTATTTTCATGACCCCGCGCCATTTCTTGGCCGACTCGCTGGGCGCGTCGATGCTGTCGAGGAAGGTGCGCATCTCGTTCTGGCGCTTGATGGTCTCCTCCTTGTCCTTCAGGCCCAGCCCCTTGCAAAGATAGGCTACCACGATACCGGTGAACCCGCCCCAGAAGGCGCAGTGCATGCTCAGCAGGTTCGGCCAGACATAGTAGGTCAGGAACACCGCGATCATGCCTGACAGAACGCCCAGGACCGCGCCGATGCTTGGATAGCGGACGCCCCAGCACACCGCGATCAGCAGCACGTACATGACGAAGCCGAAGGCCGTGGCGAGCGCCCCCAGGATGACCAGGGCCGCCTTGGAGTTGAGGCCGATCATTACCGCAGCGATGGTCAGGACGGTGGCGAAGAGCCGGTTCATCCAGATCTGCTCGGCGTGGCCGCACTGCTGCTTGCGGATGTACCTCCACCACACGTCGCGCAGCAGGATCGAGCCGCCGGTGTTGATGTAGGGGGCGGCCGTGGAGTGGATGGCGGCGATGGCCCCCAGGAACACGATACCGAGAACGAACGGCGGCAGGTAGTTGGCCATCAATATCGGCACCACGTCGCTGTCCTTGGTGAATTTCAGGATGCCGCTGACCTCGAGGACCTTGGCGCCCATTCCTTGGATGGCGGTGAAATAGAACAGGGCGAAGCCGACCACGAAGGTGGACATGAAGGCCTGCTGCCAGCCCAGGACCTTGGGGCTCTTGATACCGAAGAAGTTCATGGTGAAGGCCGGGGAAGACTGGATGCCCATCAGCGAGAACATGTAGGTCAGGCACATCACCGCGGTCCAGATGACGGTCTTGTTGGCCTTGGCGTAAGCGCCGGCATCGCTGGTGAAGAAGATCACGGAGGGCACCTCGAGCAGGCTTTTGTTCAGCTTGCCGACCGTCGCCGAGAACTGGGTCCAACCGCCGAACTCGGGCCGGTTGATGACATAGTAGCCGAGCAGGACGATGCCGCCCACCAGGAAGACGAACTGGAACACGCCGACCCAGGCGCTGGCCTTCATGCCGCCCGTGCAGACGTAGAACCAGACGATGAAGGCCATGATCCAGGCGCCCCAGACGAAATCGATTCCGGCGACCCACTGGAAGAGCGCGGCCGAGGCCATCATCTGCACCGCAGAGTAGAACAGAGAATACAGCAAAGCCGTGGCGACCACCAGGAAGCGCAGGGGCTCGCTGTTGAAAAAGTAGGCGTACATGTCCCCGGGCGTGATGAAGCCGTAGCGCTTGCCGAGCAGCCACTGGCGCTTGGCGAAGAAGGTGCCGGAGATGGGGATCGTCAGCACGTAAAACGACGCGAAGGCGTAGGAGAGGCCGTCGCGCCAGATCAGGCCGGGGTGCCCGATGAAGGTCCAGCCCGAGAACGAGGCCGCGGTCGCGGCCATGAGAAAGGCGATGAAGGGCACCGAACGCCCGCCAATGGCGTAGCCGGCCGAGGTTTTTTCCGCGAAAAAGCCCTGCAGGCCTTGCCAGAAAGCGTAAACCACGTAAATTCCGAGCATGATGTATACCCAGGTGATGCCGCTCATGGATGATCCCTCCTTATTGAGTGAAGGTGAACTCCTTAAATCCCACCCGCTGACATAGCAATGCCGATGGTCTGATCCTCATCACCTCCCTTCCCAAGGAAGTTGATTTCTCTTTTGTGGGAGCGGCATCTTGCCGCGATTTTATCGTGGCTGAAAGCCGCTCCCACAAAGAACTAACCTTCTCGGCGACAAGGTGCGCCGAACGCCATGACCCGCTTATCCCGCCATCTTGCGGATTTCATCCACGATCTCGGGGTTGGCCAGGGTCGTGACGTCGCCGACATCCTTCTTGTTGGAGATGGCCCCCAGCACCCGGCGCATGATCTTGCCGGAGCGGGTCTTCGGCATGTCCTTTACGATCCAGACCCTGCGCGGCTTGGCGATCTTGCCGATCTCGGTCGAGATGGCGTCGGAGATTTTCTTCTCAAGCTCTTTGCTGGGCTTGAAGCCCGGCTTGAGCGCCACATAGAGGTCCGGCTCGCGGCCCTTGATCTCGTGGGCCACCGGCACCACCGCGGCCTCGGCCACCTCCGCCACCGTCAGCGCCGCCGACTCGATCTCCTTGGTCCCCAGGCGGTGGCCGGAGACGTTGATGACGTCGTCCACGCGACCCAGGATGCGGTAGTAGCCGTCCGGGGCCTCGACCGCCGCATCACCGGTCATGTACGGCCAGTCGCGCCAGTCCTTGCTCTTGGGGTTCTTGCAGTAGCGCTCGTAGTAAGTGCGCACGAAGCGGTCGCGGTCGCCCCAGATGGTCTGGAAACCGCCCGGCCAGGGGTTCTGGATGCAGATGTTCCCGGCCCGGCCGGCCCCCGGCGGGACCACGCCGCCGACGTCGTCGTAGATGATGGGGTGGATGCCCGGCATCCCCGGCCCGGCGCTGCCCGCCTTCATGGGCTTGATGGCCGGGATGGTGCTGCACAGGAAGCCGCCGGTCTCGGTCTGCCACCAGGTGTCCACGATGGCGGCCTTGCCCTTGCCGACGAAGTTGTAATACCAGCGCCAGACCTCCGGCTCGATGGGCTCGCCCACCGTGGTCATGTGCTTGAAGTTGTAATTGTACTTGGCGGGCTCCTCCGGACCGATCTTGCGCAATGCCCGGATGGTGGTGGGCGCGGTGTGGAAGATGTTCACGTTCAGGTCCTGGGCGATCTTCCAGGCCCGGCCGGCGTCCGGGAAGGTCGGCACACCCTCGTAGATCACCGTGGAGGCGCAGATCGCCAGCGGCCCGTAGACGATGTAGGAGTGCCCCGTGATCCAGCCGATGTCGGCCATGCACCAGTAAACGTCTTCGGGGTGGATGTCCTGCACGAACTTGGAGGTGCCGGCGACATAGGCCAGGTAGCCGCCCGTGCTGTGCTGGCAGCCCTTGGGCTTGCCCGTGGTGCCGCTGGTGTACATCAGGAAGAGCGGCGCCTCGGCCGGCATTTTTTCGGGCTCGACCAGCGCGCCGTAGAAATCCTTGAGAACGTCCTGCACGAAGTGGTCGCGGCCCTTGACCATGGGCGTGGGGCTGGAGGCCTTGCCAACGTAGCGCTGCCACACCAGGACCGTGTCGACTTTCTGGCCGTCCTTGGCCGCCAGGTCGCAGGCGATGTCCGCGTTGGCTTTGTGGTCGCCCAGTGTACCGTTGCGCCAATAGGCATCCATGGTGATCAGCACGCGGCTCTGCGAGTCCACGATGCGGTCAGCGCAGGCGCGGCCCGAAAACCCGCCGAACACCTGGGAGTGGATTACCCCCAGCCGCGCGCAGGCCAGCATGGTGATCGGCAGCTCCGGCACCATGGGCATGTGCAGTGTGACGCGATCGCCCCGTTTCAGCTTGGCGAAGTCGCGTAGCAAAGCGGCGAACTCGTTCACCCGCACGAAAAGCTCCTGGTAGGTGATGTGTTCGTACTTCTCGTTGATGGGCTCTGGAGCGAAATGGATGGCGGACTTGTTCTTGTTCTTCGCCAGGTGCCGGTCGATGCAGTTGTAAGATGCGTTGATCTTGCCGCCGACGAACCATTTCCAGCAGGGGGCGTCGCTGGTGTCGAGCGTTGTGTGCCAGTACTCGTACCAGTCGAGCAGGTCGGCGTATTCCTTGTAGCAGTTCGGAAAGTTTTCCAGGCTGAACCGTTTGTAAATCCCCTCATCGGTCATGTTGGCCTGGGCGATGAATTCGGTGGTGGGATGAATGTAAGATTCCTCCCCCCAGTGTACCGCAATTTCAGCTTCGGATGTCCCGGTGGTTTCTTTTTCTGCCATGATTTCCCTCCCTTTTTGTATGGAGCCTCATTCGACGTTTGCCGCGGGGAAATGACGTGGGCGTTTCTTCCCTGCAACCTCCTTTCTAAAATGATGGTTATGGGTGTCAGCGCCGCTTGGAGACAAAAGTTAATCCGTGTTTCTTTTGGCGATGCCCCGCCCGAAGATTTCAAACGCCATGTCCAGCGTCGGCATCAGGAAATCCTTGCGCGGATCCAAGGCATGCTTGCTCTCTTCCCAAAGCACCAATCCGGAAAAAAGGGACCACAGGATCAAAGCCACCTTTTGAGGATCGCGATTCAGGAGACTGCCGGTTTCAATTCCTTCCTCGAAAATGCCGGCAAGCGTGTCGAGAGATTGTCGAGAAAGGCCCATGATCTGGTCGAGGAGCTCGGGGGAAATGTTGTCGAGGGTCTCGCTGGCCTGAAGGTGTGAGAGCGTGACGAACACGGGCGGATCGATCTTGTAGGCCTCGCAAAGGGCTTCCTTTACCGCTGTTATGCGCTGCGCGTGTGGCATTTCTTTTCTTTCTTTGACGCGCTGCAGCCGCACGTTCAAATGCTTGAGCATTCGAATCGACAAGGCGGAATACAGCTCATCCTTGTTCTTGAAGTAGATATAGAGCGTGCCTGGGCTCAGCTCGGCTTCTTCGGCAATGTCCTTGATGGTGGCCTTCGAAACACCTTTGGAAACAAAGACCCGCTTGGAAGCCGCAATGATCTGCTGGCGGCGCCTTTCTCGATCTCTTATCTGTCTTTCATGAATTGGCATATATTTAATGAATATAATTCACTCTATCTATTAATATAAAAAATATGCCTCATGTTTGTCAAGAAAAATATTTTCATTTTTTCTGATATAATATAAAATATGATTGCTACTACATTGTGACAGCTATATTTCCTGCCAAAAAGGTGATTTTCGATGAAGTTGATTTTCTGCACCCCTATGGGGGCGGCTTTCCAACCGCGATCATCGAGGCGGAAAGCCTCTCCCGCAATTCATTAATGAGAGGTTGGCGTCGCACGCCACAACCTGCTTTTAGTGGAGCCGTATTTTTGCAATCCCGCGGGATCGGCATCATGCCGCGAAAAACGATCCCACATAAAAATCCTGGCCGACTGGAACTCGGATGTGCTGATTACGGCCACCAAGGCAGGGGATAATCCTTGAATTCGCTGTGCGGAATGAGGTATCTACCAACCGGCCGAGGTGGTAGTGATCATCTGCCGGGGATAGGGAAAGAAAGGAGCGTTTATGCTGTCAATGCCCAAAAGGTGGGATGAAATGCCGCCCAGCGTGAAAAAGGCAATCATCTTTTTGCTGGCCGGGTGGGCCGCTCACTACATTTTTTATTTCGGTTTTATCGCCGAGGATCAGCCTGAGAGGGTCACCTATCTCAACCTGGGCGTGGGCGTCGCGATCTGCTATTGCGTAGCGACCATTAGAAAATGGGCCCGGCGGCTGTGTATTTTTTTCAACATCGTCATGGTGCCGATGTACATCCTGTTCGCCATCGCCTTCGCTCAAGGTGCCAAAATAAACCTTTTCATCCTCACCGCGCTCGTTGCGGCCTCTTTCGGCCTTTCACTCTATTACCTGCTTCACAAAGAGACCGCCCGGTTTTTCTCCCCGCCGGAAAAAGACAAAGACATGGAGCCGGATGATCCGGCACATGGGCCTTGAAAAAGGAGAATCTTTATCGGGGGCACTATCGACGACGGATGTAAGAGGAGCAGAGCGCAGAGTCTCCGCCCGTTATGCGAAAACTACCGGAGGAACAGATCATGCTGCTAACCCCCAAAAAAGTCCCCTGCCCTTGCGGCCATGTCACCACCCTGACAACCAGGAAGCTCATGTGCATCAAGTGCGGTAAATACGTCTTCTACAACGAGCAGGAAAAAAAAGCCCACCGCCGCCTGACCCTGTATGTCACCATGGTCCTCGTTTTGGCGTTGAGCTTTGTCGCTTACTTTTTTGTGGAAATGATTCTGGGGCCTTTATCGTTGCTAATGGAATAAACCGACCCAATTTTTTTTCGTCCGGGCATTTTACCACAGCCGACTGATTCGCCGGAGTGATTTAACGTCCTCAGGCTGAATGTTCTGCTTGACATAGTTGACGACGTATTGAGGTATGTCCCCTGTTTTCAGGTAGGAGTTGAAATCGGTCTCGATTTTTGAATTGGAAAACCTCCAATCGACCCCGGAGCACTGAAAAAGCTCGTAGACGCTGCATTGACGGACCATCGCCAGGCTGGCGAGAAATTCATCGTTGGTAATGTAAGCTTTCTTGCAGTGCGCGTTTTCAAAATAAGCCAGTGCGGCGAAGTAGGCCGCAACCAGCATGACTAAAAGAACCGCATTCCCGTTCAACATGACTGCCTCTCCATACCGCAGATCTAAGGCTCGGTGGCATTTGCCGGCTCCAGCCTGGGCGATTGTATGTTAACTATTCATAATAACCATACGTCAGAATTTCCGCTTTGCAACCCCGGATTCAGCGGCAGGCCACTCTGTTTTTAACACCTAAATATTACACATTATTTTCTTCATGAACGCCAAGGCAGCCAGCCACCGTTCACAACGGCTTACAGAAGCCGGAACGAAATCGAGTTGTTATATTATCAATCGGCAAAGAGGTTGAAATCTTTAGCGAGGCAGTTGAAGCGCGGAGCGGGGATTGAACACGGGGTAGTTCAGCGAGCGATGGGGCTTTCCAATCGTCGGTTCAGCGGCCTTGTCCCATCAGACAATCAGCGTTATCGAACATATTGAGGGATTGGTTTGCAGATAGGATGTCTTGGCAGGTCCGGATGTCTTTTGAACGCGACAAGATGCCGCTCCCACCAGAGGCCCCAATATCCCCCTATGGTGTCGACCTCCAAATCCCCCCAACCCCCTTTGATAAAGGGGGCGAAGGGGGGAGCGTCGCAGCATGAGAATGGCGCCGCACGCCACAACCTGCATCCAAATCAAGTTGCTTCTTTTTAAATTCCTGCCGCCTACTGTTTGGGCGCGGTTTGAGCCGGCTGGGCACCGGCCGGGCTTTGAGCAGGCGTCTGCTCCGTGCCAGCCTGGTTTTTCTTACCCTCTTTTTTAGTATCGTCAGAGCCGTCCACCTCGGCTATCGCCCCCAGACTGGGCGGCGCTTTTTTCGAAAGATCGCTTTGCCCGCTCGGCTGGTCGCAGGCAAAAAGCATCAACGCCGCGGCGATCACCAAAAGCCCCAACACCCACCCGATTTTGCTTTTAGACTGATTCCTGTGCTCCATGACCGCTCCTTTCCTTAGATAAAATTGATGCCAAAACCTGCTGCGGGCTCAGGTCGCGCGGAAGGGTCTTTATTCGCAAGTGGAGGTCGCCGGATCAGGCGCTGCGGCAGCAGGACGATCGGCATCGTAGCTGGAATGAAAAGAATAAGCAAGGGCCGGATGGGGAAAAGTCACCCGAATGCGGTTCTCGCCGGCGGCCGTGGTTTATTTCCTGTATTTCCTGATTGCCTTCTCGAACCCGCCCATGGCGTTGCGGATGACGTCGTCCTCCACGCAGAAGGCGATGCGGAAGTGCCCCGGCCCGTGAAAGCCGCTGCCGGGTACCACCAGGACCCGTTCGGCCTTGAGCGCCTGGACGAACTCGACGTCATCCGGTATCGGCGAGCGGGGGAAGAGGTAAAAGGTGCCCGCGGGCTTGACGAACGCGTACCCCATGGCGGCCAGGCCGTCGCAGAGCAGGTCACGCTTGCGCCGGTAGGCGCCGATGTCCGTTTTCTCGCCCTGCAGCCGGGCCACCGCCCGCTGCATCAGCGCCGGCGCGTTCACAAACCCCAGGATGCGGTTGGCCAGCGCCATGCCGCCAAGCAGCGCCTTGCGATGGCTCGCGCGGGGATTGACGGCCACGAACCCGATGCGCTCCCCGGGGATGGAGATGTCCTTCGAGTAGGAGGTGACGATGAGGCTCTCCCGGTAGGCCGTGAAGATGCTCGGCACCGCGATCCCGTCGTAGACCACCTTGCGGTAAGGCTCGTCCGAGATCATGTAAATGACGCGGTTGAATTCCTTGGACTTGGCCTCCAGCAGCGCTCCAAGGGACTTGAGGCTCTCCGCGGAATATACGGCGCCGGTGGGGTTGTTGGGCGAGTTGATCAGCACGACTTTGGTTTTCGGCGTGAGGGCCGCGGCAAGGGCGGTCAGGTCGAGCTGAAAATCGGGCCAGCTCGGCGCGGTCTTGAGCAGGCCGCCGTGGTTGTCGGCGTAGAACCCGTATTCGACGAAGCAGGGCACGGGCGTCAGCACTTCATCGCCGGGGTCGAGCAGGGTCTTCAGGGCGATGTTCAGGGCCCCGGCCGCACCGCAGGTCATGATGACATCCGTGCCTTCCACCGGCGCTGCCTGCTCCCTGGCCAGGAACTCGGCCACCGCGCTGCAGACCTCCGGGTAGCCGGTGTTGGGCATGTAGGCGTGCGCGCCGATGGGCTCGCTGCCGACGAGCTCTTTCAGCACCTCTTCGAATTTGGCCGGCGGCGGCAGGTTGGGGTTTCCCAGGCTGAAGTCGTACACGTTTTCGGGGCCGTGCTTCTTCTTGAGCTCGGCCCCCTCCTCGAACATGCGCCGGATCCAGGAGGCGCCGGTGAGAATGGTCTCGATTTTCTTGGCTATCGTCATGGTTGGTTGTCCTTTTCAAGAAAGTAGGACATATCCATGAGATACCATCCGATGTCAAGCAGAAAGTTGGAGCGCGGAACTGCCGGGAAGGCGCCAAACGAGCTGGGGCACAGCGTTTGCCATCGCAAAAGAAGAATGCTATGGGTGCAAACGCATTCTGAACGTCAACGGACGGAGGTACGGTATGGCGGCATTGAGGGTCGTGGGCTTGGTTTTGGCAGCGGCGCTGCTCGTCGGCTGCGCCAGCCAGATGAACCAGGTCAAACTCGGCATGACCAGAGACCAGGTCATCAGCGCGGTCGGCGCCCCCAGCAGCACCAGCGCGATGGACAACACCGAATATCTTAAATACCAGCTCTGCAGCGACTGGATCTTCACGGATCGATACTATATCCGGCTGACCGACGGCAAGGTGGACGCCTTCGGGCGGGTGGGGGATTTCAACCTCGGATACTGAGAATAACGCCGCGGACTTGGGGTCGCGGCCGGCCGGGTCAACGACCCGCACGCACGCGACGCAGGATCTACCCCAGGCCGGCCGACCGCATGACCCGCTTGACGTACTGGCGGGTTTCCGCGTACGGCACGTCCCCGTTGTACTGCTCCACCGCGCCGGGGCCGGCGTTGTAGGCCGCTAGGGCGCGTTTGAGGTCGCCGCCGAACCGGTCCAGCATCTGCCGCAGGTAGCGGGCGCCGCCGTCGATGTTCTGCTGAACGTCGAACACATTGGTGACGCCCAGTTCCTTGGCGGTTTCGGGCATGAGTTGCATCAGGCCCTTGGCCCCGGCCGGCGACACCGCACTCGGCTGAAAATTGGACTCCGCACGGATAACGCTTCGTATCAACTCGGGGGCCAGGTTGTATTTGGCGGCGGCCTGCTGAATCGATTTCTCGACCGGCTGGCTGGACGAGGCGTCGGCGCGGGATTCGTATGAGGGGTTCCGCTGGAATCGGCGGGTGCGCGGGTCGCTTTGGGCCTGGGAGGCTCGAAGGGATTCCCCCGGCTGAGGAGTCTTGGCAACCCTTGCCTGCTCTCCGTTTCCCGCCGCAAGTGGACCGACGGCGGCGCTGCTCGAACCTCCGGGCATGCTCGACGGACGCGGGGTTTGAGTCCTCAGAACCGGGCTTTTGAGGTACTGGGATATTTTCATCCCCGCCGCGACCCCTTCGGCCGAAGCGAGCTTCTCCTTCTGCAGGACGTCCTGAAATGAAGCCACGTTCTTGCGTGCCGCACCGGCCGACCGGGGGCCGGCGGCCGCGGCGGACCGCGGCTCCAGGTAATCACGCACCTTCAACGACTTTTCTATCGCCATTATTGCTCCGTTGTTGCTCCGCCTGCCTGGAAGTGATGGTGTGATCATTGCTCCGGCGACAATCGGTTAGAGGCGGCGCCAACGGATGTCAGGCGGAGCAACAAATACCGGGATGTACACCACAATTGCAAAACCCAAGCAATTCTCATTCCAAAAGCCTCGGAATCTCCCAATATATTAGACAACTAACCGAATCCAAATACAATTTACTCCGGCACGATCCAAGTCCCATTCTGTAGCCATCGGCCTCCGCGGTGCCTTGAGCGGCAGAAATTTCCTCCCACGATCAAATTGTTGGCTCCCCGCCTTGCGATTGCAGATTTGAAAATGATGTAATAAGTTGGGCGCAACTTCAAAACACACGATTCTTGATAGGGGGAACTCAATGGAGCAGGAAACACCCGGCCTGATAAAGCTGCGCAGGGACGCCATGGCCGTTTTTCAATCCGCCCTTGCCGCCGTCGATCCGGAAGAAGCGGTGCGCCGCCATCTGCGGATCGACGGCGAAACCCTTTCGTTGGAGGGGCGGCGGTACGATCTGGCCGCCTGCGAACGCATCCTAGTGGTGGGTGCCGGCAAGGCGGTGGCGCCCATGGCCAAGGCCCTGGAGGAGATGCTGGGCGACCGGATCGACTCCGGCATTCTGGTCGTCAAGGACGGGCACAGCCTGCCCCTCAAAAAAATCCGCGTGCGGGAGGCGAGCCACCCCGTTCCCGACGAGCGCGGAGTGGCCGGCACCCTCGAGATCCTGAAGCTGCTGGAAGGCGCCGGCCCGCGCGACCTCGTGCTCTGCCTGATATCCGGCGGCGGCTCCGCGCTGCTGATTGCACCCGCGGAGGGAATCAGCCTGCCGGACAAGCAGGCCACCACTCGCAGCCTGCTGGCCTGCGGCGCCACGATCCACGAGATCAACACCATCCGCAAGCACCTCTCGCGCGCCAAGGGCGGGCAGCTGGCGCGCGCGGCGCACCCGGCCGGCGTGCTGAGCCTCATCCTCTCGGACGTGGTGGGCGATGATCTCGACGTGATCGGGTCGGGACCCACCGTTCCCGACCGCAGCAGTTTTCAGGACACCCTCGACATTTTCACGCGCTACGGGATCTGGGACCGCATCCCGCCGCCGGTGCGCGAACGCGTGTCGCAGGGGGTAAAAGGCGCTCTGCCGGAGACGCCCAAGCCGGGTGATCCCGCCTTCGACGGCTGCGCCCAGGTGCTGGTCGGATCCTGCCTGCGGGCGCTCGCGGCGGCCGCGGAAAGCGCCGAACGATTAGGCTACCGCAGCCTCATCCTCTCTTCAAAGATAGAAGGCGAGGCCCGCGAGGTGGCCAAGGCGTTTGCGGCCGTCGGCAAGGAGGTCCTGAGCTCGGGTCATCCGCTGAAGCCGCCGGCCTGCATCCTGACGGGCGGCGAAACCACGGTAACGCTCCAGGGGAACGGCCGCGGCGGGCGCAACCAGGAATTCGTGCTGGCAGGCGCGCTCGCGCTCGACGGAACGAACCGGGTCGTGCTCCTGGCCGGCGGGACCGACGGCACCGACGGCCCCACCGATGCGGCCGGCGCGCTGGCGGACGGGCTCACGATCCGCAGGGCGAAGGCGCTCGGCATGGATCCCCACGCCTTCCTGAAGCGCAGCGATTCCTACCACTTCTTCAAAGCGCTCGACGACCTCATCATCACCGGCCCCACGCGCACCAACGTGATGGATGTTTACATGCTTCTGGTGGGGGCATGAGAACCGGAGGGTGCAAGGGTCCGAGGCGCCGAGGGTTCAAGCGCGAAAAAGGGACCATGATTCGCCGCCAGGCGCTTGTTTGGTTCATATCCGCCCTGCTCCTCAGCAGCTGCGCGGGCTGGCAGCGCGGCGACTGGCCGCAGGACCTCGCAGGCATCCCCCCTCGAAGCGAGATCGCCTCGGTGCCCTTCTTCCCCCAGGACGAATACCAGTGCGGCCCGGCCGCGCTCGCGATGGCCCTTGCCTGGAGCGGCCTCGACATCCAACCGGCGGAGCTGACCGAAAAAGTCTACACGGCCTCGCTCAAGGGCAGCCTGCAGCCGGCCATGGTCGCCGGGGCGCGGCGCTCCGGCCGCCTGGCCTACGTGATCTCCGGGACGGAGGCCTTGATCCGCGAAATCGCCGCCGGCCACCCCGTGATTGTCCTGCAGAATTTGGGGTTGTCGTGGCTACCGGTCTGGCACTATGCCGTTGCCGTCGGGTACGACATGCCGCGGGACGAGGTCATGCTGCACTCCGGCCTCAATGCACGGCAGCGGATGTCCATGCCGGTTTTTCAAAACACCTGGGCCCGCGCTGAGGATTGGGGGCTCCTGGTCCTGAAACCGGACGAGCTTCCGGCAACGGCCGTGGAAAACAGCTTCGTGGAGGCCGTGCTCGGGCTTGAAAAAGCAAAACAGCCGGCAGCGGCCTTGCAGGGATACCGCGCCGCCCTGAATCGCTGGCCCCGCAACCTGGGGGCCATGATGGGGCTCGGCAACAGCTATTACGCGCTGGGGGACTTAAAAAACTCGGAAGCGGCCTTCCGGCAGGCCGCCGAATCCCACCCCAACGAAGGCGCCGCCTTCAACAACCTCGCGGATGTCCTATTACGACAGGGGAAAAAAAATGAAGCCATGGAAGCGGTTCTTGAGGCTATCGCCCTGGGAGGCCCGGGGAAAGAGACCTTTCTGAAGACCCTCGAGGAAATTCAGTCCGCCTCACCCTGATCGGAAGCACACCTCTGTCGAATCAATCTCCGTCGTAAATCAGATGTCCTTTATGTGGGTGCGGCATCTTGCCGCGACGCTATCGTGGCTGGAGGCCACTCCCACAAAAGAGGCTCTTCAACGCCGGCAGGATAACGATGCGCATCCATAACTTTTTTCGAAGACGTCCCTACCCCACTTGATAGAGCCACCCCGCGAAAGCCGGCTCTTCGCCGGCGGCGATCTTCTGCAGCGCCTCCCACAGCCGGCGCTGCATGGGGCCGGGGGCCGCTGGCATTCGGCGTTCTTCGATGCGGCAGACGGGGATCACCTTGAAGGGCGTGTTCGCGAAGAAGACCTCGTCGGCCTCGAACAAAAGCGACGGCGCCAGCCGGCCTTCGAAGATTTCAATCCCGAGGTGCCGTGCGACCTGCAGGATGGACCGCCGGGTGATGCTGTCGAGCACGGTGCCGAGCGACGGCGTCAGCAGGCGGCCGTCTTTGACCAGAAAAACGGATTCGGTGGCGCCCTCGGCGATGAAGCCCTGCGTGTCGAGCAGGATCGCGTCTTCCAGGCCGCGCTTCTGGACGTCCAGGCGGGCGATCATCCCGTTGAGGTAATTGGCGGCGGCCTTGGCCTCGATGGGGACCGTCTCGGGGTCGAGTTTGCGCCAGCGCGCAATGCCTGCGGTCGTGCCCTTTTCAAAGGAGAACTCGAAGCCCTTTATGTCCCGGGCAGGATCGATCGCAAATACGGCGATGTCCAGGCGCTTCTGCGGGGGCTGGATGTCGAGCGCGAACTGGGGGTAATACCCGACGACCTTGATGGTCCCCTGGACGAGCCGGTTGCGCCGCACGGTATCCGCCACGGCCCGGCACATGGCCTCGTGGCCCGCCGGCAGCTCCATGTCCAGGTAGGCGGCCGATTTTTCGAGGCGCGCGATGTGGTCATGCAGCCTGAAGACGGCCGGCCCGGAGGCCGTGGCGTAAAAGCTGATGACCTCGAAGATCGTCGAGCCCCGGGCGAAGCTGTGGCTCATCATGTGAACCGTCGCCTGCGACCACTTCACGAATTCGCCGTTGATCCAAACCAGCCTGTCTTCGAGCATGGGGGTTGCCTTTCGATGGTTTTTTCGTCCAGGGGTTGATAGCGGGGTCGGTGTCTCGTATAAAAGGTGTTATGTCGTACCCAATGCGAATCGAGATTCAGCTAAACACGGAGGCGGAGAGGTGTCAAGCGCATAGCAAGAAAAGGCGCCGCCGTCTGCATGGCGACTACCCCGGATCTCTGCAAAACCATCCGTGCAGCTGCAGGAGACCATCGAACCCGAGATGAAGCGCATTTCACTGGCCCAAGGCCTGTCCGCCGTTTACCCGTCCCGCATCCGCGAAATCGCCGACATCGCCTTCGGCATGGAAGGTGTCCTCAAACTGCACTTCGGCGAGTCCAACCTGCCGACGCCGGACTTCATCAAGAAGGCGGCCGTCCGGGCGCTGGATGAAGGCTACACTTTTTATTCCGAAAACGCCGGCCTGCCCGGGTTGCGGCAGGCTGTTGCCGAGAAGTACCGGGAACTCCACGGTGTGAGCCTCGACCCGAAAACCGAGATT
>Ga0316603_10000912_pt1 | contig 15288 bp, 14 predicted proteins | sample OWC_soil_day10_n_FD_207649 | JGI IMG/M metagenome (GOLD analysis project Ga0316603, IMG submission 207649) | Wetland soil microbial communities from Old Woman Creek delta, Ohio, United States - OWC_soil_day10_noCT | ecosystem: Environmental > Terrestrial > Soil > Wetlands | place: USA: Ohio... | reverse complement strand
TTTAATGCTAAAATTAAAGCTTTTAGATCTCAATTTAGAGGAGTAAAAGATATTCCTTTCTTTATCTTTAGACTTGACTGTCTTTTTGCATAAAAATTTTAACTCCACCTGATATTTACATTGATCCGTTTATTCTATCAAGTGGTGCAAATGTGGTGCAAATTTAGAAAGAAAAGCCTGTAAACACTTAATTTACAGGCTTTTCTTTCTAAAAAGTACCCAGAGCCGGGATCGAACCGGCATGGAAGTGAATCCACTGGTGTTTGAGACCAGCGCGTCTACCAATTCCGCCATCTGGGCGATTAGCGGCTACAAAAGTACACTATTTTTTGAAACTGACAAAGATTTTTGTAATTTACTGAAATTATTTTACAGAAACGCTGCCGCTTTAATAATTCAATACCTTTTCTTCTTTCCGGCAACAAAATCATTGCGTTTTCCTTCGAAAATCTCGAATTGGCAGTAAAGGCATTCAAGCGAACCATTTAAAAGTTGTACTTTCTTCGAGGGTTTCAACCCGATTTTATCCAGACATTCTTCGTGTGAACTGATCACCCAGGCGGAGCTTCCGGCAAATTTGTGCTTCAACACAGTTCCCAGCGAAGCATACAATCCGAAAATATCGGGCGAAGTGATGCGCTCGCCGTAGGGCGGATTGGTCACCATCAGGCAGTGATCCGAGGGCGCTTCGAGTTGCTGTACTGGCAGTACCTTCAGTTCGATGTACTTATTGAGACCTGCGCTACGAACATTCTTATCGGCTATTTTGATGGCCAGGGGCGAAATATCCGAGCCATATATTTTATGTTCGAAAGGTCGTTCGAGGCTGTCGTCATTGTACACATCATCAAACAGTTCGCTATTGAAATCGGACCATTTCTCAAAGGCAAATTCCCGACGGAAAATACCTGGTGGAATATTGAGGGCAATCAATGCTGCCTCGATCAGCAAAGTACCTGATCCACACATCGGATCGATGAAATCGGTTTTGCCTTCCCAACCGCTCATCAGCAGCATACCGGCTGCCAGAGCTTCGTTGAGCGGCGCGTCGGTTTGTGCCACCCGATAACCCCGCTTGTGCAGCGACTCTCCCGAGCTGTCGAGCGATAAGGTACACTGATTTTGCGCCACGTGAATATTGATCATTAACTGCGGATTATCAAGCCTGACCGATGGACGTTTATCGTATTTTTCCATAAAATGGTCAGCAATAGCATCTTTCACGCGGTAAGCCACGAACTTGGAATGACGAAACTCATCGGAAAAAACAGTGGAATCGATAGCAAAAGTAGTATCCACACTCATATATTTCTCCCAGTCAATCTTTTTTACCTGTTCATACACTTCGTCGGGATTAAGCGCTTTGAACGCGGCAATAGGTTTGAGTACCCTCGATGCTGTACGTAGTTGCATATTTGCCCTGTACATCAACTCCTGATTACCCGTAAAACTTACAGCACGCCGCTGAAGCTGTACGTTATTGGCACCCATTGCCACAAGTTCAGTAGCAAGCACTTCTTCCAGACCTTTGAAGGTCTTCGCTATCATTTCAAATTCCATGTTTATTTTTTAAGTTTATCAATTACAAGTTTGGAAAGTTCATCAAGTTGGAAAGTTCATCAAGTTTGTCAAGTTTATAAAGTTCATCAAGTATGGAAAGTCAGAGCTTGACGAACTTTTTACTTGATAAACTTTATACTTTATGAACTTTTTACTGAGTAATCTTTCCGTGTTTCTTTTCCCATTTTGTAAGGCATTTGGGGCAACCGTTGAGACTTTTACAGCCATTGCACTTCTGAAAGATCACAGTGTGACTGTCATTTACTTTCATAGGTGTATATCTTATCTTTTTATTCCGCTTCTCTTCCTTCTTTTTTTTATCCTTCGGTTTTAGCTCTTTCTTCTTTACTTCAGTTCCTTCAGCGTTTTTGCGCTTTTTCTTTTTTTTTTCATCACCGGAAGGCAAATCGTGGTATTCTTCTCGCTTGCGCTGCAGCAACCGTGTCCCGGGTGGCACATCGGTATCCACCCAGATATTTCCACCTATTACTGAGTCATCGCCAACTTTGATATTTCCCAGAATGGTGGAATTAGCATAAATGATAACATTATTACCAATTTTCGGATGGCGGTCGATGCCTTTGATAGGATTGCCGTTTTCATCCAGCGGAAAACTTTTGGCTCCGAGAGTTACTCCCTGATACATCTTCACATTGCTGCCAATGACGGCTGTTTCGCCGATTACCACACCTGTTCCGTGATCAATGGTAAAATAGTCGCCGATAACTGCTCCGGGATGAATATCGATACCTGTCTCTGAATGAGCTTTTTCGGTAATCATACGCGGAATTACAGGAACGCCCAACTTCAGCAAAGCGTGAGCAATGCGATAGCTGCTGATGGCACGTATGCCCGGATAACAAAAAATAACCTCACCATAGCTTTTAGCAGCGGGATCACCATCGAAAGCGGCAATTACATCGGTGTGCAGTATTTCACGGATCACAGGCAGCTGACTTACAAAATCGGCAGCAATGGCGATGGACTCGATTTCGAGTTTCTTGCAGGTATAATCGACCGCTGAATTATCGAAACACATGCCGGATTTAATCTGCTGTGTTAACAGCTGATGCAGCAGAATAATATTTTGTTCGATGTGTTGAGCAACATTGTTTTTATTCACATCCGAATTGCCAAAGTAGCCCGGAAACAGAACAGCCCGGCACAGTTGCACAATCCGGCCGACAACATCAGACGAAGGCATGGGATGGTCTTCCTGTTGCTGACGGCATACATAATTCAGCGTATCGGGGTTCGACAATAATTCGATGCTTTTTTCTACTTGTTTGTTCATTGTAGTGTCTTATGTTAAAACCTGCCATTTTTGCAGGATTGAACTTTTGTTTTTAAATCTCTTTATCGAATAATAAAACAACAAACTGTATCAACTGTTTTGATGCAGATCATTTATTTTTCGGATAAAAAACGATTTCCTTTTGTTGCTAAAAAGTCTTCGACTGCCTTCAGAGCGTTCAGAAAACGCATTTCGCCTGTTCCGTTGATTTTCACACAGGACGTACCCAACCGGTTGATTTCCCGTTCGTACCAATCAAAAAAGAATTCGCGGTCATCGCCATGTTCCCTGACCGGATCGGACACCCAAGGTAAATCGGGCTCACAAAGTAGATAAAAATCCATCAGACGACCGGATATGTGTTCGGTAACGAATGCAGGCACCTGACCGTATTTATACTCAAGCCACACTTTGGTAATAATCACATCCGTATCGAAAAAAACTGGTTTTGCTTCGACTCCGGTTGCATATTGCTTTTCCTGTTCGGTTTGCAGGCGGGCAATGGTGCATACATCCTCATAGGTATAGGTATATCCTAGTTTTTCGACATATTCGCGGGCAAGCTCCGGTTCATACACTGCCTGAAAATGTTCAGCCAGACGAATACATAATTCGGTTTTGCCCGTCGACTCGGGTCCTGTCAGCGCGATTTTTATCATGGTAGCCTACAACAGATGACTAATTATTCAGAATTAACGCTATATTTGCAATGGTTTTAAAATCGTTTACTTTAAGAAATGCACAAAATTACAACAATTATTCTGCTTTGTTGTGCTTTTTTGATTATATGCACAGATATTTCGGCTCAAAACACAGATATTGAGCTTCTGAAAAGCATTAACCAAAACGAATCAGCGCTGCTTCGAAATTACTCAAAGGTTGCATCCAATACAACCGTTTATCTTGTTTTAGCAGCTCCGGTGACGCTGGGCACCATCGCATTGATTGACAAAAACGATGATTTATTGAAAGATGCCATTTATATTTGTAGCGCGACAGCCCTCGACGGAATTCTAACCTATTCGTTGAAAAAGGCAGTTCACCGCCAGAGACCATACGTAAGTTTTCCAAACGAGATAACCGCTTACGCCACCGAGAATTCATTTTCGATGCCTTCAGGACATACTTCACTGGCATTTACGACCGCTACAGCTCTCAGCCTCAGCTATCCGAAATGGTATGTGATTGCTCCGGGATATATCTGGGCCTGTTCGGTGGGGTATTCGAGGATGAACCTGGGAATACATTACCCGAGCGACGTGCTTGCCGCAGCCGTACTGGGCGCCGGAAGTGCATTTGTAAGTTATAAAATCAATCAGTGGTTCTGGGAAAAACAGGAGAATAAAAAACTGATTGGTTTAGAAAACTTTCAACATTTATAATTACATCAAAACGTCATTTCTCTATATAAAATAAGTCATTAAAGAATCATTGGATCATCTACCAATCCGTGCATTACAAATAGCATGAGAAAGATTAGAACTTACATACTGCTCACTTTTATTATCAGCATGAATTTACCTGCATTTTCAGGGAATAAAAAGGTAACATCTGTTCCATTCGAACTGGCGGGCAGCTATGTAGTTTTAAAAACCACAATCAACGACTCGTCGCCCCTCTCCATGATACTCGATACCGGAGTTAAAAGCACCATTATCAACGAACTGATGGAAGACGACCTACTTTCACTAAACAAAAATAATACTGATTCGACACTGATACAGGGATTAGGCAACAACCGTGGGATCAAGGCTTACCGGAGTTACAAAAACGAAATGAAAATAGGAAATATTACATTCACCAATAAAGCTGTGGTGTTACTGCCTGATAACATCTTCAATTTCACAAACTATACCGGGAAAAAAATAAACGGTATACTCGGCTCCGACGTGTTGCGCGATTATGTGGTAGAAATAAACTACACCAAATCACGCGTGTATTTTTACGAAAGTGAAACATTCGTTCCGCCCGCGAAATATTCATCCATTACAACATCTTATGCCAACAACAAACTGTATGTCAATGCAGATTATACCGGCAACGACAGCATCTCGCGAAGTGTAAAAATGCTTGTGGATACCGGCGCTGAACTTGGTTCATGGCTGTTTGACAGCAGCATCAGTTCGCTGCCCGAAAAAAAAGTTTACGGATATATCGGCGAAGGCCTCAGTGGCGAAATCATGGGTTACTATGCCCGTTCGGTGAGTTTGTGCCTGGGTCCTTACTGCATCAGCAATCCCATTGTAACCTTTCCAGACACCACTTATACCAAAGGACTGGAGCAGGAAATACCCCGCGCCGGTACACTCGGTAATCAGACACTGAAACGCTTCAACTGCATCATCGATTTCAAAAAACCGGCCTTCTATGTTAAGCCCAACTTCATGTATAATAACAAATTCCGCTACAACGTAGCAGGGATTGAAGTACTACGTGAAATGCCTCATTTTTATATCACTCGGGTGTATAAAGTCTGGAAAAATTCACCCGCGGAAGCACAGGGCGTGAAACAGGGCGACCTGTTGCTGGAAGTGAACGGGATGAAAACCTTTCAGATGAATGTATCCGAAATCAGGGATATATTCGAGACAGGCAGGAGGTTTCCGCTACACATAGTCATACAGCGGAACGATGAAGTGATAGACCTGGACCTGAACATGAATTCAAAAATCTGAATGGTGTTATTGAATAGTCAAGTCAGTTCTGAGATGTTTTTTCCATTCAAAATACCCAACCACAGCCATTACTGTGTATATGAGATACAACACGACGGTGGGATACAAGCCTTTGTAGGCAAATAATCCGGCTGCCAGCGCATCGGCAACAATCCAAAGCAGCCAGTTTTCAATCTTTTTACGGGCAAGCATCCAGGTCGCAATCACGCTCAAAGCTCCCACCAGCGAGTCAAGTACGGGAATCGGAGAATCAGTCCATCCTTTCAGAACAGCGTAATAAATGAGATAAGTTACAGCTACAGAAATGAGGTATATGGGATATTGTTTCCAGGGAATGACAGTAACAGGAAGACTACCTGTTTCAGTCGCAGTTGTTTTCCGGTGCCAGCTTATCCAGCCGTAAACGCTCACAGCCAGGTAGTAGAACTGGAGCGACATATCGGCATAAAACTTCGATTCAAAGAAAACGACCACATAGAATGCTGAACTGATAAAGCCGAATATCCACAATCCGGCTTTTTCTCGAATGGAAAGAATGAGGTAAACCACACTCAGAACTGCTCCGGTTATTTCGACCCAGTTAGCCCTCAGATATTCCGTCATCGCTTATTTCTGCTGAGTGTAAAGCTTCGAAGAAGTTAATATCCTATCGTACGATCCCGGTGTATTGAGTATCTCGAGCGCTTTCTGCAACGATTCGTTTTCGCTGTCCAGCACCTGATAATATTCATTTGCATCCCACAAGTCACGGGCAATCAGCGCCTTCAATTGCAGCTTAATCAGTCGTTTTGATCGGTTAAACTGGACATCATCGTACTTTATTTCTTCTTTTTCAGCTTCAGCGAGCAGTAGTTTTAGAAAATCGTCGCCGGTTTCGAATTGTTTTTTGAATTTAGCGAACGCGGGATACTGTTCTTTCAGTTCTTCACGGTGACTGTTCAGGTATTCCACAGCTGTACGGCTGATTACGCCTTTTGCGACCATCGACCGGTGCAGATCGGAGTACTCTGTTGTGTCCACCGGAACAAAAATATCAGGCATAACGCCACCACCCCCGTACACAGTGCGTCCGTTAACCAGGGTTTTGTAAATTAGTGTATCCGGAAAATGTATACTGTCGACATGCATCAATTCACCATTTCGGTAGCGGTTGTACAATTCTTTGTAATAACTTTCCGTCCCATCCTTGTAAGGTCTCTGTATGCTGCGACCGGTAGGAGTATAATATCTTGCTACAGTGAGTCGCATCATGGAACCATCTACCAGTGGTAATTCACGCTGAACAAGACCTTTACCAAACGTTCTAACACCGACAATCACTGCTCTGTCCCAGTCCTGTAATGCTCCGCTCAGAATTTCGCTGGCTGAGGCTGAATATTCATCGACGAGTACCACCAGTCTGCCTTTTTCGTAGTTGCCATTGACAGTAGCCTTCGCGTCTGTGCGTGGCTGGTTGATCCCTTCGGTGTACACAATGAGTTTGTTAGCAGGAAGAAATTCATCGGCAATCTGAATAGCTGTACCCAGAAATCCTCCTCCATTGCCCTGCAAACTCAGGACAAGGTCTTTCATTCCTTCTTTTTTCAGACCGGCAAGCGCTTTAGTAAATTCGTCGTAGGTAGTGCTCCCAAAACTGTTTATTTTGATGTAACCGGTTTTACTGTCGGCCATATACGAGGCATCCACGCTATAAATCGGAATTTTATCACGTATAATCTTAAATTCAATCAGTTCGGGACTTCTTCCCCGTTTCATTTTCACCAGCACTTCGGTACCTTTTTTCCCGCGCAGTCGCTTGAACACATCCGAATTTTGCACTTTGACAGCCGAACCGGCTACCAGATCATCGTTGATATAAATGATTTTATCGCCGGGCAACACGCCCACTTTTTCGGCGGGAGTTCCGGCTATGGTCTGAACCACCATGATGGTATCGTCAAGGATCTGAAACTGTACGCCGATGCCATCAAAGCTTCCTTCTAGCGGCTCGCGCATACGCTGTACCTCATCTTTCGGTGTATAAACCGAATGCGGGTCCAGATCTTTCAGCACACCGCGAATGGACGATTCGATTATTTTCGTGTCATTGATGGTATCCACATACATGCTGGAAATGGCCGAAAGAGCCTGAACCAGTTTGCGTTGTTGTACAGGAGAAATTCCCTGTGAAAAAAGGTTGGTTGTTAGAAATAAAATGGCAAGCAGGCTGTATTTTCTCATTGCGTGATAAATCTTTAAATAATTTACTCAAAAAACAGAGACAAAGCTACATAATTAGCATGTTATCATTCAATACTTTTACAGAAATAAAATGTAAGAAAATTATATTTAACAGTTCAGTAATTTCTCTCCTGCGTTTAATTCTTCCGCCTTACAATCCTTGATTTCAGCTATCATCTGGTAGATATCATCAATAGATAATTTGCTTTCATCCGTTTCGACAAAGAGATGTTCCACCGGAGTAATTCTGATGGTGTCTTTGTTAAAGAGTTCGCCGAACGACAAATCACATCCGGCTTTCAGCGCTTGTTCCGCCAGTTGGGGTTTTCCCCGAAATCCGTGCAGTATCCATTTTTGAGCGGGTTTCATTTCCTTTCGCAAAGCGAATAATTCATTATAATAACCGACGCAGTGGATAATCATAGGTTTGCAGAATTGCTCGGCAAGTTCGATTTGTTTTCTGAAAAAATAAAGTTGCAGCTTGTAAGAAGCAGACGCGTATTTGTCAAGCCCGCACTCACCAACCAGTCGTACCCAGTCCCGGCCAATCCAGACTTTCAGTTGCTCAATATCATTTTCATAATACGAACCAACTTTCCATGGATGAATACCCACCGATGCCAAGCCAATATCCGGTTTCAGTGGCATGCCACGAACCTCAGAGAGTGACAAACTCCTCACCGTGCGTTCGAGCGGATATGCTTCAGGCCTATGTGTATGAATATCTGTACAGATCAAAATAGTAAAATTGTAATTTTATAAAACGGTAAACGTGTGAAGTAATTTCTACTCCACACGCCATATATTTGTTTTTCGCTAATTTATTTCAGAAAACTAATGGTCAGCGGATATTTCCAGTATTCGCCGTTGTAGGCTTTAACTGCCGCGACGATAATAAACACAGTAACGGCAATACCCATCACCGATAAAATGACAATTCCGATACCAATGACAACCGTTATAACGCCAATTACTCCCCAGATAAAATAGGAAATGGTGAAATTGATGATGTTCTTACCATGTTCATCCACATTTTTGCTGTCTTCCTTCCCAATCAGCCACATGATAAGGGGAATGATGAAGGCAGAGATAAACTGTGATAAATGCATGAGTAACAGATATGATTTTTCATCTATTCCGAGTAACGGCTGACGCTGAGAGGTCGCTGCAGTCGTTTGACCGGTTCCGTTAATTACTTTTTCCTTTTCTGCCTGGAATTCCTCTTCGGTCAGTGTGCCGTTTGCTTTCAGTTCTTCGAGTTTCTTGATTTTTTCGTACTGGTCGTAAGTCATGGTTATAAAATTAAAGGGTTATTTTTCCATTTCAGATAACAAATTATCAATCAATGTCACCATTCCGGCAAATTCCTTTTCATCGTACAACCTTGTCAGCATGACTATTTTACCGTTTTCATCTATAATTACATTGCGGGTAATGCCCGCTTCTTTGAGTGCATACAATCCAAAAATACCGGCTTTCGGGTCTAGCCCGATGGGATAGGTTATTCCGGTATCATGAGCGAATTTCCGGACAGTGGCTGCCGGTTCATCGCGGCCGATACCGTACAATGCAAACCGGGGATTATTTTTATGTTTCAGCCAGATTTCCTTTTCGATATGCGGCATTTCTTTGCGGCAAACCCCGCACCAGCTGGCGGTGAATTGCAGCATGACTACTTTTCCGCGCAGCGACGACAACTTCACTATACCCCCGTCAGGCAGTTTCATATCAAAGTCGGGAGTCATATCGCCTACCTTTACCAGATATTGCCGGCCTTCGGTGGTTGACGCAAGCTGTCCGTACACAATATTGAAGTCTGCAAGCATTAAAAACACTGCGGTTAAAGCCGGAAAAAGGAATTTAGTAACTACCTTCATTTTTATTTTATAATTTGGTCACAAATGTATGTATTTTTTGAGAAAATGCAAATAAAATAACCGGTTAGTACTGTCAATTTGTTTTTTCCGGTAGCTTATATGCCATTTCTTTTATTACAGTTGCCCATTCCTGCAGAGTTTTTGAATCGTCGAATGTTTCCCAGCTAACAGTCTGACCAATATACAATGTAAATGTGTTCCCTTTCTGTTTGAAAATCTCATCGACCAGAAAAAGCATTTCAAAATTAATCCGGGAATGCATTTTCTCTCTTATTTTTTCGAGAAAATAGAAAAACGTTGAATTCCGGGCTTCGAAGTAGAGGGGTACCACATCCCGGTTGTAATGTACAGATTTCTGGATAAAGTTTTTCTGCCACTCCAGATCAATTATTTCATCTCCGTATTTACGAGAAGTAGCTCCGGCAGGAAAAATGAGCAAATGCTCGGAGGAGCGGAAGAATTCCTGAACTTTCCTTACATTATTTCTTCCCTGATAACTATATTTCGATACAGGCAGAACCATTTCCCTCAGGGGCTCAACGTGGTTCAGTATCTCGTTGGCGTAAAACTTGATTTTTCCATCGAACCGGTGACCTATCGAATGTAAAATCGATATCGCGTCGAGAGCGCCCAGCGGATGATTACTGGCAAATATCAGCGGTTTTGCATCGGCTGGGAGATTTTCAATCCCTTTCACTCTGCATTCAATCCGGTAAAAATCCATACAGGCATCCACAAAATCCATATTCTTTTTACCCGGAGCGCTGTCAAACAGTTCGTTCAATCCATCTTCGTGCGCTATTTTTTTCAGGATTCTCATCAAAAAGCGGGGAATCTTTTTCCCTGCAAAAAGAGTGCTGGCAATCTGATCAAAATCAATTCTTACAGTTTTTATTTCTTCGTTCATCTGTCATTTTTACAATGAAAACACAAAATTAAAAATTATTGCTCAGAAAAACATCCAAATTCCGAATAACATTTATCAAAAATACAATGTTTTAGCGTTAGACTTACGAAACAGGTATTGTTTCATTAACTAAAATTTCTTTTGAAAATAAAAATTCATAAATTTGCATTTTTAAAGCAAGCCGGTTTTTTCCGGACAGTCGTTGTTTAATCTTATTCAATATTTTTTTGTATGAAAAAGGCAATCGTTGTTGGAGCATCTTCAGGTGTAGGCAGAGAATTAGCTAAAATCCTGGCCAGAAATGGTTATCATGTAGGTATTACCGCCCGTCGCGAATATCTGCTGCAGGAACTGGCTGCCGAAAAACCGGATGCTTATGTCGTGAAACCGTTCGATTTGCTTGAAACAGATATTATACTTACTAAACTGGATGAACTTGTTGATGAGTTGGGCGGACTGGATTTACTGATAATCAGCGCCGGACTGATCAAATTGAACACCGACCTTGATTATAATATTGAATACAAAATAAATATGGTCAATGTTACTGCTTTCAGCATGATGTGCAACTGGGCATTCAATTTATTCCGCAAGCAGGGTTACGGGCATCTGGCAGGCATCACATCGGTAGCCGGTTTGCGTGGCTGGCGCAACAATCCGGCCTATAACGCCAGTAAGGCTTTTCAGATAAACTACCTGGAAGGTCTGAGAAATCTGGCTCACTACCTGAAATTACCGATTACCGTTACCAATATTATACCCGGCTATATGGAAACAGACATGAAAGGAAAAACACTAGTGTTCTGGGTTTGTCCGCCCGAAAAGGCTGCCTGTATAATTTTCAAAGCACTTAATAAAAAACAAAAAATTATCTATGTTTACCGCAGATGGCGATTTACAGCCTTTCTGTATAAGCATCTGCCAAATAAAGTGATTGAATGCGCCTGACATTTTGGTAAATGAGAATAAATTTCAAACAGATTACTACGTTAATTTGTATTATTTTCACACCGAAACAAGAAACAACCCGCGAAAAAATGACTAAATTTGCAGGCAATATTTTTCATAGCGAATAAAAACAACTCCAAAATACTCATACTATGTCATTTATTGCAGAAAAAATACAATTCGAAGGTTTCACTTTCGATGATGTGTTGCTAGTTCCCTCCTACTCCGAAGTATTGCCCCGCGATGTAGATCTCACCACCCGTTTTACACGAAACATAGAACTGAAGATACCCATCGTATCAGCAGCGATGGATACCGTTACCGAAGCCAAAATGGCTATTGCCATTGCCCGTGAAGGTGGAATTGGTGTGATCCACAAAAACATGTCTATAGCTGAACAGGCAAGACAGGTAAGCATGGTGAAACGCGCCGAAAACGGAATGATTTCTAATCCCGTAACTATCCAGAAAGGAGCAAACGTAGGCGATGCCCTCGCTCTGATGGCCGAATACAAAATCGGGGGAATACCCGTTGTGGATGACGAAGGCTACCTGGTGGGAATCGTAACCAACCGCGATTTACGCTTTCAGCGCAACCTGAACAGACTGATTGACGAAGTGATGACGAAGGAAAATATCGTTACAACAACCCGTACGACCAACCTGGAAGAAGCTGCTGATATCCTCCAGAACCATAAAATCGAGAAATTGCCGGTAGTGGACGAGAACAATAAACTGATCGGGCTACTCACTTATAAAGATATCACCAAAGCCAAAGACAAACCGATGGCCTGCAAGGACAATCGCGGACGATTGCGCGTAGCAGCCGGTGTTGGTGTAACTTACGATACATTCGACCGCATTAGCGCGCTGGTGGAAGCTGGTGTGGATGCTATTGTTATTGACACGGCTCACGGACATTCAAAAGGGGTAATCGAAACCCTGCGCAAAGCAAAAGCACAATTTCCCACGATTGATATTATCGTTGGAAATATAGCTACAGCCGAAGCTGCCTTAGCACTGGCAGAAGCTGGTGCTGACGCAGTTAAAGTGGGTATTGGTCCGGGTTCTATCTGTACTACCCGCATCATCGCAGGAGTTGGTGTACCCCAGCTTTCAGCTATTTACGGCGTTTCCAAAGCTTTGAAAGGAACCGGAGTTCCTGTCATTGCCGACGGTGGTATCCGTTACTCGGGTGATATAGTTAAAGCCCTGGCAGCAGGAGCCAATACAATTATGGCCGGTTCACTTTTCGCAGGTGTAGAGGAATCACCGGGTGAAACCATCATCTTCAACGGACGTAAATTCAAATCGTACCGCGGAATGGGTTCGCTCGAAGCGATGGAAAAAGGTTCGAAAGACCGCTACTTCCAGGACATGGAAGATGATATCAAGAAACTGGTTCCCGAAGGTATTTCGGCTCGCGTGCCATTCAAAGGTTCACTTTTCGAGGTTGTATATCAAATGATCGGCGGACTTCGTGCCGGAATGGGATACTGCGGTTCCCACAACATTACCGAACTTCACAAAGCCAAATTTACCCGTATCACCAGTGCAGGTGTAGCTGAAAATCACCCTCACGATGTGACAATAACCAGTGAAGCTCCAAACTACAGCCGGGGTGAATAAATTCAAATAAATACAAAAACAAATTACTGTTAATCACAAATTTACTCTCCATAAAAAAGGGAGTAAATTTGTGTAAAACACTTTTGTGTCACAATTTTATCAGAATATCAGCGTTTTTAATCAGCATAAAAAAAAATAAATTCAAATTTTTAATCTGTATGAAGAAAGTTCTTGTTTCTGTTTTTGGACTATGTTTAGCCGCGGTATCAGCTCTGGCTCAACCCTCTGACCCTACTCTGATGAAAATTAACGGGAAAGAAATTCCCATTTCGGAATTTGAATACATTTACAATAAAAACAATTCGAATAATGTGTTGGACAAGAAATCCCTCGAAGAATACGTGGATTTATTTGTCAACTTCAAACTGAAAGTGGAAGAAGCCATAGCACAGGGTTTGGATACCACACAATCGTTCCGGTCGGAATTAGCTCTGTACCGCAATCAACTCGCAGAACAATATCTCACCGACAGCAGCATGAGTTCGTCTTTGCTGAAAAATGCTTACGACCGCAAAAAAGAAGAAGTGGAAGTGAGCCATATACTGGTGAAAATTGCCGATACAGGCACTGCGGCCGATACGCTGGCTGCCTACAACAAAGCGCTCGGGATTTATAAACGTGCGCAGCGTGAAGATTTCGGGAAACTGGCCAGAGAGACTTCAGACGACCAGTATGCTGAGAAAACCAGCGGTTATGTCGGATGGATTAATGCACTGCGCACTCCCTATACGTTCGAAAACGCAGCCTATTCAACACCTGTCGGATCTGTTTCCAGTCCGGTACGGACTTTTCTGGGCTACCACATCATTAAGGTGACCGATAAAAGGGCATCACAGGGCGAAGTGCACGTAAAGCACATCTTTATTCTTGACAACGATCCGAATTCAAAAAACAAAACTGAGCTGAAAGCAAGAATTGATTCACTGTATCAACGGGTAAAAACAGGTGACGATTTCGGAGAACTTGCTAAAAAGCACTCTCAGGATCCGGGTTCTGCCCGTCAGAATGGTGACCTTCCCTGGTTTGGCAGTGGCCAGATGATCCCTGAATTTGAGAAAGCAGCTTTTTCGTTGAAAAATCCCGGCGATTATAGCGAACCTGTACGTTCTGCCGTAGGATGGCATATCATACAGTTGATTGAGAAAAGACCTCTTGCCGGTTTTGACGAAATGAAAGCCGAACTGGAAAATCAGATCAAACAAAACGAACGTAATAAATTGATTAATCAATCATTCACAGATAAATTAAAAAAAGAATATAACTATCAGGAATATACTCTTGCTTTAACTGAAATTTATCAGTTGAGTGAAAAATATGCTCCTTCCGATTCATTGTTCGCAGTTGAATCTAAAAAACTGCAAAAACCGCTCTTCAGCTTTGCAGACAAAACATTCACTCAGAATGACTTTGTCAGCTACATGCTCCCTGCCGCTGCAGGTTTCAGAGGAGTTCGAAGTGATTTCATCAGGGATCAGTTCAATGCCTTTGCCGGCAACCAGCTGACAACTTATGAACAAACACAACTCGACAGAAAATATCCCGAATTCCACTATCTGATGCAGGAATATCACGATGGAATTCTGCTTTTTGACATCAGTAACCGCGAAGTATGGGATAAGGCATCGAAAGATAATGAAGGACTTTCCAAATATTTTGAAACGAATAAATCGAATTACGCATGGCAAAAACCTCACTACAAAGGCCGCATCATCTACTGCAAGGACGAACCTACTTTGAAAGCCGCCAGACTGATAGTGAAACGGGCAACTAACGATTCAATTGACAGTTACCTGCATAAAAGACTTAACGACAGCATCCAGTATGTAAAGGTTGAAAAAGGATTGTGGGTTGAAGGTGAAAACAAGGTAATTGACGCCAATATTTTCAAAAAAGGAATCTATGAAGCTGAAAAGGAATATCCATACTATTTTATAGCAGGTAAAATACTCAAAACCATGCCAGAAGATTTCACCGATGTACGGGGAATTATCACAGCCGATTACCAGGATTATCTCGAAAAAGAGTGGATTAATTCGCTTCGACAGAAATACGCCTTCACTGTAGACGAAAAAGTACTGAAAACGGTTAAGAAAAACTAATATTTTAACGAATGCCAAAATAAATGTTCTAACTTTGAGCGTTTATTTTGGCATTGTTGTATTCTGAAAGTTCTGGTTTT
>Ga0316603_10000911_pt1 | contig 15289 bp, 13 predicted proteins | sample OWC_soil_day10_n_FD_207649 | JGI IMG/M metagenome (GOLD analysis project Ga0316603, IMG submission 207649) | Wetland soil microbial communities from Old Woman Creek delta, Ohio, United States - OWC_soil_day10_noCT | ecosystem: Environmental > Terrestrial > Soil > Wetlands | place: USA: Ohio... | reverse complement strand
GATAAGCTTCATAATATGCAGAGTACTGTTTATGAAAATCTAACGGCTTGGGATAAGCTAAGCTTAGCAAAGCTTATGGAAAGACCAACAGCATTAGATTATATACAAAAGATTTTTGATAACTTTATTGAGCTTCATGGTGATCGTGGATATGCTGATGATGCTTCTATTGTGGGAGGGGTTGCCTTCCTTGGAGGAATACCAGTTACGATAATAGGGCAGCAAAAGGGCAGAAATACAAAAGAGAATATTAAAAGAAACTTTGGAATGCCTCATCCAGAAGGTTATAGAAAAGCTTTAAGACTTATGAAGCAGGCAGAAAAGTTTAAGAGGCCTGTAATCTGCTTTGTAGATACTCCAGGTGCTTTTTGCGGTATTGGAGCTGAGGAAAGAGGCCAAGGAGAGGCTATAGCTGTAAATCTTATGGAGATGTCAGCATTAAATACTCCTACAATTTCTATTTTTATAGGTGAAGGTGGAAGCGGCGGTGCCTTGGCATTAGCAGTTTCAGATGAAGTTTGGATGCTTGAGCATTCAGTATATTCAATACTATCTCCAGAAGGTTTTGCTAGTATCCTTTGGAAGGATAGCAGCAGAGCTAAAGAAGCAGCAGGTATAATGAAAATTACCGCTCAAGATTTAAAGAGTTTCGGAATTATAGATAAGGTTTTAAAAGAGCCTCTTGGAGGTGCTCATAAAGACGCTGATAAAATGGCAAGTACTATTAAAGAAAGCTTATTGCAGGCAGTACCTAAGCTTTTAAGCAAATCCTCAAAGGATTTATTAGAGGAAAGGTATAACAAGTTCAGAAAAATGGGTGAATTTAGTGAGTAGAGGATTAGCGGTGCTAATCCTCTTTTATTTTGCTATTTTGAAGGATATACTTGCATGTGTTATAATGGTATAAAATAACAAAAATAAATTTAGAAAGGATTGTTTAATTATGAGTATAAGAAATGCTGCAAAGGCTTTGATAATTAAAGATAATAAAATTCTCCTTAATAAATGTATTAACACTACAGGTTTTGCTATGGATGGAATATATGCTAATGAAGTATATTACGATTTGCCTGGTGGCGGACAAAAACAATACGAAACTTTGGAAGAGGCTATAATGAGAGAATGTGCAGAGGAAACTGGCTATAACGTAGCTCCAGATAGATTGGCAGCACTATATGAAGAAATATATATGGATACTGAAGCAAGAAAAAAATATCCGGATTATTCTCATAAAATCTTTTTTGTTTTTATTTGTCATTTATTAAATGAAGAGAGAAAGGCTCTCACTGAAAAGGATATAGACCAAATAGAAAGTGAATGGGTTGATATAAGAGACATAGCGAATATAAAGCTTCAGCCCAAAACTGTAAAAATTAATTTACCATTAATATTAAGTGCAGAAAGTCCTGTTTTCTTGGGTTCAAAAAGGATAGAATAGGTGGCTAGGAGGAGTTTTCCGAAAGTAATATAGATTAATGAGGTGAATTTTATTGTTGAAAGAAGAAAATGAGAATAAAACAATAGATGAGATGTTTTCCTACAACGTTAAGAAAGATAATAAAGTATTTATATATTGGTATGATAAGCAAATAAAAATAATCTCAGGTGAAAAGGCTAAGAAGTTTCTTGCTCAAATTGAAGGAGCAGATAGCTTGGAAGCTCAACAGCTTATGGCAAAGGTTACAGGAAATCTTAAGCGAAAAAAGGATGGGGATATAAATACTATTGTAATTAGAGGTACTCATTTCAGTAGAAATAAAAGTAATTACTAAGGGTGAAAGACTTTTAAAATTATATATTATAATGATGTAGGTTTAATTTTCCCTCGGACTAATGTTTGGGGGGATTTATTTTACATTTATTTCCTAGGAAATAAATGTAAAATATTTATAGGTAATAAGAGAATATCTATGATGAATTTCCTTTTTACCACCAATAACTTCTATTAAAATTGTTTAAACAGGAAAGTTATAGTATAATTATAATTTGCGATGATGTAGTAAAATTTATAATAGCATACGAAGAATTTAAATATATAGGAACGTGAGGAATGGTAATGGGCAAAGCATTATTTGTGACGGAGAAGCCTTCTGTGGCTATGGAATTTGTTAAATTGTTGAATGTAAAGGGAAATAAGGGCGATGGTTACATCGAATCAGACAAGGCTGTTTTCACTTGGTGTGTAGGTCATATGGTTACTATGAGTTATCCAGAGGCTTACGATGAAGCACTAAAAAAATGGTCTTTAAATACTCTGCCTTTTTTGCCAAGCGAATATAGGTATGAAGTTATTCCAGCTGTTGCAAAGCAATTTCAAATTGTTAAGAGACTGCTTAATAGGGAGGACATTGATACAATTTATGTTTGTACCGACTCTGGGCGTGAAGGTGAATATATCTACAGGTTAGTGGACCAAATGGCTCAGGTAGATGGTAAGGAAAAGAAAAGAGTATGGATAGACTCTCAAACAGAAGAAGAAATAAAAAGAGGAATAAAGGAAGCAAAGCCTTTATCAGAGTATGATGCCTTAGCGGATTCAGCTTACTTAAGGGCAAAGGAAGATTATCTGCTTGGAATAAACTTTTCAAGACTTTTAACTTTGATTTATGGAAAGGCTGTTTCAAATATCCTTGGAGGAAATAATGTAGTTATTGCAGTAGGAAGAGTTATGTCTTGTGTTTTAGGGATGATTGTTGATAGAGAAAGAGAAATTAGAGATTTTAAGAAAACAAATTTTTACAAAATAAATGGAACCTTTAAGACTAAAGAAGAAGGGAAATACGAAGGGGAATGGAAGGCTGTTGAAGGCTCAAAGCTTTTTGATTCACCTCTATTATATAATGAGGGCGGCTTTAAAAAGAGAGAGGATGCAGAAAAATTAGTTGATGCTTTAAGAGTGGCAGAGCAGGATAAAATACATGTTGAACAGGTAACGAAGAGTAAGGAGAATAAGAATGCTCCACTGCTTTTCAACTTGGCAGAGCTGCAAAATGAGTGTTCTAAGAAGTTTAAAATTAACCCGGATCAAACCTTAACTGTTATACAAGGCTTGTATGAGAAAAAAATGCTTACATATCCTAGAACGGATGCAAGAGTTTTATCCACAGCGGTGGCTAAGGAGATACATAAGAATATTAAAAAGCTCACAGCCTTTGCAGCTGATAGCGAGATTAAACCTATAGCAGAAAATATATTACAGAATAGATGGCATGAAAATATAGAGAAAACTAAGTATGTAGATGACAGCAAGATTACAGATCACTATGCGATTATTCCTACAGGAGAAGGCTTAGAAAGCTACAATGGTTTAAAGCCATTGGAAAAGGATATATATAATGCTGTGTTAAGAAGGTTTTTAGCTATATTTTATCCACCAGCTAAATATAGCAAGATTTCTGTTACCACTAGAATTGACAGTGAGTTATTTTTCACTTCAAGTAAGGTTTGTATAGAAAATGGATATTTAGATATACTAAAGCCTGAAAAAGAGGCTATAGAAAATACTAATTTAACCTTTTTAAACAATTTGCGAAAAGGTCAGGTTATATTTTTAGAGGACTTGAATATTAAAGAGGGGGAAACATCTCCACCTAAGAGATACAGCTCTGGTTCTATTATTATTGCCATGGAAAATGCAGGAAAGCTTGTAGAAGATGAGGAGCTAAGAGAGCAGATTAAGGGTTCAGGTATTGGAACCAGTGCAACGAGAGCAGAAATATTAAAGAAGCTTGAAAACATTGAATATATAAGTACTAATAAAAAGACACAGATTATTACTCCTACGGTTAAGGGAGAAATGCTCTATGATGTTATTAAAAATTCTATACCAACGCTTTTAAATCCAACTCTTACAGCCAGCTGGGAGAAGGGGCTAAAGATGGTGGCAAGTAAGGAAATAGAGCCAGCTATATTTATGGAAAAGCTAGAGGATTACACTAAAAACAATGTGGTAAGAGCAATGAAAAATAATAGTGTAATAAATACTGAAAAGTTATTTTCAGAGGTAATTAAGGTTAATAATATAGAGCTTGATGAGGGCAAGCATGATGAAGTTTTAGGAATATGTCCAATATGCAAGAATGGCCAAGTGGTTAAGAATAAAAAAGGCTATGGCTGCAGCAACTGGCAGCAGGGTTGTAAATTTTTTATTGCAGATATTTGTGGTAGAGTAATAGAGCCAAAGCATATAAAGCAATTAATTCAGTATGGTAAGACAGAGATGATAAATGGCTTTAACTCTAAAAAAGGAACTCAGTTTAGTGCTAGGCTTACATTGAAGGATGATAAGGTTGAATTTGATTTTAATTAAAAGGGTGGTGCAATTTAGATGAAACCGCTAGCGGATTGTATTAGGCCAGTAGGGCTTTTGGATGTAGTTGGACAGGAGCATTTAGTGGGCAAAGGTAAGATATTAAACAGGATTTTGTCCTCAGGGCAAATTCCTAACATGATATTTTATGGTCCTCCAGGTACGGGGAAGACCACGGTAGCCAATATTATTGCACAGAAAACTAATAAAAGATTTTATAAATTAAATGCTACTACTGCTTCTGTTAAGGATATTAAAGATATTATAGATGAGTTAAATACAATTATGAGTATGAATGGAGTATTGTTGTACTTAGATGAGATTCAAAATTTTAATAAAAAGCAGCAGCAGTCTCTATTAGAATTCATGGAAAATGGAACAATAACTTTGATTGCAAGTACCACAGAAAACCCATATTTCTATGTGTACAATGCTATTTTAAGCAGAGCTACTGTTTTTGAATTTAAGCTTCTTCATAAGAATGACATTGTGAAGGCTTTAAGAAGGGCTATAGCTATCGCGGAAGATACTATGGTGAAGGCTCCAGTAATATGTGAGGATAGCACCCTTGAATATATTGCAGAGGTTAGTAATGGAGATTTAAGAAAAGCTATTAATGCTGTAGAGGTAGCAATATTCTCTACTATTGCCGATGAAGAGGGTAAAATACATATTACACAGGAAACTGCCTTTGATTGTACTCAAAAGAAAATTTTAAATTATGATAAATCTGGTGACAGTCATTATGATGTGTTAAGTGCTTTTCAAAAATCCATAAGAGGTAGTGATCCAGATGCTACAATGCACTATTTAGCAAGGCTCATAAAAGCAGGGGATATTCAATCTATTTGCAGAAGGCTGCTTGTTATTGCCTCTGAGGATGTGGGAATGGCTTATCCCTCTGCCATATCTATTGTCAAAAGCTGCACTGATGCAGCCCTTCAAGTAGGACTTCCAGAGGCAAGAATCAATTTAGCCCAGGCTGCTTTGGTACTGGCAACTGCACCAAAGTCTAACTCTGCCATTTGTGCTATAGAAAGTGCACTAAATGATATAGAAAGAAGAGAAATAGGAGACATTCCATCCTACTTAAAGGATGCTCATTATAGTGGAGCTAAAAATTTAGGAAGAGGGATAGGTTATAAATATCCCCATGACTATAAAAACCACTATGTAAAACAGCAGTACTTACCGGATAGTCTTAAGGATTCGGTTTATTATGTGCCGGGAAAAAATAAGTTTGAACAGAGCATAGAGCAATATTTTAAGGTTATTAAGGAATAGAATATTACTTAAGTTTAAAAATTAAAAAAATCATTAATAGAATTTCATTTTCATAGTTGACAAGTATACTCGGAATTGATATTATTTGATTATAAAGTATAGTAAAACACTCAACATTAAAGGAGTGATTATATGAAGTTATCTACTAAAGGACGATACGGGGTAAAAGCTATGGTGGATTTAGCTATTCACTATGGTGGAGAACCAGTTTCAATAAAAAGTATCTCAGAACGTCAAAAGGTTTCTGAGTACTATCTTGAGCAGCTATTTTCAGCTTTAAGAAAAGCTGAGCTAATAAAAAGCATAAGAGGTGCTCAGGGTGGTTATATATTAAACAGGGATCCAAAGGATATAACAGTTGCAGATATTATGTATGTACTGGAGGGACCAATTGAGATATCTGATTGTCTTGAGGAGGGTGCCTGCAGCAATAAAGAATGCTGTGCAACTAGGATACTTTGGGAAAGAATTAAGAACAGCCTAGATAACATAATGCAGTCTACAACCTTAGGCGATATGGTTAAGGACTATAATAAGATTAATGATACTAGCAAAATTACCTTGAAGACTAAAGGAGTGAAGGAAAATGAATAAGTCAATTTATATGGATTATGCAGCAACTACTTTTACAAAACCAGAAGTATTAGAGGAAATGATCCCTTACTTTACTGAGTTTTATGGTAACCCATCATCAGTTTATTCTTTATCTAGAGATACTAAAAAGGCTATAGATAAAGCAAGAGGAAGAGTTGCCAAAGCTATAAATGCAAATATGGATGAGATATATTTTACTGGCGGTGGTTCAGAAGCGGATAACTGGGCATTAAAGGGTATTGCTTTTGCTCATAAAAATAGAGGGAATCACATCATTACCACTGTAATTGAGCATCATGCTATATTACATGCTTGCGAATATTTAGAAAAGCATGGCTTTGAGGTTACATACTTGCCAGTAGATAAGTATGGAATGATTAATATAGAAGATTTAAAGAACGCCATAACGGATAAGACAATACTTGTTTCAATTATGTTTGCTAATAATGAAATAGGTTCAATAGAGCCTATTAAGGAAATTGGAGCATTATGCAGAGAGAAGAAGATATTCTTCCATACAGATGCAGTTCAAGCTGTTGGTAATGTAGCTGTAGATGTTAAGGAAATGAATATAGACCTTCTTTCAATGGCTGCTCACAAGATTTATGGACCAAAGGGCGTTGGCGCTTTATATATAAGAAGAGGAATAAAAATTGATAACCTAGTTCATGGAGGCGGACAAGAGAAGGCAAGAAGAGCTGGGACAGAAAATGTTGCTGGTATTGTAGGACTGGGAAAGGCTATTGAACTTGCAACAGATAATCTTCAAGAGCATTCAGAAAGATTAACAAAGCTTAGAGATAAGCTGATTAATGGACTGCTTGAGATTCCACATTCAAGATTAAATGGACCTAGAAACGAAAGTAGATTACCAGGAAACGTTAATGTGTGCTTTGAATTCATAGAAGGTGAATCTGTACTTTTAATGCTAGATATGGAAGGAATTTGTGCATCAAGCGGAAGTGCATGTACTTCTGGTTCCTTAGATCCATCACATGTTCTACTAGCTATTGGTCTGCCACATGAAATAGCTCATGGGTCCTTAAGATTAAGCATTGGAGATAGAACTACAGAGGAAGAAGTAGATTTTATTCTTCAAGTTGTACCAGGTATAGTTCAAAGATTAAGAGATATGTCACCATTATATGAAGACTATTTAAAGAAAGGGGATAATAAATAATGTATAGTGAAAAGGTAATGGATCATTTCAAGAATCCAAGAAATGTTGGAGAAATAGTAGATGCAAATGGAATAGGTGAAGTAGGTAACGCTAAATGCGGAGATATAATGAAAATATACCTAAAAGTTGAAGAGAATATAATTAAGGATGTTAAGTTTAAGACTTATGGCTGTGGATCAGCTATAGCATCCTCAAGCATGGCTACTGAGCTTATAAAGGGCAAGTCTCTAGAAGATGCTTGGCAATTAACTAACAAAGCAGTAGCAGAAGCTTTAGATGGTCTTCCACCAGTAAAAATGCACTGTTCAGTTTTAGCTGAGGAAGCTATTCATAAAGCAATCAATGAATATAGAATATCTGCAGGGCTAGAGCCATGGGATTACGTGGAGCATGATGATATTCACGACCAAGTTCATGGAGAATAGCATTTATTAAATAGGGAAACTATAGTACTATTCGATGTCGTAAAGTCATAAAGAATACTTAAGAATAGGTGAATTGTATGAAGAAAAAAGTAGTTATAGGTATGAGTGGTGGAGTAGATAGCTCTGTGGCAGCTTATCTATTAAAAGAGCAAGGATATGATGTTATCGGTGTAACTATGCAGGTTTGGCAGGAAGATAAGGAATTTGAAGAAAATGAGGGCGGCTGCTGCTCACTTTCTGCGGTAAATGATGCAAGACGTGTAGCTGATAGATTAGATATTCCTTTCTATGTACTAAATTTTAGAGATGTTTTCAAGAAAAATGTTATAGATTATTTTATTGATGAATACATGGAAGGAAGAACTCCAAATCCTTGTATTGTATGTAATAAATATATTAAGTTTGACATATTCCTGCAAAAGGCAATGGCTCTAGGAGCAGATTACATTGCCACTGGTCACTATTCAAAAATTCAAAAGCTTGGAGACCGTTATGTTTTAAAAAAGGCTGAGGATGATAGAAAAGATCAGACCTATGCTTTATATAACCTAACTCAATACCAGCTTGAACATACTTTGATGCCTTGTGGTGAATATTCAAAGGATAAAATTAGAGAGATAGCAAAAGAGATTGGTCTAGCTGTTCATAATAAAAAGGACAGTGAAGAAATATGCTTCATTCCAGACAATGATCATGGTGCATATATAAGAAAGCAAATGCCTGGTAAGGTTAGAGAAGGCAACTTTGTTGATAAGCATGGCAAGGTGCTTGGAAAACATAAAGGCATAGTATATTACACTATAGGTCAAAGAAAGGGCCTCGGAATTGCACTGGGAACTCCTGTATTTGTAACTGATATTAATCCGCTTACAAACGAAGTAGTTCTAGGAAGCGAAGAAGATATATTTAAGACAGATCTTATTGCAAAGGATTTAAACTTTATGCCCTTTGATAAGCTTACAGGAGAAATGAGAGTTCAGGCTAAGATTCGTTATTCAGCGAAACCTTCACCAGCTATCATAACTCCAGTTTCAGAGGATAGAGTAAAGGTTACCTTTGACAGCAAGGTAAGAGCAATTACTAAAGGACAGTCCGTTGTATTCTACGATGGTGATACAGTTGTAGGCGGCGGAGTTATTGATGAAATATTATAATACAGATAAGTAGAACCCCTAAGATTTTAACAATCTTGGGGGTTCTTTTTATTGAGGAAGACGGTGAGGCCTTAATCGATGTTTAGAACTTTAATACTTCAGATTTGCAGGGAATGTCGATGCTAAGAACATTAAACACTGAATAGAGAGTTGCTTCTTACTATTTCATAAAAGTTGATTATATGGCAATAGTTGTATATAATTATACTACACGCTTATAGGATAGCAGCACTAAAATTCAAGTAAAGGATAAAAAGGGGGGGATATCATGGAAAAATTAAAACACTCAAAAATTGGAATTTTATCTTTCATATTTTCTCTAATACCTATATTGTATATTTTTATACAAACATTTATAGATATATTTGTTCCAATAAAGGTTGAAGAATTTAATGAGAGTAAAGGCATATCTAGTGCATTACTAATAATGAGTTTAATGGTTTTAATTTCATTTATTAGTTTTATTTTAGGGATTATAAGTATAACCAAGAAAGAGACAAAGAAAGGTTTACCAATAACTGCTGTAATAATAAGTGGTGGTATTTTATTGATTCCAGTTATTGGATTTGTATTAGGTTTTATCGAAGTATTAATAATGTAACGTCTCAAAAAATAATATTTAATAAAAGTTTCATGAATGGAATGATAACAATGGTTAGATGGGGTGATAATATGAAACTAATGAATTACTCGGATTTCGAAGAACTTTTAAATAGTTCAAGAGGGAATTATTATGAGGGACGATGGGCTTATTTTAGTGAAGTAATAAATATTATAAAAGAAAATGAAGATATAAATAGCGTCTTGGAATTAGGACCTTCATTCCAAACAATAGTAAAGAACTGCGACATTATGGTTAAACCAGAGAATGATGTTTGGGGCAGGCCGGAAAAATTCATTGCAAAGCAATATGAGCATGATGCAACAATAGTTCCCTGGCCATTAGAAGATAAAAAATATGATTTATTTATTGCTCTGCAGGTATGGGAACATTTAGAGGGAAAACAAAGAGAGGCTTTTAAAGAAGTTATGAGAACTTCAAGGATGGCTATATTAAGCTTCCCTTATATGTGGGATTGCCCAAAGGATAATGCAAATTACCCTGAGCATCATATGATTGATGAAAAAATAATTTCAGAATGGACACTAAATATTGAACCTGTTAAAACAATAAAGATACCAAGAACTGGCGATAAGGTATCAAAGGGACCTAGAATAATCTATTTCTGGAAGTTTTAAAATTGTACTATGTTTTTTAAACTCAAGAAGGTTTGGGAAGGGAAAATTAAATAATAATCTCTATGTTATATATACCTGTAATTTTTACAGGTATTTTTTGTTTTTATAGCATAACCATATCCAATAATGGAAAGTATATTAAAGGATTCACAAAGAATATTTTGTTAGGTGAGGGTTTTATGCTAAGGAGCAAGGATTTTTTACTGATGGATGTATTGGATATAAAAGGCAAAAAAATAGGGTATATAAAGGATTTGTTATTAGATTTTAATGGCGGAAGAGTAGAGGGGTTTGTAATTTCTACCTACAAACTTTTTCAAGGAGACCTTTATGTAATGGCAGAAGATATAATATTCTTTAATAAAAGTATGATTGCTCGCAATTGTGTAAAAGACAAAAGATTTGAATTAAAGCAGCTGAGAAGCATGGATGTGCTTAATAGATATGGGGATATCATAGGAATGGTGGAGGATATATTATTTGATTGGAACAGCTTTAGAATAAGAGGTGTATTAGTATCTACAGGTTTTATTAGGGATTTTGTAATGGGTAAAAAAATTATATTAGTTAATAGGCTGATTTTAGGAGAAGAAAATCTTTGGTGTTATGGGGACTGTAATAAATTAAGTTTAGTAAGTATGCCTCATAAATTAACAATGGAAGTTGGTTGCGATGAAAAAGAAGGTTAAAGGAATAATTGTAGTAATTCTTTCTATAATTTTTATAATTATTTGTTTTAAAAGTGTAGTAATTAGAGATGTTTTTTATCTTGTTTTTATATCATTTATCATTTCTTATACCCTAAAGCCCATACATAAAAAGCTAGTTGAAAAGGGTGTAAATAATAGGATTTCTGCTACCCTGCTTATAATTGCATGCATACTTTTTGTAATGGTTGCCTTTGGTTTACTAGTGCCTTCTATTATTAGAGAAAGCTTAAATATAAAAATTGCTGTAAATGAGATGCAGGATTTTATAGATAATATATATGAAAAAATTAAACCTATAAAAAATAATAAAACTATGTATGTAATATTGGATACAGTCTATGGTAAAGTAGATAACGCTGTAATTCATTTGTTTAGTAAGGTTTTTGATGCGGCATTAAACTTAGGAGAAGATGCATTATCCTTAGCAGTGCTTCCTATTATTTCTTATTACTTTTTAGCAGACAGCGATAAATTGCATAATAAATTTTTAGTTTTGTTTCCAACAAAAATTAGAGTAATGGTTAAAAAAATATTGCATGATATAGATAAGGTTTTAGGAAGGTATATAGTTAGTCAGTTTATGCTGTGCTTAATAATTGGAGTGTTGACCTTTATTATTTTATTCTTCCTAAAGGTTGATTTTCCAGTAATATTATCTTTATTAAATGCTATTTTTAACATAATACCTTATTTTGGTCCTCTTTTTGGAGCAATACCTGCTATAATAATGGCACTGTTACAGTCACCTAAAACTGCGATATATACAGCTTTGTGGCTTTATGGCATACAGCAGATAGAAGGTAATATAATCTCCCCAAAAGTAACTGGAGACAGCGTAAGCATGCATCCTTTAGTTGTTATTTTATTGCTTATAATTGGAGGTAAATTAGGGGGCTTTGTAGGTATGGTTATTGCAGTGCCTATTGGTGTTGTGATTAAAGTTATTTATGAAGATTTAAATTATTATATTTTCTAATGGCAACTTAGTTAAATATTGACACAGAATATGTTTTATTTTATAATTTGACATATAGTTATTAGTTTAAATTTTATAAGTAGTGACAATGATTAGAATTAGTAAATATACTAGGTTCATTCAGAGAGGAAGTGGATGGTGAAAACTTCTTGAAGAGTATATTGAAGCTGTCTAGGAGTCGTATTCTTTAAGTGATGTAATATGTTGAGTTTTTTGTTTCATATTACATAATTAGGGTGGTACCGCGGAAACAAACTTTCGTCCCTTTTGGGAATGAAAGTTTTTTTATTTGCCCAAAATAGGTACAAAGAGAAAATTATAAATTTAAAATGCAAAATCTAAAATGAATGACAAAACTTCAAAGGAGTTTTTTGAATAAATATATTTAATGAAATTCCGCAGGAATTTCAACAATCATTTTTAATTTTCAATTTTAAATTTTAAATTATTTGATGGAGGCGATTTTATGAATTACATGGGTTTAAACGACATTAGAGAATCTTATTTAAAATTTTTTGAAAGTAAAGCGCACTTAAGAATGCCAAGTTTTTCTTTGGTACCAAAGAATGATAAGAGCTTGCTCTTAATAAATGCTGGTATGGCGCCATTAAAGCCATATTTTACAGGTCTTCAAGTTCCACCAAGCAAAAGGGTGGCTACCTGCCAAAAGTGTATAAGAACTGGAGATATTGATAATGTAGGAATAACTTCTAGACATTGTACTTTCTTTGAAATGCTTGGAAACTTTTCTTTTGGAGATTATTTCAAGAAGGAAATAATTCCATGGGCTTGGGAGTATGTAACAGAGGTTTTAAAAATATCAAAGGATAAGCTTTATGTAACTATTTACTTAGAGGATGATGAAGCATATGAAATGTGGACTGAATACACAGATATTGATCCAGCTAGAATATTCAGATTAGGTAAGAAGGATAACTTTTGGGAGCACGGCATAGGACCTTGCGGACCATGTTCAGAAATTCACTTCGATAGAGGAGAAGGAAAGATATCCACAGCAGAAGAATTTGAAGAGGCTAGTGAAGCAGATAGAGTAATAGAGTTCTGGAATTTAGTATTTACTCAATTTGATAAAACTGAAGAGGGAGAATACATACCTCTAGCTAATCCAAACATAGATACTGGAATGGGTCTTGAAAGAATAGCTGCAATTATGCAGGGAGTTACAAGTGTATTTGAAGTTGATACAATGAAAAACATATTAAAAGAAGTTTGCAGCGTATCAGGAGTAAAATACGGAGAAAACGGAAAAAATGATATTTCTTTAAGGGTTATTACTGACCATGTAAGAAGTATAACTTTCATGATTTGTGATGGCATATTACCTTCAAATGAAGGAAGAGGATATGTACTTAGAAGACTTTTAAGAAGAGCTGCTAGACATGGAAGATTACTAGGAATGAAGAAAGCTTTCCTATTTGAATTATGTGATGTTGTTATAAATAATTCCTGTGGAAACTATCCTGAGCTTAAGGAAAAACAAGATTACATCAAAAAGGTTATTAAGCTTGAAGAAGAAAGATTTGAAGAGACTATTGATTTAGGAATAGCAATATTAATGGATTATATTGCTGAGCTTGAAGAAAAAAATAGTACTGTATTAAGTGGAGATAAGGCATTTAAGCTTTATGACACTTATGGTTTTCCACTTGAGCTTACTGAGGAAATACTTCATGAAAAAAATATTACTGTAGATATTGATAGCTTTAACAGTGAAATGAAGAGTCAGAGGGAACGTGCAAGAGCAGCAAGAGGAGAATCTACCTTCATGGGCAGCGCAGATACTATATTAAATAGAATACCTAAAGATGCAGTAACTACTTTTGAAGGCTATAATAAGCTAAAGGTAGATAGTGAAATTACTTTCTTAATAAAGGATGAAGAATTTGCTTCAGAACTTGAGTCAGGAAGTGAAGGAATAATAATTACAGAAAATACTACTTTCTACGCTGAAATGGGAGGCCAAGTTGGAGATAACGGAGTAATTTACAATAACAACTTTAAAGCTGTGGTTAATGATTGCAGAAAGAACATTACTGGTAAGATAGTTCACTATGTTCAAATCGTTGAAGGAATTGCAAAGGTAAATGATAAGGTGACTATTGAAGTAGATGAAAATAGAAGAAGAAACATCTGCAAAAACCATACTGCTACTCATATGCTTCATGAGGCTTTAAAAGAGGTTTTAGGTGATCATGTTCATCAATCTGGTTCTTATGTAGATGGAGAAAGATTAAGATTTGACTTTGCTCATTTTACAGCTATGAATGAAGAGGAAATTAAGAGAGTAGAAAATATAGTAAATAAAGAAATAATGAATGCTTATAGCGTTAATACTGCTGTTATGACTATAGATGAAGCTAAACAAAGCGGAGCAATAGCTCTATTTGATGATAAGTATAAGGATGAGGTTAGAGTAGTATCTGTTGGTGGCTTCAGTAAGGAGCTTTGTGGTGGTACTCACGTAAATAATTCAGGAGAAATAGGATTAGTTAAAATTCTTTCTGAGGCTGGTGTTGCTGCAGGAATAAGAAGAATAGAAGCAGTTACAGGTTTAAATGCTCTTGAAAGCATAAACGATAAGAATGAACTTATCAAGAATATCAGCAGTACTTTAAAGTGTTCAGAAAAGGATATTGTTGTAAGATTGCAAATGCAAGCTTCAGAACTTAAGGATAAAGAAAAGCAGATCACTGAATTAAAGTCAAAGTTAGCTAGCGGTCAAGAAGATGAGTTATTAAACAATATAAAAGAGGTTAAGGGAGTTAAACTTCTTACTGGTATCTTAAAGGATGTAGACGGTGAAGCTCTTAGAAATCTGGCTGATAAGCTTAGAGATAAGCTAGGTGAAGGAGCAGTAGTGCTTGGAAGTACTAGTGGAGATAAGGTGCAGTTTATTGCAATGGCATCTAAGGACGCTGTATCAAAAGGCGTTCATTGTGGAAAGATAATTAAGGAAGTTGCTACTATAGCTGGTGGCGGCGGTGGTGGTAGACCAGATATGGCTCAAGCTGGAGGAAAACTGCCAGAGAAGTTAGAGGAAGCAATTGGTATAGTTGAGAGGGTTATGGAAAATTTAGTTAAATAGTGTACTTTTTGAGGAATATACCTTATAATGAACTTAAGAACAATCCTACAAACAATGTTATGGGGTGAGATACTTTGGATAAAAATATTGATATTAACGACTGTACTTTACAATTTGATTTTTCTAAGGATAAAAAAGACGTAACTAAAGCTATACTTACGGAAGTATATAATTCTTTAATTAAAAAGGGTTATAATCCTGTGAACCAACTTGTAGGGTATTTAATTTCAGGAGATCCTACATATATTACAAATTATAATGGTGCAAGAGCATTGGTTAGAAAGCTAGAAAGAGATGAAATACTTGAAGAGG
>Ga0316603_10000908_pt1 | contig 15296 bp, 8 predicted proteins | sample OWC_soil_day10_n_FD_207649 | JGI IMG/M metagenome (GOLD analysis project Ga0316603, IMG submission 207649) | Wetland soil microbial communities from Old Woman Creek delta, Ohio, United States - OWC_soil_day10_noCT | ecosystem: Environmental > Terrestrial > Soil > Wetlands | place: USA: Ohio... | reverse complement strand
GTGGCATCGACCGTATCACGCCCGACCGGTTGAACACCATGCTGTGATAGGGATTATCGATGTAGCCGAACGGAGTGTAGTCAAGCCGGGGGAAACTCGCCGGAAACGCAATGGGGGAGAGGTGCCCGGAATCGCTCATTTCGCCTGCTGACGCAATGGACGCGAAGGCGAAAGCGAGCAATGGCAGCAAGGAGATGGACAGGAGTCTCTGGGACACGGATCTTTGGTCTTGAGGTTGAAAACGACGACAGCGCGTCATCGGGGAACAGACGCGCCGGTCGTCAGGAAAGTTGCGCCCGGTACTGTGATGGATCAGAACGAAATCCCCAAGCCAAATCGGTGAGCCGCGCCGAGCTCCTGGTAGCTGGCGTAGGAATAGTCCGCCCGCACCCCAACGCCGGCCACATCAAGGTGCACGCCGCCTCCAAACGAATACGTCGCCGCACTGTAGTTGAACCGGCGCCCCCCCCGGAGAAAGAAGAGGTTGTCGTAATTCCATTCCAGACCGGCCTGGGCAAGAGGCTCTCCTTCATTGGGCTTCGTCGCGGCGAGGGTGACAAGGAGCTTCTGGGTTTCCCCATCGATCGCATTCATCCCCACACCGAACGTGAAATTCGTGGGAAGTGGATATGATTCATTGACATACTGGATCTCGGAGCCGAAATTCGCGATCTCCATGGCAAACCGGAATCCGCGGAAGTCGGAGACGTACATTGTCGCCACGTCGATCGAATAGGCACCCGCCTTGAAGTCCTCATACAGCGACATCCGGATATAGCTGACGGTAACTCCAAACGTCACACGGTCCGTGAGGTGCCGGGCATAGCTCAGCCCGAACCGGTAGTTCCCGACATAGAACGTCTCGCCTGTGCCTTCCGGCTGGAGGGGCGTGCGAACTTTCATCTCGTCGGTGTAGAGCGCGGTGACCGAGAGCCCCAACGTACCAAAATCCCCCATGTCTTGCGACGCCGCAACGAAATCATGGTTAATCCCGGCGAACCAGACGGTGTGATTGAACACTGCGTCCGTTCCTTTGACCCAGGGAAGGGCAGCGGGATTATAATACGTTCCCTCAGCGCCATTGACAATCGCGATATAAGCATCACCGAGAGCAGTCGCACGCGGGCTGACGCCAATTTTCAGGAATTGCGCATCAGTACTGCCCGGACGGTTGTACTGGCCGTACACAAGCATCGGCACTAGAGTGAGCAGGCCAATGATTTTTGGTACCTTCATCTGTTCGTCCTCGGTCTACTTGATAATGACGAATTTCCCGACTTGCACTTTGCCGGTGGCCAGATCCTGACAGGTGAACAGGTACAGACCGCTGGAGATTGCCTGCCCCACGTACGAGGTGAGGTTCCAGTCTTCATATCCCCTGCTTGGATCATGATGCGAGATGGTATTGACCAGATCGCCGGCAAGGGTGAAGATCTTGATCTCGCAATCTGCGGGAAGATTGATGAACTGGAGGCGCCGGTCCTGTTCCATCCACCAGGGACGGGTCCCCGACGGCTTTTCCCACGGCGGATTGTACGAATTGTACGCAACATCTCCGCGGTACGGATTCGGCACCACAGCGACCTCGCCCACCGTCAAGGGGGGCGCTGTGCCGGGTATCGTCGTTCGGGTACTGGCAGTGATACTGCTTTCCTGTGAAGGAAAGTTGATCACCCGATCGGGCATCGAATACGAGGTCAGGGAATAGTAGTATTCAATATTGTTCAGAAGTCCCACATCGGTGTACTGATACTGCAGGCCCGTATTGGGCCCGTCAATATCGCCAGGTTTATCAAAGTCGGCCAGCAGCGTCCAGGGACCGGTGGGGCCTTTTGTGCTTTTGTAGAGGCGATATCCTTCGAATGGTTGTGTGATCGTATCACCCCGGTACGGGTCCGAATAGGTCTCCGGATTAACGTCGCCGGGCTGCGGTTGCCAATCGAGGTGGATCTCGTGGCTCTTCGCTGTCGCCCTGAGAACCGGGCGCGGTGGCGGCGACGGAACGCGGAAGTCCTTTGCCTTGAGGAATTGCAGGTACTCAACGTTTTTCAACATTCCGTCGATTCCGTTACCGAACACTTCCGCCATTTCAACCTTCAGTGTGTCGCCGACACGCAGCTGGTGCGGGCCGAATGCGAGGATCTCGTGCGCACGCGCCGGGTCAAGGCGGTCGGGCATGATATTGCCGCTGCTCATCACCCTGTACACAGGCTGACCACGCGAAGGGAGAGTTTCATGCTCAAAATAGTTCCATGACCAGCGCAGCGTCGTATCCGAGGGGGTCATGACACTGAATCCGATCGGGCTATAAGATCTGCCGTCGCTCCCTGCCGGACTGTCTTCAGCGACACCCATGTGGTACTTCGGATAATAGCGCGTGTATTCATCGATAAAGTTGTCCGTTGCATTGACGCTTCCCACCGAACTGTGCATCCAGAACGCGATGTAGGCGTCTTTCAGCGGGATCTTTTTTATGATGATATAGTACGTATGCAGAAGAAATTCGCTGAGCTGGCCAGAGCCCCACGAATATGTCGTCTGAACGATTTCGACATACAGCGGCGTGTGCCCCTGGACATTCAGCAGGTTGTAGTCATTGTAGCGGCAAACGAAATCCTGATCCGACACGGCAACATAGTCCGGCCAGTAAGGGATCTGCGCTGTATCTCCTTTCGACACGGTCCAGATCGTGTCCCATTTCTCGGTCGAGGGGAAAAACTCGTTAAAACCATAGTGGGACTGAGTCTCCGAAAGGAGCGTATCACCGTCGGGCGTGATCGCGCCGATCCAGATCCCGCCTTGAAAGAGATGTTCTTCATTACTCCCCGGAGGGAACTCACAAAGGATCAGCCCGGGATAGCGGGTCTGTGCGGGGCTCAGTGTCCCCATGTTGGTCAGCACCTGGCGAACCTTCCCTACCGTAGTCAGTTTCCAGCTCAGCGTGGTGAACTGCGCACGGAGGGAAGAGACACCGCAAACGATCCCGATTGCAAGAAGAAGCCATATTCTAGAGCGTGTCGGCATGAGAGTAGTCTGTCTCCTGGTTTTCAAAAATCTATCCGCAGACCAAGCTTCGTCCAACGGGGCTGGCTCAGGACGTAGGGGTTCGTCAGGCTCTGGATAGAATAATAGTCGTAGAAATTCGGCTGCGGCTTCTCCACATCACTATAGCGATAGGGCTTGCCGGTCCAAGGATTGAAGCCGTACGCCGAGCTGACGGTCTGCACGTTGTCTTCATTGAAGATATTGAAGATATCGATCGTCAGCGCCAGGTGGATCGGCCCGATCATGAACCCTTTCTGGAACTTCAGGTCGGTCTGCGAGGTGTTGGGACCCGTTGCGGTCATTTCCCTCTTCTGGCTCTCAACAGGAGTCAACGTTGCATCCCCCGGCGTATATGGCTGGCCGGTGGACCACCGGAAGAGTAACGTCAGGTTCCAGTCGTCCGGCAACGGAAGCCCGAAGAGCGACGGATGTTGGTAAGGGGGCGCGGCGAGCGTACCCTGCAAGATTAGCTGCTGGCGAACATCCCAGCCGACCGGCCTCTCGCGGATGGGGTAAGGGAAGTTATTCTGCGACCGGATGTAATCATCAAATGCGGAGGAGGAATACCCTGTCGCCCACTGGAGCGTATATGTCCCCTTCGCAGAGAAGTAGTCTGCATAGCTTCTGCTCAATTCAAATTCCAGGCCGCGCGCGCGGCCGTATGACTTGTTGTCGTAAAGCTGGACGGGGATCCCTTCGGAACCATACACGGTCGTTGTTCCAACCTGTTTTGAGATGTCCTTGGCGTAGCTTTTGACATCAATCACCCAGTAGTCGGAGATCTGGTGGGTCGCTCCGAACTCGTAGAGGATGGTCTGTTCATACTCCAGTTTCGGATTGCCGGCAAATGCGCCGCTGTACGGGTCCCGGTAGAAGTACTGGAGCTCGGGAAGCTGGTTGAAGTGGCCGTAGGAGAAGAACACCACCGTGTTTTCCGAAATTGGAAACGACACGCCAAACCGCGGGCTGAACTTGTACATTGACGCTTTCCAATCGGCAGGCAATCCCGTGGACCGGGTCCAGAGATCCTTCCAGAGTGGATCCATCACGGTTTTGCCTTTGTAGAAATAGTCCACCCGGACGCCGGCATTCAACACGAGATATTCAAGTTCGAATTTGTCCTGCACGTAGACCGATCCAATGATCGGCTTCACATGGAAGACCCAGCGGTTCTGCCCGAATTCCGGGTACGGGCCGGGCGGCGGGATGGAATCGATACCCTGCCCATAACGGGAGAGCTTCGTTGCCCCGTCCTGGATATCGACGTAACTGATGTCATTGTACTGGAATTCCACCCCGGTCTTCAACAGATGAGCCGAGTGGACCTGGGACGTGAAATCGCCCTTGAACGTGTATGTGTTTGTCTTGTCATCGCGCCAGATGGCATCGACACCCTCCCCGTCATAAAACCCGGAGCCCGGATCGATCTGCGGGGCATTCACAGTGGAGACAAGCTGCCCTGTGCTGTCAACAATCCAGTAGTCTGGCGGGGTCATCCCGTTGCGGGAGCCTCTGTATTGAACTCCAAGGTAGCCGAAATTGAGCGTGTAGTAGCTGGACGAGGAGAGCACGTGATTGAAGAGCGCGGTGGCCGCATGATTGACCCGTCTCCAATCGGAGGTGTTGTCCGGAAAGTCCCGCCACTGCCAGTCAAAATCACTCCACTTCTTCCAGGCCCCGTGATAGCTCAGCGCCAACTTGTGCTGCCCGGTCATGTCCCATGTCAACTTGCCATTGAGATTCCGGTCATTCTCCTGACGTTCGGTCACATCCATGCCGAGGATTCTGATCTGGCTGCGTGTGCGTTGATTGTTATACGGAGTATTTGTCAGATTCAAGTTGCCGGACAGGAAGAATGCTATTCGGCCCGGCAAGTTGAGGCCGATGGCAGGAAGGAGTGTTTGGGTGATGGGCTCCGGGCCGCTGAAATAGATCGAAGCGTAGTCCGTCTTCTCCGACGTCCCAAAAACCTCCCACCGATCGGTATTGTAGTCGATTCCTCCCTTGTACGTGTCGCCGCCACTGCGCGTGCTGATGTTCACGACACCGGATTGTGCCTGGCCATATTCGGCATTGAACCCGCCGGTGAGAAGCTCAACGTTCTCAACATCGACGAGGTTCAAGTCCACCACGCTCCGGCCGCCATAGATCGGGTGGGTGACAGGCATGCCGTCGACCATATAGAGGATCTCACCGCCTCGGCCTCCGCGGATGTGGACGTCTTTCAGGCTCTGATCCCGTACCTGTATCTGGGTGCCGTTTGCAAGCCGCAAGGTGGGAGGCGTGGCGGAAAGAATGGCTCCGCCCTGCAGTTTGAAGACATCGGTAGCGGATTCCATTCCGGGAGTTGACTGGATGGTCTCACGCGAAACAGTCCGGCGCGTGGAGGTGACATCCTTCTGCACCAGTTTCTGCTCGGCGGTCACCGTCACTTCCGACAGTTCCACTGCCGACTGCTCGAGCTTGATGGCGATTTCGGCCGTCAGATCATTCTGGACTCGCACGTTGTTGATCGTGGTCTTGCTGTACCCCACGAGGTTCACCTGAAGTTCATGGATCCCGGGGGGAACGCGCAGGATGTAATAGAACCCATCGATGTCCGTCGACGCTCCGAGGTTCGTCCCTTTGACAGAGACGATTGCCCCGATCAACGCTTCGCCGGTGCGCTTGTCCCGAACCGTCCCGGAAATCTTCCCGGTATCTCCGGCGAGAACGGTTCCGGCATCAAGCATGAGAATCGCCACGATAGCAACAACGAGTGTCCTCCTTAGGAGGACGAGCCTCTTGATCATGACACACTCCTCAGTTAACATGGAGGTTCCGGAGAATCTGTTCCGCCATCACGATTGCATCCGCTTCGACGACGAAGTACATCGGGAAGCCCAGCACGACGGCGTCATAGACCGTGCCGTAGTAGCGCAGGGCCATTCCCCTCCCGCGGTACGTGGGGTTGGGGCTGTCGTCGCGGTTCACGTACGCGTACAGCACATCGGTAAACCCGGCCGGCTTGATAATGAGGTTGACCCATCCGAGTTTGCCGTTGTACGGAGAGATCGCCAGTTTGACGGAGTCCACCGCGAAGTCCGATGTGATACCGGGCTTTCCCTTTCCGCCGGTGCAATCGCCCACCACATCCGTCTCATCCGCAGTGTAGATTTGCAGGTAGTCATACACAAACGACCCCGGGGGAAAGGCATACGGGAAATTATTGTAGTACGCGAACGATTTCAGGATTCTCCAGCCGCTCATAAGGAACTTTCCCCCTACTTTCAGGTAGTCGGTGAAGATCGCGATGTTTGCCGGGTCCGAGATCTTGTGCGGCCTGCTTACTGGCACGTCATCGGCATGCCAGACAAGGAGTTTGTAGTGCGAGAGGACATCCCGGGGGGGCATTCCCTTGGCTTTGAAATCCCAGCTTTCCGCTCCCGGAAACACCCTCGCATAGAAACTGTCAACCGTCGCGTCGGAAACTCTCATCGTGACGAACGGTGAGTTGAACTCGTCGGTCTCATCGATGATCAGAACCGATTTCTCAAACGTTGGGACAATCAAGGTGACGAGGGCTGAGTCCCCCACCGGATCCACCAGATTCGTGTTGTTGCGCGAAGTGACCTTGACGGTGTGGGGCCCGTTCAATGGCTCCTTGAACACCGCAGGGGGAAGATACAGCGAGGTATCTGTAACCCACGTCCAGGCGCCTCCATCCACTGACCACGCGTACTCCACAATGGCGCCTTCCTTCGCCTGGTCTTTGGCATTGAAGACCAAATTCAATCCCGGCCACCAGTCGGTGATGTGTTGCGAGACGAGCACATTTGCGTTCTTGACGGGGGCAATAAGCTTTGTAACAGGAGGCGCCGTACGGGTCGTGGTCAGGAGCTTCTGTGCCGGCGTGGGATCGATATTCCCATCATTATCTATGGCGCGCACATAGAATTCCTGTTTGTTCAGACTGTCGGTGGAATTGAAGGGGATGGTGACCGTCGAGCCCGTGGTATCTCTCCAGCCGGTGGAATCGAACAATATCCATTGACCTGTTCCGGGGAGCAGATGATAGGTGAAATACCGGTATTGGTAGCGCGTAATGTAGCCATCGTAATCTCCACCATCCCAGAAGAGCGTGACAAGGGCGAAGACCGTGTCGTTGTCCTTCGGGATGTTCGCCAGCTTGGTGTCGGGCGGATTGTTGGCATGAGGGGGCTCGGTTGGCCGCTCGCAGCTGGCTACCGCGAACATCAGGATCATGACGAGGGCTACTGCAAAGTAGCCGAACAAACGGTTCATAGGGTATCTGTCCACTTAGAGCATCGTGACGCTGATGATTTGCATTTTTCTGTTGAACAGGAAAGAATCCTGGAAGCGGAGCAACGACTCGAAAGGAGCGATTTCCACCTCTACCACTGTAGTCCGGTCCTCCTGCAATGTATACGAACCGGGGAAGGACATGACGGCAGGGACCCCCGGCGGAAGCACTACCGGGTTGATATAGATCTTGGGTATATAGGTTGCCACTTCCGTCGCGGTCAGTGCAAAGTCAAGCCGGTCGTACGTCCCCGGCGGGGCATAAAACTCGAACACGGTCCCTTCGCGATATCGGCTGTTCTGGGGGGTAATCGTCGCTGTGTCACGAATTGTGATCGGAGTGCCATCGAGCCACTCGCGTGCAAGCATATTCTGGGATACCGACGTAATACGATCCATGCTCGTCGTAGCATAGAGGCTTGCGTAGTTGTCGCCCTGGTATACCCTCCCCCCGTACACCCTGGCCCAGAACTCATCCCAGCGGGAGAACTTCGTCGTGTCACTCGAGATGACCAGCATGGTATCAGTCTGCTTGGAGGTCAGTACCACGCGAAGGATCCCCGGGTGCGGTGACGGATCGACGCCCGTCGTGCACCCTCCAAGAATGATGAGGAACGTGATCGCAACCGCACTGAGACAGATGCGTGCCTTGAGCATTGCCGGCTCTCCGTAATCATTGAGATCTGCTGAATACCCGCCGGGGGCGGGCAACGCGCCCACCCCTGGCAAAGGAAAGGACACTCACCGCAACAACATCATCTTGAGGATCTTGGACATCGATCCGGAGGTGAGCTTGTAGAAATAGACCCCGCTCGCTACCTGCGCACCACGGTCATTAACGCCATACCATGTCACATCATGACCGCCGGCGTGCATGTGATCGTTCACGATTGTCTTCACCTTACGGCCAAGCATATCGTACACGACCAGCGATGTAGTTGCCGCCTTCGGTATTTCAAAATGGATCTTGGTCGAGGGGTTGAACGGGTTCGGGTAGTTCTGATCCAGTGCGAACACGCCCGGCAACGATGCGGGAATCGGACCGACACCTGTAACTCCCGATTGAGCATAATTGTACACCGTCACCTTATCGATCTCTCCCTGGAACGGAGCAATGAAACCGTACCAGTCGGCGCTGTTCGGATTGCCACGTCCCACACGGAGCCGGGCACCCGGAGGAGTCCTGGAACCGCCCATCAACGGGGGCTTTGCACCAGTGATCTGCCCCGTCCACAGGAGATCATCGTTCTCATCCCGGACAACAAGAGCCACAATCCCCGTGTCTGCAGTGACACTTCTGCGTTCCCAGATCAGGTGATACCATTTGTGCGGAACGATTGGAGTGGGACACTGGAGGCTATACAATGTCCCATCCGGCGAACTGTAGCGTCCCACCCATCCAAAGCCACCCGTCAGCGAGCGGATCTCGATCTCGTAGTTATTGTTGAAATAATCCGTGGAGTCACCGGGCAGGTTGATCACACGGATGGCGTGGATCAGAGAATCGGGCTTCAGCCAGGCGCTAAGACTGAATTCCTCGGCCGAGAGGAACGGCGAAGCCACTTCGACCCAGTTTGAGTCCACTGAAGGAACCGGTGCTCCCGGAGCCGTTCCCCAGCCCGTGTAGACCAGTTTCAATGCGTAGCTTCCCTCTTTGGCATCTGTAGCGTAGTCCGGAATGCGGCCCGGAAGAACCACGGTGGAGTTGCTTGGGGAATGATCTATCGGCGCATGCCCTGGACCTTCTTCGAACGTCAAGTCAAGGGTCTGAACGTTCGGCTGATACACATAGAACGAATAAACGCTCGGGACCGCGGCTTCAGCGTTCTGCGGATCCGTGGTCCGGAACCCGGCATTGTCAATAGCCGACACGTAGTACTTCACCAGGGAGCCGTATGGCTGGCCGGGAATGGAAGCGGTTTTCACGTTGCCGGCGCCGCTCATGGACACACTGTCCCACTTGTTCGTGTAGTAATGCAGAGTCGTACTGGTAATCGTGTTCCCGTACGTAAACGGCTGGACTGTCGAGGAAATGTCATACGTCGAAACCGTCGTGGGCTGGTTGGAAAGCACCGTGGTGTTCGTGACCAGCGGCGGGCCTGCGAAATTGCGGACAACCTTGCTGATGCGGATTTCATCAAGATATCCGTCGAGCCAGGAATCCACGCTCCGCTTGTCCGGGGTGTTCAGAATACCGCCTGCCCAGCCCATGTGCACTGGATTCAGGTTCGGACGGGGAACCTGCGTGGCGGGGTTGAATCCGCGCGCAGTGAAGGATTTCAGATTCTTGTTCGAGTCGTGCACCAGCATGGCGATGAATCCACGTTGAGTGTCACGAATGAACGTCAGGTGCACCCACTCGCCCGGGACGAACATGTTGATTGGCGATGTCCCGCTGATAAACTGGTCATCCGGAGTGTAGAATCCCGTCTGGAACGTGCGGGTGTCCCCCCACATTTCCATCCAGTAGTTCGGATGCCAGAATTCATCCTGCCCGGGTTTCATTACAATGCGCGGCACCCAACGATAGTCGTTTGCATTGTCGCCGAATGTCAATATCTGCGCCCATGCTTCGATCGTCCAGTCTCCCACAAGATCCACGGCCGCCGTGTCAGCCAGCGTCAGGAACGAGGAGTCCGTCGGCGCACCGTTGTTAATGCGGACGCACTGCCCCATGCCGGAAACGCCGGCATTCGGCACGAACGTGATACCGTTGGAAATCGTGGTGTGGCGATCTGCGCTGTCCGCTGTCAGACCTACCGCCGCTGCGGCATTCACCGTGTTCCCGTCAAAGTGGAACAGGGCAACCGTGTTGGTGTCAACCGTGTACGGTCCGCCAACCGGTTCAGTACCCTGTGAGAACACATTGCCGGAGACGAGAACCACCAGCGCAAAGAGGAAAACAAAACCTGTAATGACTTTCATGTGCGACCTCCCTTTTGATGAGATGAACTGTGGTGATACTGGAGCCCCATTCCAACCCTCCTGCACATTTCTATCGTGAGCATTTGCCGTTCGATCACCTCCTTTCGCGATTTCAAGCATTGCCCTTGCAACGTTCCAGGCCGCCGGTCCATTTTCCGGACGGCGCGTGGTTTCGCTTACCTTAACATCAGCATTTTTTTCGTCTGGACAAAAGAACCTGCCGTCAGGCGGTAGAAATACACACCGCTCGCCAGGCCTGATGCATCAAAGCTGTCTCGATAACTCCCGGCTGACCTTCGCTCATTCACTAGCGTGGCAACCTCACGTCCCAGCAGATCATAGATTACCAGGCGCACATCACTGGCTACTGGCAGCTGACTACTCACTACCGTCTTTGGATTGAACGGATTCGGATAGTTTTGCTCAAGCCTGAACTCCACGGGAACAACATCCCGGGTTTCGCTGATGCCAACCGGAGGAATCTGTTTTGCCAGGACCATCGCGCTGTCAAAATCCAGGAAGTACATCCACCAGTTGTTCAACACGCCGTCGGTGACGCCGGCGTACCGAGGGATGTGGTTGTACCACCAGCTCAGATAACCGAGATGATCCTGTCCTTCCGCCAGATAGTCCGCGGGGGAATACACCCAGGTAGATACGTTTACCGGATGCGTTTGATTCAACAGATAGGGGTACCGGAACCAGTTCTCCGCAAAGGACGTGACCAGGGTTGTGTTGCCATAGTCATAATCATGCGTGCCGTTGGGCGGGAAGTGGATGTTCCCGACATGGGAGCCGTTCGGAACGTCTTTTTGAATTCGTGTGAACAGGTCCCATGGCGTGGGATGCACGGACGTGTCGTTCCACGGCCGTCCCTGCACCTCCTCGTACGCATGTACCATGGCGCTTTCCATCCTGTGACCGAAGCTGTGGAACCCCTGGTCCACGCCCCGTTCGTAGTTCAACCCCATCACGGAGAGGAGTTTCGTGAGCGCGGTGCCATTCCTGATCGGCGGCGAGTTCCACCAAAAGGCCTTCGGGCCCATGAGCTGAGATTCGTACATGCCCATATACGGGGCCGCGTACACCCAGACCTCGTCGATGCGCCCATGATTGCGCAGCGAGTCAAGGTGGTAGTGCCGTACCATCTCGCGATAGTCAAAAGCGATCGTTCCCGCATCCGAGGCGGCCTTCAGTGTCGGCCAACCAGGTTCATCAAGCCATGCCTCGAACTGCTCAACGGTAGGGAAGGTGCCTTGCACGCGCGTGAACAACCGGGTGGCACTAATGGTGGTGTCAATTACAAAATGAAGGACGCTGTCCGATGCTTCGCGGAAAAGAGCGACCAGGCGATTGCTCAACACGACGGGATCGCGCCAATGATACTTTACGTGCATGGGCTCGCCGCCAAAATCGTTTAGCGGAGGATCGATCAGCACCAGCGCAACCTTGACGGTCATCGGCGCCACTTTCTCGCCGACAAAGGTTGGATCGACGCTGACCGGCGCGCTCCCCTTCAGGAATGGCGGTCCCGTTTCTGCTCGGACCACGGTCGTTCCCGGTGCAACTCCCGTCAGCCTCCCGTTGGGATCCACGCTGGCAACAGATGCGTCGTCAGTGGACCACTCGATCGGATAGGAGAGTGTATAGGGATAGAAGGTCCCCGCGCTGTCGAGCATACCAACATGCAGGTTCAGGGTCGCGCCAGGAATCACGCGTGGAGGGTATGGCAGGATCGCAAGCTTCGTGAACGTCACGTTGTTCATCAACGTCCACTCTCCAAGGTCAATGTAGCTTCCGTACACTGTATCGCGCGCCCGGAACCGGAGGAATTGAGCGTTGACCTCGGGAAAGGCCACTGAATCCCAGGCGCGGTACAAGAACGGGCGTCCATTCGCCAGCAACGCGTACGATCCGGTCCTGGAATCAAGATCAGAAAGAGAATTGGCAGCTTCCAGCCACCATCGTCCAACGCTACCGCAGAATACTTTGCTCCCACTCACGCGAATACTGGTATTGAACAGGAGTGTCAAGACCAGGGTATCGCTTCCTGTCACCAGTTGGTCGCTATTGGGATTCCCGTCGAACGGATTAAGGGAATCGCTCGTTGCAGGAGGCACGCTGGTCCGCAGTACCGAACCGCTGTGAAGCATGGAAAGGACATCAATCGGCCGGACCTCAGTTACCTGTGAGTGTGCGTAGGGATGAGAAAGGAGAAATCCAAGAAGAACCGACGCAAACATCCAAAGGGGTAGAGAGTCAAACGACCTTTTCAACCACCTGCTCATTGAATACACCAAACAATGGATGGACCATCGATGTTTCCGAAAAAGGGCCGCGGTGTGAACCTGAAAACAGGTGAAGAGCCATCGGGATGTTACATTACATCAGCCTCAATCCTCCCCGCAGACGCATTCTCCGATTCATGGGTGAAACTGGATGCTGATAGCAGGATTGTATGCAAAACATAGAAGAAACAGCAGGGAAAGTCAAGAAAATTTTGAGGATAAAACAGTAAACCACTTAATAAACGCACAGAACCGAGTCAGCAGTTCAGGATTGCCTTCACAATTCTGTCACCATACGCTGAATTCAGTTGGAAAGCCTCTGCTGCTTCTGAGAGTGGAAAGCGATGGCTGATCAAACAGCGGACATCCACCCGCCCTGCCTTCACCAATTGAGAAGCCCGGGGATATGTATGCTTCATCCGCCGGCAAAATCGAACTGTAAGTCCCTTTCGCCTGGCAGGGGAGTGGCTCATAACCAGCCGGTCATCTGCTGGAATCCCAACCAGCGTTACACTGCCGCCATACCGGGCCATATCCACGGCCTGCTGAACGGTCTCGTCCGCCCATGCGGCCTCAATGACGACATCCACCCCTCTCCCGTTGGTCGCCTCCATCACTGTCGCAACCGGATCGGCATCGGTACAATTGATAATGCTGCCTCCAAGTCTTTCCGCAAGGTCAAGACGCCATTGCAGCCTGTCGGTGACGAATACCTGCACCGCGCCCGAAAGCAGCACCGTCTGGAGAATCAGGAGTCCAATCGGGCCGGCGCCCAGAATCGCCACACTGTCACCACTCTGCACATGGGAGAGATCCGTTGCGTGCAGCGCAACTCCCAGCGGCTCCAGCAGCACTCCGCTGGCATTGTCGATGCTGTCCGGAAGAGGGAAACACTGGTGTGCGGTCACGTTCATACGCTCACGGTAACAGCCATCATGAGGGAAAAGTCCGCAGAACTCCAGATGCAGGCAGAGGTTCGGATTTCCCCGCTCGCATTGTTCACACCAGCCGCACGCTTGTGCCGGATCCACCGCAACGCGCATTCCCGGGGAAAGCGCGCTCCCCGTCCCATCCATGGCTTTGGGACCTACCCTGAGCACTTCTGCGGCAAACTCATGTCCAAGCACGATTGGATGGGTCACGGCCGTGTCCCCGATTCTCCCATCCTGATATGTGTGAAGATCGCTGCCGCAGATCCCGGCGGCGGTAACGCGTATCAATGCTTCTCCCCTGCCAGGCTCGGGAGGTTCCGCCACGTCGTCGATGCGCAGGTCACGCGCGCCGTGAAGCCGGATGGCGATCATGTGCTCTCCAGGTTTTTTTTGGTCTCCGGATCGACCCTGTCATTGCACACCTGATCCGGCACTGCCTGCCTTGTGTGCCTGAGTGAATCATCCAGGTACGCGTTCCGAAGTAGCGACTCGATGGCCTCACCTTCGAAATAGCGGCTACGATCCATCTCCTGTTTGGCGTCTCCGCTGTTGCCTGTCGCTCGCCCGCGGGTCGATATACACCCGACTGAGGACAAGGTCGAAATAGAAAAGATCCTCTGCCGCCCGGAATTCCAACGGATCCTTCAAAGAAAGCCGCGTGTTGTTCCAGGAAGTCGTAGGGTAAATGAAGCCCACAGAATCTGGCCCGAGCGTGACCTTCACGGGCATCCGGAAGTCAGGGACATCGGCCTCCCAGCGGTACCGGGCAGTCACCTCTTCCCCTTTCTTGCTCACCGCGATGCGGAGGCGCGGAAGTTCCGGATGCCCGAGATACTGATCGAAGAAATAGCGGAGGTCTTGCCGGGTCCGGGCGCACATGTAGTCGACGACGTCTTTCCCGTTAATGGTTCTGTACTGGAACGTTTCGGACAATCCCCGCAAGATGTCAAGCCAGAGCGAATCATTGTCAATCACACTGCGCAGCGTGTTCAGGACAAGCTGTCCCTTGTCGTACATATCCCCCGAGCCCTCTTTGTTCACGTTGAACACACCGATGATCGGAGCGTTGTTGCCCACGTTCGATCTCTTCCCATTGATGTAGAGAAGGGATTGCTCCCTGCCGTAGAGAGTTTCCACAAAGAGCGCTTCTGCATACGCGCCGAAGCTCTCATGGATCCACATGTCGGCAGGGTCCCGCGCCGTGACGCTGTTCCCCCACCACTCATGGGCACTTTCATGGATGATGATGAAATCAAATTTCAGGCCTGCCGGCGACGAGGCACGCCCGCGATAGCCCTGGAGGTACCGGTTGCCATACGCAACAGCACTCTGATGCTCCATCCCGGTGTGCGGGGATTCGACAAGCTTGTACCCGTCCCGAATGAACGGGTATTTCCCAAACCAATGCTCAAAAGCAGCGAACATGGGACCGACCTGTCGGAAATGGTCGCGCGCGGCTACAAGGTGCCCCGGCATGACGTAATAGTCAAGCGTCAGGGTGTCGCCACTGACATACTGGTCGGCGAAGTGGGCGTATTTTCCGACATTGATGGTAACCGCGTAGTTGTTGATGGGATAGCTCACGAACCAATCGAATCTTGTCCACCCATCGCGGAGCACCCTGCGCGACCGGAGGCGGCCGTTCGAAATGTCCTCCAACCCGGGAGGCACTGTCACGCTGATCATCATGCTGTCCGGTTCGTCCGACTGGTGATCCTTGTTCGGCCACCAGAGGCTGGCACCAGTCCCCTGGCACGTCACCACCACCCACGGATTGCCGCTGCTGTCGCGGGCCCAGGTGAAT
>Ga0316603_10000907_pt1 | contig 15302 bp, 13 predicted proteins | sample OWC_soil_day10_n_FD_207649 | JGI IMG/M metagenome (GOLD analysis project Ga0316603, IMG submission 207649) | Wetland soil microbial communities from Old Woman Creek delta, Ohio, United States - OWC_soil_day10_noCT | ecosystem: Environmental > Terrestrial > Soil > Wetlands | place: USA: Ohio... | reverse complement strand
ATGGGACCGGCTTAGACAAAAGCAATTGGACACTCAATTTATCAATAAACTTCAGGCAGGCATGAACTGCTCTATGTTTGAAGCAAAAGCTATTTTGAACGCAGTGTATGAAGTGTACCAACCTTTCGTTGGTGAATGCATTTTTCCATGCGGTGATTGGCTACCCAATCAAGCATCACGGCCATTCCGCGTGTGTGTGCTCCTCCGGCAACTAGCGTTCTGAGGTCATCAAGGATGCCGAATTCGGAATTAACTCCTTTATAACTTTCTATACAATAGGGCGAATTGATGGCTTTCAGTACTCCGACAGGATACACAGGTATCAGGTAAATGATGTTGACACCCAAATCGCTGATGGAGTCGAGGCGTGCAATTACTCCCTGAAAATTGCACGTAGCGCTGAATGTCCGGATGTTGACCTGATAGATTGCGGTATCTCTCGTGTCGGGAACTCCGGTGACGGAGTATCGTATTGCACAAAATCGGGATTGGATTCAACGACTACAGGAGGAATCACCACAACGGGTTCTTTTTCCGAGCAACCTGTAAGTGCTGATAAAAGCATGATGCCGAAAATCAGGCAGCAGATTGATTGTAACGAGGTTGCCGCTTTCACGGTTTTATGTTTTTTCATAGGAGTAATTTTTACAAAAATAGAAAAATATACGAACTGCGCGATGTATTAATGCCTATAATAACTAAGAATTGCCAACCGGGAGAAATAAACGTATATGCTTATAGCATCGGTCTGTTATCGGGTCGCAGAAAGGAACAGCATTATCGCGACCTGAAATATCCAGCATGATACCTTTTGGGTCTCATTTCAGGTTTCCTAAAACGTTTTTCTCAATTTTTCCGATTGTTTTTAGAAATATTTGTTGTGACAATAAAAAATGCATTTCTGCTAATTTTACCAAACCGGTAACAATAAGCATTTGGATATTTCGTTTAAAGTGTGTAATTTGGCGTCGTTTTTGCGCAGACTATCTGCAAGTTATTATTTAAAATTATTCCTTTTATGAAAAAACAGCTCATACTGTTATTTGTACTGCTTTGCGGAAACATGTTTGGTTCTGCTCAGATAAAAATTATGCTCGAATCGGATGTAGAGAAGAAAAAGGCTGAAAACACTGCATCAAAAACGCAAACTGCAAAAAAAACCTACCAGATATATGCGGATGATTATATTCCTGTAAAGAAAAATACGGACGAGAAAGTTGCTCCTAAGAAAACTGATGTGCGTCCCGAAGAAAAGGAACTGACCTATGCTGATATTACCAGGAAGCGGCAGCAGCGGAGAAAAGAAGGCAAACTCACAGATCTGGAAGAAATACAGGCACAACTCAAAGAACTCGAGAATCTGAAATGACTTTTTTGAAAAATAATTAATTCGTGATTTATATTCCGGTCAATATTTTATATCTTTGACCCATAATTAAACTGATTTGAAAATATCTTATGAAACGAGCATGAACACGGAGGTTCACCAAAGATGATGAAAATCTGACATGCGAGTTCCATGTGACAAAAAAAAATAAATTATTTACATATGAAAAAACTAATTCTAATTCTGTTTTTAGCTGTTTTTGCCGGTAGCAATATGCCTGCTCAGATCAAAGTGGTACTTGTTCAGGATTTTGAACAGATGAAAGCCAACGGAACAAAAAACAAACCGGCAGCTAACAAGAGAACGAATTTTAATAAAACCTCCGCCTTCAATACTCAGGAAACGACGGATGAAGAATCGAACGGCACAGTTCAGAATAACGACAGTGAAGGAACAGGTACGGATACTCAAAATCTTACCTCAGCGGCATCGGTTCCGGTGAAGGAAGCTGCTCAAAAAGGAAAATCAAGTGTGTCGAAGTCAAAAAACACTAACGTTGCTGCAGAAACCGATAAAAAAGCTAACGCCGCTTCAAATTCTGATTACGTGAAAAGACTGCGCGAACGACAAAAAGCTGCACGCGGTAAATAGTTTCTGCTTTTCAGGTTTTGCAACTGATAATTCATATACAGAAAAAATAGCTTGACAGAAACGGTTTAACGTGTAAACTATCCTGAAAAAGAAAGAACCTCGCGGATTTCATTCAACAATAAATATATTAACGGGAATCATTCGGTTTAACAGACGGAGTGATTTTCTTTTTTTAATGTATATTTGTGTTTTAAAATATAGTACGAATTGCAACAATACCTTGACATACTGAAAACCTACTGGGGCTACGATCAGTTCCGGCCACTGCAAGCTGACATCATTCAAAGTATTGCTTCGGGGCGCGACACGCTGGGTCTGATGCCTACCGGTGGTGGTAAATCGCTCACGTTTCAGGTGCCGGCATTAGCCATGGAGGGTGTTTGTATTGTAGTTACTCCGCTGATTGCACTCATGAAAGACCAGGTTGAAAACCTGAAGCATAAAGGAGTTAGCGCAGCAGCGATCTATTCGGGCATGTCGCACGACGAAATCATGCTTACGCTCGATAATGCGGTGTGCGAAGCCTATAAATTTCTCTATGTGTCGCCCGAACGGCTTGCCACCCGGATTTTTATAGCTAAAGTCAGGCTGATGCATGTTTGCATGATTGCGGTCGATGAGTCGCATTGTATATCGCAGTGGGGATACGATTTCCGTCCGTCTTACCTCAAAATTGCTGATATCCGCGAAATTCTTCCCGAAGTACCGGTGCTTGCTCTTACAGCCACTGCCACACCCGAAGTGGTGGACGATATTCAGAATCAGCTGCATTTCCGTGAAAAAAATGTATTCCGGAAAAGCTTTCACCGCTCTAACCTTATTTATGTTGTACGTACGGTCGAAAACAAGGAGGAATATCTGCTGAAAATATTATCATCCGTACCAGGAACATCGGTGGTATATGTGCGTAACCGGAAAAAAACGAAGGAAATAGCCGGTTTTCTGAATGATAACGGGATTACTGCCGAACACTTCCATGCCGGTTTGAAAAATGAGACGAAGGATGTCCGTCAGGCGCGCTGGAAATCGGGAGAAACACGTGTAATTGTTGCGACAAACGCCTTCGGGATGGGCATAGACAAACCGGATGTCCGCACAGTGGTTCATATGGACTTGCCCGACTCAATTGAAGCGTACTTTCAGGAAGCCGGACGTGCCGGAAGGGATGAAAAGAAAGCGTATGCTGTCCTGCTGTTCAACAAATCGGATGTAACAAAATTGCGCAAACGTGTTACCGATACTTTCCCGCCGAAAGAGACTGTCAGTCAGGTATATGATGCTGTCGGTAATTACCTGGAAGTGGCCGTTGGCTCCGGACTTGATTCAACTTTTGTATTTGATATTGCCGATTTTTGCGGTAAGTTTCATTTCCCGTTGCTAGTTGCCTATAATTCCATTAAAATCCTGCAACAGGCAGGATACCTGGATCTGACCGACGAACAGGATAGTTCCTCGCTTGTCCTGTTTACAGTGAAAAAAGATGAACTTTATGAATTTAAATCAACAGCGGAGCAGGAAAAATTAATTCATATACTTCTTCGTTCCTATACAGGACTTTTTACCGATCCGGCAGCTATCAGCGAGGAAACACTGGGCGGACGACTTGGCTGGAGTCATCAGCAAGTGTACGATCAGCTTGTATTGCTCAGTCGGGAAAGAATTATAAGATACATTCCCCGGAAAAAAACACCTTTTCTGACATTTACAGCACGCCGTGAGGAGATGTCGCGACTTTTCATCACCCGCGAAGCGTACGATGATCGTCGTACGCGATATGTGGAGCGTGTAAAAAGCGTGCTGGATTATGCCAAAGAAGAAAATCACTGTCGAAGTCAGGTGTTGCTCGGATATTTTGGTGAAACGGGTGCAGGGGCTTGTGGTAAATGCGATATATGCCTGAAAAATTTGGAAAATATACTTACAGACGAAGAATTTGCTCAAATTAAATCAGCTATAGTGCAAGTGCTTCAGGAAAAAGAATTAACAATCGGAAATCTGGCAAAAAAACTATCTTACAAAGAAACCAAAGTTTTGCCGGTAATCAGACTTTTACTGGATCAGCAACAAATTATTCAAAATGAACAGATGAAATTACAATTGCCGCAATATTAGAAACTAAAAATAATAATCTGATGACCTGAATATTTAAAAAAGATAAATTATCTTTGAAACCAAATACCATTAAAACCATATAAGAGATGTATAAACAAAACACGTTTAAGTATTTTCGCTGGCATTGGGGAGATCGTTACGATGGATGGCGCGTCCGGAATGTCGATGCAGTTTTTTCAGTGATTCCTTATTTTCTGAGAACCCGTATGGATGCTCAGAACTATTTTGAAGAAAGAATTCCGATAGATCATATTGAAGCATTTATCAGGGATAACAAAGAGGAAATACCCGGTCTGTCAATTATGCATATAGTCATTGCTGCAATGGTTCGCCTGGTTTCACAACGACCCAATCTCAACCGGTTTGTTGTCTGGAATAAAATATTTGCACGTAATTATCTCAACTTCTCTTTGGTTATCAAGCGCTCGTTGTCGGATGACGGAGAAGAAACTCTGATAAAACCATATTTCCAGCCATCGGATACACTTCAGGATGTGGCCAGAAAGATCATGGAAGAACAGGAGAAAAACCAAAAAGTAGGTCATGAGAACTCCTCGGATTTCTTGTCCAAATTTTTCGGATATCTGCCTGACTGGCTGATGCGTTTAGTCGTGTTTACTTGTATGTGGCTGGACAAAGTGGGTTTACTGCCCCGGTTTATAGAACAGGCAAGTCCCTGGCACAGCAGCATATTCTTAACCAATATCGGATCCATCGGCGTTGAGTCAATTTATCATCACCTCTATGAATTTGGCAATTGCAGTATCTTTCTGGCAATGGGAAAAAAATCGCAGCGCCATACAGTCAACAAAGCCGGTGATGTGAAACCGTATAAAAGCATATTGCTGAAATTTGTATTGGATGAACGGATATGCGATGGTTATTACTATGCTTCTTCTATGCGTTTGCTTGAAAAAATACTGAAAGATCCGGCAGTTTTACTTACTCCTCCCGAAAAAGTATTCGTTGATGAGGGCGTGAAATGGAAACGTATTGACGGAAAGTAGTTTTTTGGTTATTAGTTATTGGTTATTAGTTATTGGTTATTAGTTATTAGTTATTGGTTATTAGTTATTTGAATAAGTACAAGAATAAATTGTTAGAAAAAAAATCAAAATCTCTCAAATCCTCTTCTTGTTCCCCCTTTAGGGGGGTAGGGGGTTTTTCTGTTCGTCTTCCTGCCGAGTGGGAACCGCAGTCGTTTGTACAGCTCACCTGGCCGCACTCCGCAACCGACTGGGTCGATATGCTCGATGAGGTAAATGCCTGTTTTGTAAATATTGCACGGGAAATAAGCAGAAGAGAAAACCTGCTGATTGTCTGTGCTGATGAGCAGGAAGTCAGAACTTTACTGTCTAATGTTGATGCAGCTCGAATTCGTTTTACCCAACTGCCAACCAACGATACCTGGGCGCGGGATCATGGAGGAATTACTGTTTTTGAAGACGGGAAACCGGCTGTTCTGGATTTTACCTTCAATGGCTGGGGAATGAAGTTTCCGGCACACCTGGATAATCAGATAACTAAAAGATTATTTGAGAAAAATATATTTCCAGGGAATGTACAATATCGTAACCGACTCAATTTTGTCCTGGAGGGTGGCAGCATCGAAAGCGACGGACAAGGAACAATCCTGACCACTGCCGAATGTCTGCTTTCCGACAATCGGAATAATATGACCAAAGATGAAGTGGAAGCCAGGCTTAAAGAGTATCTGGGTGCCGAGAGAGTACTTTGGCTTCATCACGGTTATCTGGCCGGCGATGATACCGACAGTCATGTGGATACACTCGCCCGTTTGTGCAACGACCACACCATCGCTTATGTAAAATGTGATGACGAACAGGACGAACACTACGATGAACTCAAAAAAATGGAAGAGGAACTAAAACAATTTAGCCTTCACTCTTCAAGTCCCTCTCCTGGGGAGAGGGATTTAGGGAGAGGCTTCTGTCTTATCCCTCTTCCGATGGCTGATGCGGTATATGATGAAAATGGTGAACGGTTGCCTGCCACATATGCCAATTTTCTGATAATCAATGGGGCAGTACTTATGCCGGTATACAATTCTCCTAAAGATGAAATTGCCCGTCAGCAACTTCAGAAGGCATTCCCGGATCATGAAATCGTCCGTGTAGATTGCCGTGCGCTGATTAAACAGCACGGCTCCCTGCATTGTGTAACTATGCAGTTTCCGGCATTTGTATAAATTCATATGGAATCGTGTAATTCGTATAAAAATGAAAATAGCACTCATACAGCAATCAAACACAGCTGATATTGCTGAAAATATAATCAAATTAGAAAGTAACATCCGTAAAGTTGCAGCACAGGGAGCAGAGCTTATTGTGCTGCAGGAACTGCACAACGGCTTGTATTTCTGCCAGACCGAAGATGTGTCCGTTTTCGAACAGGCAGAAACCATCCCCGGTTCATCAACTGAACAATTTGGAAAACTGGCGGCCGAACTTGGTGTGGTTATTGTTTTATCATTGTTTGAAAAACGGGCTCCCGGATTGTTTCACAATACTGCCGTAGTGCTCGAAAAAGACGGAAACATTGCCGGCATCTACCGCAAAATGCATATCCCCGACGATCCCGCGTACTACGAAAAGTTTTATTTTACTCCGGGCGATTTGGGCTTTGAACCTATTCAAACATCCCTAGGAAAACTGGGTGTGCTTGTATGCTGGGATCAGTGGTACCCCGAAGCAGCTCGCCTGATGGCGATGGCAGGAGCGGAAATGCTCATTTATCCTACAGCCATTGGTTGGGAGAGCACCGACACTGTTGACGAGAAAAGTCGTCAACGGGAAGCGTGGATTACAATACAACGTGCCCATGCTGTAGCAAACGGAATCCCGGTGATAGCATGCAATCGGGTAGGGTATGAGGCTGATCCTTCCGGCGTTACAAATGGTATACAGTTCTGGGGCAGCAGTTTTATTGCAGGCCAGCAGGGCGAAATACTCGTACAGGCTTCAGAAAGCGAAGAAGAAAACATTTTGTTTGATCTGGATTTGCTGAGAACAGAAAAAGTAAGACGCTGGTGGCCATTTTTCCGCGACCGGCGCATTGATGCATACAGCGACATTACCAAAAGGTGGAAATAAATCAGCCTTATAAGATATTATGCAAACTCTTTTTATTAACAGATGATAAAAAGAGTTTGCGTTTGTAATACATTATTAAAAATGTCTTACATTTGGCATATTATAAATTAATTGATGTCAGGTAATGTACAATTCCAGAAGATATTTTTTACTTACAATAATATTATGTTCAGTAATTATCAGTCAGGGTGCAATACCTGCAGGTTATTATCATTTTGTACGTGGTAAGAAGAAAGCCGAATTAAAAACCACACTTCACGAGATATCTTCTCCGTTAGCCGTACTGGATTATGGAAGCGGACCTGGTTTTACCTGGCAGGGTTTTTACTCTACCGACCGTAATGCGGATGGAACTGTGAGGGACATGTACTCTAATACTGTCCGGAGTTTCAGTGGCTACAATTCGGTTGAAGGAATGGCAATCGAACACTCATTTCCCAAAAGCTGGTGGGGTGCGTATGAAAATACGGCATACAAGGATCTTTTTCATCTGTATCCTGCTGATGCAACCACCAATGGAATTAAAAACAATCTTCCCCTTGGTGAAGTTACAGGAACTCCGGTACTAGATAACGGTAAATCAAAAATAGGCCCTAATGGATTTGGTACAGTCTATTCCGATAATTGTTTTGAACCGGCAGATGAATATAAAGGTGATTTTGCGCGTTCCTATCTCTATATTTCCACCATATACGAAGATTTGGCACCGCTTTGGAACTCGCCCATGCTCACCAATACAATTTACCCCGCATGGAAATCTTGGGCTGTTGATCTGCTCTTAAAATGGAGCGCAAATGATCCGGTCAGCCAGAAAGAAATTAACCGTAATGACAGCATCTATGCCATCCAGGGAAATCGAAATCCGTTTATTGATTTTCCGCAATTGCCTTCCTACATCTGGGGTAAGGACACCCTCAGCGAATTTACTTTTCCAGAAGAAACCGGAGCATTTCTGGTAACTCCGCGCCGTAAGTTCAAGCTGGATTTTGGAGTTGTATTGCTGAATGTAACTAAAACACAGAAGTTTACTGTACAGGGGATGAATATTACTTCACCGCTGACTGTATCCTTTTTGAGAAACAGTTCTTCTTTGTCGCTCTCAACAACTACAATCTCAGTTGCCGATGCACAAGCCGGTTTTAATCTGCAGGTTAATTACTTACCCACAACTACCGGCACCACAGTTGATACGTTGCTTATTCAGGGTGGCGGACTGACTGAAATTACCCGTATTCCGGTGAGAGGAGTTGCCACTTCTGAATTTATGACAACAGAACCTACCGAAATCACGCCCGCAGGAGGAATACTTCACTGGCTCGAGGATCCGTATGCCACTAATTATACTGTTTCATTATATAAAGGCGATACAAAAGCCGGCGATTTAATTATTTCGGGGTATGTCGAAGGTGCATCCAATGATAAGGCACTTGAGCTGTTCAACGGAACAGGCGCTGATGTGGATTTATCAAAATATACCTTGCGAAAACAAACTAACGGACAGGGTGGGTTTGTGGTAACTCAAAAACTAGCCGGGATATTGCCCAATAATCAGACATATGTGATAGTGTACAACCCGCCATCGTCATCCAATCCTGTGAGCAACGACCTGAAAAGCAAAGCGAATATGTTTGCCGATTCAATTTGCGCTTTCAATGGGAATGATGCCGTTGCTTTGTTCCGCAACGGACTTCAGATAGATGCAGTCGGAAAAATAAACGGAGGAGCCGACTATAGCTGGGGTACGGATAAAATTCTGAAGAGAAAAGCTAATATTACTCATCCGGCGAATAATTTTGATTTAAGTCAGTGGATAGAATATGCCTATGATCGATTCGATAAGATTGGTACCCATTCCATGAATTTTGCTGCGGAAAGTAATTATATTTTCAAGAATAAATCTGTTGGTATAGTTAATGAGTTGTTAGTGGATAATCTCGTACCTGAAGAAAATTATACCTACGACGTCACTTCGTACAGATCGGGCGTTGTCGCGAAAACAGTAAATACCCAGCGACTTAAAACTGCCGGACTTGAAATTCCTGTAGAAATGGCAGCAACGGATATCGGTACTGCATCCTTTACTGCCAACTGGGAAGAAGTGCCCTATGCATCAGGATATTATCTGGATGTATATCAGCTTTCTGGTCAATTGACAACTGAAACGGAAGGGTTTAATAATGTTGGGACAAACGGAAAGCCTCTTCCAACGGGATGGAACGGATCCGTAAACGGTAATTATACCACTGTTGCAAGCTCAGGTCAATCGCCCAATTCTCTTGGTTTTAAAAATAACGGAGATACACTAATTACAAAACAATTCCCTGATATCATCAGTAAACTGACTTTTATGTACCGCTATCCGTCATCAGGAACCGGTTCATACCTGAAAATTGAAGTGCAGAATACATCCGGCTGGAAAAAAATTGACAGCCTTGTGTATGTGAATACTTCGAAGTATTATCCGACTTATACATTTCCTGTAGAGAAAGCCTATACTTCGGTTAAATTCACCTATAATAAAGTTACCGGTAATCTGGCGCTTGATGATGTAGCAATTACTCACGGGCAGGTAGATACCCTGTACGTGCATAAAAATCAATTTGTTACCGGAAATCAGTATCAGGTGTCCGGGCTTCATGCTGGTAATCCGTATTATTATCGCATACGCGCCGGCAGAGAAAATTCATATTCCACTTACTCAGGAACTATAAATGTCAATACAGTAAGTACGGCTACAGATAAGATCATTAACTCAATCTACAGAATCGGTACATTGCCGTATGCCATCAGGATATTTAACCTGAAAGGGAATGAGACTTTGAGGCTGTTTTCCATCACCGGTTCGGTTATTGTACAGGAGCATGCGCTTTCGACAACCATTTCACTCCCGGTTCGTTCCCGCGGAATTTTCATTTTGCAAATATCTGACGGGATTAAGACCGAAACATATAAAATTGTCAGATAAATATTATTTTTCAAAGCTTAATTCAACGGTAATAATAAACCGAAGGAATAAAAGATATTCACATCAGTTGTTTGTGTGCTCGATTTTTTAAGAGAATTCAGGAACTATTCCTGAATTCTGTTTTTAGGATAAAAGAGAATTGGTGGGATCAAAGAACCTGGCTTTATCTGTGTTGATTTAATACATATCTCATTTCTGAGAGGCAAAATTCAAGCCGAAATTAAGCAATTTTTATATGTCTGATTTCAGAAATAGCATTATTATTTTTACTTTTGTCAATCCCGGATCAACTCAACAATAAATCTAAATGAAAATAATCATCTATCCCGTTGTCATTTTAATAATGACACTTAGTATTAGTTGTGCCACAAAGAGCACCATCCTTCCTGTTTTCCTAAAACCCGACACTAAAGAAAATTCTTCCCCGACGGTTGCATTATTCAGCACGCCCAGGCGTGTGATTTGCGAAAACAACCTCTTCGACCATACACATGGTACCGCTATTTTGCTTTGTGGCGACTGTAATGGTTGGTTCGAGACAGGAGCTTGTAAAGAGGTGATAATCAGAAATAATAAATTTGTGAATGCACTTACAGCCAATTATCAGTTCACCAGTGCCATCATATCCATTTATCCCGAAAGACCTAATTTGAAAGGCCAAAAAAAGTTCTTCCATTCAGGGATATTGATCGAAAATAACGAGTTTGAAACGTTTGACCGACCGTTGCTGTATGCCAAATCTACCGATGGACTGATTTTTAGAAACAATACTGTTAAGTACAACACAGAATTTGAACCGTTTCATTGGAATAAATATATGTTTTTCTTTGAAAAAGTGAAAAATATCCAGATAAAGAATAATCGTTTTGAAAAAGGCTTAAACCCTGAAAAGGACATTCGAACAGAGCTTTCCGAACCAAACAGTGTTATTCTGCAGAAATAAATTTTGAAAAAACGGTATAGATGAAAGCACGTATTTTAATTGCAGGTTTTTTTGCGCTGTCCGTTATGAGTAGTGTAAGCGCAACCCATTCAAAGCAGGAATTGAAACTGAGGTACAATACTCCTGCCGATTGTTGGGAAAAAACGCTTCCGCTGGGCAACGGACGAATAGGAATGATGCCCGATGGCGGCATTGAAACAGATCATATTGTGCTCAACGATATTACGATGTGGTCGGGTAGTGAGCAGGATGCGCTCAATTCCGATGCCATAAAGTATTTGCCGCAAATTCGCCAACTATTGCTTGAAGGTAAAAATATTGAAGCACAGGATATGATGTACGGGCATTTTAAATGCAAGGGAGAAGGTTCGGGATTTGGCAGTGGTAAGGATGTACCTTATGGCTGTTTTCAGATGCTGGGCGATTTATATATACATCAAACTTTCCCGACCACAAGAGCTGAAGAAAAATACTCACGCACTTTGAGTTTGTCGGATGCTGTAGCTTCAACTTCATTTTCGAAAGGCGATTTGCAAATTACCAGAGAATATCTGGCTTCACACGCTGATAATGTGCTGGTAATCAAAATTTCGGCCAATAAGAAGAAATCAGTTTCGTTTGAATTGGAACTAAGCCGCACTGAACGGGCTAATATATCAGAAAAAGATAATATCCTGATAATGGAAGGCCAACTCAACGATGGTTGCAATGGAACAAAAGGCGTGAAATTCCTGACGAAAGTGAAAATTGTGCATAAAGGTGGAACAATCTCAACGGTTGGGAATAGACTGTCGTTACAGGATGCTGACGAAGCCATGATTTTGGTATCTGCTTCCACCAATATGCTGGATAAGAATTATCTTCAAACAGCGGATGAACTGCTTACAAAAGCTGAGAAACGTTCATATTCAACTATTAAAAAACAGCACATCAAAAAATATCAGGAAAAATTCAATCGGGTGGAATTGAATTTAGGTGCTCAAAATACGACGGATGCCACCGACAGACGGTTGAATGATTTTCAGAAAAACGACGATCCAGCATTTGCAGCCCTTTATTTTCAATTTGGCAGATACCTGATGATAAGCGGAACGAATGAACAATCGCTGCCACTCAATTTACAGGGATTGTGGTCAAATACGGTTCAAACACCATGGAATGGCGATTATCATCTGAATATCAACCTTCAGATGAACTATTGGCTTACCGAAGTTTGCAATCTGTCGGAGTTGCATAAACCACTCATTGAGTTTACCAAATCCTTAGTTCCGTCAGGGACAGCCACAGCAAAAACCTACTACGGAGCCGAAGGATGGACAGCCCATATGATGAGCAACCCGTGGAAATTTACTGCTCCCGGCGAACACGCTTCGTGGGGTGCGACAGTCACGGGTGGTGCGTGGCTTTGCGGGCATCTTTGGGAACATTATGCTTTTACACAGGATAAAGATTACCTGGCATCGGTTTATCCGACACTCAAAGGAGCTGCGGACTTCTTTCTGTCAACACTTATCAAAGAACCCACACACGACTGGTTGGTTACTGCACCGTCGTCATCGCCCGAGAATGGTTTCCGCCAACCGGGAACAAATCAAACCGCTTACGTATGCATGGGCCCTGCTATGGATACACAAATCATGACCGAACTTTTCAATAATGTGCTTTCTGCTTCCCGGATTTTGGAAATTGAAGACAAAACGGTATCAAAAATTAAAGAAACACTGCCCAAACTTCCACCTGTTCAGATCAGTAAAAATGGCTACCTGATGGAATGGTTAGAAGATTACGAAGAAGTGGAGCCACAGCATCGTCACGTATCGCACCTGTACGGATTGTTTCCTGCCAATCAGATTTCGCCCAAGACTACACCTCAACTTGCAGCAGCTGCAAGAGAGACACTTGAGCGTCGCGGAGATGGGGGAACGGGTTGGTCACGTGCCTGGAAGGTGAATTTCTGGGCCAGGCTTCACGATGGAAACAGGGCTTACAAACTGTTGAAAAGCTTATTACAACCATCAATTGATATTAATGCACCCGCAGGCACCCGTCACAGCGGTGGTACGTATCCTAATCTGTTTTGCGCTCATCCGCCCTTCCAGATTGATGGAAATTTTGGCGGAACGTCAGGAGTTGCCGAAATGCTAATCCAAAGTCATGATGGTTATATTGAATTACTCCCGGCACTGCCCGATGTGTGGCATACAGGCAGTTTTAAAGGTTTACGGGTGCGTGGCGGAGCAACAATTGATGCGAAATGGGCAAATAAAATGATTGAAACATTTACAATTACAGCCAATGTTGAGAACACGTTCAGGATCAAAGTTCCTTCAAATTCCTCCTTACTTACCAAAAACGGAAAAGCACTGCCAATAACAAACGGTTTAGTTTCTTTGAAAATGAAAAAAGGAGAAACGGCTTTAATTAAATTAAGGTAGAAGATATAAAAAAAAACGCTTACGAATACTACTAATTGATTATTAAAAACCATTTCGGGATGCAAGTTTGTAAATCCCAAATGTGATTAATAACCCGAATACCAGGAGATGATAAATGGCTATTATTCACTGTTAAATGTGCTCCGTTATCAAGGGCGATTAATTGTTATCCGAATTGTAAATTGTTAGGAGATAATTTTAATTCTTTAAACAGAATGACTTCGCAGATGCACAGCGACCATGTTGTTTTTTTCAGAAATATCCATCTGATTAAAAATACAATCCACTGGCAACTGGTTTTTTAGGAAAATATTAAAAAATAATTTTCACACCTATTGTCATTAAGAAAAAACTTCGTACCTTTGCAACCCAATTTGGAGAAAAATCTAAATGGATAATTAATAAGTATTTATTTATCAAACAGAAGTAAAATGCCTACAATTCAGCAATTAGTTAGAAAAGGAAGAGTAGAACTCATTGACAAGAGTAAATCACCAGCTTTGGATTCATGTCCGCAGCGTCGTGGTGTTTGCGTTCGTGTTTATACTACAACCCCTAAAAAACCTAATTCGGCTATGCGTAAAGTGGCTCGTGTACGCTTAACGAACCAGAAAGAAGTGAATGCTTACATTCCCGGAGAAGGACACAACCTGCAGGAACACTCGATCGTAATGGTTCGTGGTGGTCGTGTGAAAGACCTTCCGGGTGTACGTTATCACGTTGTTCGTGGTACATTGGATACTGCCGGTGTTAACGGCCGTACACAACGTCGCTCAAAATACGGTGCAAAACGTCCGAAACCAGGACAGGCAGCCGCAGCCGCAGCTAAAGGTAAAGGAAAAAAGTAATTTACACTGAGTAAATCTACCGTTCCGGATTAATTTCGGAAATTCTAACAAAAAATTAACAAAATCAAGTTCAAACAACTTGTTTGCGTTTTTTAGGTAGCAGATGAAAGGTTGAGTAAATGGTTCGGTGGAACTGTTGAAGTAAGACTAAAAAAGCAACCAAAAAACAAAAAACGGAAATTTTTACAAAAAATGAGAAAGTCAAAACCAAAAAAAAGGATCGTATTACCTGATCCGGTTTTTAATGAATCAATGGTTACAAAATTTGTGAACCATTTGATGTTTGATGGCAAAAAATCAATAGCTTTCGGTATTTTCTATGATTCATTGGAAGTGGTGAAAAACAAACTTCCCAATGAAGAAAAGTCCTCCCTCGAAATCTGGAAGAAAGCCCTTGAAAACATTACCCCCCTTGTAGAAGTAAAATCACGCCGCGTGGGTGGTGCTACTTTCCAAGTTCCAACTGAGATTCGTCCTGACAGGAAAGAATCTATCTCAATGAAAAATCTTATATTATACGCCCGTAAACGTGGCGGTCGTTCGATGGCTGATAAATTGGCTGCCGAAATTATCGACGCATTCAACAACCAGGGTGGTGCATTCAAACGCAAGGAAGATATGCATCGTATGGCTGAAGCTAACCGTGCTTTCGCTCACTTCAGATTTTAATTTATCAAGCACGTTAGAGGTATTTAATTTAATAAGGTATTAAAATTACAAATGGCTAAAGGAGATTTAAGTTATAATAGAAATATCGGTATCATGGCTCACATCGATGCCGGTAAAACAACAACATCTGAACGTATCCTTTATTATACAGGATTAACTCACAAAATCGGTGAAGTTCATGATGGAGCTGCCACTATGGACTGGATGGAGCAGGAGCAGGAACGTGGTATTACTATCAC
>Ga0316603_10000905_pt1 | contig 15327 bp, 15 predicted proteins | sample OWC_soil_day10_n_FD_207649 | JGI IMG/M metagenome (GOLD analysis project Ga0316603, IMG submission 207649) | Wetland soil microbial communities from Old Woman Creek delta, Ohio, United States - OWC_soil_day10_noCT | ecosystem: Environmental > Terrestrial > Soil > Wetlands | place: USA: Ohio... | reverse complement strand
CGCGGTCGCCGACTCCTACGCCGCGCAGACCTCGGGCGATCGCAACGTCGGCGTCGTCGGACTGGCGATCTTCTCCGAGCGCGGCGCGGTGTGGTCGACGGCCGAGCTCGGACGCCGGGATACGGCGGATCCGTTCCCCAATCGCGGCTACGCGATGCCTCCTCGTTGACCGATCGGGTGGCGTTTGGTACACCACGGCTCCTCGGAGCCATCGCCAAGTGGTAAGGCAGTGGTCTGCAAAACCACCATCCCCGGTTCAAATCCGGGTGGCTCCTCGAACCGAAGGCCCCGCAAGTGCGGGGTTTTCTGTTTTCGGGGTGTCGCTCGTGACCGTCGTTCCCGATGTCATTCCCCGGGGAGCTCCCCTTTGCCCATCTGCGCCGTGGAGTGCCCGGACTAGCGGCTCAAGATATGATCGATAGGTCCGTGACCCGCTGGCAGAGCTCGCCGTCTACCCATGAGCATGATCACCGCGCGTACTGACGCACCGACCGCCGATCGACGCACGGGCCCTCGACTGCCACCGCCCGTCGGTCCGGTCCAGCCGTGAGGACTGCTTCGATCGCCGTCCCTCTCGTCGCTAGCCTGATCGTCATGAACGGCTGCGCGACGCAACGACAGGCGCTGATCGTCGCGGGGGTTGGTGCGTTGGTGATGGGCGGGGGCGGTGTCCTCACGCAGGTTCCCTGTCACAGCGATCCTGGCAGCGACGGCGACTGCAACCAGCCAATCAACCCCAACCTTCTCTTGGGCATCCTGGCTCTCTCGGTCGGTGGCGTGGTCGTCGTCAGCTCGCTGAGCAGCGTGGTCTACCTCGGAGCGACGGCCGACGATCGTCGGGTTGCCGAGGCCGCATCCGCGCGGGACGATCCGGAGGAACAGACTGCCATCGAGCGCAAGCGCCGGCGCGGAGACGCGAAGCTGTTGTTGAAGCGCGCGATCGTCTCCGCTGACGAGGGTGACTGCACGACGGTCTGGATGATCAACTCGCAGGTGCTCGCCCTCGACGCCGACTTCCACAAGACCGTCTTCCTCGCCGACATGGGCGTCACACGATGTCTCGCACAGGCCGTCTCTTCCCCACTGGTCGATCCAGCACCCGGCGCTCCAGCGCCACCCCCCGTCCCCCCGGTACAGCCGTGAAGAACGCCGCGGTGGGATGAGCCTGCCCGCGATCGCGTTCGTCAGGTCGGCGGCGGAGAGACCCTGCCGCCGCCCGTCGGTGACGAGGTCACGCGGATCACGCCCGCACCGCCGCCGCCACCGCCACCGCCACCCTTGCTGATGCCGTCGTCGCCGCGCTCGCCGGTGAGCTCCGGCCCCGCGGAGCCGGCGCCGCCATCGCCGCCGTTGACCGTGGCGCCGCCACCACCGAGCGCTCGCGCGGCGGCGTCATTCGGCTGATGGCCATGCGAACCGGCGACGGTGTCCTCACCGCCCTCACCGCCCCCGCCGCCGTTGGCGAAGATCTGCCCCGTGATCGTGATCGCCGGTGCATCGAGGACGATCATCCCGCCGGAGCCGCCCCCACTGCCGCCCTTGCCCTGGCTGGAACCAGCGGTCCCGCCGTAGCCGTGGGAGCCCGACCCGTCGATCGTGCCCCCGACGGTGATCGAGCTCGCGAGGATCGCGACCGCGCCGCCGCCGCGCCCCGCGAGGAAGTCGCCGCCGTGCCCCTGCCGTCCCTGGCAGCCACCACGCAGCCGCGTCGCGGTCACCGACATCGGGCTGGTGCCACCGTTGGTCGTACTGCCGTTCCCGCCTCCGCCGTCGCCGCCGCGCCCGCCGAAGCTGGCGCCGGCTCCGCCCCCGCCGTTCGCCATCGCGGGAACCCCGGACTCGCACTCGGTGGGCTGGTGGCCCGAGCCGCCCCAGTACAGGTTGCTCGAGACGTTGATGGTGCCGGTGACCGTCGCGGTCGCGCCGACGAGGACGAGCGGACGATCTCCCTGGCCGATGAGCCCGCCGCCGATCGAGATCGTGGTCGCCGCGATCACGCACAGGTCCGGCTCACCGCCGGTGTAGGCCGCGCACGCCGCAGTGGCCGTGTCGATCGTCGTCACCGTCCCGGGTTCGACCAGGTAGGTCGGTGCGAGCGGCTCGACCAGGCAGATCGCCAGTGTCCCGCTGCCAAAACACTGCTGGGCCGCATCCGGGGTGCGCTCGTCGAGCCCGAGCGCGTGGTCGCAGCCCATCGGCGCGATCGCGAGGACGAGGAGGCCCCACCTGTTCACGCGCACATCGTACCTCGGAGCGTCGTCATTCACGATCGTCGTCGCTGCACGTCGACGATGAACCGAGGATCGTCACGCACCGCGTACAACCGGCGTCGCCGCACGACGGTGAAATGACAATAGATGCATGGCCGAGGTCGCGGGCCCCTCTCATCGTGAAGGCATGCCCAACCTGACCAAGCTCCTCACCCTCGTCGCGATCACTACCGGCCTCGGCCTCACGGCCTGCAAGACCGAGCCTGCCAAGACCCAGGAGACGCCGGTCGCCAAGCCGGCGGAGAGCCCGCCGACCGAGACCAAGCCGACCGAGACCAAGCCGACCGAGGCCAAGCCCGAGGACACCAAGGCGCAGCCGACCACCGCCGGCGACCTCCCCGCCGAGTGCGCCGCGTACAAGGCCGGGATCGAGAAGCTCGCGACCTGCGACAAGCTCCCGGCGGAGGCGCGCGCCTCGCTCAAGCAGGCGTACGAGGCGAGCGCGACCGGCTGGGCGAGTGTCCCCGCCGAGGGCAAGGCCGCGCTCGCGACGGCGTGCAAGACCGCCGCGGACGCGCTCGCGCAGACCGCCGCCGCCTGCCAGTGAGCGCCCTCCCGCCTACGGGCAGTCGACGCGGACAGCGAGCGTGTTGTTGTCCTCGCGGCACTCGAGGTTCGTGCCGGTCGAGTTGCCGCGATCGTCGACGGTGACGAGGCCATCGCCCGGCCCGCCGGTCCACACGCAGCTGACGTTCGTGCAGATACCGGGGAAGATCCGTTCGCCCGTCATCGCCATGCACTTCAGCGTCGGCGGCGTCCCGTCTGCGTAGACCGCGACCGGGAGCCCGGGGGCGACGGGCTCGGTGCCGCGATTGCACACCTCGGCCGTGATCGTCGCGCCGGCTGCATCACAGGTGACCTTCACCTGCTTGACGGTGAGATCCGGAATCGCACCGGCGGTCTGGCCGTCGCCCGGCGCGTTCGCGCGGAAGTTGTTGAGCCCCGGCTGGGTCCAGTTCTTCAACCACAGGCTGGTCTGCGGGACCTTCCCCGTGCCGTCGACGTTGGTCACGCTGTACGCGTGCTGGTTCCAGATCCCGCGTGTATTGACCCATCGATCGACGGTGTCCGCGAGCACGCGCACGCCGGTTGCCGCGACCCCGACCGGGTGCGAGGCGCGGCACACCTTGCCTGCCGCCGATGCGCCCGCGATCGGATCGAGGCAGACGAAGCCATCACCGCCACAATCGGGATCGGCGTTGCACCGGCACTTGCCGAGCGCGTCACTCGCAGCCTCGCGCCGACACGGGGCGGTCGACGGACAGTCGGAGTCATCGAGGCACTGTACGCCGTCGAAGATGTCGTCGATCAGCGGACAGGTCGTGGCGCAGTTCGTGTTCGACGTCGAGATGATCTCGGCGTTGAAGTCCGCGTCGACGTCCGCGATCACCGGCGTCTCGTACCAGGTGCACGACGTGCGATAGCGCGAGTACAGGACCTTGCCGGTGATGCCGTCGTAGACGCGCGTGAAGCACTCGTCGCCGTAGACGACCTCGGCGCGACTGTCGCCGTCGAAGTCGAACACCGACGACCCGGTCGTGTTCGACGAGAAGTCCTGTGACCGCTGGACCCACGTGATGCCGTCGGTGCGCATCGAGGGGCAGCTCGCCGGATCCGGTGTGCCGCGGCAGTCGAGATCGAACACGTGATACGCGCTCGCGCCGGCAGAGGCGAACTCGACGCGACCATCGCCGTCGAAGTCGGCGATCGTGGGGGGACCACCGCGCCCGATCGGCGCAGGCATCATGTTGGGGAGCAGGCCACCCGAGACGAGGTTCGCGGCGAACAGCTCGCGGCCGTGGAGATTGAAGACCTTCGCGATCCCCGTGTAGATGACCGCGACCTCGGGGATGCCGTCCTTCGTGGCACGGTCGTCGGCGCCGGTCATCGGGAACGTGCCGAAGTCGGCGATCGCGGTGTGGCCGTTGCTGCTGCCGGGGATCGCCTGCTTGAGCGCCCACCGGCGGTTCACGCGGTCCCACGTGTACAGGTTGGAGCCGGTGATCAGCTCGGGGCTCCCGTCGTTGTCGACGTCGGCGACCACCGGGATGTAGCCCACGCCGACGGTGTCGACCGTGCCAGCGATCGACTCGTCGATCGTCGCGCCGGTCGCGCCGTCGTAGACCGCGCCGTAGAACAGGATCTCCGGCTTACCGTCATCGTCGAGGTCGTGGATCGACGGGCCGGCCCAGTCGCACAGCGTGTCGGCGAACACCGACGTGGTCTGCCACAGCACCTCCCACCCGGTCGGCCGCAGCGTGAACGCGACGAGGCCGCCGATCGTCCGCGCGGCGACGATCTCCGGGGTCGCATCGCTGCCTCCGAGATCCGCGATCGCGACGGAGGCCGACGCCACCACGGTCGGCGGTGGCAGGTTCGCCTGCTGCGTGCACGTGCGTCCGTCGATCACGCGGATCACGCCGTAGTACAGCGGGTCCGTGCCCTGGCACGACTGGGCGCCACCGTCGGTGAAGTTGTAGGAGGTGAACACGATCGACGGCACCGCGAACTCGCCCTGCTTGTAGAAGGTCGCGACCATCGGCATCGCGAGCACGTTGCGGTGATCCGGGAACGGATCGCCTGCCGGCGGGGCGAGCCACTCGCACTGCGCGCCGGGGAAGAACACGCCGGGCACCGGCTCGCGCTTGCACTCGGGATCGCTGCCGCCACCGGGGCCGACGCCCCACGGCAAGCACTCCGACGTCGAGGTATCGCAGTACGTGTCGCCCGGGCAGTCCACGCTCGTCGAGCACGGCGTCGGCGGCGGGACGCACGTGTCGTAGCGACAGACGTCGCCACCACCGCACGGCGCCGGCGGATTGCACGGCGTCGTCGCATCCGGCGCGCTGTTCAGGTTGTTGCAGCTACACGCGGGGAGGAACAACGCGAGGACGGCGAGCCAGCGCATTCCCCCGATGGTACGCCCCCGTCGTCACTCGAGGCACTTCTTCGTCATCGCGTTGTGCTTGCACTCGTCGTCGATCTTGATCGGCGCCACGCGGTCGTCGTGCCACTTCTTGCGCCGGAGGTCGTCGATCCGCCGCTGCTCTGCGGCATTGTCGGTGGCGAGCTTCCGTAGCCGCGCGTTGACGGCGGCGAGGTCCTGGGCCTCCTGGGCCGTCTTGACGGCCGCGAGCGCGGCCGTGACCCGCGCCTCGAGGTTGCGCAGGGACGCCTGCACGGCCTCGAGCTCCTGCCGCGCCTCGCGGGCGTCGTCGCGGGCGTGCTGGCGATCGCGCTCGGACAGGCCGCGGGCCGCGACGGCGTCGTCCATCGCGCGCTGACGATCGATGGCGAACGCGCTCGACCCCACGCTGGCGATCAGGGCGAACGCGGTCACCGCGACCATCCACGTCGGGCGCTTGCGCGCGACCTCGGCGCGCCGCAGCTCGATCTCCGCCGTGAGCCGGTGCTCGTCGAGCACGGCCTGGTGACGCGCGCGCTCGGCGGCCTCCGCCGACTCGGCCCGCAGCCGGACCTCGCGCTCGACGTCGATCCGCGCCTGTTCGAGCGCGAGCGACGCATCGCGCTCGGCCTGGACGCGCCGGGCCTCCTGATCGCGCAGGCGCTGTGCCGCGAGCTCGACATCGCGTCGCCGGGTCTCCTCGGCCGCCGCGAGCGCCGCGCGCTCCGCCTTGATCCGTTCCTCCTCGATCTCGCGGAGCTCCGCGAGCGATGACATCAATGATCCGTCGAAGCGCGTCTGCCGGGACATGCCAGGACGACACGCGCTGCCCGCCGCGATTGCACGTCCGAAAACGGCATCGGGCGCCCACCGAGGCGCCCGATCCCAGCATCGCTCCGCGAAAGCGTTGCTACATGCAGCCCTTGGCGAGCGGGTTCGCCTTGCACTCCGCCGAGATCTTCGCGCCCTTGAGGCGCTCGGCGCGTGCGGCCTTGGCCTTGGCGTCCGCGATCCGCTGCTCCATCTCGTACTTGTCCTTCTGGAGCTGCTTGAGCTTGGCGGTCGCGTTCGCGCGATCCGCGTCGTTCTGCGCGGACACGACGCTGTCGACCGCGGCGCTGACCTTCTTGTCGAGGTCGGCGAGGTCCGCGGCGAGCCGCTCGACCTTCTCCTGGGCCTCCTGCGCGTCCTTGACCGCGGCCTGCGCGATCTCCTCGGCGCGAGCCTTGGCCTTCTCGGCCTCCGCGGACTCGTCACGGCTCTTGAGCGCGAAGACGATCATGCCGACCGCGGCGACGAGGGCGAATCCCATGACGGCGAGCATCCAGGTCGGACGCTTCTTCGCGACCTCGGCGCGCCGTAGCTCCATCTCCTGCTGGAGACGCTGCTGCTCGAGCGCGGCCTGCTGGCGCTGGCGCTCGGCGGCCTCGGCGGACTCGACGCGCATGCGCGCCTCGCGCTCGGCGTTCTCGCGCGCGGTCTCGATCTGGAGCTGCGCGTCGCGCTCGGCGCGGACCCGCGCTTCCTCGGCTTCGCGCGTGGCGCGCTCGGCCGCTTCACGTGCACGGACGCGCTGCTCTTCCGCGGTGCGGACAGCGTCCTCCTCCTCTTGCACGCGGTGCTCCTCGATCTGCCGTAGCTCGCGCAGGGAGAACAGCACCGAATTCTCACGCTTCTCGGACTGGGCCATAAAACGTCCTTCGTACCGGGGGGATTACCACCGAGACTCTTCGATCAGTATCACGCAGGATCCCCCACGGCAACGCGATGTTGTGCGCGTGAGCCGCATGCGATACACCCCAGCCGCGTCATGGGCTTCGTCGATCTCCACAGCCACGTGCTGTATGGCTTGGACGACGGCGCTCCCGACCAGACCACGGCACTTGCGATGCTGGACGGCCTGGCCGCCCTCGGGATCTCCGAGCAGTGCGTGACCCCGCACCAGAAGGCCTCCCAGTACCTCCCCGACTGGGCGCAGATCGAGCACACCCTCGCGCAACTCGAGACGGTCCGGCGGCCGGGCCATCCCACCCTCCGGCTCGGTGCCGAGAACATGTGGGATGATGTGTTCCACCGTCGAGCGGGCGAGGACACGATCCCCGGCTACCGCGGCACGGTCGCGTTCCTGGTCGAGATCTCCCCTCCGCTGTTGCCGCCGGGGATGGTCGAGCTGCTGTTCAAGTTCCGCATGGCCGGCAAGCTCCCCGTGCTCGCGCACCCCGAGCGCTACCATGCACTCTGGGACAACGACGAGCTCGCGAGGTCGCTGCGCGCGCAGTGCGCGTTCGTGATCGATCTCGGCGCGATCGCCGGCTTCCACGGCCGGCGTGAGACCAAGGCCGCGCGCCACCTGCTCGAGCTCGGGCTCGCGACGGCCGTCGCGACCGATGCACACCAGCTCGGCGACCTCCAGCAGGCCGCCGCCGGCCTGGCATGGATCGACAAGAAGCTCGGGCACGCCGCGGTCACCCGGTTGTTCGATCACGCGCCCCGCGCGATCCTCGCCGGCGACCTCCCCGACTGACATGAAGCTCGCGATCAACCTCGCTCTGTCGTTCGCGATGCTGGCCCTGTGCCTGTGGCTCGTGTGGCCCGGCGCGACGGAGCGCCATGAGCTCGCGGAGGCGTTCGGTCGGGTGCAGTTCGCGGAGTTCGCGCCGTACCTCGCGGCATGGATCGGCCTCCAGCTCCTCGTCCACATCTGCCGCTCGCTGCGGTGGAATCACCTGCTCGCGCCGCTCGGCGTCAAGGTCCCGATCGGCCCGCTGTTCGCGATCTCGTCGGTCGGCTTCATGGCGATCCTCGCCCTGCCCGCGCGGCTCGGCGAGTTCGTGCGTCCGGGCCTGTTGCGGCGCCGCGGCGTCTCGGCATCCGCGGCGCTCGGCACCGTCGCGGTCGAGCGGATCATCGACGGCCTGCTGATCTCGCTGCTCGTGTTCACCGCGTTCTTCTCGCTGCGGGGTCCGCAGGCGCCTGGCTGGATGATGCCGACCGCGTATGGCGCGATCGGGCTGTTCGCGGTCGCGCTCGTGTTCCTCCTGTTCGCGATGTGGCGGCCCGAGGGCACGGTGCGGTTCTGCCTCAAGATGTCGCTGTTGCCGAGGCTCGCGCCGCGGATCGCGGGTCTGATCGAGACGAAGCTTCTCGAGATGATCCGCGGGTTCGCCGTGCTGCGCGACGGCAAGAACCTGGTCGCGTTCCTCGCCTGGAGCGTGATCTACTGGACCGCGAACGGCCTCGGCGTCTGGCTCCTCGCCCTCGCGTTCGGCCTGCCACTGACGATGGTCGGCGGGTTCGCGGTGATGGGCCTCGTCGCGGTCGGCATCAGCCTCCCGAACTCGCCGGGCCTCGTTGGCCAGTTCCAGTGGCTGACGCTGCTCGGCCTGTCGCTGTACCTCCCCGTGATGGACAAGGGCAACGCCCTCCACGCCCCGGCCCTCGCGTACGCGATCGCGCAGCACCTGATGCAGGTCGGCTGGTACGTCGGGATGGGCGCGCTCGGCATCGCGTCGCCGTGGGTGTCGTTCGCGGATCTGCGCAGCGCGCGCAAGAGCGCGGACAAGGACGAGCCTCCGATCGGTCAGAAACTGGCCCCTGCGACCGCCGGGGGCGACGCTCCTCCGGGTGCGCCGACGCCTGCTGACTAGCTTCCTGTGCCTCGCGCTCGCGGTCGGGGTTGCCTCGGCGCGGTCCGAGAAGACCCTCGCGTACCAGCTCGACCAGGTCTGGCCGGCCGCGGTGCGGTTCCTCGTCGTCGACGAGCGCGTCAAGGTGATCGAGAAGGACGCGGACGCCGGCTACGTGCTGTTCGAGCTCAAGGACGACGGCAAGGTCTATCGCGGCTCGCTCGAGGTGATGGCGGTCGTCAAGGAGCGCCGGACCAGCGTGCGGTTCGTGCTCCAGATCGAGGATCGCCCGGACTGGATCGAGGTCGCGATGCTGACGCGCCTCGAGCGCAAGCTGCGCAGCGAGCTCGGTACGCCGGCCCCTCCGCCCGCCAAGGACCCGCCGAAGGAGCCGCCGGGCGATGCGCCCGCGAAACCCAAGGATCCGCCGAAGGTCGACGACGGCGGTCCCCCGATCTCGCCGACGCCCTGAGCTCCGTCGAGGACGCCGCGGTTCGATCTCGCACGCGGTCGCGCTCTCGGCCCGCGGATCGGGCTAGGCTACGCGCCATGGCGGTCGTCGACCTGCGCTCCGATACCGTGACCCGGCCGACGGCACCGATGCGCCGCGCGATGGCCGACGCCGAGGTCGGCGACGACGTCTACGGCGAGGACCCGACGGTGCGCCGGCTCGAGGAACGGGTCGCCGCGCTGCTCGGGACCGAGGCCGCGCTGTGGGTCCCCTCCGGGACGATGGCGAACCAGATCGCGCTCAAGGCGCACGTCCGCCCGGGCGACGAGATCCTGATCGGCAAGGACGCGCACTGCTGGCGCCACGAGTCGGGCGCCCTCGCCGCCCTCGCCGGCGCGCAGACCCAGGCGATGGCGGACTACCGGTTCACCGCCGCCGAGGTCCGCGCCGCGTTCAAGTCCGACGCCGATCCGCACATCTCGCCGACGCGCGTCGTCACCGTCGAGAACACGCACAACATGGCAGGCGGCATCTGCTGGGACAAGGCGCAGCTCGCCGAGGTCACGCACGCCGCGCACGCGCTCGGGATGGTCACGCACCTCGATGGCGCGCGGCTGTGGAACGCCGCCGCGGCGACCGGCTCGACGGAGGCCGAGCTCGCGGCCGGGTTCGACACGATCAGCGTGTGCCTGTCCAAGGGACTCGGCGCGCCGGCGGGCTCGGTCGTCGCCGGCTCACGCGAGGTGATCAAGCGCTGTCACCGGCTGCGCAAGATGCACGGCGGTGGGATGCGGCAGGTCGGGATCCTCGCGGCGGCAGGGCTGTACGCGCTCGACCACCACCGCGCGCGGCTCGGTGACGACCACGCGCATGCCCACGCGCTCGCGGTCGCGCTGTCCGCGGCGAAGAACCTCCACGTCGACCTCTCGAGCGTCCACACCAACATCGTGATGATCGACATCGTCAAGGGCACGGCCGACGCGGTGATCGCCATCGCGCGCGAGGACGGGATCTTGCTCGGATCCACCGGCCCGCACCGGGTCCGCGCCGTGACGCACCTCGATGTCGATCGCGAGGGCGTGATGCGAGCCGCGAAGGTGATCGCGGACATCGCCGCCACGCTGGCCTGAGCGACTGCATGCGCGTGATCGCCGTGAGCCTCGTGCTGAGCTGGGCGTGCTCCGCATCGGCGCCGCTCTCCGAGCTGTCGACGGCCGAGCGCCGCGCGGACGCCGGCGATATCGACGGTGCGATCGCTGCCTACCGCGCCGCGCAGGCGAAGTGCACGACGCTGCGTCCGCCCCGGCGCGCGCGGGCTGCGTGCGCGGACGCGCTGCTCGGCGAGGCCGAGGTGCTCGAGCACGCGGGACGGAGGCGCGAGGCGATCGACGCGTACCTCGCGATCCCCGGGCGCGCGACCGAGGATCCGACGACCTCGGCGACCGCGGTGCATCGCGCCGGCGAGCTGTTGCTCCGCGCGGGCGAGGTCACGCCGGCGTGGACCGCGCTGTGGCGCGTGGTGACCGAGTGGCCGGACGAGCAGGCCGCCGGCGACGCGCTGCGCGCGCTGATCGAGGACGGCCGCCGCCGCGACGCACGCGCGCTCGCCGATCAGATCTCGCAGCTCCTGACCCCACTCGCCGAGACCAAGGTCGCCGACAACCTCGTGTGGTCGCTCGCCGACCTCACCGAGCACGAGCTCGCCAACCTGCCCGCGGCGCGGGGGTACTACGACCGGATCCCCTCCGACTTCCCGACGAGCGGGATGCGCGACGATGCGCGGTGGCACGCGGCGCGGTTGTCGCGCGAGCTCGGCGACTCGCAGGGCGCCGCCACGCGGTTGCGCGCGCTGCTCGCGACGCGCGAGGTCGCGTTCGGTGCGGGCTCGTACTTCTCGGTGTGGCTCGACGACGCACAGCTCGAGCTCGGGCGCGTCCTGCGCGACGGGCTCGCGGACCTGCCGGGGGCCATCGCGGCGTTCGAGCGCCTGCCGAGGGACTACCCCGCGTCGACCCTGCGCGATGATGCGCTGTTCGAGCTCGCGATCACGCAGGCCCGGGCCGGCGATCCGGCGACGGCGTGCGCGACGCTCGCCCGGCTCGCAACCCAGTCCCCGGACTCGAAGTACCTCGCGCGCCGCACGGAGCTCGGATGTCCGTGACCAGCCCGGCGATCCGGCTCGCCGACGTCGCCAAGCGCTACGGCCGGCGCGAGATCCTCGCCGGGATCTCGCTCGAGGTCGCGCCCGGCTCGCGGCTCGGCCTGATCGGCCCCGCCGCCTCGGGCAAGAGCGTGATCTTGAAGCTCGTCGCCGGGCTCGAGCAGGCGGACCGAGGGCGCGTCGATGTCCTCGGCACCGAGCTCGTCGGCAAGCGCGAGGTCGAGCTCGGACGGGTCCGCCGGCGGATCGGGATGCTGTTCCAGAACTACGCGCTGTTCGACTTCCTCACCGTCGAGCGCAATGTGGCGTTCCCGCTCGAGCAGCGCGGTGGGATGAGTGCCGGCGACATCGCGACGCGCGTCGCCGAGCGGCTGCGCGCGGTCGGCCTCGCGGGCAGCGAGCACAAGCTGACCGGCGAGCTGTCGGGCGGCATGAAGAAGCGGGTCGGCATCGCGCGCGCCACGGTCGCGGATGCGGAGCTGGTGCTCTACGACGAGCCGACCGCCGGCCTCGATCCAGTCACGACGCAGAAGATCTATGACCTGCTCGCCGCGGATCAGGCGCGGACCAAGGCGACCGTGATCGCGGTGTCCTCCGACGTCGTCGCGCTCGCGAGCTTCGTCGACGAGATCGCATTCCTCTACCAGGGCAAGCTGATCTACCGCGGCCCGGCGGCGACGATCGCGGATGCTCCGGATCCGATGGTCCGGCAGTTCGTGCGCGGCGAGCTCGAAGGCCCCCTCGAGGACGTGCGAACGGAGGCCTCGTGATCGGGGAGCGCCTGATCGTCGCGGTCGGCGCCGGGGCGAGCCGGATCGCGCAGGAGGTCGGAGGGATCCTGATCCTGACCGGCCAGGTGCTGCGCGCCCTCGTGCCGCCGCGGATCGATCGCCGCGAGCTGGTCAAGAACCTCTACAAGATGGGCAACCGCTCGGTGCCGATCGTCGCGCTGACCGCGTTCTTCGCCGGCGCACTGATGATCCTGCAGGCCGGGCCGTTCGTGAAGAAGTTCGGCGCGACCTCGCTCGCCGGCTACGCCTCGGGCTACGCGGTGCTGCGCGAGATCGGGCCGATCCTGATCGCGCTGATGTTCTCCGGCCGCGTCGGAGCGAACAACACGGCGGAGCTCGCGACGATGACCGTGACCGAGCAGCTCGACGGGCTGCGCGCGCTCGCGATCGACCCCGTGGCGTTCCTCGTCGTGCCGCGCGTCATCGCGATGATGGTGATGCTGGTCGTGCTGACCGCGCTGGGTGATCTCGTCGCGCTGCTCGGCGCGGCCGTGGTCGCACGCACGATGCTCGAGGTCGACTTCTCGACGATGTACTACTCGATCGTCGACAACCTCAGACCGTTCGACTTCCTGCTCGGCGTCTACAAGTCGGTCGCCTTCGGCGCCGCGATCGCGATGTCGTCCTGCTATTTCGGCGTCGCCGTGCGCGGCGGTGCAGTCGGGGTCGGCAAGGCCGTCAACGCGGCGGTCGTCGCGTCCGCCGTCTCGATCATGCTGCTCGACTTCCTCCTGACCTACCTGGTGGGCGGATGATCGCCCGCATCGGAGGTGGGGTTCTCGGCGCGGGCCGCGCGGCGCGCGAGCTGTGGATCGTCTACGTCAGCACGCTCGCCGGTGTCCTCCGGCGCGGCGGCGCGCGTGGCGAGCTCGTGCGTCAGCTCCACGCGATCGGCAACAAGTCGCTGCTGTTCATCGTCGTGACGCTCGGCTTCATCGGCATGGTGATGGCGTACGAGGCGTGCAACCAGCTCGGGCGGATCACCGGCGACTACTCGCAGGTCGGCGGCCAGTTCATCCGGCTGATCGTCTCGGACTTCGGCCCGACGTTGACCGCGATGATGCTCGCGACCCGGGTCGGCGCCGGGATCGCCGCCGAGATCGGGTCGATGAAGGTCACCGAGCAGATCGACGCGCTGCGGATGAGCGGCGTGCTGCCGATCGACTACCTGATCGTCCCGCGGTTCCTCGCGTCGATGATCATGACGCTCGTGCTGTCCGTGATCGGCGGCCTCGTGATGTTCGGGGCCGGTGGCCTCACCGCGGAGCACTCGTTCGGCGTCAACCCGAACGTGTTCTACGACTTCGGGCAGGTCCGCCCGCGCCACCTGATCCTGATGTGCATCAAGGGCCTCGCGTATGGCGCGGCGATCCCGGTGGTGGCCGGGTTCTGTGGCCTGCGCGCGCGGGGCAGCTCCGAGGGCGTCGGCTGGGCGACCACCGCCGCGGTGATCGGCGGCTCGTTCGCGGTGATCGTCCTCGACTTCGTGATCTCCGCCGCCGCGCTGTTCCTGACCGGCGGTGATCTGTGACGGACACGCGGACGACGGCCTACGTCGAGTTCAAGGGTGTCGAGAAGGGGTTCGCGGGCAAGGCCGTGCTGAAGGGCATGAACCTCGCCGTCGACAAGGGCGAGGTGATGTTCATCATCGGCACGTCGGGCGTCGGCAAGTCCGTCACGATCAAGCACCTGATCGGCCTGTTGCGGATCGATGCCGGCGAGATCTGGTTCGACGGCAAGCGCGTCGATCAGCTCCCCGAGCGCCAGCTCGCACCGCTGCGCAAGCGGATCGGGATGGTGTTCCAGAGCTCGACCTTGTTCGACTCGATGACGCTCGCGGAGAACGTCGCGCTGCCGCTGCGCAAGCACCAGCGGCTCGGCTGGGATGCCTCGATCGAGCAGGCACGCATCCGGCTCGCGCAGGTCTACATGGCGGAGCACGCGGACCGGTATCCGGCGGAGCTGTCCGATGGGATGCGCAAGCGCGCCGCGATCGCGCGGACCCTCGCGCTCGAGCCGGAGGTCGTGCTGTTCGACGAGCCGACGACCGGCCTCGATCCGGTGAGCGCGCGACGCATCGATCGGTTGATCCGGGAGCTCGCCGACAAGCTCGGCGTCACCGCGATCGTCGTCTCGCACGATCCACCGTCGATCTTCGGGATCGCGGATCGCGTCGCCTTCCTGTATCGCGGCATCGTGCACGTCGTCGCGACCCCCGCGGAGCTCCGCGGGTCGCCCGATCCGATCGTCCAGCAGTTCATCGGCGGCAAGTCGAGCGGGCCGATGGAGACCCCCGGGTTCTAGCTACGGAGACACCGGCGGGGTGATCACGGCGCCGCCGGTCGTCGCGAGGGTAGAGCCGGTCTGGAGCCGGATCACGCCGGCCCCACCGCCGCCGCCGCCGCCGCCGCGGTCGGCGCTGCTGCCGCCCTGCGCGGCCGTGGTCGCGAACGCACCGGCACCACCGTCGCCTCCATTGGAGTCCTTCGGTCCACCGCTCGCGACCTGCGACGCCGCGACCGCGTCGTCGCCGGCCGTCGCCGCGCCGCCATCCGCGCCGCCGCCGCCGCCGCCGCCGTTGGCCGCGAGGACACCGCCCGCTTCGATCGTCACCATGTCTCCGGACAGGAAGACCATGCCGCCGCTGCCGCCCCCGCCGCCCGAGGCTCGCCCGTTGTTCGCGCCCCGTCCGCCGGCGCCGCCCGCGTGCACCTGGCCCGTCGCGCTCACGCGGACCCGGTCGCGAGCGATCAGCGCGATCGCGCCACCGCCCCGGCCCCCATTGCCGAGTGCGGGGCCATCGCCCTGCGCACCATTGCCGCCGTTGCAGCCACCGCGCACGACCGGCGGTGGCAACGTCAACGCGGCGGGACCGCCGGCCCCGCCGGAGATGCCCTCCCCGTTCTGATTCACGACGCAGTTGTGGCTGACGCCGCCGGAGCCGCCATTGCCCCCGAACGTCCCGAAGCCGCCGCCGCCGCCGGCCGAGCCGCCGTGCATACACTGCGCGCCGTTCCCGGCGACGGTCGCCGTGCAGCTCGCCGGGTTCGATCCCGCACCGTTGTTCGCGAGCGAGCTCGTCCCCCGGCTGCTCGCGTCGACGGTCCCGTCGATCAGGATCTC
>Ga0316603_10000901_pt1 | contig 15357 bp, 13 predicted proteins | sample OWC_soil_day10_n_FD_207649 | JGI IMG/M metagenome (GOLD analysis project Ga0316603, IMG submission 207649) | Wetland soil microbial communities from Old Woman Creek delta, Ohio, United States - OWC_soil_day10_noCT | ecosystem: Environmental > Terrestrial > Soil > Wetlands | place: USA: Ohio... | reverse complement strand
AGCTAGCAGTGCTTCAGAACATGGAAGATTATTTAATTGCAGAATCAGATAACGTTTTGTTAATCTGCAAAAAAGATGAAGAACATGCTATACGTAAGTTTGTAAACGATGCCCAAATAAAGATGGGCGAAGATTATATTTAAAAAATCAACTATAAAAAAAGAATGCGCGTGATTATAATCATGCGCATTCTTTTTTTATAAATAGACCTTATTGTTCTCCCAAGCCGCTTTAATAACAGAAGCTATCCCAACGAATTCTTCGTCAGACAGTTTTTGCTTAGGATTTGAAATAACCATATCTGATTCCTTATTAATTGGAATAAGATGAATGTGAGCGTGAGGAACCTCCAACCCCATCACTGCAACACCAACTCTTTTACATGGAATAGCTTTTTCAATAGCCTTAGCTACACTTTTTGCAAAAAGATGCATAGCTGCCAATTCCTCATCTTCCATATCAAAGATATAATCCACTTCACGTCTGGGAATAACCAATGTATGCCCCTTAACCAAAGGATTAATATCCAAGAAAGCAAAGAATTTATCGTTTTCAGCTATTTTATAGCTAGGTATTTCACCATCTGCAATTTTACTAAATATTGTTGCCATTGTTCTTTTGAAATTTAGAGAGAAATATTCACCACTTCAAGAGATATTTTTCCTTGTGGAACTGTTATTTCTGCTATATCTCCAACTTTTTTCCCGAGAAGTCCTTTAGCTATCGGAGTTTTAACAGACAACTTGCCTTCTTTCAGATTAGCTTCACTTTCAGAAACAATAGTGTATACCATCTTCATTCCGTTCTTAACATTCTTAAGTTCTACCTTATTCAGAATCTGAACAGAATCTGTCTTCAATTTAGACTCATCGATAATTTTAGCGTTGCCAACAATATTCTTCAACTGACTAATTTTCATTTCAAGCATACCCTGTGCTTCTTTTGCCGCATCATATTCTGCGTTTTCAGACAAGTCGCCTTTATCTCTAGCTTCACCAATCTGTCTTGAAATCTCAGGACGATTTACAGTTTCGAGAATTCTCAGTTCCTCAACTAATTTCTTGTAGCCTTCTTCTGACATATAAGCCATATTAATCCTCCTATTTTAATTAATTAATAATATTCTTTTAAGTAATAAGTAATTTAACGGTCATATAAACAAAAAAGAATTCCAACATTGACATGTCGGAACCCTCTTTCTATTTGAATACTTTGCAAAGATAAGATTTTAAGTAATACCTGTCAAGCAAATTGGCATGCTTTGTAACATGTTTTACAGAAAAGTCCTAAATATTAGCAAATTAAAGAAGCTTTTGCAATCCTGATTCTATATTTTTAAGACTTTCAAAACGTGAATTAAGCTCGTTATTCTTATTAATCAAGAACAGAGTTGGCACATTCTTTATATTATACAATGAAATATATCTTGATTCAGTTGCATCTTCATCACGAACACAAATCCAAGGTAATTTGTCTGTTACTGTTTTCCAATAATGCTCGTCGGTATCTAAAGAAACCTGATATATCTGTAAACCTTTGGATGCATATTTATTGTACAAATCACGCAAGTTAAGATTATGTTCAGCAGAAGCCTGACTCTGGTAAACTACAAAATCTAATAACACAACCTTACCCTTTAACTGGCTCAACTTCCGAGAAACACCTTGAACATCTTTCAAATCGATATCTATCAATCCTGCTTCAGAAATTTTATCTATTGGGATTTGTAGCGTTTTTTGTTTCGCAGGTCTGGTATTCTTCAATCCCTTGATAACAACATTATATAAATTCTTTGTTCTTACAGCATTTGGATATGCATTGGTTAAGCTTGTAGCCACTGCCTGGAAACATCTAATATCTTCCTTGCTATTCATAGGATCGAAAGCATAATAATCTCCGATTCTCTGGAAAAGCGCAAAATAAGCATAAGTCATATTAGGAGCAGCAAAAATATATTTAGTTTTTACCTTGTCTTTATATCTGCTTATCATGCCAGAAACGCTATCCTGAAAGACATCATTTGTAATCTTATTTTTCTGAGCATCTTTAACCAATCCATCAATCTTGTTTTGAAGATCAATCTGCATTAGTGTCAGTTCTTTTATTTTTGCACAATTCTCAGATCCAGCAATAGTATACGCTGTAGAGAAGTCACCATATTTAGCTTTAAGATCAAGTGTTTCAGTACTATCAACAGAAAAATTGATTACTTTCTCATCAATTCTCAATCGATAAAATTCCGGAGATTCCGGACGCAACTGTTTAAAACTAAATTCGCCATCACTTTTCAATTTAACAGAATCAAGCGGCTCAACTCCTTCAATGCCAGAAGCTTCAAGATACAACATTTTTCCTTCAGCATCAGATACGGTTCCTTTGATATTGAATTTAGGCTCCTTGTTACAAGATGCTAAAACAAGAGCTCCAAATATGAATAAACTAATTTTTTTCATGATATAATTCTATAATTCGAACGGTTAATTTGTCATTAATGAGTTGCAAATATAGCCTTTTTCACGTTTAGACAAAGCATTTACTTATCTACTTCTCTTTAAAAAACGAAAAAAAACGATTTTAAAGTAACTTTTTCACTCATTTACACTGTCTTACAAATAAGAAATATATATCTTTGCCATAATTTTGAAAGAAAGAAATAGATAAAACAATTTTTATGATCAACCCAATTGTTAAAACAATCGAGCTAGGAGATGGAAGAACCATCACACTCGAGACGGGAAAATTGGCAAAACAGGCAGACGGTTCTGTAATGCTTCGCATGGGAAATACCATGTTGCTAGCTACTGTTTGTGCCGCTAAAGATGCAGTTCCCGGAACAGATTTCATGCCTTTACAGGTAGAGTACAAAGAAAAATACGCAGCATTTGGCCGCTTCCCTGGCGGTTTTACAAAAAGAGAAGGTCGAGCTTCAGATTATGAAATCCTTACCTGCCGTCTTGTAGACCGTGCTCTACGCCCATTATTCCCAGACAACTACCATGCAGAAGTATATGTAAACATTATCCTTTTCTCTGCAGATGGTGAAGATATGCCCGATGCTTTGGCAGGACTTGCTGCTTCTGCAGCATTAGCTGTTTCAGACATACCTTTCAACGGACCCATTTCTGAAGTACGTGTTGCACGTATTGACGGTAAGTTTGTTGTCAACCCAACTTTCTCTGAACTTGAAAAAGCCGACATGGATATCATGGTTGCTGCAACTTATGACAACATCATGATGGTTGAAGGTGAAATGAAAGAAGTTTCAGAAGCTGAACTATTGGAAGCAATGAAAGTTGCTCACGAAGCAATCAAAGTGCATTGCAAAGTTCAGATGGAACTAGCTGAAGCTGTAGGTTCAACTGTTAAACGTGAATATTGCCACGAAGTAAACGATGACGAACTTCGCAAAGCTGTTCATGAAGCATGCTATGATAAATCTTATGCAATAGCAGCATCAGGAAATAGAAACAAACATGAACGTGAAGATGCGTTCAATGCTATCCGCGATGAATTCAAAGCTCAATTATCTGATGAAGAATTAGCTGAAAAAGGTGCTTTGATCGACAAATATTATCACGATGTAGAAAAAGAAGCTATGCGTCGTTGCATTCTTGATGAAGGCAAACGTCTTGACGGAAGAAAGACTACCGAAATTCGCCCAATCTGGAGTGAAGTTGGTTATCTTCCAGGACCTCACGGATCTGCTATCTTTACTCGTGGTGAAACTCAATCTCTTACTTCTGTTACTTTAGGTACCAAGATGGATGAGAAAATCATTGATAATGTATTAGCAAGAGGAAAAGAACGCTTCTTGTTACACTATAATTTCCCTCCATTCTGTACAGGTGAAGCAAAAGCTCAAAGAGGAACAGGCCGTCGTGAAATTGGACACGGAAACCTGGCTCACATGGCTTTAAAAAATATAATCCCTGATAACTATCCTTATGTAGTTCGTGTAGTATCTGAGATTCTTGAATCAAACGGTTCTTCTTCAATGGCTACTGTATGTGCCGGAACATTAGCTCTTATGGATGCTGGTGTGAAGATTAAGAAACCAGTTTCCGGTATTGCAATGGGATTAATTAAGAATGCAGGAGAAGATAAATTTGCTGTATTATCTGATATCCTGGGTGACGAAGACCACTTAGGCGATATGGACTTCAAGGTTACAGGAACAGAAGACGGTATTACCGCTACTCAGATGGATATCAAGGTAGACGGACTTTCATTTGACATTCTGGAACAAGCCTTGAGTCAAGCTAAAGAAGGCCGTATGCACATTCTTGGTAAGATAATGGAAACAATTCAAGAGCCTCGTGCTGACTTGAAAGACCATGCTCCACGCATCGAAACATTAACAATTCCTAAAGAATTCATTGGTGCAATTATCGGCCCTGGTGGAAAAATCATTCAAGGAATGCAGGAAGAAACTGGTGCAACTATCACAATTGAAGAAGTTGAAGGTGTTGGTAAAATTGAAGTTTCAGGAACAAACAAAGCTGCTATTGATAATGCAATGCGCTTAATCAAGGGCATTGTTTCAGTACCTGAAGTTGGTGAGGTTTACAAAGGTAAAGTTCGCTCAATTATGCCTTATGGTGCATTCGTAGAATTCCTTCCAGGAAAAGACGGATTACTTCACATCTCTGAAATAGACTGGAAACGTCTTGAAACAGTTGAAGAAGCTGGAATCAAAGAAGGTGACGAAATCGAGGTTAAGTTAATCGACGTTGATTCTAAGACTGGTAAGTTCAAACTTTCAAAGAAGGCTTTAACTCCACGTCCACCAAAGAAAGAAGATAAGTAATTAAAATACTTCCTTATATAATGAAAGGGTTGTTCATTTTGAACAACCCTTTTTTATGCTTTTAATTAGGGCTTCTTCCAAGCCCATTTTAAAATATCAAATTCCTGAAATATAATTTTAGTGTAAAAGGATAACTCCTTCTTTTACTTAGTCAATTCATACAGTCGAAGAACCGATGGTTGAGGAAGTTTACCTGTTCGTTTCTGATCACGATTAGGCGACAGAGCCTCCCAACGAAGCATATACTGAATGTTCTTTTTACTAACTCCTGAATCTTTTATCTTATAAACCAACATACCCGGAAATACAGAATCCGGAGTCTCCATTTCTTTTGGATAAACAGAAGGGATAGACTCTTCACCTATAGGCGCTAATGTGCTTTCGTTTGCCACAATCTGTGCATCCTTTAAATTCAGCCGATGGTATCCCATAGATATCTTTCCATTCTTTACAACCGGAGCATCAATCAACAGTTCGTTCACAATGGTACCGCCACCTTTAAAGTCCCATCTATAATCCCAACTGGTTTGCTTTACAGCATTCCATTTGCCATTTTCATAACGAGAAAAATAAAGTTGTGTATTTCCTTTTTCATCATATTTATGATAGCCTACTATAACTCGGTTAGACACATCAAATCCCAGTTTAATGCCTATATTGATAAGTCCCCCTTTCTCTGGAGTATTATCAACCACCAGACAAGAATCTTTCAAAGTAATAGGAAATCCGGCCTTTTCACCATTCACACTTTCCCAATGAAGCAAATCCTTGCTACGTGCATAAGATAGAGTGTGATTACTAGAACAATCTGGAGTTTCACGCCACACCCATAATAAGTGAAAATATCCATCCGGACCAAGAATTGGTCCCTGCATATAGGCATTTCGCTCTCCCTCACCATCAATTAAAGGCTTATCAAGAAGTCTGCTCCAGGTTTGCGAATATACATTCAACTCATTAAACACTTCATACCCATTGCCACTGCGACCGTATCGGTAATGAAAAAGAGTTTCTCCTTTCGGGCCATACATAAACTCTGGATAAGTAGTAACATCCTCTTCCTTACCGGTCATTTTATGAAGAGCCTGCACAGAACTTATATCCCAAGGTTTAGCGCTTTTAAAATAAACAAGAGGAGAAGAGTGCATATTTCCTACTACATGAATATACCCAGCCTCATCCACAAGTAATGAAATGTAATTATGACTATCCCAAGGCACTTTTGTATCTAAGGACTTATAACTCCACTTCTTCTGAATCAGCTTACGAGAAGCCAGGACCATCTGATGAGCAGTATCATAGTAAGCCACATACTGATAATTGCCCTTAGTATAAAGAGCAAAGTTTACAGGAAAATCAGCCGGAACTTTTGCTATATCTACAACTCTTTTAATCTTCAATTTACCCTGCTCGGTTACTTTCGACTGATTCAAGTGAGTTACTTTTGCAGTTGCTAAAAGAACAGCCCCCTCAGAAGAGGAAGCTGTTTGAGCCGTTGCCAATATTGCAGCGGCAAATAATAACGTTGAATTTAGAATTCGTTTAATACCCATCACCTTAATTATATTATCTCCAATACAACAATCGACTTAGCAGGCATCTTCACCTTTAAGCCCTGTTTAGTAATTTTTGCATCCTTAAATTCTTTTGGTTGTACTTTCTCTGGAGCACCAAATTCATTATAATCATCTACCCCTTTAGAAGTAAGGATAAGGCCACTTACCTTCGCAGCTTTTAATGAAGGAATATTAATTTCTACTTCTTCAGCATTGTCAATATCCGGATTTGCAATTGTTATATGTATAGCTCCCTTAGCATCTTTAGATGCAGAAGCGCTCAACATAGGAACCGCACGATTCTTTTCAAGTTTCATTGTATCACAAGAAAGAGTAAGTGGAAGATAAGTAGCGTCCTGATGTACTTTATACATATCGAATACATAGTAAGTTGGAGTGAGCACCATTTGCTTTCCTTTGGTGAGAATCATAGACTGAAGAACATTAACAACCTGAGCAATATTCGCCATTTGAATACGATCACCATATTTATTAAATACATTCAAAGTAAGAGCAGCTACAAAAGCATCACGTAAAGTATTCTGTTGGAAAAGGTGTCCAGGATTTGTGCCCGGTTCTACATCCCACCATGTTCCCCATTCATCAACCATCAATCCAATTTTCTTCTTTGCATCATATTTATCCATAATGGCAATGTGCTTCTTCACAACATCCTCAATTTCCAGACATTTGCCCAGAGTCCAGTAGTAATCATCATTTGAGAATTTAGTTGCAGAACCTTTGCTTCCGTCCCATCCTTTCACTGTATAATAATGAAGAGATACACCATCCATCTTATTACCAATTTTCTTCATCAGCGTTTCTGTCCAGTTGTAATCATAATCACTGGCACCACTGGCAATCTTGAACAATTTATTATCATCATAATTTCTGCAATAAGTAGAATAACGACGGTACAAATCAGCATAATAAGCAGGTTCCATGCTTCCTCCGCAACCCCAGCTTTCATTTCCTACTCCCAGGAACTTAACTTTCCATGCTTTATCACGGCCATTCTTACGACGAAGGTTAGCCATCGGACTATCGCCATCGGAAGTCATGTATTCCACCCATTTTGCAAGTTCTTCCACAGTACCACTACCTACATTTCCACTAATATAAGGTTCACAACCCAGTAGTTCGCAAAGATTAAGGAACTCATGTGTACCAAAGCTGTTATCTTCTATTGTACCTCCCCAGTTATTATTAACCATCTTTGGACGATTCTCTTTTGGACCAATACCATCCATCCAGTGATATTCGTCGGCAAAGCATCCGCCCGGCCAACGAAGATTTGGAATATGCAAGTTCTTTAAAGCTTCCAACACATCTGTACGATAACCTTTCGTGTTTGGAATATCGGAATTTTCCCCAACCCATAGTCCGCCATAGATACAGCTACCAAGGTGTTCGGCAAAATGACCATAAATATGTTTACTGATTTTTTGCGTTCCCTGTTCAGGATTAATTTCGATTGTAGCTTTCTTCTGCGCGGAAAGAGACAAGCTTGCGGCAAGTAAAGTGCCTAAAAGAAGCGATTTCCTCATGTCTTTAAAAGTATTAAATATATTTATAATGATATCGTAACAAATTATACATTACAAATATAACTACTTTCAACCAATTAATGGTTCAAATAAGGAGCATAAGGGTAGATAAATGTATCAAAAACACAAATTTAATCGATTATTAGTTACTTTATAAGCACTGCTATTTTGTGATAAATATAAAAAATTAGCGAGATTGTTTGTCTCGCTAACAAAATATAACTAAGCCTTCCTGGCTCTTCGCCCAGCACATGCCTGCATGTTGGTTTTTCCCGGTTTAAAGAATGCATGTCTCACTGCTTTCTCAAAACTTTCATGCATGCTTGATTTACCAAATTTAGGAATCACCGGTTTGGTTGTTTTTCCTGGTTCGGGAAGGACTGATCTCGGCATTTTTTCTCCCCCAAAGTTCGGCAATATCCTGGTAATGAATTTCCCGAGATTGCTCATCTTCGATTTTTTCTCCATGATAAATTGAGTTTAAATATAAATACCCTTGTATTTATGTAACGCTCTTATTTTGCATTTGTTCGGTAACAAGTGGACAAATTCAGTACATCTCATATTATAAAAAAAGGAATATTTAACCGTTTTTTCATTCATAAGCAAAGCAAATGCACTTTCTTTGCAGATAAAGAATAAAGCGTATACATTTTTTAAATGAAGTTTAAAGTAAACAACAGGCAATTACTTCTCTTAGCAGGAATGGTATGGATAGTGGCCGGAGCAAACATCTTAAGGATTGGCATCCTCACATGGTTCACAGACTCTCAATGCTGGCTGTTTAAAGCAGGAGAGGCAACCATTGTTTTCCTGATCTTTTTCAATCTGATATTCAGAAGACTATATATAAAACATACAGACCGGATTTGCAAGAAAGCCAATAATAATCATCTGCTTTCATTCTTCGACCTCAAAGGATGGATCATTATGCTCTTTATGATCACCCTTGGAGTTACAGTCCGCAAGTTCCAACTCCTGCCAAACTCTTTTATCTCGGTATTTTATACCGGACTTTCAACAGCTCTTATTATTACCGGAATTCTATTTTTCCGCAAAGGTATCAGTTAAAAATCAAAATCATCTGCTACATCCTCCACTAAAATGAACGAAATCCCCTTGCAAAAGGGCTTTCAGCTAGTGGCAGATAAAAATATTAAACTAATCATCTGCTACTAAATCACGTTTATCTGCTACAAAACAGGGGTATCTACCACTAAATTCAGCGCTCCACAAAATCATAGTAAGGCATTGCCAGTAATCCTTAGGTGAGAAATGTTCAGCTTTAAATAGTAAGATTAAACCGAACAGAACTTATGATAATCAGCACATTAACTACTTCTTCCTAATAAGTTTACCAATTTTGTAAAGAAACTTAAGTAAGCCCGCGGCCGAGGGCCCACGGGTTCTCGAATAAAGACCCATGGGTTCTCGACCGTAGACTTATGGGTTCTTAAATGTGGGCTTACTTAGATAAAATGGAAGAAATAGTTAGCTTGTTAAATAAAGCACCTTACCTTATTAAACCAAGCGAGTTGTTGTTTCCAGAATTAAAATGCAATCTAAAAACTGACTGGTAGCAGATAACTGACAAAATCTAATATTTATATTAAACAACGAAAGTTTGCGAGCGAGAGCGACGCATGCCGAGCCACTTAACCCCCAATTAGTTGCGAGCCTGTGTTAGGTAGCTTTTTTATTATTTATTATTTATTGTAAATTCAATCAACTTATGTTTACTAACAAAACCATTTTTCTCAAGAGTTCTCTGAGATGCAATGTTCTCAATCGCACAACCACAAATCGGTTTCCAACTATTTGTTAAACAAGTATCCTTTAAATACGATATTATCATGGTTGCAATTCCTTGCTTCCTATAATTGGGATTTACCCACATTCCAATATCAAAGTAATCATAATTATCATGAACTTTTATCAAATATCCACATCCCAACAATTGACAATCCCTTTGAAACATAATAATATTATTCCCATTTACAAATTTTTCAAGTTCATCAGGTGTTTCATATAATTCGCCTTCTTGTTGAAGCAAAAATGAATAATCTTTGTTCTCAGCAAATCTTATTGTCAAATCATTGATTGTAAATTTATCAGTAGAAAAATAATCACGAAACAATGAGCCAATCAATTTGTATTTATAAGAATTTATCAAACAGCAATTTAATAACAAAGAATCAAAAGACTTACAATAAATAGTATTAATAGCTAAAACATTTATAATTGATTGAAAAACATCAGAACAAACGTAAATATATTTATCAATTATATAGAATTCAATCAAGATATTATCCACTGTTATTATTGCATATCCTATGAAGATACCTTTAAACTCAATTTTATAAATATTAGAATCATCTATAAACATTTCCAAAATAACTCTTGAAATTCAGATAAAAAATCCAAGTAGTCAAACCTTAATGGACTTATATCATTTAATGCTGCTTTTACTATCTGTATCATGTTGATTATTTTAATTTTTGATGCCACCTAACGGTCGGTGGTGTGCGCCGTAGGGAATTTCGGAGCTACATTAGTATCACCCGTTACGAACCTTGATGTTTAGCACTCCCTACCATTGCTTATACAAAGTGTTAGGAGGTGTTATCTTTTTAAAAATTCAGTCACTTTCAAAGGACAATAAATTTCATTCTCATTATTATAAACATCATCACCCAGTTCACATTGAAATGCTACTTCAAAAGAATCTTCTTCAGTAGAAAAGTCTATTCTAAATGGAGCATGAGTTAATGCATTAATTACTTTTTTCTTTTTGTTCTCAGGAATTTGAGAGATAAAATCATCTAATAAATCTCTATGAAAATCAAAAGAGCCTAAACAATCTCCGCCATATGGTATTCCAGATACGAAAGTATAGTTACTCTCATCAAGTTTTCCGAGATTATTTAACCAGGTTCCTAAGAAGTAGTACTTGTTTCCTTTCACCCATCCTGTCTTCATTAATCTAATTCCAAAATCAGGTTTAAAATTAAAGATGTATGGCTTAGTACATCCAAGAGGACTTATAACTTTATAAAACTCTTCCCATTTTTCTTCTAATTCTTGGATTTCTGAATAGAAGATTGGTTCAATTTCATTTACATCAAAAAAAGCAATCTCATTTCCATTGCATAATCCATACTTATTAACCCTAATCTCTTTATGAATAGCATAACTATAAGCTTGTTCTGGATTTTTCCCTTTTAAAATATTCTCGCGGGGAGATTTTGCGTCAATAACAGCGACATTTACGCCGTTAACTTGTAATAAATAATCAGGAATTATAGTTATATTTTCCTTTTTAGTTCCAAAGTAAATATATGGATGCTTGAGATTCTGGCTTCTAACTATTTTATTCTCTCCAAATGCTGAATATCCTAATTCTTTTAGAATTGGAGCTATAATTTCTTCTCGAACGCTATCCTCTTTAAATTCAGGACTATTAATAATTCCATAATCGAATGACTTAAATATCTCCATCGTTATTTTTGTTATAACCCCTAACAATATATATCCTACCTCAATTGGGGATATGTGGAACTAAGTTCCGTATATCGCATTTATACGTTTGAACTTAGAAGCTAATTACTTGATATATACAGTTATATTTTTATTACTTTTTGATCCAATTCCGCATATCCATATTAATTTGCACTGAAAGATAAAAACTATTTTTTACATTAACAACATCTTTTTGATTCTTGTTTGTCTTTATTCTATTTTTCATTGTTGGAGTTGTTTATTAGTCTATACAAGAAAGCTAATCAAGCTGTTGCTCTCTCAATTATAGAGCTATTAAAAAAGCTAGCTGGTAGCAGATAACTGATTTTAGTGGGAGATGATTTGTTTATAAGATTTATCTTCCACCAAGTTATTATATTATAAATCAGCACTTTGATATCTGTTTGGTAGCAGGTGGGAGATAAAGTAATGAAAAAAAATTCATCCCAGAAATTAAAGAAAGTATCGGAGCTACTATCGGAGTTAATTAGCTGTTATTTAAACATATAGATGATTTAATTACATTTACTAACGGAGCTACTAACGGAGCTGAGACTTTACTTGCCGAAGCTTTACATACAAAAACAAAAGAAATGCTTATTAAAACAGATCTCTGGATAAGTAGAAAAGAATTATTTAAGAATTAAGTCTAAATACATTACATACGTATCGAAAATAAAACAGATTAGAATACACTAATAATTAATTAAGTTTTTATATTTGTGACATATAAATGTTATGCATTATGTACAGTATCAATAAACTGAATAAATATGGCATGATCTCAATTACAAATCTTAAAAAATTTAGCAATGGATGCCTTAGAACAAATCAAAAATAAAATTACGTCATTATACAATGACTTTATTCCTTTGGCACCATGATAAAAAATGATCAGTCTTACAGTAATGAAAAAGATATTATCAATTATAATACTGTTCATATTCTCAGTAGCCCTATATGCACAGAAAGATGTAATCCAATTTCTTGAAACCTACATTGCGATTCAACAAATTAACAGTATCGACAAATCAGCTAAATACCAAGCATTTTATCATTTAGAAAAAAAAATCATTATGCAGATAATTACAATCAAAAAAGAGAATCTGGCACAGGAACACATTTGTTGTGCCATAGCCAGCAACAAGAGTATAATGGTGGCTACAAAGAAGGCGTGGATGGAGGCACGACTTGATGATGGACTTGTATTTAAGAAAGGTAACGTGCGTGGGAAATGTTTTATCGAATACATTCCAGCAGAGAATGCGTGGGCACCAATTAGCGCCGAAGGCTATATGTACATCAATTGCCTATGGGTATCGGGACAATTTAAGGGACATGGCAATGCAAATCTGTTGCTCGACGAGTGTATCCGCGACAGCAAGGCAAAGGGAAAGAAAGGGTTGGTTATTCTCTCGTCTAAAAAGAATACAACATTTCTCACCGACCCTAAGTTTTTGAAGCATAAGAAATTCTTGCTTGCAGATGAAGCCGAACCTTATTTCGAACTAATGTATCTACCGTTTGATGCTTCGGAAAAGAATGCCACCAAACCACAATTCATGCCACAAGTAAAATTACAACAATCATCAGAAAATAATAAAGAAATCACCATTTATTATACCCATCAATGCCCGTTCACGTCAAAGTTTGTTCCGTTAATTGAAATCGTTGCTAACGAAATGAACATTCCTTTCCGCTCGATATTAATAGAGTCGGCAGAGCAGGCCCAATCCTCACCTACCCCTTTTACCACATATTCGTTATTTAATGATGGTAAATTCATAACACACGAAATATTATCAGAACCAAAATTTCTGAAAATTATGACAACACTTGGATATAATCGCTAATATAAAACTCCAATTAGTCTTTGACTCGTCTTTTTGGGCATAGTGCAAAGCAAATATTTTTGTATCTATCTTTTTAGCAAGATAGGGAAAGCCGTCCGTATAAGTTTGCCATACATTTGCATACGATAAAGGGACTAAAAGTTGGTTCCGTTCGTTAAAGCATATACAACCATTGAGTCATGCAACAAAAGTTATCAACAAGAGAGGAGTATTCCAAGCGGATAAACATCGTGATAGAATACATTAACAACCACCTGAGCGAAGAAATGTCGGTAGAGACACTGGCCAGTATCTCTAATTTCTCGCCTTATCATTTCCACCGCATTATGCGAGCCGTACTCGGTGAACCTGTTGGCGCATTTATCACAAGAATGCGGGTCGAGACTGCAGCCCGACTATTGCGTTACTCAGATATGCCCATCCAGGAAGTAGCTTATAAAGTGGGATATGATGTGCCAAGTTCTCTATCGAAAGCTTTTAAGACATTCTATGGTATTTCGCCAAACGAATATCGTAACAACAAAACTTATTCAATTATGAAACCAATTCAAGTTAATCCTGATTTTAAATTAGAGCAAAGGATTGTTGACCTCAAGTCGATGCAGGCTATTTACATTCACCTTCAGGGAGATTATAACAATAACGATTACGGTGCGGCATGGGGAAAACTTTGGGAGTATGTTCACAAATCAGGACTGTTCACTGAACAGATGTCTCGTCTGTGCAGCAATACGCCAAAGTCGCATATATTAAGAAAGATGTGCGATGAGACAGGGATCAATCACATCTGTATTTATCATGATGATCCTAAAGTAACTGAGGGGAATAAGCAGCGCGCTGATGTTTGTTTGTCTATCAAAGCAAAGGTTGAACCAAAAGGTGAAATCGGGGTTAAACAGATAGAAGGTGGCAAATATGTTGCTTTTCTATACAAAGGCCCATACAGCAACCTTGGAAGTGTATATGATACGATTTATGGCAAGTCTATTTTTGAATTCAAGAATCTATTGGCTTCGCGTCCAGGTTTTGAAGTCTACCTTAACGACCCTGAATGCACCAAACCTGAAGACTTGATGACCGAGATTTATGTGCCAATAGAGTAAACCATGTTCACACATTCTGTAACAATCACATTCTGTCCACCATTGTGGATCGCATTATTCGAGATGCACGATGATGGACAGTATTCTGTTGCCCGGGAAGTTATAGGAAATTCAGAGCCAACGGGATCAGATATAAGACTGTTCTTCCAAAGACTTGACTACAACAGATTACGATATACAAAGAATTTAGAAGAGTCCGCTAATACTGAAAATAGAAAATTCAGTTATAAGAAATTGCAGAAGAAAGTTAAACGTGAAACAGAGAAAACGAATTTCAAATATGCTTTTACTAAGGCACAAATAGAATTAAAGAAACAACAAGAAGAAATGAAAACCAATAGTAAACGTCAGTCAGTGGAAAGACGCATGGCCTTAGAAGAAAAGAAATTTGATCTAAAGCAAATCAAAAGAAAAGAAAAACATCGTGGGCATTAACCCCAACCAGAATTATCATTTACACAATTATATGGATGGCCCCATTTTTTTTGCCGCTATTATAAAATTTCATAACTAAGATTTTTACGGCTGTAAATTTTACCACCGTTGCAAAGATTATAAAAATGTCTATTTACAAAATAAAGACATCCAATAATTACTTCCATTTTTGCTCATAAATATTTTATACTTTTGTATATTTACACACTGTAAATACATTGAATATGAATCTAATAATGAATCTTCTGTGGTTACTTTGTGGTGGATTTTTCACTGCTATAGAATATGCTATTTCAAGTTTACTACTGATGATCACAATCATCGGAATACCATTTGGTATTCAAACACTCAAACTCTCTCTATTAGCGCTCTGCCCATTTGGTAAAGTTGTAATAAATATCCCTAGTCCCGGAGGTTGCATAAGCTTAGTCATGAATATAATCTGGCTAGTTCTTGGAGGTATTTGGATAAGCCTCTCTCACCTTGGATTTGGCATTATACTCTGCATTACCATTATTGGAATACCTTTTGGATTAC
>Ga0316603_10000900_pt1 | contig 15374 bp, 12 predicted proteins | sample OWC_soil_day10_n_FD_207649 | JGI IMG/M metagenome (GOLD analysis project Ga0316603, IMG submission 207649) | Wetland soil microbial communities from Old Woman Creek delta, Ohio, United States - OWC_soil_day10_noCT | ecosystem: Environmental > Terrestrial > Soil > Wetlands | place: USA: Ohio... | reverse complement strand
TGGTGTCCGGAGGGACGCGGCGCAGCTCGAACCGACCGTCGGCATCCGTGGTGGCGGTGGTCAGCGCGAGCAGCGCCTTGGGGTCTGGCGGTGCGCCGTCGCGCGGGGCCTGGACAGGCGTGACCACGTGCGCAGCCAGCGGTCGACCATCATCGACGCCGACCAGCGTTCCCCGGACCGAGATCCACTCGCGGAGCTCGAGCTCGATCGTCCGGTTCGGGCCCGCAGCCACGACCAACTCGGCGGCTCCGGTTCCCGCGTCCGCGAGGGCCTCGATGGTGTAGCGACCGGGGGGCAGGTTGCCGACGCTGATCGTGCCGTCCGCGTTGCGCGACGACAGCGAACGCTGGGCCGCGCCGCGCACCCGAAGCTCGAAGCCCACCACCGGTTGGCCGCGCTGGCGTACCGCGACGGTCAGCGAGGCATCGCCGAGAAGCTTGATCTTGTGGTCCGTCTCCGTCGCGGCGGACTCGAGCCGGCCGCGACCGTGCGCCGGGTGATAGGCGGTCACGACGAACGCGCCATCGTGGAGGCCGGTCGCCGTGAACCGGCCGTCGGCGTCGGTCAGGATCGGGGCGGTGCGGAAGTCGTCGGCCTCGATGTGGACCCAGGCATCGGCGACGCCAGCGCCCTGGCTGTCGACGACGGTCCCGCGGAACGCGCGATCGCAGGCCGTGACGACCAGCCTGACCTCGCTCGGCTTGTCCGTGATCGTGATCGTGGTGGTGGCTTGACCGGGACTGCCATCGACGACGAACTGCCGGCGGCATCGCAGGTCGACGATCGACAGGCCGTGCGTTCCCGGAGCGAACCCGCGCAGCACGAACGCACCGGCGGCGTCGGTGATCAGGTCGCGTTCCTCGTCTGGAAAGACGCGGTCGGACTCCGCGTGGACCCCGACGCCCGTGACCGGTCGGCCGTGCCGGTCGACGATCGTTCCGCGCAGCGGGGGCGTCGCTGCGAGCGCGATCGTGACGCCCTCGTCCCGCCCGACCACCACGCTCGCCTCGCCGCGCGTGCCGTCATCGGCCACGGCGATCAGCGTGTACGTGCCAGCCGCGGCCCTCTTGATCTCGAAGCTGCCGTCCGCGCTCGTGCGCGTGGTCGAGGTGGCCAGGTTGACGTAGTCCGACATGTCGCCGCCGAGCGCCATGCTGGCGATGGCCAGGCCGCCTGGACGCGCCATCTCGATCGTGGCGAGCCGGGCGGGCACCACTCGTCCCCGGACGACATGGGCGCTCTTGACCACCAGCTCGAGATCGCTCACGTCGCGCTCACCGACATCGATGCCAGTTCGCCGCATCAGCATCGGCCGGTCGGGAGTCGCGGCGGTGACGCCGTACGCGCCGGGGGCCACGCCGTGGATCACGAACCGACCGTCGGCGTCGGTCGTGGCCTGCGCCTCCTCCGCGATGGCTTCCTCCAGCTGGACCAGCGCGACCTCGGCGCCCGCCAGCGCGCGACCATCCTCACCGACGACGTGGCCGGAGACGTTGGCAGCGCGATCGACCCACAGCTCGACGCCCGATCGCGTCTGCCCGATGTCCAGCTCCACGAGGTTCGGCGCCATCGTGACCTGATGGGCGGCGCGGGCGCGCAGCGCGAAGCTGCCCGCCGCGAGCTGTTGCAGCCTGAACCGGCCTTCGTCGTCGGTCAACGCGCGCAGGTCCGCGTGCTGATTTCCGTCGACGAACACGATCGCGCCCGCGACCGGGCGGGAGGTCCCACGTTCGAGCACGACGCCTTCGATGAACGCGGCGGGCACGAGCTGGAGGTCCTCGCGCAGCTCCGCGCTGCCCACCCTCACGTGGGTCTCGGCCGGCGCGTACGCCAGGTGCTCGGCGCGGACGTCATATTCTCCGGCGCCGAGCCAGAGCTCGTAGCTGCCGTCACTGCCCGTGATCGCCGCCTTGCGCTTCCCGGTGGGAATCTCCCCGGGCGCGGTTTGCGCGGTGACGATGGCCTCGGCCACGGGGCCGCCCTTGATGTCGGTGATCGTGCCGCGGACACGAACGCCGCCGCGGACCAGGCGCAGCTCGACGCGGTCGACGTTGTCGGTCCGGATCTCGACCTCCACCGGTCGGGTCGACGTGTAGCCCGGGAGCGCCGCGTCGACCTGGAAGTGCCCGTTGGACACCTCGAGCGCAAACCGCCCGGCGGCATCGCTGACCGCGACCGCGGGTGGGCTCTGGCCATCGAGGATGGTGTCGGCGAGGGTTCCGCCGCCGTCGCGGCTGACCACGACCGTGGCGCCGGGAAGCGGCGACGACGTGCGCTCGTCGATGACGACCCCGGACAAGCGCGCCCGGCTCTGCGTGCGTGCGTTCGGCTGCTCGGTGGGCGTGGGTTGCGAGCGCGCCGCCGCGACGGACGCGGTGGCGTCGTCGTCGTCAGGACCTCCACGCACGAGGCGATAGCCAATAGCCGCGATGAACAACGCGATGACTGCAGCAGCGATGATGAGGCTCTTCTTCACGGCGACTCCCGATGTGACGAGGGTTTTGATGGCCCCTCCCGTCGCGGTGGTCTGTGCGGCCGCCGACCGAGCCCCGACTGTCGCGATGACGGCGATCGCCACCGTGGCCGGGACCCGGCACGCGCTGGTGAGCTCGGTGAACCGGTCCGCCCGTTCCCGAAGCAGATCGCGTCCTCGCGACAGCAGCTTCTTGACGTTGGGCTCGCTCAGCTCGAGGCACTTCGCGATCTGCGCGACGGACTGCTCCCCTCCGTAATGAAGCAGCATCGGCGCGCGATAGCGGTTCGGCACCCGGGCGAGCAGCTGGGACAGCGCGCGATCGGCCTCGCGTTCCATCAGCTGACGAAGCGGCGAGGTGTCCGACTCGATCTCGATCCGTGTTTCGGAGTCCGGATCTTCGATCACCTCGCGAGCTCGACCACGGACCAGCGTCCGCGCGACGTTGCGCGCGATCCCGCACAGCCACGGCGCCACCCGCGTCGGATCGCGGAGGCGATCGAGGCCTGCCCAGGCGCGCAGGAAGGTCTCCTGCGCCGCGTCCTCGGCGAGCGCTCGGTCGCCCACGACCGACAGGGCAACCGCGAACACGACGTTCTGGTAGCGGCGCACGAGCTCCGCGAACGCGAGCACGTCGCTCGCATCGCGGGCCGCCGCGACCAGGGTCGCATCGCATCGTGACGGTTGGGCCATCATCGGGAAGTGCCGGACAGGGTCGTCGCGGTGACAAAAATTGCGAGCGAAATCTCGGCCCCCTGGGAACTCGCGGGAATCACTCGCGTTCGCGGTCGAGTCCGGCCAGCGTCTTCTCGACTGCAACTCGACCAGCCACTGTTGTGCACGTTGGGACGGAGCTCGCCCAAGTGACCGAACGCCCACGGCGGGCGGAGGGCGTGGGACTTGCTGCTTTCAGAAACCGCGCGACATCGGTCTCGACTCCCTCTCTACGAACCGAGGACACCATGATGTCGAAGATGATCGGAACCGCGACGCTCGACTTCGCTCTGTTCGGCTGCGCCACCGAGAAGGCTGGTGACGGCCGTGATGACACGTTCGGCGGCGGCAAGGCGGACACGGGCGGGGTCTCCGAGGGCAGCATCGAAGCCGTCGGCGTGCTCGCGGCCGCCAACACCGTGAGCGTCGACGTGCGCCTGACGTCACCACCCGATGGCGTCGGCGTGGTCGAGCGCGCCGTCGACAACATCGCGTACGTCCGGCTCGGCGATGACGGCGTCGCGGGCACGGAAGACGACGGCCGCTTCACCACCCTCGCAGAGCTCGACGCGGTTCCGTTCGTCGGTCCGATCGCGTTCGGGAAGCTGCTCGCGTACGCCCGCAGCCACGGCCTGGTGCCCACGGTGACGCTGCTCGGGCTCGAGACGGACCGCTGCGACGCGGCCGGCGTGTGTGGCAACGCGCTCGTGCGGATCGACTCGGCGAGCGGGGAATCGACGCCGCTCGCGCGCGTGATCTCGTCACCGCTGGACTCGTTCGCGAACAACGAGTGGATCGTGGAGGCGAACGAGCAGGAGGTGCTGTTTCTGATGAAGCATGTCGGCGGTAACTCCCTCGACTTCGCGGATCTGCAGGCCGGCACCGTGCAATCGCTCTTCCCGCTGGCACACACGTTCGTGAAGCTCCTGCCGAACCCCGACGACGGCATGCTGTACGGCCTGGCCCAGGCGCAACCCGGTGACAGCACCGATCTCGTCCGCGTCGACCCCACGACCGGTGAAGAGACGGTGCTGGGGACGTTGCCCGGCGCGGGCTTCTACCACGGCACCGCCGGCTTCGAGCACGGCCAGCTCCGGTTCTTCGGGTCCTACAATGACCAGTTCCAGCTGATCACCGCAGACATCACCACGGGCACGTTCCAGCCCACGCCGCTTGGCCACGAGTTCTTGTATCTCGTGCGCGATCCGGCGGATGGGTCGATGCTCGGGGTGACCTGGAACGAAGGCACGCCGACGGCGTTTGCCAACAACATCATCCGGATCGATCCGAGCGGTGGTGAGACGTTGCTCGGCGCGATCACCTCTCAGTTCTACTTCGTGCAGCCGCACGCCGGGTTCGACCCCTCGACTCGCCGGCTGCTGTTCCGCACCGCCCCGCAGAGCGCCCAGACCGAGCAGCTGCAGGCGCTCGACTGGGACGGCACCGTGACCTCGATGATGTCGTGGCGGTCAGGGGACTACGTCGACCTCCACGAGCTGACGCCGTGATGGGCGCGTGGTCAGGTGTTCTCGTGTGACAGACCCGCCACCGCGCGGCGGTCGGCCGTACGGGAGGATCGAGCCCGCGCCATCTTCGGAGTACATGCTCCGCAGCGCTGCAGCCGCGGACCTGATCTGGCTCGGGCAAGCGACCTTCGGTCAGGCCGACGGTCCGGGCCTGGTGTACGGGTTCGACATCGCGTCATCCCGGCCGTGACGCGCCGACCGGTCGACGTCGTCCGACCACGCACGATGATCAACACCGACAGCTTGCGCACGATCCGAACACGTAGCTACTCAAACAGCCAGCGCACGAGCTTCTTCGTCCACGACGCGCTGCGCTCGTCACGCTGGCCTGCTGCGCTGCTGAGCACGCGCTCGAGCTCGGTCGCATCGAACCAGAACATCTCGTCGGAGTAGCACCGGTCGACAGCGACGCCGCCGAGGAACACCGCATCCATCGGCTGACCACATGCGCCGCAGGGCACGGGTGCGTCGCGGGTCCGCCGCGCGATCGTCGACACGCCGCTGGTCCCTCCTTCGGGCATCAGCTCGGGCGCGATCACGAGGAGCTCCGAGGTCAGCTCGCCGAGGCTGACGAGCGAGCCCCGACACGCGCCGCACCGCCAGTGGTCGCGCTCATCGCGGCGAACCAGGGTGAGGAAACACCGCGGGCACGAGATAGGACGATCGCGGTAGGTCATGGGCATCGACCGTACTGCATTGGAGCTTGAGATAGCCGCGTGTGCCACGGCCGGAAGATATCCTGCAACCGCGTGGCGCCTCGTGCGTGGAGCTCCCACAAGGAGACTCCCATGATGAGATCGACATGCAGGTTCGTGCTCGCCGGTTTGGTTGTTGCACTCGGATGTGGCGGCGGTGGTGGTGGTGGCGGCGGCGACGGAGTTGACGGCGGAGCCACGGATGCCTCGGGGCAGGAAGCGATCGTCAATGGCAGGCCCGCGAGCGTGTTCTACGGCCAGTTCGCTCACGCGACGACCCACACCGGCGTCGCTGGGGCCGCCGCCTTCGCGAGCCAGCCCGACGGGCGCAACGCGTTCCTTGTCACCTTCTTCCTCATGCCCAACAACCAGTTAGCGCTGTTCTACGCAGAGGGTGAAGGCGAGGTGACCTCCTCGGGGCACTCGATCAACGTGCTCGCGAATGCGAGGAAGAAGCGCACCGGGACCTGGCACGTCGAGGGCGCGCAGCTGGCCCTCGACGAGTTCATGCGGTGCGATGGGTTCACGTTCAACGAGCACGACGCCCTGCGCTGCACGCTGGCGGCCCCGATCCTGACCGCCGACGCGGTGGGACGCTCCGGCACCTTCGGCAAGGCGTTCGGAGATAGCTCGCCCGACGACAGCGAGTTCGCCGACTACGTTCCGTGAAGCAGTGCGATAGTGCGGGCGCAGCGATGGCTTGCCCGCCGCCCCAGGAGTTCAGCGAGTTCGTGAGCGGCTCGCTCGCGCCGGATGCGCGCGACGCGCTCGAGGCGCACGTCGACACGTGCACGAGCTGCCGGATCACGCTCTCCGAGCTCGGCCGGACCGGTGCGGCCGCGGCGGCCAGTCGACCCGCCCTGCCGGTGCTCGGCGAGAGGGTGGAGCGCTACGAGATCGTGGGCGAGCTCGGCGCCGGGGCGATGGGCATCGTCTATCGGGCACGCGATCCCGAGCTCGATCGCGAGCTGGCGGTCAAGCTCGTGCAGCCGCAGGCCGGTGTCGCCGAGGACGAGCTCGTGCGGCAGCGCATGCTGCGCGAGGGCCGCGCGCTCGCGCGGATCGATCACCCCAACGTCGTGCGCGTGTTCGATGTGGGCTGGTGGCGTGGCGCGCTGTTTGTCGCGATGGAGCGCGCGCCCGGCGTGTCGCTCCGACTGTGGCTCGCCGCGCAGCCCCGGAGCGCCCGCGCGATCGTCGATGTGTTCGTGCAGTGCGCGCTCGGCCTGGCCGCTGCGCACGACGCCGGCGTGATCCATCGTGACTTCAAGCCCGACAACGTCGTCGTCGACGAGGCCGGGCGCGCTCGCGTGATGGACTTCGGCCTCGCTCAGACCGCACCGAGCGGGCGCGAGGTGCCGCACGATCCCGACCCGCTCGACCGCCTGGCGGCGACCGCCATCGCGAGCGAGCCTGGAGATCCCCGGCTGACACGAACCCGGGGCATCGTCGGGACGCCTGCCTACATGGCGCCCGAACAGCATCGCGGCACGTCGATCGATGGCCGCGCCGATCAGTTCGCGTGGTGCGTGGCGCTCGCCGAGGCGCTCGGAGGCCACCGGCCGTATCGCGGCGACACCGTCGAGGGGATGCTCGCCGCCATGGCGTCGGGCCGGCCCGAGCTGCCGGCCACGATCGCGCGGCCGGTGCGGCGCGTGCTCGCACGCGGCCTGGCCTTCGCGCCCGACCGGAGGTTCCCGAGCATGACCGCGGTGGTCCGCGCGATCGCGCCGCCGCATCATGGGTGGCCCGCACTGGCCGTGGGGCTCGCGACCGTGGCGGTCACGAGCGTCCTCGTGGTCGGGCTGCGCACCGTCCCCGACGATCCGTGCGCAGGCGTCGCGGCGCCGGTCGCGGCGACCTGGAACCCATCGCGCGCGGCGCGGATCGGCGCGCTGTTCGCGAGCATCGGCCGACCGTTCGCCGAGCGGACCTGGCAGTACGCCCAGGCCGGCGTCGAACGCTACGCGGGCACGTGGACGGCGAGCAGGGTCGGCGTGTGCCGCGCCGGAGTCGAGCGCGGCGAGCTCGATGCCGCGGCCCGCGCGGCGACGGTGCGTTGTCTCGAGCGGCGTGTGATCGATCTCGAGGCCATCCTCGCGCGCTGGGAGCATGGTGAGCTCGACGTCCTCGCGACTGCGCCGCACGCGGTCGACACGCTCGTGCCCACCGCACGCTGCATGACGCCCGAGCTCGACGCCGCACCCGCGACCGAGTCCGACCGGCTGCGCCTCCAGGCACTGGTGGGGCGATTCGCGGCCGCGCGCGTCGCGTCCGACACCGGACATCCGCTCGATGCCGAGCCCGTGCTCGCCGGGCTGGACCGCGAGCTCGCGGCCACCCCGTTTCACGCGCTGCGTGCGGAGCTCCTGATCGAGCTCTCCTCCGTCGAGCGCGACCTCGGCAAGCGCGAGCTTGCCCGCGAGCAGCTGGTGACCGCGCTCGCCGAGGCCGAGACCGCGCGTGCCGATCGCGCGCGCGCGGCCGCGTGGATCGCGATGGCTGCGCTGACCGCAGATGACTTCGTGCGCGGGTCCGAGGCGCGGGATGCGTTGCGCCTCGCGAGTGCCGTGCTCGATCACCTCGGCAACCCCGAGGACCTCGCGCGACTGCACGATGCGACCCGTGGGCTGGTCGCGCTGCGCACCGGCGACCCGGCGGAGGCGGTGGCCGCGCTGCGCCGCTCGCTCGATGTGCAGCCGCCGCTGCCCGCCACCGAGCGCGCGAGCCGCACGCAGATGCTCGCGCGCGCGCTGATCGCCGCCGGCCAGGTCGACACCGCGCTTGCCGAGCTCGGAGGCGCCGAGGCCCTGCTCGTCAGCGCGCTCGGTCCCGACGCGCCGCAGCTCGTGTTCGTCCTCAACAGCATGATGGAGCCGCTCGAGTACCTCGGACACGCTGACCAGGCGATCGCGCGCGGCGAGCGGGCCCTCGCGCTGTTCGACGCGAGCTACGGCAAGCTCAACCCGCGGCGCATCCAGCTACTCGGCAACCTGGCGGGCATGTACGCGAGCGCCGGCGACCGCGGCCGCGCCCGCGCTCTCGAGGAAGACGCCGTGCACGCCAGCGAGCGCCAGCTCGGGCCGGACGCAGTGGCCACGGCGAACGCCCGCCTCAACCTGGCGATCACGCTCGTCAAGCTCGGCGAGCCACTCCCCGCGATCGGCCAGCTCGATCGCGCCCTCGTCATCTACACCAAGGTGCTCGGCGCGGAGGCTCCGGTCCTCGCGAACGTCCACAGCACGTTCATCGGCGCCTACGGAGCGTTGCACCAGCCCGCCGAGGCACTCGCGCACGCGCAGCGGGCACTCGCGATCCGCGAGGTCTCGAACGTGCCCGCGCCGTACGTGGCGTATAGCCGGCTCGAGCTCGCGGACGCCCTCGTCGCCGCCGGACAGCGCGACCAAGGCATCGCGATGGCGAGACGCGCGCTCGAGATCCCTCTCGACAAGACCGGGCGCGAGGCCGAGCTGGCTGCCGAGATCCGGCGCTGGCTCGCGGCGCAGACCCGCCCGCGCTGATCGCGACCTCCGGCAGCCGTGGCATGATGATGCGCGATGCCCGCGCTCGTGGATGCCTTCGTCGCGGCCCTGCCGGAAGCCGAGCAGGCGCGCGCACGTGAGGATCACTCGCTCGAGCCCGCGCTGCGTCAGGCGTTCGAGCGCGGCCGCGAGGCGCATCCCGCGATCGCGACCCAAGGGGAGGCCTTCGCCGCGTTCTTCGCGCCCCATGCCGATGATGCCCGCCCCGCGTCCCAGTGGCTGCCGGGTCGCAATGTCACCGACGCGTACCTCGCGTGCGCGATCGCCCATCACGATCCAGCCGCGGTCGCCGCGTTCGAAGCGGTCTTCGTGCCCGAGCTGCAGCGCGCTGCCGCGCGCCTCGTGCAGGACGCCGACCTCGCGCGCGAGGTGGTCGCGGTCGTCCGCGAGAAGCTCGTGGTCGGCACCGACGCGCGCGGGCCGCGGATCGCCGACTACGGCGGTCACGGTGAGCTGCTCGTGTGGGCGCGCGTGATCGCCATTCGCACGGCGCTCACCCACCTGCGCACGCACCAGCGCCATCTCCCTGCCGACGACCACCTGTGGGAGCTCGCGTCGCCGAGCATCGACCCGGCGCTCGCCGTCATCAAGCGCGAGGCCGCGACGCAGATCAAGGATGCGTTCCATCACGCGCTCGCCGAGCTGTCGCCGCGCCAGCGCAACCTGCTTCGCCAGCACCTGCTCGATAGCCTCACGATCGACGAGCTCGGCGCGATCTACCAGGTCCATCGCGTCACCGCCGCCCGGTGGCTCGCCGCGGCCCGGGCCGACCTGTGGGCTCACACGCGGCGCCGGCTGCGCCAGACCCTCGGCCTGTCCGATGCGTCGATCGGCGCGATGCTGGACGATATCCGCAGCACGCTCGACCTCAGCATCGAGCGCGCGCTCGGCCCGGCGGTCGCGCGCTGACAGGACCCCGATCGTGCGGCGTCTCCGCGATGAAGAGGAGCCTGTTTCCGCGGCTGGACGCCAGGCCGCTCCATGAGGCGATCCGGATCGAGCACGATCGTCTGGGTCGTCAAACGTGGAGCAGCCCTATGGTAAGAAGGTGCGATGAGTGAGCCATACGCGCGAAACTGGACCCAGGGACGGAATCGGTTGGAGGCGATCGCGCGAAAGGCCGATCCCGAGACCCAGCGCCATCTCGACGAGCTCGGCATCTGCGACGGCTGGAATTGCCTCGAGATCGGCGCGGGCTCGGGAACCCTCTCGGAGTGGATGGCCCAGCGAGTCGCGCCTGGTGGACGAGTCGTGGCCACGGATGTCGATACCCGCGCGCTCGATGAGCTCAAGGCCAAGAACCTGGAGGTTCGAAAGCACGACGTCGACAAGGAGCCACTGCCTCCTGGGTCCTATGACCTGGTGGTCGCCCGGTATCTGTTCGAGTGGTTGAATGACCCCAAGAAGGTGCTCCAGAAGCTCGTTGCTTCCTTGGTTCCGAATGGGTGGATCTTGATCGAGAGCGATGACTGGGGGGCGCTCCCTCCCCCGAGCTCGGGCGCGCCCGAACAGTTGAAGAAGGTGCGAGAGGCGTTCTTCGAGTTCCTCGGTCGCTCGTCTGGCTACAACCCGGACGTTGGCCGTCAGCTCGTGGGCTTGCTCGAAGCGGCTGGCATGGAGAGCGTCGGAGCCACCGGGCGAAGCGTGTTGCTTCGTGGCGGCAGTCCAGGGGTGCAGCTCTACAAGTACGAGCTCGAGCTGGTAGGGGCCCAGATGGTCGAAGCCGGTAAGATCACCAGCGCAGATCTGGCGTCCGCGTTGAAGGTCTACGACGACCCGAAGTTCTGCATGATGTCTCCGCTGACCATCACCGCGTGGGGACGCAAGCCGAGCTGATCGGGGGTGGGATCTTCGACCTTGCTGAAGTAGGCTGCCGCGGTGATGCTCACGCGCGTGTTGTGCGGCTGGATCGCGTCGGGGGGACTCGCGTGCGGCGGCCACCACGGCAGCGACCACCACGCCAGCAGCGACGCGCCTTCGCGTCCGGTCTCGGTGGCGACCAGCCAGCTGGCGACCAGCCAGCCGGCGACCCTCAAGACGGTGACCCTCAAGACGCGCCCGATCCCTAAAGGCGATTACAGCCGCATCGATGTCGGCATGGACTATCCCGAGGAGGCGCGCGCACTCGGTATCGAGGGCACGATCAGTGTGCGGATGGTCGTCGACGACAAGGGTCGGGTGGAGACCGCGGTCGTGCTCACGCCACTCGGCTACGGGCTCGACGAGCTCGCGATCGCGCGCGCGCGCAGGATCGAGTTCGAGCCTGCCAGGGACAGCGACGACACGCCGATCCGCGCGGTGATCGTGTGGAGATTCAACATGACCTTGCCACCGAAGTAGGTCGGCGCTGGGGCTCGTCGGGAGAGCTCAGTAGGTGAGAAACCGCATCGAGGCGAGGTACGACACGCACAGCCCGCGCCACGCGGTCTTGCCGTCGTCCCCCGCGGGGGACAACGCGCGCAGGAGCTCCACGCCCTCGGCGACGTCGGCCGTCGCCGCATCATCGATGAAGAACCGCCGGAACAGCGCCTGGATCTGCGCCGCGACCTGGTCTCCGCCCGCGTCGAACGCGGCCCCCGGATCGAGCTCGGTGAACACCGTGCGGGTAGCGGCGCCCGCCTCGGCGGCGACGACGTCGCCGCACACCTGGAACGCCAGCTTGCGGATCAGGACGATGCGCTGCTGGCTGGGCGTGAGGTCATCCGCGAACGTGGTCACGTAGTCCGCGCCGCCGAGCGCGCCGCGGTGGAGGTCCCATTGATCGACGTCGCCAACGACCCAGCTCCGCCCGGTCGCCCGGCTCACCTCGCTGCGCAGCATCTCGAAGCTGAGCATGCGGGTGTTCTGCGACAGCGGCACGTCGATCGACTGCCAGTACTCGGAGATGTCGCGCCCACCGGCGCCCGCCATCTCGGCGCTGTTGACCTCGGCCGGGCCGGGGTCGTTGCAGCTGGTCAGCGTGAGGACGAGCCCCGCCGCGATGAGTGCGGCCGATCGGGCGCGCACGGTCTTGTGGATTAGCGAGAACAATAGGCCTCCGACGTCACGAAGTGCTTGATCAGCGCGCGCGCCTGGTACCCGCTGGCCGCGAACAAGCCGGCCGCGTCGCTGTAGTACGCCGCCTCCTCGCGAGCCAGCTCGCGGCCGAACAGCCGCTTGAAGAAGAAGTTGATCGCCTGGGACTTGAACTCATTGGTGGACGCCGCGATCCGGCCCAGATCGGGCAGCCCGCGGCCGGTCTGCAGCAGGAACGAGGCGTCGGGGTCGGTGCAGTCCGCGATGCGATCGCCGTGGTCGTCGTAGCACTGGGCGAACCGGGCGAGCGAATCGATGCCGTAGGTCGGGTGAACGTGGCAGCCCGCGCACGCCGCGTTGCCGGCGAGCCCGTCGGGGCTGACGTCGATCATCTGATCGAGCGGGAGCGTGACCGCGACCAGGGTGATCCCGGCGAACTGCCGCTCGAACCGCCCGGCCCAGTTGCGCCGAAACGACCCGACCGTGCTCTGCAGCCCGTAGCGCGTCGACAGGATGCCCGCGGCCGGACGGTCGGTGATCTCGTGCTCGACGCCGTCCTTGTCGACGGTGTAGGTCGCGGTCAAGACCTCGCGCCAGTCCCGGTCCTCGAGCAAGACGTGGTGCATGAGCCGCGCGGGCTCCTCGACGTCGGTCTCCGCGGTCGTCAGGTTGGTCGGCGTGAACTCCTGCCGCATCCAGTCGAACGAGACCTGCTTGAACTCGGGGCTGACGAGCAGCTCGTCGGCCAGTTGATCGAGCGTCGCCTCGCCACGCTCGACCCGCGCCATGGCCTCGGGCGCCGGCGCGCGGTGGGTCAGGTCGAGCGCCATCTTGCGCAGGCACAGCAGATCGGACATCCGCTCGAGCGACGACGGCGGCGGCGTGTCGACGCTGCCACCGCCGTCGATCTGACCCGTGCAGGCGAGGGTAGGGGCGAGGGCGGCGATGATGGCCAGGTTGGCCAGGCTGGTTCGCGCGGTTCGGGTCATCGGCTCGGTACTCATTTCGTTCACGGCTTGAGCACGGCGTTGATCGGCTTGGCGGTCGAGTACGTCGCGGGATCGACGCCGTTCGCCTGGAGGATGGTCGCCACGACGTCCATCCAGGTGGCCGTGGAGCCCTGGTTGAGCGCGCCGGTGTTGAAGTCGGCCGGGATCGCGTTGAGCTGGCCGTCGAGGTCGCCGAAGCCGTAACCGCGCTTGAACCGGCCGCCGAAACACGCCACGTGGGTCGCGTCATGGTGGAACGTGCCGTTGGTGTTCTCGGCGTTCGCCGAGCGCCCCATCTCGGAGGCGATCACGACGTGCGTGGTCTCGAACATGCTGACCGTCGGATCGAGGGGTGACGGGGTTGCCTTCAGCGCCGACAGCAACCGCGCGATGTCGTCGAAGTAGCGGGTGCCGGTGGTCTGCTGGTAGGTCGTGGGGCTCGCGCCGCCGTGGTTATCGTAGGAGTAGTTGTCGGAGGCGACCATCGAGATCACGTGGCTCGCCTGATTGCGGGCCAGCTGGAACGCGAGCGCCGTCATCGGCTTGAGGTGCGGCGTGGCCTGGAACCCGGTCTTGCCGAGATCGGCGTCGCCGAGGTTGAACAGCGTGCGCGTGGCCGTGTCCGGAGGCCACACCGGGCCCACCGTGCGACCGAGCAGATCGTTGGCCTGCGCGTTGGCCTGGCCGAACTGCCCCACGGTGGTGGACTGAAGCCTCGGGTTGTAGAGCCGCGCGTCGCTCTTGCCGATCGCCGCGTACACGGCCAGTTGCTCGGCCGTCGGCGGCAGGCCCATCGAGGTATCGAGGCTGGACGCGAACGCGCCGATGTCGAGGATGCGCTGGGCGGCGCCGAGCGGATCGGGGCTGGGGTTGTGGAACTTGACGTAGTCGGTGTCGCGATCCGACGCGCTGTACTCGCGCTTCCAGTACGAGGTCACGTTGGGGGCCACCGCCGACGAGCGGCTCAGCAGGGCCGAGGCGAGCACGTTGGTCCACGGCGGGCGCGCGATCGCATCGTTCGCCTTGCCGTACCAGAGCTCGACCAGGCCGGTGTGGTGGTCGATGTTCGAGCTCATGCGTACGTTGCGGATGATCGCCGCGTCTTCCATGTGCGGCGCCATCGCGGCCAGCGTCGGCTGGTACCAGCGCACGCCCGCCGCGGTCTGCTTGATCCCGTCCGCGGTGACGCCGCGGCTCGGCATCCCGGTCCGGGCAGCGAAGTGGTAGCAGGGGTCCCAGCCGCCGCGGAGCTGGATGAAGATGGTCGGGAACGCCGCCGTCGGCGACACCGCCGCCGACGCGGTCCGCAGGAACCGCGGCATGGTCGCGAGCACCGAGGCAGCTCCGGCCCCGAGCAGGGTCTGGCGCAGGAAGCCTCGCCGGCTCAGTCCCGATGGTGGGCGGCGCTGTTTCGACATCGGCCCGTCATACTGCAGTCATCATGCCGGGGGCAACCGGTACTTGCGGCCTCGGCGCGCGGTGGAACGACGGCACAGGCGAAGCAGGTTCGGGGATCGACGACCACTGCGTCTGCCGGGGCGGCAACTGGAGTTGCCGATCGCCTCGGACGGGCGGGCGCGCAGGTGGTGCCGCGGGCCCCATGCCGCTCACAGGCGTGGGCACGACCATCGCGTCCGGGCCGGTGGTGCGTGCACCCTACGAGGTCGGCGCCGCCGTCGTGGGCAACACGATCTACGTCGTCGGTGGATCGGACGGACCGGGCCAGCTCGACACCGTGTACGCGCTGACCGTCAACTGAGCTTGCCGAGCGAGCGCGGCGACGCGCGGTCCTTCGGGTGTATGAGGAGCGCATGTCCTGGAGCATGACGTGCGTATTGCCGTGGCAGCAGCTCGACATCGATCGCGTGGTCACCGCGCTCGACGAGGCGCTCCGGCAGTGTGCCGTGAAGTGGCCGGCCTACGCGAAGGCGGTGCGCGATCCACCGGACAGCACGTCGTCGCGGCTCAGCGTCCACGTGATGTTCCCGGCCGAGCTCGTCGAAGCACCGGGATGGGAACTGGAGCGGCCGAGCGCCACACCCGACGACGGAACGTACCCGTGCACCTTCGATCACTACTTGATCGACCCCGACCCCGCGAATGACTACCCAGGAGAGTGCGGCCTCACGCTCGCTTCGAACCGGAGCGCGAACCGCGAGGCGTGGATCACGGCTTCCACGGTGCTCGAGCAAGCGACCGCGTTGCTCGGTGGCGAGCTTCGCGACTTCTGAGCATGGGCATCTTGAAGTTCCCCCACTCGTCGTGATTGACGAAGCTCGTCGCCGTGATCGTCGCGCGGGTCGTTTGATACGAGCGCGGGATCGCCATTTCGTTGCGCGTCAGCGGTCGATCGAGGGCCTGGAGCGAGGGCCTCATCTGCGATCCTTGAGACCGGCCGAGTCCTGCGGCAGGATCGGGAA
>Ga0316603_10000898_pt1 | contig 15384 bp, 9 predicted proteins | sample OWC_soil_day10_n_FD_207649 | JGI IMG/M metagenome (GOLD analysis project Ga0316603, IMG submission 207649) | Wetland soil microbial communities from Old Woman Creek delta, Ohio, United States - OWC_soil_day10_noCT | ecosystem: Environmental > Terrestrial > Soil > Wetlands | place: USA: Ohio... | reverse complement strand
CGCGACCTGATCTTCCTTGTCGAAGAGATAGATCATGTCGCGCGCGTCCAACGGAATCGCGTCGGTCTTCGACAGGCCATCGAGTGTGTAGACGAGCGGCCCATACTTGTTGAGAGCGGCCGCGGGAATGTTGTCGAACAGCAAGATTGTGTAGCCGTTCGTCGCGAACGCATTGAGAAGCGAGTAAAAGAGCCGGCCCATCTCGGCGAAGATGTCGGTTTCGATGAACTTCGCAAAGATCGTACGCTCGTGCCTCCCGCCATCATGGAACTGGTCGATGCTCATATTGATGACGACGCCTCATTCGACGCGAAAGTTACGCACAGCTAGGGTTTCGGTGTTGTAGACCAATTCGAGCCCGGTTTCTTGGTCGACGACACTTAAGCCAATCGCGTTGGCGATGGCACTTGCTGCGGCGGTGTCCCATTCGGTCACGACGTCGGCACACCCCCACCCCAAGTCCCCTGCGGACAAGCGCAACGCCATAGCGTGGGCAAGGGTTTGCCTCCCCTCCGGCGATAGCCCCGGAGCATCAGACGGCCATCCGCCAGGGCTAGACCGACCATTACGCTTCGAGGTCGCCGGATGATGCTCGATCCGTGCGGGTGGACCTTCGCCAGTGAGCACGAATCCACCTTGTCCTACCTTGCCATAGTAAGCGGTGTCCAGACTGGGTACGTAGACTACGCCGTAGATCGCCCGGCCGTCCTCCACGAGCGCGATTGTTACCGTGGGCAGCTGCCGCGCATGCCAACTGTCGCTTTCCCATCCCAGCGGATCAACTAGCCACACGTGATTCCATGCCGCCCGCTCCACGTAGGGCGTGACTTCGCCGCCACGGGCGAGCACCGGGATCTGCGGCGCCAACTTCTGCAGCGCGCGTGTGGCCAACGTCCGTGCCCTGCCGAGCGCCCTACTCTCTGTACCGCCAATTCCACCAGCGAGCGCGCCGATGGTGCGGTCGAGGACCTGAGAAAGCACCGATGGCCGAGCAGCGACCGTCGCTTCGCGCTCGGACCTGCACCGGGAGCCTGCCGGAATGGCGGGTTTGCCACACACCTGCTGTACTTCCCGCCCCACCTCGCGCGCCGCCGCAACGACCTTGGCAATATCGATCCACCGAATCTGTGTGACATTCGCCTTGGGGAACGGAACCAAAGGAACCTGCTTGCCGAGGAACGGGCAGAGCCTTTCCCAGCCTTCGCCAGCCGTGACGTCCAGGATCAGCAGATCGTCAGAGCGATCGGCGAAGTACTCTTTCACGCCGTCCAGAAACCGGGTGTAGCCGTCGAGGAATTTCTGCTTTTCGTAGACGTCCGTTCCGTACAAGTCCAGAAAAAGACGCCTGTGCGCTTCGCTCTGCTTCTCCGCAAGCCTGCGTGTGAACTGCTTTTCGCACGACGCGAGCCAGCCCTCGCGATCCCGCACGGTGAGGATGAACTTCGACCCGGGATATCGGGCGTCGAGCTCGCGGAAAAAGCTGGGTATGGGCGTGTCGGTCAGCGCATCATGGGCGTCGACAGCCTCAAGATCAACGGAAGACAGGTCTCCAAGCACATAGCGCGAGATGCCAAGGTAATCCTTGGTGCGATAGCCTAGGATCTCGAGCGCCCGCGCGAGGCTGCTGGTGCCCGTCTTGGAGAGGCCAATGCCAAAGATCTTTGCGCCGCCGAGATCCATTAGCTCTCCTCGAACTTGTATCCGAACAGGCGAATATCGTTGTGATGCCGCTGTGCGACGAGCGCCTTCGTCTCGTTGTCATAGTAGCGGGAGTAGTGAACCTGCCCCGGCCTGAACCCGGTCTTCAGCCGCGGTAGGACTAGCTCCTTCAGACTGAGCTTCTTGCGGACGATTTCGAGGTCCTCAGACACGCTCTCGTACCGTATCACGAAGTCGACGCAGAGCCCGCTATCGATCATGTAGAAGCGATCGTTGGTCTCCCAGTCCCCTTCCACGAACTGCCTGAACACTCTTCGCCTTTCGCGCATCTCGTCGAAAGGAACGCCGAGATGGTGATAGAAACGCTTGCGAGGACTCTTCGAGGCATCGTTCCGCGAGCTCCACGAAAACAGCGAGACAACACGGTCCCAAGGGTTTCTGGTTATGCCTATCTTGCAGTAGTTGTTCCAGACGTCCTCTGGGAGGTTTCGGCGTAGCGTGGCAACGTCTACGTGTTGCCCGATTTCCTCCTTGTCCCACCAAGCAAGCGTTTCGGCGTTCATCGCCCGATGCACCGAAGCGCCTGCTTCATCGCGGTTGAAGGAGAAGTCGTTGAGGGGAGTCACGACGTCGTGCCCGCTGCACACCTGCGAAAGCGCGGCCTCTATGCTGGTCCCTGCGGTCTTGAGCGACTTGAGCAGAATGAACTTGTGTGTGTGCGAAATGATCATTGGGTCGGCGCTTGGGAATATTCATGAATTGCGAAAGCTGGGCTGATCATGCCGGACGACGTCGCAGCGTTCGGTGTGGGGCTCGAATCGACGCCGATCAGCCAACTGCGAGCCGCGACCCGAAGTGGAAACTCGGAGAGTGCAACTACCGAGCCGTCGCCCCGCGTCCACAACGCGCCCCGGGGAGGATGTGCTTCCCACTCAATGAGACACTCCTCCTGCGTTGGATTGACAACCAGCCATTCCTGCCGCTCGGGTGTGCTGAGGTTGGCGATGCGCAAGCGCCGATTCGTCGGGCTTGGGCATGCGACTTGAAGTGCGCTGGGAATGATCTCTGCATTGCCTCCGAGCAGTGAGGGGGGCAGCCCCAGCCCCAGGTCCTCGACCTGCATCATGGTCTCGGCCAAGTACCGGCGGTCGTCTGGCGACCTCCTGAGCATACAGAGGTGGTAAAGAGCCTCAGCGAAAGCGACGACAGCGAATCGTCGCGGCGGCACTTCGCTCCACCAACGCAAGACAGCGCGCTCACCACCAACCACCCATCGGACCGCATCATTGAGGACCGGCTCGAGCTTCTCCTCGGGAAACTGGCGCCAAAGTCTCGCCAGGTCCACGACGTTGACGGCATGATAGTTGCCATCGAAGTGTATGTGCGAGAGGTGGCGGTCAACGAATCCGCCGGGCATTACCACCCTCGGAAACGCGCGCTTTAGGCGAAACAGGTTCGGCAGCAGATATTCCCGAAGCAGCCGCCGAACCGCCCGGATCAGCAGAGGCATCCGGCCTGCCTCGCTCGCGGGCAGGAGAACCATGCGCACCCCCGAGTATGCGATGCGATACACCCACTCCAACGGACGAAGCTCCAGTAGCGCGCGCGTCGCGGCGCGCGCCGAATCGACTTGCACGCTATAGCGCTCGTCACCGGTCAGTCGGCGGTATCGGTGGAGCGCGACCGTCGTATCAATGTGCGTATTGAGAATCATCTTGTTTGGTGGGGACTTGCCCAGCGTTCGGCTCGGCACCCAGGCGCCAAACTTCTTTACTACCGAACCGGTCTGCCGGTACATCTCGTCCATCAGTTCCGCGCTCCCTTCCAGCGTGTCGTGCAGAAACCAGACGCCAAAAGCCGTCGTGTCCGTGTGCGACGCGACGAACTGCACTCCGCGTGCGAGCGACGCCTTGATCACCGCATCGTCCCACTCGGACAGCGCACTCTCCAGTAGGAGCACACCGCCGTTGTGGAACCTGAAGTGCGACTCGTTCATGTCAGTCCATTCGCCGTGATACCAGCCGCCGTCCCCGGATTGCCTAGCGATCACCGAGCACACGATCTGTCGCCGCAGCAGGCCATAGAGACGCTTCCCCGTGGCGCGCTCGAGACCACTTAACCACACGTAGAGCTCGTACGCGTCGAGCTCGCAGCAGAACTTCCACCTTCGGGGCCAGGCGCGCGCGAGTTGATAAACGAATCCGTGAATCAAGTAGAGGTAAAGTTCCGCGGCCAGTGCGTAAGTTGTCTTCGAGCTCCAGAGGAAGGTCTTCGTTCGCTCGAGGCTCGATGCGGTAACTAGCTCGGCGCAGAGGCCACGGCTTGCCGGCGGTATCACCCACACAACCCACTCCAGGTAGAACTCGTCCTCAGTCGCAACCTGCAAAGCCATCCCGTCGCCTGAGACGCGGATGCCTGCGATAGATGCCGGCTTCTCCAGCAGGATCCGTCCGAGCGAGTCGAAGGTTCTCAACATCGGTAGCTGGGGAATCCAATACGATGGATGAGCGTCGTCGCGCGACTCGAGTAACCACCCTCCGCATTCGCACGAGACCAATATCGGAGACCCATCGACCGCAAACTCCTCGACCCCCGATCCTGCCGGAGCGAGCCTCACGAACAGGCAGCTTGCGCCCTCACCATCCGGGAAAGCGTCTCGCAGCAACGTTCCCCTTCCGTCTAGCTCCACTCGGGTTCGCGTGAAGCATGTCGACGTCGTCAATCGCTCGGCCCGATCTGTCTCAAACTGCCGCAGAAGATCGCGCAGCAGGTGGCTGCGGCATCTCGTTGCGGACTCCGTCGTTGGCAGGCGCGCGGGCTCCGCACGCTCCTCGAAGGAATTTCCGGTGTCTGAGCGCTGCTTCATGGGTTCGAGTCGACCGCGACCACGACCAACCGGTGAATTTCGAGGTCCTTCAACGTGCGCGTACGACCCTCCGGCCCGCGAACGATGACTCGGTCGACGCGACGCGTTCCGCTCAGACCGTAATACACCCCATAACGCCCCTGTGAGAAGTACGCACCGTAGGTCGTAGCAACCTCTTGGGCCTTGATGCCTTCTGCAGTAACCGCGGTAATACGAGCTCCAACCCCCTGCCGATCCCTTGGTGGGCCCTCGACACTGAGCTGTAGCCAGATGCAAGCCGGGTCCGTGTCTCGAACGCCGCGGCGGTCCCAAACACTCGGCGGACGGGGCGTCCTGGCGAACGCCCACCCGTGCTTGTAGCCCGACACCTCGTGCAGGGCCAGCAGGGTGATCACTCGACCGTCGTTGTTGCAATCGAACCAGTTGATGATCGCGGCATCGAACTGTTCGGGGGAAAGCTCGAGAGGTCCGGTGCGCTCATAACGCGATGATGGATTCTGGCGGACGAGTCCCTGCAGAACAAGGTACAGATGCACGAGGTCGTCGTGGTCGAAAGCTACCCAGTTCGCGGTCACGCTCGCGGCCCGAAGGCGAATCAAAACCGAATCCACCACAATGACGCGCCCTTCATCGTTTCTCAGGAGGACATTGCCCGGTTTGGACGCCAAGAACACGTTGTGGTCGCCGTTCGAGCCGTAGTCTGCGATAGCAAGTTGGCAGTCGTACTCCCACTCGTCTGCGGTGGTACCGCCGGCCTTCTCGGCATCGTTGGCAATACGCGCGAGAATGACTTCCTGCATGTACCGACCCTCGACGGTGCGGTACAGGAAGAGTCCTTCGTGTTGGATCGCGACGAGATCAACGTCGCCTTCGACGTCGTACCAGGCGAAACCGCCGACCCGGTGGTTCCGCAGGCCAAGTCCAACATCGTCAGCCACGTCGCGCAGACGACCTCCGTCGTCCTGCCTCCGGAGTTGCCTCGGGTAACGGTTGTCCACATTGCCCTGTTCGTAGCCGTTGACGAACAGGTCCAGCCGGCCATAGCGATCCAGGTCGACCCGTCGGGCGTGCCGTCCGTAACAACTTCTCTTCTCGGCATCCAGATGCGCCGCCACATCGACCAACTGCCGCGCGCCTTCACTCAGGAACAATTTTTCCCTGATCTCCTGGCGGTTTGCGAGAGTCCGCGATTTCGGCGAGATCATTCCACTGGCCAGGAAGATCTGCTCCGGGCGTACGGTGTCCGCGAATTCGTAGGTGATCAGTAGTCCTTGGCCCAGAGGCCGAAGCCGCAGCAGCTCCGTGTGGTTCGCCATGAATTGGATCTCGGTCTCGCCTTCCAAGGTTCCCTTGCCAGCGTGCTTGGCCGACAAACGTTCCGATTCCATCGCCTGCACTCGGTCATCCATGCGAATCGTTCGACGCCACGATTCGGGAACCGGGATTTCGTGGGCCTGCATCAGGAGCTCCGTTCCCAGCCAAAAGACGTAGAGTCCTGGCTTCTCGACAGCTGGACCCGTGAAGGATAAATCGGCCCATGGGAAGTCCTTGCTCTGGTCGAGGCCGTTAGGAGCGACGACATCCTGATACTCGTCATTCGCCGCGGCGATCAGAAGTGACTCACGGAAGCGATGGTTGGTCGGGTACACGTCCGTCCGACCATCGCCACTCGCATCGACGATCCCAATGTCAAACAGACGGTCCATCGCAGCCTGCGGTAGCGGACCGTCAACAAACTGGGAATCCATTCCGGACACGGGAGGCACGAGGATCTGTACACCCGCGAAGACGAGGAGGTGCGACCGGACTCCTGTGCGGGCGCAGCGGGCTAGCATGTGCAACCGGACAGGAACCGCTCGCTGAGTTGACGACAGGCGTTTAGGACAGTACCCGGCAGGCGGCCCGAAGCGCCCGCCCGCTCGCATCGCGCCATCGCCTCGATTCCGAGCGGAGCACCTCGATCGGAAAGAGGAAGAACCCGACGAGGTACACCGCCAGGCCAGCGGCACCGAGTATGACCAAGTAGACGATCGGCAACGACGCCTTGATGCGACCCGCAAAGCCAAAATGCACACCGGCGAGGACAAGACCGACCAGAGCGCTCAGCAATAGTCCGGGAGCCAGTGCCTTGAGCAGGTCCATGAACCTTGTTGGAAGCACTTGGTATGCCAGAACATAGTAGTAGATTGCGAGAAAGGTGGCATCGGCGACCAGTGCCCACGCCACCCCTATCAGCCCCCATTGCAGTCCCACGATGCATGCGGCGATGGCCAGGACGAGGCTGATTGCTAGTGCGACCATCTCCTCGCCAAGTCGATTCTGCGCGGCGAGGACCACCGCAGACGGCGTCCGGACAGGCCGGAGGAACGCCGCGAGAATCAGCACCTTCATGGGTTCGGCAGCCGGGAGCCACCTTCGGCCGTATAGCACCTCGATAAGCGGCTCGGCTACCCACCAAAGGCTCACCAGCGCAGGGCCGATATAGACGGTGAGCAACGCTACCGTTCGATAAAACATGTACTTCGTCTGGTCCAAGTCATCCTGCACCTTGCTCATCGCCCGAAACACAGTCTGGCCGGTAGGTGGTGTGATCAGGCGATTGGGAAGCCGCGAAAGACCGTCCGCCTTGCTGAACAGCCCGAGCTGCGCGGGACCGGCGCTCTTGCTCAGGATCAGGTTGACCGACTGCTCCTTCACGTAGGCGAGAAATTCGTTGGTTGTGATCCTGAGGCCATAGCCGGAGTGTAGGCGTATCGCATCGCGGTCGAACCGCGGGCGCAGGCGTAGCGGTGTCGCAAGAGCGTAGAGGGCATTCATCGCCAGCGCCCCTACGAGTCCCGCGAGGATGAGGCTCCAAACCCCCATGCCAGCATAGGCCATGGCAATCGATGTCACGCCCGAAAGCGCTGTCGATGACAACGTAACCTTGGCCCGCTTGTCGAGCTGCATCTCTCGATTAAGCCACGACGCTCGCGTCTGCGCATATGGCCGCAACAGAAAGCTCACTGCTGACACGCGGATCAGATCGCGGTATCGCAAGTCTTCGAGATACACGGCAAGCCATGGCGCCAAAGCGAAGAAGCCGATAAAGACTACGATCCCGACAACGAGCTGCACTGTGAACACGCTGTTGAAGTCGTCATCGGTCACCGCCTTCGCACGAACAAGCGACTGCCCCATGCCGCCGCTGGTCAACATTCCGACAAACCCAGTGAAGATCTGCACCGTAACGACCATTCCGAAATCTGCCGGTACCAGAATGCGCGCGAGGACGATCCCGAAGACGAACTGCAGGACCTGGCTGCCCGAATTGCCGACCAAAAGCCATGCGATGCCCTTGCGAATGCTCTGGCCGACGCTCATGCGCACAACGCCGGGAGAACCGTCTCGCGCGAATCCGCGAACGAAACGAATGCGCGCCAATACCCCCGCAGAACGCGCCAAGAGAAGGGGATCGCGACCCGCAACGAACGCCCCGGGTCGATTTCGGCATGCCGCCTGCACCCGACCGGGAGTGCGCCACTACGACGCACGAACCAATGAATGTCAGGCATTGAAGATGAAGAAGCGACGCGGAATCACGGCTGTGACCATAGGCTGCTCCCGCCGTTTCAATTGTCCAAGGTTTGCGCCGCATTCGCGCATCCGTTCTGCCGCTGCAAACAAACTCGTCGACATTCGCGTGGTGCCACGCACGAATTGATACGCACCCCCGCGGGGGTCGAGCTCTTCGACGAGCGCCTCGGGCACCTGCATTTTCTCACGTTTGGGTGGCTATTCAAGAGCGAATACCAGCTTCCCTGCAGACTAGATCAGGAGTCAACGGTGCGTACCGTACAAGGTGAGCGATGGCGGGTCGTTGCGACCGCGGGAGCTCTGTGTTGACCGTCGCCTCTGGTCGGCGGCTCTATAATTCGCCCCACGTGCCGCCTGCATTTGCTCCCGATGACCTTCGCTGCCATGGTCTTGTTCTGGCTCATCTCGAGTTGCGTCGTCCTCGCATTGAGTTTTCGGCGTGCGATCAAGTCGGCATGGTGCGAACCCGTGCTGCTTGCCCCGGTACTGATATTGGAGAGCGACGATTGGGGCTATGGCCCCGTCGAGCAGGCCGAAGCGTTGCGCCGAGTCGGCGATCTCCTCGCCGGATACCGCGATGGCACCGGTCGCCACCCGGTGATGACGTTGGGTGTCGTCCTCGCGGGGCCGGACACTGCGGCGATGCGGGCCGAGGGAGGTGAGCAATATCGCCGCCTGACGCTCACCGACGATCCGCTCGTTCCCGTGCGCGACGCGATGCTGGGCGGGGTGAAGCGCGGTGTCTTCGCTCTGCAGTTGCACGGGCGCGAGCACTTTTGGCCCGAGTGCCTCATGCGCGCGGCCCGAGATCGGCCCGGAGTGCGCGCGTGGCTCGGAGCAGTCGGCGTGCCCCGGACCGAGGAACTACCGCCGGAGCTGCAAAGCCGCTGGATGGACGCCGTGGAGTTGCCTTCACGGCCGCATTCGGTCGACGCCGTCCGCGCGGAGGCGGAGGCCGAAGTCCGTGCCTTCGCCGATATCTTCGGCAAGGCACCCGAGGTGGCGGTTCCGCCGACGTTCGCGTGGACCCGCGACGTCGAGGCCGCGTGGGCGCATGCAGGCGTCCGCGTGATCGTGACGCCCGGGCGCCGTAGCGCCAGCCGCGGGGCGGACGGGCGCTTCGTCGACGAAGACATCGACATCTGGAACAGCCGGCGCGCGGAAGACGGCTGCACGTACCTCGTCAGGGACGTCTACTTCGAGCCCGCGCTGGGGCACGCTCACAGCCGCGCGGCACAGGACGTGGTCGCGAAGTGGCGCATGGGCCGGCCCGCACTGGTCGAGATTCATCGGATGAACTTCCTGCCGACGGGGCCGACGGCGGATCGAACCATCGACGAGCTTGGAAGCCTGATCGAAAGTGTTCGCGCGCTGCTGCCCGATGTCCGGTTCATGAGCACCGCCGAACTTGCCGAGCACTATGCCAAGTCCGCGGGCCTCGTGGAAACGCGCGCAGCTCGGCGCGCGCATTACGTCCTGCGGCGCTTGGCGGTCGTTTCCAGGCTGCGCAAGTTGGCGTGGATCACGGGTGCGATCATCCCGGCCTCGATCGCGTATGCCGTCACGCGACCCGCCGACCGCTGAGCCCTGCATGCATCTGTTTCGTCGCGTGACGACCCTGGACACCGAATGAGCGCAATCTGCGGCTGGATCAACCTTCGCGGCTCGGACGAGGACGCCGCCCGCGCACGCGAGGCGATGACCGCGGCCTGCGCAATGCGCGGCGCCGCCCCGCCGCAGGCCTCGGCGTGCGCGGCGGGTGTCCTGATCGCCGCCCCTGGACTCTCCCCGCTCGCCGTGCGCCGCGACGGCGACCTGCTCGTCGCGCTTGTCGGCCGGGTGACGTGGCAGGACGCCGACCTCGCGCGTACAGCCCGCGACGCGGGCGAGGCTGTCGCAGCCGCGCGCGCGTACGCGAGCCATGGTGCCGAATGCCTGGCGCGGATGCGCGGACCGTTCGGGCTCGCGATACTCGACGGCGCGCGCCGCCGGGGACTCATCGCCATCGATCGGATCGGCATCCGGAGCATGTTCTTCGCGCCGGCCGGCGGCGGCATCGTGTTCGGCGACACCGCGACCGCGGTCGCGGCGCATCCGGCGGTCGGTCGCCGCGTGTCGGAGCAGGGCATCTTCAACTACCTCTATTCCGAGAACGTCCCGTCGCCCGGTTCGATCTTCGAAGGCGTGCGCAAGCTCCTTCCGGCGCAGCGGCTCTCCATCGACGGGCCCAGCCATCGCACGGAGTTCTATTGGGCGCTCGACTACAGCCGCGACCGCGGCACGACGCTGTCGGCGCAGCGCGCGGAGTTCCGCCAGCTGCTGCAGGAGTCGGTCTCGCGGGCAGTCACGAGCGACCGCGTCGGCGCGTTCCTGAGCGGCGGCACGGACAGCTCGACCGTCGCTGGCATGCTGACGCAAGTGCGCGGCCAGCGCGCCGACACCTACTCGATCGGCTTCGAGGCCGAGGGGTTCGACGAGATGGAGTACGCGCGGATCACCGCGCGCCATTTCGGCTGCAACGCGCACGAGTACTACGTGACCCCCCGCGACGTCGTCGAGGCGATTCCGCTGATCGCCGCGGCCTACGACGAGCCTTTCGGCAACGCGTCCGCGATACCGACCTATTTCTGCGCGAAGCTCGCGCACGACGACGGCAAGGCGCTGCTGCTCGCCGGTGACGGTGGCGACGAGATCTTCGGCGGCAATGCGAGATATGCGAAGCAGAAGGTCTTCGAGTGGTACGGCCTCGTGCCGTCGTTCGCGCGCCAGGGTCTGCTCGAGCCGTTGCTCGAAAGCGGCGACTGGGTAGACAAGGTCGCCCTGCTGCGCAAGGCGCGAAGCTACGTGCGCCAGGCGCGCGTACCCCTGCCCGACCGGCTCGAGACCTACAACTTCCTCGAGCGCGAGGCGCTCACCGACATCTTCGACCCGGGATTCCTCGCGGCGATCGATCCGCATCAACCGCGCGACGTCGCCCGCGAGGCCTACGAGCGCACCCGCTCGCCATCCGCCATCAACCGGATGCTGCACCTGGACCTCAAGGAAACCCTTGCCGACAACGACCTTCGCAAGGTGAACCGCACGTGCGAGCTCGCCGGCATCGAGGTGCACTACCCCCTCCTGGACGAGGAGATGGTGGAGTTCTCCGGCCGCCTGTCGCCGGTTCAGAAGGTCCGGGGCCTGAAGCTCCGACCGTTCTTCAAGGAGTCGCTATCGGACTTCCTGCCCGACGCGACCATCGCCAAGAGCAAGCACGGGTTCGGCCTGCCGTTCGGGCTCTGGATGGAGCGCGATGACGCGCTGCGGGACATCGCGCTCGACAGCGTGAAGAGCTTCATGGCGCGCGGCTACATGAAGCGGTCGTACATCGAACGCCTGCTGCAGCAGCACCAGACCACCCACGCGACCTACTTCGGCGTGATGATCTGGATCGTCATGATGCTCGAGCGTTGGCTTGCCGCGCACGAGCCGCGGTAAGCGCCAACCGGGACGTCAAAGGGCGGCGTCGCGTCCGATGACAACCAGCCTGTTGCCTTCGACGTCCTTCAGGGTACGCGTGTGCCCATCGGGCCAGCGGACGGTGATCTCGCTCGCCCGCGTCGAGGTCCCGAGGCCGTAGTAGAGCCGGTAGTGGCCCTGTGAGAAGAACGCGCCGTCGGTGGAGCCGACCTCCTGCGCGTGCCGTCCGCGTTCCGTCACGACCGTGACCAGCGAACCGATGGCCTGGGGATTCCCTCGGGATCCCTCGATCCTGATCTGGATCCAATTGCCAGTGGGACCCACGTTGCGGAAGCCCTGCAGGTCCCAGATGGCCGCTGACCTCGGCTTCTTCGAGAACTCCCACCAATGCTTGAAGCCAGGCTTCTCGTGCAATGCCACCAGCACGTCCTGCCGGCCATCGTTGTCGCGATCGAACCAGTTGACGATCGAGGCGTCGAATCGGTCGGGATCGACCTTCAGGATACCCGTCGGCTCGAACCACGCGGGCCGGGTCTGCCGGTAGAGACCCTGGGGAACGAGGTGCAGGTCCGACAGGCCATCGTTGTCGTAGTCCACCCAGCTCGCCGTCAGGCTTGAGGCGGGCAGCCCCACGGACTCCGGATCGACGGCGACCAAACGACCGCCATCGTTGCGCAGCAGGAAGTTGCCCCGCTTGGAAGCGGAGAAGACGTCGACCTCGCCATCTGCGTCGTAATCCGCGACGGTGAGCTTGCCGTCGTATTCCCACTCGTCCGCAGTCGTGCGCCCCACCTTTACGGCGTCGTCGGCGACGCGCCGCACGATGACTTCCTGGGCGTAACGTCCCTCGACGTTTCGATAGAGGAACAGCCCCTCGTGCTGGAACGCCACGAGATCGACGTCCCCGTCTCCTTCGACGTCTAGCCAGGCAAATCCACCCATCTGCTGGTCCGGCAGTCCGAGTCGCACCTCCTCTGCGACGTCTCGAAGGTGGCCACCTCCGTCCTGCTGCCAGAGCTGCTTGGGGTAGCTGCCCTCGACGTTGCCTCGTTCGTAGCAGTTTACGAAGAGGTCGAGCCGGCCATCGCGGTCGAGGTCCAGCCAGCGCGCGTGCCGACCGGAGCATCCCTTCTTCTCGATACCCAACTGTGAAGCCGCCTCACCGAAGCGCCCGGCGCCCTCGCTCAGGAAGAGCTCATCCCTGAAGTCCCGGCGGTTCGCCTCGGATCGCGCCCGGAGCGTGCCGCCCAGCGCGCCCCGATTGGTGAAGAAGTCGAGAACGCCATCTCCGTTGTAATCCGCCCAGGCCATCGCGTGCCTGTCCAGCATCGCGAGCACGAAGGTACGCGACTTCGGCACGACCGCTCCCCTGCCCACGAACACCTGCTCCATCCGCGGAGGCTCGTCGAAGTGAAACGTGATTGGCAATCCCTGACCTCCGGGCCTCAGGCGCAAGTGTCCGATGCCGCTGCCGGCGAACCGCACGACCGACTCCTCCGCCAGCGACCCGGCCTCCCGGACTTGGACGGTCACTCCATCCGTCCTCATCACCTTGACGGGATCGTTCATCCGGATCTCGCCGCGCCACGCGTCCGCCGCCTGCAACCCGTGCCCCTGAACCAGGAGGTCCGTGCCGAGCCAGAACACGTAGATGCCGGGCTTGTCCATCGTCGGCCCGGTAAAGGACAACTCCGCCAGCGGGAAGTCCTTGCTCTGGTCGAGCCCCCATGGCGCGACGACGTCGTTGTACTCCCCCTTGCCCGTAGCGATCAGCAGCGACTGCCGGAAGTGGTGGTTCGTCGTGTAGACGTCGAGGAGGTCGTCGCCGTTCGCATCGACGATCCCGATGTCGAAGAGCCGATCCGTGGCTACCCGCGGCAGCGGCCAGTCGACGAATCGGGAGTCCGTGCGATAGAGGATGGCGGCCGCCGTGATCACGAGAGCGAGCACGACGAAACCCGCCAGCATCGCGCCGCGCCGCCCTGTCGCCGCGGATGGTCCGGAAGAATGCCTCGCCATCCGGTCTAACCTGCGCCCACAACCCGGCTGGGGTGGGCCCCAGATCTACTGGCGTCCAGAAGCGAGTCGTAGAGTGCGGCGTAGCGTTCTACCATGGCGTCGATGCTGAACTCCTTCTCGCATCGCGTTCGGCCACGCGCCCCATCCTCTCTTCGCAGCAACGGATCGTCAACATAGCGGCGGATGGCTTCCGCCATTGCATCCGGGTCTGCGCGCGGAACCAGGATGCCGGTCTTCCCGGCCGCGACCAGTTCGCTGTTGCCGCCCACGTTGGTTGCCACGACGGGCAAGCCACTCGCCATCGCCTCGAGGATCGTGTTGGAAATGCCCTCCGCGAGCGATGGAAGCACGAAGATGTCCATGGCGCGGAGGAGCTCGGGAACATCGTCTCTCTCGCCGGGAAGCCAAGCCGCATCCGTCAGGCCGGCTTCCTCCAGCAGACGCTGCGCCGGCGCTCGCAGCGTCCCGTCCCCGATCGCCACCAGCCTCACGTGATCGTACCGGCCGGCACCACCTTGTACCATGCGCACGAATGCGCGGACGAGGGTGATCTGGTCCTTGACGGCCTCCATGCGCCCTATCGTGCCGACGATGATGACATCGCGCCCGAGGAAACCCAGCTGCAGTCGATCCCGGGCTCCCGACCGCCCGGGCGAGAACTTCCCCGTGTCGACGCCGTTGCACAGGACCACGAGCCGCCGCTCGGAAACACCCACCCGGCGTCGGAGGTAACGCTCGAGGTCGTGAGACAGCGCGACGTACTGGTGCACGAACGGCCTGAACAGCTTCCGCAGCATCTGGTACTTCCTGCGCGTGCCGTCCACGTCGTCGGCGTCGCGTCCGTGCTCGCCGTGCACGCGATGCGGAACACCCGACAGGAACGCCGGAAGCTGGGCTTCCAGCGTCGAGAGGTTCCGCGTGTGAACGATGTCGGGACGCAGGCGCCTCAGCAGCTTCCAGAGTCTGACGAAGACCGGGAAGTCCTTGCCCGGACGCTTGTGCAGGGCGAATACCTCGACGTCGGGATTCCGGATGCGGTTCCTGAAGTCGGTGTAGTCGGTAAGGCAAATCACCGCGTGGCGATACCGATCGCGGGGCAGGTGATTGATCAGATTGACGAGCCCGTTCTCCAGTCCACCCACCGCCAGGCTGTGCACGACGTGCACGATCAGTGGACGCGCGTCGGGGGCGACACCCGTGTGCTCGAACGCCGGTGCCCGAGCGGGAATGCCGCGACGCGCCGCGGGCATCTCGCCGGATCCCGTCCACGTGTATTCGCGTCGATACCAATCCGAGACGCCCGACAGCATGACCTTGAAGTAGTCGGGCACGATCCGGCCGTCGATGAACAGGTAACCGGCGTCCTTGCGGCCCAGCGCCAACGGGTTCGTGTTCGCCGAACTGTTGTGAAATCGCGTCGTGACGGCGTACTCGACGGCACATTCCGCGGCGACCGCCATCACCTCCTCCGTGAACACGCCGGACGGATAGGCGAAGCCACGGCAGCGGACTCCCGTGCTCTCCTCGATTCTCGTCCTCGCGGCCAGAATCTGGCGGCGAACCTCCCCCGCCTCCAGTCGATCCAGCAGCGGATGGTCGACCGTGTGATTCGCGGGCTCGACCAGGTCCGTCATGGCACGGACTTCGTCCCAGACCAGCATCAGACGCGGACGCTCGCCGTCGCGCCTCGCGAGCACGCGCATCGCCTCGACGAGCTCGGTGCGTTGGGCGGTCGTGAGGCGGTACAGTGCCTCCCGCAACGATGCCTCCGCGCCGGCCGAACGCCCGTTGGACAGCCGACGGAC
>Ga0316603_10000896_pt1 | contig 15387 bp, 12 predicted proteins | sample OWC_soil_day10_n_FD_207649 | JGI IMG/M metagenome (GOLD analysis project Ga0316603, IMG submission 207649) | Wetland soil microbial communities from Old Woman Creek delta, Ohio, United States - OWC_soil_day10_noCT | ecosystem: Environmental > Terrestrial > Soil > Wetlands | place: USA: Ohio... | reverse complement strand
TCGACCCGATCCCGAGCCTGGCGGCCCTCGGCATGGATCGAGGAGGGGTTGCCGAGGACCCCGGTGGTGGCGAGGACGGCCTCGAGGGCCTCACGCGCGGCCGGGACGAGGGGAGACGTCGCATTGAAGTCCAGGTAGATCCTCGGGTTCGTTGACATCGCGGGCGCCGTGTCCGCATGATCACCGAACCGGGCGGGGATTCACAGACCTGCCGTTAACTCGTGGCCGACGACGCCGGCGCACTCCTGGTTCGCTCGGGGCTGGTGACTCCCACCGCCCTCGAGGACGCGCGTGCGCGCGCCGACCAGCTCGGCGGCACGATCGGCGAGCACCTCGTGTTCGGATCGGCGATCAGCGACGACGCGCTGACCGACTTCTATCGCTCCCGGCTGCTCGTCCCGCAGGTCAACCCGAACACCCTGGCGCGCTTGCCCGTTCGCGTGATCGCGGCGATCTCGAGCGACCTGGCGATCGAGCTCCGCGCCATCCCGGTCGCGCTCGATGCCGACAACAACCTGACCGTCGCGATGAGCGACCCCTCCGACCGCCACGCGGTCGACGAGATCGCGTTCTTCACCGGCGCGTACGTCGTGCGCGCCGTCGCGACCCAGATGCAGATCGCGTGGTGCCTCGCGCACTACTACGGGCACGTCACCGCGCTCGGCCAGCGCCTGCTCCAGGGCGGTGAGCCGGCGGCACAACCCGCGCCCGCGGCACCCACGCCGGCCGCCACACCCGCACCACGCAAGAAGGGCCTGACCGCCAAGGTCGAGGCGATGCGCCATCGCGGGATCGTGCCCGCGACCGGGCCGGTGAATGTTCCGCGCCCGCAGAGCGGGCAGATCGCGGCCGCCGCGCCGATGACCGCGCCCGAGACCACGCCCGCGCCGGTCGCCGTGGTCGAGGCTCCGCCTCCGGCGGCGCGCCCACCCGACGTCGCGTCAGACGGGGTTCCCCAGCCCCGCGCGCGCAGCATCTCGGGGGAGATCCGGATCCCGGGTCGCCGCGCGCCCTCGATCCGACCGGCGACGGAGGATCCGCTCGAGGACGAGAGCGGACCGGTGATCACGGTCGAGGTCTCGCTCCCGGTCGACGACGAGGAGACCGGGCCACGCAAGCCCGCGCCGCGCCGCCGCAAGGCCAAGACGGATCCGCCCGAGCTCGCGGCGCGCGCCGGCGAGGTCGCCATCGCGAACGATCGCGAGCGCAGCGTCGACGAGGGGCCCGGCATCATCATCTCCGACGACCTGCTCGAGCCGCCGCCGCAGGAGGACCGGACCGGCGAGTTCGAGGCCGCGCCGCGCCGCGAGATCGAGGACGCCAGCAGCGGCGCGCCGGTGCAGACGATCGAGGTGTCCGACGAGGCGAGCCAGGGCGTCGTGATCCACGAGCGCTACGATCGCGAGTCCGAGCCCGTGCTGCTCGATCGCCGGCGGCCGAGCGACCCACCGACCACGGTCACCCAGCGTGCACCATCGTCGGCCGATGATCCCGATGACGATGACGTCGTGGTGCTCGATGCCAAGAAGCCGTTCACGCGCACGGCGAGGCCGGCACGACCGACGGTGGTCGGCATCGGCGCCTTGCCGGCGGTGACGCGCGCGCATCGCGACACCGAGGCGGGGATGCCGGATCTCGACGATCCGACAGGCGTCGACACGCCGGTGGTCGCGCCCGGCCCCGACGACCCCTCGAGCGACGAGATCGCGGCGCCGCCGGCACCCGTGCGCGATGACACGAGCCTGCACAACCTCGCCGAGCCGCCGAAGCCCGCGTCGCCCCGCGCCGCGCCCGCGCCCTCGCGCAAGCACGCGCCCACGGTCGACGATCTCGATGACGACGACGACGATGACGACCGCGGGCCCGCGACGTCGGTGATGTCCGTGGTCGAGCTCGACGATGCGATCCCGCAGCGCACCGCGGACATCGTGCCGGCCCACCTCGCGACCAAGCGCAACGCCGTGGCGGCGATCGCCCACGACGAGGTCGACGATGGCTGGGGCCCTCCGGGCACGACGATCCCGCCGCCGCTGCTCGGCGCGATTCCCGGCTCCGCGGACGACGACGTTCCGGGCCGGATCCCGGTATCGAGCCTCGACGCCGCACCGCTGATCGTCGCGCCGCCGTCCCCGCCCGATGCAGCGCGTGGAGCGCCCGCGGCCGAGGTCGTGCCCCAGACACCGAGCCGCGCGCACGAGGACGCGACCTCCCGCCTGCTCGACCTGATCCGCATGCTCGAGCACGCGACCGATCGCGACGGCGTGATCGGCATGATGGTCGCGCACCTCGCGGAGACCCATCGCCGCGCCGGGTTCTTCGTCGTCAAGGCGGGGGCGGCCAAGGGCCTCACCGAGCTCAGCGTGTTCTCGATCGAGCCGCGGCCGCTGACCCTCCCGTTCGCGACCCTGCGCCTCGACCGGCCCTCGACGCTGCAGGACGTCGTCGGCACCCGCCTGCCCTATCGCGGCCCGGCGCACGACGAGGCGAGCCGGATCTTCCTCGCCGGGGTGCTCGGCGTCGCGCCCGTCGAGATCCTGCTCGTGCCGGTCACGGTGCGCGAGCGCGTCGTCGGCGTGCTGTTCGCGGAGCACCGCCTGCGCCACACGTTCGACGATCAGATCGCGCTCGCCGCGCGCGCCGCGGGCGTGGCGCTCGAGCGGATCCTGATGGCCAAGCGCGGCTAGCGTCGGGGGCGCTCCGTCCCTACGGGCACGAGTGCCGGATCCGGATCCGGATCCGCCAAGACACCAAGACACCAAGACGCCAAGGCGCCAAGACGCCAAGACGCCAAGACGCCAAGCAGAAGGCGACACGAAGACAGCAAGACACGAAGCAGAGCGGAGAGTTTTCGGGCTGCGCCCGAGTAACACCTCTGCTTCCTGGCCTTCGTGTCTTCGTGCCCCAGCTGCCGGCACACGCCCCGTCGGGCGAAGCCCGAAACCCTTCTCTGCTTCGTGGCCTTCGTGCCTTCGTGGCTCAGCCTCCGGCACACGTCCGAGGGGCGAAGCCAGGCCAGGGCGACACGAAGACAGCAAGACACGAAGCAGAGCGGAGAGTGTTTCGGGCTGCGCCCGAGAACCACCTCTGCTTCGTGGCCTTCGTGGCTCAGCCTCCGGCACACGTTCGCGGGCGAAGCCCGCCCCCGGCCTCTCTCCGATCTGCTTGGCGACCTCGGCGGTCTTGGCGGCTCCCCGCCGAGCACACGCCCCGCCGGGCGAAGCCCGATCGGTCGCTCTGCTTCGTGGCCTTCGTGCCTTCGTGGCTCAGCCTCGGCACACGTCCGAGAAGGGCGAGGCTCGATACCTTCTCTGCGCGGCGGCCTTGGCGGCGCCCCGCCGGGCGAAGCCCAGTGCCTAGCGCGAGCGCAGGCGCTGATCGTGCTCGCGCCGGCGCCGCTCGCCGACGTCCTTGAGCTCGGCCCACAGTGCGGGATACGCCGTCGCGAGCTCGAGCAGCTCGCGCGCCGGCAGCAGCATGAGATCCGCGTCGGTCGCGGCCACCACGTGCGCGGTCGCCGGCGTTCGCTGCAGCAGCGCCGCCTCGCCGACGTACTCGCCGATCGCGATCGAGCCGACCTGGATCAGCTGGCCATCCGGGCGCTCGGCGCGTACGTCGAGCCGCCCGCGCGCGACCAGGACGAGCGCGTGCCCGGTCTCGCCCTGACGGATCACGACCGCGCCGCTCGGGACGGTCTTGCGCTGGAACATCGCGGCGACCTGGGCGCGGCGATCGACAGGCAGCGGCGCGAAGAACGGGCTCGCGAGCGCGGAGCGGAGCGGCACGCGCAGGCGCGCCTGGCCGAGCAGATCGCGCGGCTCGGTGCGCTCGTCGTCGTCGCCGCGTGGCGCCGGCGTCTCGGCGTCGTCGTCGATCTCGATCCGCTCGAACGGCACCGTCGTCGGTGCGTGCAGGATCCGCTCGAGCTCGGACGACTCGAACCGCGGCCGCTGGCGCGTGTCGAGCTCGGCGGCGAGCTCCTCGTCGATCAGCGACGCGGAGATCCGGCGCGCAGCACTCGCGATCCCATCGACGGCGGCGGACCGCGGGTCCTCCGAGCCGGGCCGGGTGTCCACGCCCTCGGCGAGGGGCAGCTCGCCCGCCAGCGCGATGCCGGACTGCTTCTTCACGGAGTGCGTCGTGGGATCGGCGACGTGATACGGCACGGGGCGTGGCAGCGGCGTCTCCTCCATCGACGAGCGACGCGCCGGCTCGGTCGGTGGCGGCGCGAGCGCGTCGAGCAGCACGTGACAGCGATCGTCGTGCGGGGCGATCTCGAGGATGCTGCGGCAGACCGCGATCGCCTGCTGGGTCCGGCCCTGATCGCGATACGCGATCGCGACCGACCGGTAGAGCTCGACGGCCTCGTCCTGCCGCCCGACCTCGCGCATCGCGCCGGCGACCATCACCCTGAGCCCGAGGTTCTCCGGTTCGTCCCGGAGTCGCTGCTCGAGCTCCTTGAGCTTGCTCACGACGGGGTCAACGACACCTGCGCCTTGAACGTCATCGCGGGCGAGTTCTGCGGGAGCACCCACTTGCTGGCCACGGTCTTGATGCACGTGTCGAAGGCGTCGCCGAGCGATGGCGAGAACGAGCTGCTCTTGTACCCGCCGGCGGCGGAGAAGCTCGCGGACACCGTCAGCGTGATCGTCCGGGCCTGCAGGCCGGTGTCCTTCTTGAGCGCCTGCTCGTAGCACTTCTGGATCGCGCCACGCGACTTCGCGACGACGTCGATGAACTGCTTGGACGCCTCGCCAGCGGCCTTGTCGTCGATCGGGCGCGGCGCGTCGCCGGCCTTGGCGGGCTTGACGGTGAGGGCATTGCCCTCGATCGAGACGACGATCTCGCCGCCACTGCCTTTGTCGCGCAGCAGGCGCGCGTTCTCGTCCTCGAGGGACTTGCAGAGCTTGTCCTTCTCCGTCATCGCCGCGCGGCACGAGTCGAGGTCGGCCTGGGTCTTCGGATCCGGCTGGATCTTCGTCTCACCCTTGCATGCACCGAGGACCAACAACACGAGCGTGAGGTATTTGCGCGTCATTTAAGGGTGTCTTTCGTCCTCGATGCTACGGGGTCAACGGCGCCAATACCAGCGGGCCCGGGTCGCTCGATGAAGTCCCGGACGATCTGGCCTCCGAGGACATGCTGCACGACGACCGGCACGATGCGCGACTCGTCGAACCGATTATATAGGGCCGTCACCCCACGCGGGCCCGGCATGGTCGCAAAGCCACCACCGGTGAGGCCTCCGGGCTCGGGGCTCACGACCTCACGGACGAGGACGTTCGGTCCCTGCGTACAGCGACCGAAGCAGCTCTGCCAGGCGAGCTCTGCATGCTCGCGCGCTCCCTGGGCGTCGAGAGCTGCCCGGAAGGCGTCGTGAAGCGCGGCCGATCCTCGACGATCCCCGCACTCGGGCCCACGACAGATGACGATCCTGAACCGGCGAGCCGTCACCCTGGAATCCAGCGTGACCGGCCCCCCGGGCCCTGTCAATCCGGGCCGATGGCGTCCTGGATCATCGTCACGAGGCCGGGCTTGCTACGGGCGTCCTGGGCGACGTACCGCAGCACGACGCGCTCCTGGGGCCCGGCCTTCGCGGTCAGGCCGTCGACGATCGCCTTCTGCCACGCGGGGTCGCCGCCGCGATCCTCGTCCGTATGATAGAGGAGCAGGTGCGACGCGAGCGCGGCTCGCTCGGCGCCGCCTCCGATCGCCGCCATCGCCGCGATCACGTGCACGAGGTCCGGACTCGTGGTGTTCGGCGCATCGAGGTGCTCCTGGAGCGCGGCGAGCGCCGCCGTGACCTGCGTCGGATCGAGCGCCGTCGTCGCGAGGCCGGCGATCGCCTTGGCGACCGCGGCGAGCGCATCCGGCTCGGTCTGGGCGAGGTAGTCGGTCTTGATCGCGAGCTGCTGGGTCAGCACGCCGAGGCTGCCGGGATCGCGGCGCGCAACCAGCAGGTCGACGACCGTGTCCTTGAGCCGCACCGGCGCGCGGGGATCCGAGAGCACGGCGAGCAGCTCGCTCGTGACGGCGGCGCCCGGCAACTTCGCGAGCGCGCCCGCGGCGAGCTCCTTGACGCGATCGAACCGCGCATCGCGATCGCGCACGATCGTCGCCAGCGCCCCGACCGTGTCGACCGGCTCCGGGGCACTCGAGGGCGCCCAGCCATCAGCATCGAACGTCGCACCGAGCACGGGCGCGGTCGTCCCGAGGCTCTTGCGCGCGCGCACGGCGCCGGTCCGCGGATCGATCGCGACCACGTCGCCGTTCGCCGCGATCCCGGCGAGCACGTAGCCGGTGTGCTCGGACGCGACGAGCTCGACGCGCGGATGGCTGTACGCCCAGCGGAGCTCGCCGTCGTTGCCGAACCCGAGCACGTAGCGGAAGTAGTGAATCGCGTAGCCGTCGTCGGTCAGCTTCATCGGTCCTTCGGTGGTCGCCTCCGAGGACCACAGGACGCGCGAACGATCCGCGGCGGTGTACGCCTGCTGGATCGGATCGTAGGCATCACGGCCGTAGGTCGTGCGCTCGAGCTGCACCGGGATCTTGACCTGGCCGTAGGTCGCCTCGGCGCGCTTGCCCGAGGCGCTGCGCTCGTCGAGCCGGAACATGCCCTGCTTCGAGCCGTAGTACGCGACCTGGCTGGTCACGCGCAGCGTCGAGATCTGTTCGTCGACCCCACGGAGCCGGGTCAGCGTCTTGCCGGTCCGACCGTCGACGATCGTCAGCCACTGCGCGAGGAACGGGGCGTACACCACGCCGCCATGCGCGGCCGGTGCGCCGAGCTGCCCCGCCGCGTCCGCGCTCCACAGCTCCGCGCCGGACGAGCCCGCATACGCGCTGAGCCACCACGTGTTGCCGTCGCGGTTCACGACGTAGACGCGCTCGGCATCGGCGGCGACGCCGACGAACGTGCCTTCGACATCGACCTTCCACCGCGGCGCCCCGCGGCCCTGATCGCGCGCGACGATCTGCTTGCCCTCGAGCGCGACGATGAAGTCACCGCCGACGTAGATCCGCGACTGCACGTCGGCGTCGGCCTTCCACAGCACGTTGCCCGCGGCGAGGTCGTACGCGACGATCGTCTTAGGGGAGCCCGCGGTCAGCACGAACACGCGTGGCTGCTTCCCGGTGTTGGTCGGCGTGGGCGACGCCGGGAGCTGGCGCCTGGCGAGCGCCTCGCGCAGCGCGTACGCGTTGTTCTCGTCCGACGACAGCCGGAACGCGTGCTTGGGACCGCACGCGCCGAGCGCGACGACGGCGAGGGTCAGCGACTGCAGGAGCGCGCGCATCACTTGCCCCCCAGGCGCGCTTCGACGATCAGCATCGCTTCCTGGCGCGAGGTGCGCACCGGCGTCTTCGGTGTCGCGTCGATGTAGTCGGTCAGCGCGTTGACCGCCGACGGATCCTGGATCTTGCCGATCGCGCGGACGATCTCGACCTTGACCGCGTCGGGCCCGAAGTCCGCGCGCTTCAGGATCGCGCCGAGCGCGACGACGAGCGTCGCATCGGGGACCTTGCCGAGCTGATCGGCGAGCTTGCGCGAGAGATCGGGATCCGCGAGCTGCGCGAGGCCACGCGCCGAGGCGTCCTCGCCCTTCGCGAGGAGCTGCATCATCGGCTCGATCGCGACTCTGACGCGGCCGCGGCCGGCGGCGGTCGCCGCGGCGTTGCGGACCATGCCGACCGGATCGCGGAGGCCCGCGACGACCGCGCCGTGGGCCGTCGGATCGGGGTAGCCCGCGAGCGCGGTGATCGCGGCGCTGCGCACCGACGGATTCGCGTGGCCGGCATAGCGGCGAAGCGCGACCACGTCGGGCGGCGCCGGGTGCAGCGCCAGCGCGGTGATCGCGGGCACCGCGACCGCCGGTGGCACGCCGAGCGCGAGCGCGTCGAGGAGCGCGTCGTGGGCCCCGGCCAGCGGGTTCGCTCCGAGCTGCTCGGCGGCCTTCGCCGCGGCCTCGAGATCCACACCTCCGAGGGCCGTGATCACCTCGCGCGGGACCTCGGCCTTCTTGGGGGCGCCCTTCTTCGCGGGTTGTCCCGTCGCGTGGGTCGGTGCACCCACGGTCGCGAGCGCGAGCCCCACCCACAGCCATCTGGCATGCGTCATCTGGTCCCTCTGAGGGGCCGTGGTACCCAAAACCCGGTCGACATTCAACAATTGGTGTTCTCGTTTCGCTACAACAGCAGCGTGGATCCCGCCGTCTTGCCGATCCTCGCGTGCCCGCGGTGCCGCGCCGCGGCGCCGTTCCGCGACCTCAAGAACGCCCGCTGCTCCTCGTGCGGCCTCGAGCCTGCCCAGGCGGCCCCCGGCGTCCTCGACCTGATCGACGTCGCGGTCGGCGGCGAGCCGATCCCGTCGAACACCGAGCAGCGGTTGATGGAGAGCGACGTCGTCGCGCGGATCTACGACCGGTTCTGGCGCCCGACCTTCGTGCGGATGCTCGCGGGCAAGGGCGCCGGTGCCTCGGTCGGTGGGCTCGCGGGTGAGCTGTTCATCCACAAGCACGGCCTCTCGCTCGATGATCGCCCCGGCCCGTGGCTCGATCTGTCGTGCGGTCCCGGCGCGTTCGCGCGGGCGCTCGCGGCGTCGGCCCCCGGCGCGCTGATCGTCGGCCTCGACATCTCGCGCGCGATGCTCGAGGTCGCCGCCCAGCGGACCGGCGGCTACACCAACGTCGTGCTCGTTCGCGCGGACGCGCACGCGCTGCCGTTCGTCGACGGCTCGTTCGGCGGCGTCAACAACGCCGGCGCGCTCCACGCGTACGACGATCCGGAGCTCGTGTTCCGCGAGATCCGCCGCGTGCTCCGGCCGGGTGGTCTCTACGTCGGCTCGACGTTCGCCGAGGCGCCGTCCCTGCTCGGCCGCCTCGCGGCCCGCGCCGCCGGGATCCGCCGGTTCGAGCCGAGCGAGCTGCGTGCGTGGCTGCAGCGGATCGGGTTCTCCGACTACGAGGACGTTCGCCTCGGCGGCGCCCTCGTGTTCCGCGTGCGCCGGCCCTAGCCCGGGACTACAGGAACACCCAGAATGCGGCGACGAACGTGATCCTGCCGGCGGCGACGGGCACCGTGTGGGGCCCCGACAGATCGCCGATCACCATCACCTCGCCGGCCGTCGCGTCGACGTTGGGGAACAGCACGTAGCGGCCCGCGGCACCCGCCGCCCACGTGTACGCGCCCGTCGTCTCGCCGCCGTTCGCGGCCTGCACCGTGCCGTGCGATCCACCGCTGAGCGTGAGGTTGCTCACGTCGCCGGCGGCGAACACGAACACGTGCGCCTTCGTCGGATCGTAGGTCAGCCCGCGCTCGGTGTAGAACGTCTGCGCGCGCGCCGGCGTCCACGTCCGGAAGCTGATCGTGCGTCCGCCTCCGATCGCCTCGGCCTCGAAGTACGCGATCCCATCGCCGTGGGTCGCCGGTGCATTGACGTCGAACAGGTACGACGTGGTCGAGGGCACGCACATCTCGAACCGACCGTTCGGTGACGTCGCATCCATTGCCGTCCCGCCGCGCTGGGTGAACTCCGCGTCTGCGACCCCGACGAACGCGGCGTTCGTCGAGTCGATGTCGACCAGCTCGCCGGTGAGGTAGCGGCCCATCCCGCACGGCCCATCGACCGCGGCGTCGATCGGGCGGGCGTCGATCGGGCGGGCATCGATCGGAGGGGGGACCTCGAGGTTGTCGCCGCACGCGGCGACACTGACGAGCACGAGAGAGATGACATGGGTTCGCATGGCTAGAACGCTCCTCCGATCACGGGGATGGCGAGCCCGGGCTGCGGCGCGAGCTCGAGCGACAGGGGGGAGATCGCGACGGCGCCGAGCGACCACCGCCCGTCGGAGTGACGACCGACGACCGCGGCGGGTGCATCGTCCTCGGCGGGCGCGCCCTGGGTGTCGAGATCGACGTCGAGGTCCGAGGTCAGCCGGAAGCCGAGGTACAGCCCGCCGACGAGGCCGATCGAGGACAGTGCGCCGACGAGGCGCTCGTCACCGTGGCCCGAGCGATCGTAGATCGCGGCGTACAGGAGGAACGGCGCGGCGCCGCCCGCCGCGGCGAGGCCGGCGACCCGCAGCATCCTGCGTGGGGTGGTGTTGGTCTGCGGGCCCGCGATCACCCCGACGAGGACGCCGGCCGTGGCCCCGAGGATCGAGTTGACCGAGTACGCCTCGCCCTCGACGGGCTGCATCAGCATGCCCATCGTCAGGCCGCCGATCGCGCCGACGCCGGCGAACGTATCGAGCAAGGCGATGTCGCCGCGGGTCAGCCGGTTGCGGCTCGCCATCCCCGCGCCGCCGAGCAGACCGACCGTCGAGCCGATACTCGCGCCGACCAGCACCTGACGTGCGCTGGTCGAGTCGATCTTGACCGCGTCCGCAAACAGGCCGCCGATCACGCCACCCCACACGCTGCCGGAGCCGGCGGTGCGGATCTGCGCCTCGGTCCACGAGCGCTTCGCGATCAGGCGCGGGAGGTACAGGCCCCCCGCGACGCCCGCCGCGATCCCGACGGGAATCGCCCCGCCCTCCGGCGTGTCCTTCGAGAAGAACGAGCCGATCGTCGCGCCGATCAGGCCGAGGTACAGCCCGCCATGGACGCGCGTCGCGAGCTTCGCATTGGCCGCGCCCGGCACCTCGGGTTGCGGTGGGAGCACGGGGACCGCGGGCTGGGCAGGATCCTGGATCGGCGTCAGGTCGACCGGCGGCGCCGGCTGGGTCGGGTCCGGCGAGTCAGCGATCCCGAGCTGCTTGTTGACCGACTTGATCAGGAACCGGGCGTGCTCCGCGGCAGCTCCCTTGGGGCTCTTGACCAGCGCCTCGACGGCGAGCTGCTTTGCATCGACGAACACGCGCGCATCGAACAGCTGCTGCGCGCGCATCACGAGATCGAGGGCGATCTGCTCGGCGAGCACCGGATCCTCGGGGCCCGGCGAGGTCGGCGGCACATCCGACGGCGGCGTCTGCCTCGGCGGCGTCGGAGCCGGCGGCGTCGGAGCCGGCGGCGTCGGAGCCGGTCCATACGGATCGGCCGGCTGCGCGGGTGCGTACGGATCCGCCGGCTGGGCGCTCGCGACCGAGGTCGCGGCGATCAGGATTGCCAGCGTGGTGCGCGCGCGCATCCACTAAGCAGTATCACGATCGCGTCGGGGCGAGCGGTCCGGGTCCGGCGTCCGTGCGCGGCGGCACAGGGCCGCTCTCGGCGCCGGATTTGCGCGGCGCCTCTTTCCAGGTCTTGCGGTACAGGTACATGAACACGACCTGGATCGCCGACAGGATCGGGACCGCGAGCAGCGCGCCGACGAGGCCATAGCTGTGCTCGCCGAGGAACAGCGAGAAGATCACGAGCACCGGATGGATCTTCGCGGCGGTGCCGATGATCTTCGGGTTGAGCAGGTTGGCCTCGATGAAGTGGATGCCGATGATCCACAGCCCGATCGCGAGCCCGCGCACGACCTCGACGCCGGCATCCCCCGAGACCAGTGCGACGAGCACGATCGGGATCGACGACAGGATCGATCCGAAGATCGGGATCAGGGTCAGGAGCGCGGCGACGACCGCGAGGATCAGGCTGTACTTGATGTCGAAGATCAGCAACCCGATGTACGTGAGCACGCCGTTGATCACGCAGATGATCAGCTGGCCGCGGATCACGCCGGAGAGGCCTCGATCGATTCCCGCGATGATCACGTCGTAGTCGTCGCGGAAGTTCTGCGGGAACAGGCTCCGCAGGAAATGGTGGACCTTCTCCATGTCGATCAGGATGAAGGCGCCGATCATGAGCGTGAAGAAGAACAGGAAGATGCCGCGGATGAAGCCGGTGACCAGCTTCTGTCCGAGCCGGACGAGATCGTTGAGCTGGGATTGCAGCCCGATCATCCCCTTCTTGACGTACGCGCGCAGCTTGTCCTCGAGCGTCGCCGGCTCGGGCGGCGTCTCGTTGACGGTGAGGTGATACGCGCCCTCGGGCAGCGGCTGCAGATCGATGCCGTTCGGCGCGATCTGCATCGCGAACCGGCCATCGGGCAGCGGCGTCATCGTGAAGGCGGTGCCGGGTGGGAGCGGCACGTCGGGGAGGATCTCGTGGTCCTCGGTCGCGGGCCGCACACCGACCAGCGACGGGAACCGCTGCTCGAGCCAGCGCGCGAGCTGCGGCGTGTACTCCTCGTTGACGCGCTTGTACAGCTCGGGCGCCTCGCCGCCGAGGCGGGCGATGTCCCGCGACAGCCGGGGGACCAGCAGGAACATGAAGCCGACGACCGCGGCCAGGAACACGAGGTAGCAGATGATGATGGCGAGCCCGCGCGGCATCCGGTGCGTGCCGTTGCGCCGCTCCGACATCCGCCGCACGACGGGCGAGAGGATGTACGCGATCAGGAACGCGAACACGAACGGCAACAGGACGTTCCGCCCGAGGAACGCGATCAGGAGCACGAACAGCGGGAAGCCCCAGCGCCGGAGGAAGCTCCGGCCTGCCCCGTCGGCGCCGAACAACGTCGCCGTCTTGGTGCGTGCGCTGATCGGGCCGGTCGTCGTCGACGCCAGCATCGGGTCCGTCGAGGTTCGAGGCACACCGCCGGACGGTGGCTCTCCGGGCGGATCGGCCGGCGTCATCGGCGCGGGTATACCAGAGTCGGTGCGGTGCCGGCGCGCAGCGCGCTAGCGATCGGCGCCACGGCGCCAGGCGCCCGAGACCCAGCCGCCGACGCGACCGAGGAGCGATCGCCGGGTCCCGGCGACCGCGAGCTCGTCCTCGGACAGCCCGGGATCGAGCGTCGGCGCGGGGAGCGCGTCATCGGGCGACGCACCGAGCAGCCCCTCGGGGCGGATGACGCGGACCGCGGCCCGGCGCTCGCGTGACGGCGCGGGCGGTGGCTCGATGCCGGTCTCCATCCGCAGCGACGCCCAGCGCCGGCACTGCCCGCAGCGCCAGCTGAACGGCCCCGGCCGGTTGCCACAGTGGGCACACTGCCAGCGCCCGCGCAGGGTCCACGCGAGCACCCCCTGATCCGCGACCAGGACCTCGAGCGCGTGCCGGAGCTCCGTCACGTCGCTGCTCGCGAGCGTCAGCCGCGCGGTCGCGACGCGCGCCGCGAGCGCCTCGGGAAACCGCGTGGCGAGATCCTTCGCGAGCGCGCGCTGCGCCTCCGCATCCGCGGGCGGGAGGAGCTGCGCACGGATCAACGCGAGCTCGAGCCGCGGCCCGGTCGACGCCTCGACCTCGGCGAGCACGGCGAGCACGCGCTCGGCGATCGTGGTCGCCGGCCGCGTCGCCGGGACGAGCGAGACCCCGTCGATCGGCGCCGGCGGCGTCGTCGTCGTGGTCGCGAGCGCGGTCTCCTCGCTCGGCTCGGCGCTCGCTGCGGGGAGCGGCGACGCCGCGGGCGCATCGTCGAGATCGTCGGCGGTCGTGCGCCCGCCGTCGCTCGTGAGCCCCTGCTCGGCCGCGATCAGGCCCGGCAACAGGTGCGGCGCGAGCGCGGGCTCGGCGATCAGCGCCTGGCGCAGCCGCTCCTTGGCGCCGCGATGATTGGAGCGCGCCGACGCGAATTCGGCGGCCGCGGCGAAGAAGTGCCCCGACTCCTGGTGCTTCTGCGCCGCCTTGAGCAGCTGCTTCGCGGACTCGAGATCATCGCGCCCGAGCGCGGCCTGCGAGGCGGCGACCAGCAGGTGATGCTCGCGCTCGCTCGTGTCCTCGTTGCGCCGGCGGCCGAGCCGCTGCCACAGGTTCGCGGCCTCGTTGAACCGTGCCTGCTCCTCGTAGAGCGCCGCGAGCGCGCGCAGCGCTCCCTCGTGCGCCGGCTCCTCGATCAGGACCTCCTCCATCGCGCGGGTCGCCCGCCGCGGCATCCCGGCCGCGCGAAAGTCGAGGCCGAGCTCGTACATCGCGCGCTGGCGCAGCTTGCGCTTGTCTCGCTCGCGGACGGCGAGCGCCTGGTGCACGCGGATCGCGCGCTCGTGCTCGCCCTTGCTGCGGAACATCGCGCCGAGCGCGAAGTACGGCTCGACGTCGTCGACGTTCTCCTCGACCACCGTGCGCAGCTCGCTGACCGCGGTGTCGTGATCCCGGGCGATCAGGTGGGAGAGTGCGCGCATGTAGGCGCGGCTGTGCCGCGCGGTGCGGCGCAGCTGGCGGTCGTCGGGGACGTAGTAGCGCCCGATCAGCACGCCCGCGGCCATCGCGCCGAGGGCGACGAGCAGGAGGACCAGCGCCGCACCCATGCAGCGACCTTACCTCAACCGATGAGCACACAGGGCGGGCCCGCGGTGATGTACCCTGGGATGGATGCGCGGGTCAGTCTGCATCTTCGTCGTGGTGCTCGCCGGATGTGGCCGTCTCGGCTACGAGCGGCGCGTCGACACCGATGCGCCGGTGCTCGACACGGCGCCCGATGCCGTGGTCGACGCCGCGGCCGACGCGATCGATGCGTACGTTCCGGTGTGCCCGGTCGGAATGACCGAGCTGGCCGTGGGCTCGAGCGTCTGCATCGAGCTGGTCGAGCGCGGCGACGCGCCGTGGACGACCGCGAAGCTGGACTGCGAAAGCCTCGGCCGCCGGCTGTGTGCCGACGCCGAGTGGTTCCTCGGCTGCACCGACGCGACCGGGCTCGTCGACATGATCGACGGCGGGTACGAGTGGGTCGCCGAGGAGGCCGGCGGGATCGCCCTCAAGCGCGGCGAGCTTGCGTGCACGGTCATGTCGTCGCACGCGATCGTCGACCCGTACGAGTATCGCTGCTGCGCTCCGAAGTCGTGACCCGGCTCACCGCGCGTCGAGGCCGTCGTCGTCGAGCACGCTCATCACGCGCGCCGCCTGCACGTTCGGCGTCTCCGCGGGCAGATCCTCGAGCGGCGCAGGCTCGGTGAACGGAAGGTTGCGCAGCTTGGCGAGCTCGCGCTCGAGCCGGGTCACCAGCGACTCGTACTGCCGCCGGCGCCACACGTAGAACATGCTCCACAGGATGATCGTCGCGAGCAGCACCGCGGACGCCAGCCAGCCCGCGATCAGCGCCGGCAACCACACCTCGTGCGGGCGATCGCCGAACAGGCCGGTCAGCCACGGAGGGATCGAGACCGGGATCCAGCCACTGTTCGCGACGAGAAACAGCCCGGCGATCACGCCGAGCCCGATCATCGACAGGATCACCGTCGCGATCGCGACAAACCGGAGCCAGCGAATCACCGCGCCATCGTACTACGCCTACTCGCAGTCCGCGCAGCCGTAGCGCTCGGTGCGCCGCGTCCCCGAGCGGTCCTCGCGCGGGGTCGCGATGTCGATCGAGTAGCCGATCACGAGGCCGGCGAACCGCGTCCCGGCCAGCTCGCGATACGCCACGCCGACGAAGTAGCCATTGCCGGAGGGGAAGCCATGGTCCTCGTAGTGCCT
>Ga0316603_10000893_pt1 | contig 15407 bp, 9 predicted proteins | sample OWC_soil_day10_n_FD_207649 | JGI IMG/M metagenome (GOLD analysis project Ga0316603, IMG submission 207649) | Wetland soil microbial communities from Old Woman Creek delta, Ohio, United States - OWC_soil_day10_noCT | ecosystem: Environmental > Terrestrial > Soil > Wetlands | place: USA: Ohio... | reverse complement strand
CGAAGGGCGTCGAGTTCTCGGTCGTGGTGAAGGACAACCAGGTCGTCATCAAGGCCAAGCCGAAGACCTGACGCGCTACAGTCGCGCGCATGCCGTTCTCGGCGGAGTTCCGCTGCATCGCCGGTTGCGCCGGCGGCCATCCCCTCGACCAGGTGATCTACCGCTGCCCGCGCTGCGGCGATCTGCTCGAGGTCGTCCACGATCTCGGCGCGCTGCGCGAGAAGTCCGCGACCGAATGGAAGGCGATGTTCGATCAGCGCTGGCGGTCGCCGTCGGCCGACGAGCCCTGGGGCTCGGGTGTGTGGGGCAAGCACGAGTGGGTCGCGCCGCAGCTCGCGCGCGAGAACATCGTGTCGATGCTCGAGGGCGGTACGCACCTGACGCCGGTCCCGCGGTTCGCCGCGGACCTCGGCCTCGGCCGCGTGCGCGTCAAGCAGTGCGGCACGTCGCACTCCGGGTCGTTCAAGGACCTCGGGATGACGGTGCTGGTCTCGATGGTCAAGCAGATGATCGCGCAGGGTCGGCCGATCCGGGCGGTCGCATGCGCGTCGACGGGGGACACGTCCGCCGCGCTCGCCGCGTACGCCGCGGCCGCGGGCATTCGCTCGGTCGTGATCCTGCCGCGCGGCAAGATCTCGACGGCGCAGCTCGTCCAGCCGCTCGCCGCGGGCGCGCTCGTGCTCGCGATCGACACCGACTTCGACGGCTGCATGCGCCTCGTGCAGGAGCTCGCCGACAAGGAGGGCGTCTATCTCGCGAACTCGATGAACTCGCTGCGGCTCGAGGGGCAGAAGACCGTCGCGATCGAGCTCGCGCAGCAGCTCGGCTGGCGCATGCCCGACTGGGTCGTGATCCCCGGCGGCAACCTCGGCAACGTCTCGGCGCTCGGCGCCGGGTTCGAGATGTTGCTCGCGCTCGGCCTCGTCGACAAGCGGCCACGGATCTGCGTCGCGCAGGCGGCGCACGCGAGCCCGCTGTACGCGAGCTACACCAAGCAGTGGGCCGATCTCGAGCCGGTCAAGGCGAAGACGACGCTCGCCTCCGCGATCCAGATCGGGAACCCGGTCAGCTTCAACAAGGCGGTCAAGGCGCTCAAGGCGTTCGAGGGCGTCGTCGAGATCGCGACCGAGAGCGAGCTCGCGGATGCGTCCGCGCACGCGGATCGCGACGGCCTGTTCACGTGCCCGCACACCGGGGTCGCGCTCGCGGCGCTGACCAAGCTCGCGAAGCGGGGCGAGGTCAAGCGCGAACACGAGGTCGTCGTGATCTCGACCGCGAGCGGCCTCAAGTTCGCCGACTTCAAGGTCGGCTATCACGAGGCCCGGCTGGAGGGCGTCGCATCCCCGCGGTTCCGCAACGTTCCGGTCGAGCTTCCGGAGCGCTACGAGGCGGTCCGGGACGCCTTGCAGCGCGGCCTCGACGCGTGACCGTCCTCGTGGGACACTGGTTCCAATGAGATTCGCGGAGACCTCCGGTAGTCGAGCGATGATCGTGATCGGTGCACTCGGGACGCTCGCGCTGGCCGCGGCGACCTGGGAGTGCGAGGCGCCCGTGCGCAAGGCCGAGGTTCGCCAGCAGGTCCGCCCGATGCGCGGCTGCAACCAGGGCCGGCCGCGCGTCGCCACGCCGCCCGTGGCCGAGGTCAAGCACAACGGCCACGCCGACACGCTGATCGCTGCGCGCGACGCGCTCACCGCGTGCATGCGCGATCAGACGATCGCCGTTCGCCTCGCGCTCGACATCAACCCGGCGGGCCGGGTCACGAGCATCGAGGTCAAGGCGCTGACCAACGACTTCGCCAAGCTCGACCTGCACGTCGTGAAGTGTCTCGACAGCGCGGCCAGCCCGCTCGTGTTCCCGCGCGGCGACGCCGCCGTCCGGATCTCGACGCACCTCCCCGCGCAGCGCTAGCCAAGTCGGCGCGATCGCTGGCGTCTGTCCGGGTCCGGGCGGAATCGTTCGCGAGCGGGAACCTTTTGCCGGCTCGCGGGTGATACCCGATACCGATGCCTGCGGCTGCCGCTGCCCGGACGACCGCTCCGCTCGACGAGCTCACGCTCCGTCGCGCGCAGCGTGGGGACGAGCGCGCTTGGCGTGACCTGGTCACGCGCTACCAGCAGCCGATCCACGCGCTGGTCTGGCGGCTGCTCGCGGGGCGCGCCCGCCACCGGGTCGAGGATCTGGTGCAGGAGACGTTCGTCCGCGTGCTGCGTGCGCTGCCGGCCTTCGATCCCGCGGGACCGGCGTCGCTGTCGACGTGGATGCTGACGATCGCGACGCGGCTCGCGCTCAACGATCTGCGGCGGCCCGAGCACGGCGCGATCGAGGTCGAGCCCGAGGCGACCGACCGCACCGACGATCCCGCCGAGCGGCGACGGCTCGGCGCGGCGATCGCGACCGGCGTCGCCGCGCTCCCCGACGCGCAGCGCGCGGTGCTCGTGCTGCGCGAGTATCACGACCTCGACTACCAGGAGATCGCCGACGTGCTCGAGCTCGATCTCGGAACGGTCAAGTCGCGCCTCGCCCGGGCGCGCACGGCGCTGCGCGATCACCTCGTGACCGCGATGCCCGAGCTCGGAGGACGCTCATGACCAAGGACGACGATCTGCTCGCTGCCTACGATCTGTCCGCGTGGGACGCGCCGCCACCGCCGACCGGGCTCGTCGACGCGGTGATCGAGCGTGCGCGGCAGCCGGCGCCGGTCGCGGCCCTCGACTCGGGGGAGCGGTTCGCCGCGCGCGGCACGCGCCGCTGGTGGATCGCCGGCGGGGCCGCCGGGGTCGCGATCGTCGTGATCCTCGTCGGAGTGTGGGGCGTCCAGCGCCCGCCGAAGGACGGGCAGGGCGAGGTCAGCACACAGGCGGCGCGCACGCTCGCGATCGGCCCGACGACGGCCGCGCTCGATCCCGGGACGACCGTGCGCTGGCGCCGCGACAAGCGCCGGATCTCCGTCGCGCAGCCGCACGGCACCGCGATGTGGAGCGTCGCCGCCGAGGACACGCTCGTGATCGATGCCGGCGCCATGGTGGCGTCGGTCGAGGCGTCAGGCGCGAGCCTGCGCGTGGAGGTCGAGATGGTCAATGCATCGGATGCGCGTGCGATCGGGATCAGCGCTGCGACGGCGGTCGCGGTCGCCCTCGTGACGATCGTCGTCTACGAGGGGACCGTGCGGGTCCGCCACGACGGCCAGACGGTGAACGTCGTACCCGGTGCGCACTACGAGGTCCGGCCGCCGAACGCGCCGGAGCCGGTGGTCGTCGGCGGCGGACCGAGCGACGCGCGGATCCGCGAGCTCGAGGACAAGATCAAGCAGCTCGAGGCCGAGCGCGACGCCCCGCGCGACGCGACGACGTGCGACGAGGTGGCGTGCGTGCTGACCAACTACGACGGCGCATGCTGCGCGAAGTTCAAGGCGGCGGCCCCGCCGGGCTCGAACCTCCCTGACGTGCTCGCCGCCGACAAGATCCGGGAGGGGATCCGCGAGCGCGAGGCCGGCGTCCAGGCGTGCCCGCGCGAGGGCTACGCGGGCAGCGTCACCGTCACGTTCCGGATCGCGGCGAGCGGGAAGGTTGCTGTCGACGACACCAGGGTATCGGGATCACCCGCATCGATCCCCGATAACCTCGCGGCTTGCATCGCGGCGGAGGTTAATGCGGCGGTGTTCCCGGCGACGAAGCGCGGCGTGACCTCGAAGGTCACGTACGCGCTCGCCGGGCCCAAGCGGGACTGCGATGCCGACGCGCTCCGTGCGAAGGGCGACGATCACCTGCAGACCGGGATGGACGCCGCGGCGCTCGCGGCCTTCGAGGGGTCGATGCGGTGCAAGGCCGATCCGTCGCTGTACAAGCGGGCGTTCCTGGCGGCGTGCCGGTCGAAGAACACGCCGAAGGCGAGGCTCTACTACACCCGGCTGCCGGCGGCGGACCAGGGCGCGCTGGGCGCCATGTGTGTCCGCAACGGGATCTCCGTCGGCGACCCGCCGGCGTCGTGCGATGCCACCGCGCTGACCGAGAAGGGCGACGAGCACCTGCAGAACGGCATGGATGCCTCGGCGCTGGCGGCGTTCGAGGCGTCGCTCGCCTGCACGCCCGACCCCATGGTCGCCCGCAAGGCGTTCATGGCGGCGTGCCGGTCGAAGAACGTGACGAAGGCGCGGAGGTTCTACGCGACTCTCCCGGCGAACCAGCGCAGCACGCTCGCGCAGCTCTGCATCCGCAACGGGATCCTGCTCGACGAGCCCACGTCCGCCGGCGGTGTGATCAAGATCGCGTCCACGCCCCCGGCGCAGATCTACATCGACGGGGTCGACACCGGGAAGACGACGCCGGCGACCGTGCAGGCGACGGCGGGTAACCACAAGATCACGCTGTCGGTGCGCGGTGACAAGTTCACGTACGCGGTGCGGGTCAAGGAAGGCGAGACGGTGACCTTCCGCAAGGACCTTCAATAGTCGTCGCGGCGGGGCGGCTGCGTGTTATGCACGCGACCATGCGTGCCCCGGGACTCGCGCTGATCCTCGTCTCCGTCGTCGCCTGCGGTGATGACGGCCCCACGACGCCCGACGCCGGCGTCACCACCGCGCACTGCGTGTACGAGCCGGTGCCACCGACCGCGCGTGCGGGCGGCACGGTGTCGGCCGGACCGCTGATGGCGGGCGCCGCGGATCGCGTGCTCGACATCCCCGTCGGCACCGCGCTCGGTGGCTACACCGGCCGCGCGGGCTTCCTCAGCTCGGCAGGCTCGGTCGATGCGCGCAAGGTCAAGACGTCGGGCACGTTCAACCCGTCGATCGGCGTGATCGTCGCGCCGCGCGTCAAGGCGCTCGCGCTCTCCGCCGGCGGCGAGACCGTCGTGATGCTCAAGATCGACGCGATCTTCGCGTACGAGGGCATGCTGTTCGATCTCGAGCAGCGGCTCGGCGCCGAGTACGCGGGCAAGATCCTGATCGCCACCTCGCACAGCCACTCCGCGTGGGCGCAGTTCACCGGCCACGGTCCGCTCAAGCTCGGCGCGGGGCAGCTCCGCGACGTCGTCTACCAGCGGTTCCTCGACACCCTCGAGGACGCCGCACGCTCGGCCCTCGGGGCACGGCAGCCCGCGAAGCTCGGCGTGTTCATGACAGAGGCGTTCGATCCGACCAACCAGATCAATCGCGATCGTCGCCCCGAGAACGACATGATGCCGGGCGGTGCGAGCAAGGATGATCACCTCGCCCTGATCCGCGTCGACTCGGTGGCGGGCACGCCGATCGCGATCGTCCCGATCTTCGGCGAGCACCCCGTGCTCAACGGCGAGGACAACCCGTTCGCGTCCGCCGATGCGATCGGTGGCCTCGAGCGCGCCATCGCCGAGCAGTTCGATCGCGAGGTCGTCGTGATGCACATGCAGAGCGCCGGCGCGGACGTCTCGGCCGCAGGCCACGGCGGCATCGACTGCAACAACAAGCCGGGCAAGGCGAGCGATCCGTGCTTCACGTGGACCGGCGAGGAAGGCCACGGCCGGGCCGCGGTCCCCGAGCTGATGGCGGCGTGGACGTCGGCGGGCACCGCGATGCAGGACAACCTCGAGCTCGAGATGCTGACGCGCTCGATCGAGACCGGACCGAACCCCGAGACGTTCTCGATCCGCGGCGGCGCGTTGACCTACGCGGCCTTCGACATCACGAAGACGCCCGATGGCATCGTCAGCGAGGGCGGCGTGCTCGCCTCGCCGATCGACGAGTTCAATGCGCCGGTCGGCGCCGCGCTGTGCGAGACCGAGTCACCGATGTTCCCGGCCGCCGCGATCGTCGGCACCGAGGGCGTGTTCCCGTATGGCTCGTGCCTGCGGATCGACGTCGCGGGCAGCATCCTCGGCCCGATCTTCAACATCGACTTCCAGGCGGAGGAGACCAAGCCGGTGTGCGAGACCACGCGCACCACGGTGTCTGCGCTCCGGATCGGCGAGTACACGATCGGGACGTTGCCCGGCGAGGTCAGCGTGCTGATCACCGACCTCGTGCGCGAGAAGGCGCCGATGCCCGACAAGACGATCGTCGTCGGCTACGCGCAGGGCCACGTCGGCTACATGCTGCGCCCCGAGGACTGGGTGCTCGGCGGCTACGAGCCCAGCGTCACGTTCTGGGGCCCGCTCGAGGCCGAGATGATCACCGAGAAGATGCTCGCGCTGTTGCCGCTCGCGCGGACGCCGATGCGCGAGGACGGGACCACCGAGGGAACGACCAAGGTCGCGACCGCGACGATCGTCGACGATCTGCCGAAGGACGAGCCCGCATCGATGCGTGGCACCGTGCCGGCGACGGTCCCGCCCGAGGTGTGGACGCGGACCGGCCCGGCGCCCCAGGCGCAGCCCGCGGCGCAGATCTCCCGCGTGTCGGGCATCGCGACGTTCGTGTGGATCGGCGATGACCCGCTGACCAAGACGCCGCGCGTGACGCTGCAGCGCGACGTCAGCGGCACGTACATGCCCGTCACGCGGCGCAGCGGCCGCCCCGTCGACGACGGCGAGATCCTGCTCGCGTACACGCCGACCCCGCTCCAGCGCTCGGGCCCGCAGACGCACTACTGGGTCGCGGAGTGGCAGGCCGTGCCGTGGCTCGGCGCGGCCAACCTCGACACGCTCGCCGATCGCGGCGGCGTGCCGTTCGGGACCTACCGGTTCCACGTCGAGGGCGCGGGCTGGATGCTCGACAGCGCACCGTTCACGATCGTCGCCGGTGGCCTCACGCTCGGCGCGCCGACGCGCACCGGCGGCAACGTCCGCGTCGCGGTCCACTGGCACGCACCGAAGGGCTGGCGCCTGCTCGACATGGACCTCCGGTCGAACCAGCCGATCCCGCTGCGCACCCAGCTGGTCAACGTCGAGCTGCTCACCGCGGGGAACGCGGTGGTCGGCCAGATGATGGTCACGACCGACGCCAGCGGCCTCGCGCAGATCGGCGACAACGCCGCCGCGACCCAGGTCCGGGTCACCGACCGGTTCGGGAACTCCCTGACGACTCCACTCCCCTGACCGGGTCACGGTGTATCCAGTCGGCCACGGCGGCCGACGGAGGAACCCCAGCGATTCCAGCTGGTTAAAAAACTGGCGGCCGGGTCTCGCGCTTGCAATTCTCGGCGGCGGATGCGCCCCCTGCTGATCCTGCTCGCCCTCGCCGGCGCCGCCGCGTGCCAGGCCGAGGCCGCGCAGCCCCTGGCGATCCCGCCGCAGCAGATCCAGAGCGTCGCGATCGATGGCCGCGCACTCCCGCTGGCCGCGCTGCGCGCCGTGCTGTCGACGCAGCCGGGCGCCACGCTCGATGCCGCGCAGCTCGAGCACGATCGCGTCGCACTCGAGGCGGAGCTCGCGGCGCGCGGGCACCTCGCGGCGACCGTCGAGCCCGCGTCGGTCACGTACGGATCCTCGGGCGGCGCGTTCGTGACGTTCCAGGTGACCAAGGGTCCCGTGTTCAAGCTGCGCTCGGTGACGGTGACCGGCGCGAGCGAGCGTGACGCGGGCGTCGTGACGCTGACCGCCGGTGATGACGCGATCGCGGATCGCATCGAGCGCGCTCGGCAGGCGCTCGCCGAGACCCTCGCGCGCCGAGGCAAGGCGAGCCAGGTCACGGTCGCGCTGCGCACGGATGAGGCCGCGGGTGTCGTCGATGTCGAGCTGACCTCGGTCTCGATGCGACCGACGCACTGAGCCGACCGCCACAACCTGGGAAACCGGGCACGCCGAGGCTATGCTGCCGTGCTGTGGGGACGGTCGATCAGACCATGCCGGCGTTGTTCGCCCCACGGGGCGACGACGACGCCTTCACGCCCCTCGCCCAGCTCGGGGCAGGCCCCGACGGCGTCGCGGTCCTCGCGCGCCGCGGCGCGCGCCTGGTCGAGCTGCACCAGCTGACGTTCGGCCCTTCCTCGCCGCGGTGGGCGGGGCTCGAGCAACGGATCCGCGCGATCGGCGCGATCGATCACCCCGCGATCCGCCCGGTGCTCGCGCTCGAACCGGCGCCGCCGGTGTGCGTGCTCGAGGGCGACAGCTTCCCGCCGCTCGCCGAGCTGATCGAGCAGAGCTCCGTCGACTTCGTGCGCGCGTTGCGGATCCTCCTCGAGCTCGGGCGCGCGCTGTCCGCCGCCCACCACGTCGGCGTGTTCCACGGCAACCTGCATCCGTGGAACGTCTGGGTCGGGGGCAGCGATCGCCCGCGGTTCGAGCTGACCGGCCTCGACACCCGGCCGAGCGCGCACGCGTGGGCGCTGCGCTGTCGCTCGATCGACGCGGCCGAGGGCCAGCTCGACGGCGCGGCGGACGTCTACTCGCTCGGCATGCTGCTCGAGCTGTTCGCGACGACCGCCGGTCGCGGCGCCGATCCGAGGATCGAGACACTGATCCGAGAAGCGACCGCACCGGATCCGGATGCCCGACCGCAGATGGCCGAGCTCGTCAAGCGCATGCACGCCGCAGCGTCGGGTCGCATGGGCCGGCCGACGGCACAGGACGACGCCGAGCCGGGTCCGATGCGCCCGTCGGTCGGTGCGGTGATCGGCCGGTTCGAGCTCGTGCGCCAGCTCGGCGCCGGCGCGATGGGTGAGGTCTGGGAGGCGCGCGACACCGCCGGCGGCGCGAACGTCGCGCTCAAGCTGCTCCGCCCCGAGATCGCCGCCGACGCGGAGCTGCTGCGCCGGTTCCGCAAGGAAGCGCGCGTGCTCGCCAAGGTCGGCAGCCCGTACATCGCGAACTACATCGATCTCAACGAGGACCGCGGCGTCCACTACCTCGTGCTCGAGCTCGTCGTCGGCGGCAGCGTCGGCGCGGCGCTCCGGCGGATGCGCAAGCTGCCGGAGCGGCTGTCACTCGAGATCATCGCCGACACGTGCCGCGCGCTCGCGGAGCCGCACCGCCTCGGCATCGTCCACCGCGATCTCAAGCCCGACAACATGATGTTCGTCCGAGCGGGCCTCGAGCTCGAGGCCGCGCCGCTCGGTCAGCTCGTCAAGCTCGGTGACTTCGGCATCGCCCGGATCGCCGAGGAATCCGCGGGTGCGCACGCGCAGGAGGGCGCGACGCGAGACGGCGCCGTGCTCGGCACGCCCGAGTACATGGCCCCCGAGCAGTGCCAGGGCGCGCTCGTCACGCCGGCGACCGATGTCTACGCGCTCGGCTGCTGCCTGTTCACGTTGATCAGCGGACGTCCGCCGTTCCCGGTCGTCGACGACAACCCGATGGCGGTGCTCCTCAAGCAGCTGCGCGAGCCGCCGCCGCGCCTCGACGCGGTCGCGCCCGATGCCAGCCCGACGGTCGCCAACCTCGTCGCCCGCTGCCTCGAGAAGGATCCGCGCAATCGCCCGGCCGATGCCGCCGAGGTGCTCACCGAGATCGAGCAGATGTGCGACGGCGTCGCGGCGCTGATCACCGCGCACCCGGCGCCGCCGGTCCAGAACGAGAAGCGGATCGTCACGTACACGTTCGAGTGGGAGCTCCAGGCCTCGCCCGAGGCGCTGTGGCCGTTCGTGTCGAACACCGAGAAGATGAACCGCGCGACCGGCCTCCCTCCGGTGCGGTTCGAGATCGAGTCCGTGCGCACCGACGCGCGGATCCCGACGCAGGCGAACACGACCGGTCACCAGCGGATCGCGGGCATCGCGATGAAGTGGAAGGAGCACCCGTACGAGTGGATCGAGGGCAGCCGCCAGGTCGTGCTCCGTGTGTTCAGTGGCGGCCTGCTGCGCTGGTACATCTCCGAGGTCCAGCTCGAGCGGCTCGCCGGCGGTGGGACCAAGCTCCGCAACATCATCCGCATGGAGCCGCGCGGCTGGTTCGCACGCGTCCTCTCGAAGTTCGAGATCGGCGTGAAGTACAGACGAAACCTCGAGAAGGTGTATCGGCGGATCGATCGCGTGCTCGCGGCCGGGCCGAGCCCCGACATCGATCCGATCGATCCGGACATCGTGCTGTCCGCCGCCGCACGCGCGCGGATCGAGAAGGCGTCCGATCGCTTGATGATGGCCGGCGTCGAGCCGCATGCCGTCGAATCCCTGATCGCGTACCTCGGCCACGCGTCGGATCAGGACGTCGCGCGGATCCGCCCACTCGAGCTCGCCGCGAAGTTCGGTGTCCCCGAGGAGGCGATGATCGACGCGGCGCTGCACGCGGCGAAGCTCGGCGTCCTCGGCATGGTGTGGGACGTGATCTGCCCGTCGTGCCGGATCCCGTCGTCGGTCGTCGAGTCGCTCGCCAAGATCGAGGAGCACGCGCGCTGCAAGACGTGCAACATCGGCTTCGATGTCGACTTCAGCCGCGCGATCGAGCTCGCGTTCCGCGCCGCGCCGGACATCCGCGACGTCGAGACCCAGACGTTCTGCATCGGCGGCCCTGCGCACTTCCCGCACGTGGTCGCCCAGGTCCGGCTCGCGCCCGGCGAGCGGTTCGCGCTCGCACTGTCGCTGACGCCCGGCTACTACGTGCTGCGCAGCCCGCAGCTGACCCGCAGCTACGAGGTCCGCGTCACCGCGCAGGGCGGCGTGCGGCGCTGCGACCTCACGCTCGGCGTTCCGTCGGAGATCGTGACGATGACCGCGGGCGATCAGCTGATCACGGTCCACAACCCCGAGCAGCGCGAGGTCGTGATCCGTGTCGAGCGCGCCGGCGATCGCGTGTTCGCGCTGACCGCGGCCCGCGTGATGGCGAACGCGGTGTTCCGCGATCTGTTCCCCGATCAGTCGCTCGCACCCGGCCGGCTGATGGCGGTGACCCAGGCGACCCTCGTCGTCGCGCAGGTCGACGACGCGCAGACCCTGTTCCGCGATCTCGGCGACAGCCGGGCGTTCCCCGTCGCGTCGCGGTTCTTCGAGATCGTCGGCTCGCTCGCGCGCGAGTACGGCGGCACGCTGGTCAAGACGTTCGGCGGCCTCGCGATCGCGGGCTTCGAGCGTCCGGGCCCCGGCGTCGAGGCCGCGCTCGCGCTGCAGGCCGCGGTCGACGGCGATCCGGTCACCACCGGGCTGCGCTGCCGGATCTCGGTCCACCGCGGCCCGATGATGGCGCTGACCCAGGCAGGCCGCCTCGACTACTTCGGGCAGAACGTCGAGCTCGCACTCTCGCTGTCCGCGGCGACACCGCCGGCGGTCGTCGCCGTGACCCAGGCCGTGTGCCAGGACACCGCGGTCGCCGAGCGCCTGCACACGACGCCCGATCAGCTCGGGATGCAACCGCTGCCCGGCGGCAGCTGGGTGCTGCAGATCAGCGCCAGGCGATCGACCGCGCGCGCGCTGCCGGCGGTCGTCGAGAGCGGCGCGAAGACCATCGTCCAGTAGTCGGACCCGGGCCCGGCGTCAACTCGTAGCCCCGATGCAAAATGCATCAGGCACGCGCCGAGCACGATTTTCGCCGCAGCCCGCGGCGACCCTGCCTAGGATTGGCGCATGGGGAACACAAGGTTGGGCGTCGAGGACGAGACGGAGTTCGCGCGGCTCGCCCGCTTGACGGCGAGGCTCGCGTCGACGGCGCGGCTCGACGAGATCGTCGACACGGTGCTCGGCGAGATCATCGATCTGGGCTTCGGCGCGGTGTGGATGGCCGCGCTCGACGAGCCGACCGGTAACCTCCACACGCTCAAGGAGGTGATCGACGGCGTCGACACGACGCACGAGATGCCGAAGATCTTCTCGCTCGACATGCGGCAGCCGGTCGGCCACGGCTTCCGCGAGGGGCGGATGATCAACATCGTCGACCCCGACGCGCTGTTCATCCTCGAGCGCGGGGACGAGGAGGTGCCCCCGGGTCGGCTCGCGCTCCCGCGCGTGATCTACGACCACATGCACGGCCATCCCTTTGCGTGCGGGCCGCTGCTCGGCAGCCGCCGCCAGCCGGTCGGCGCGCTCGGCCTGTCGTCGTATCGCGGTCAGCAGCCGATCCCCGACGAGGTGCTCTCGCACGGCATGCTGCGCGCGTTCATGGATCACCTCGGGATCGCGATGGAGCGCGCGTCGAACCTCACCAAGCTCGAGCGCCTCAACGGCAATCTGCTGAAGGCACAGACCACGATCGCGCGCGACGCACGGATCAAGGCGGTCGGCGAGCTCGCCGCGGCCGTGGCGCACGATCTCAACAACCTGTCGGCGGTCGCGCTGATGGCGATCAGCATCGGCGAGCGGTCCGAGGCGAGCGCGCGCGAGGCGCTGCCCCGGATCGCGCGCGCGAACCGCGCGATCGGCGATCTCGTTGCGCGCCTGCAGCGCGTCGCGCACACCGGCGCGAACGACCACGTGACGGAGGTGGCGAACGTGCGCGAGATCGTCGAGGACGTCCTCGCCCTGGTCGGCCCGATCCTGCGCGAGCAGTCGATCGAAGTCGACGTCCAGCTGTCGACGGCCGGCGCCGCGCGCGCAGATCCGACGCTGATCCACCAGCTCGTCTTGAACCTCGTCCTCAACGCGCAGGACGCCATGCGCGATCACGGCGGCGACCGCCGCCAGCTCCGCGTCCGGCTCGTCGAGGACGACGACGTCGTGCGGCTCGTGGTGTCCGATTCGGGGCCCGGCATCGCACCGAGCGTGATGTCGCAGGTGTTCCAGCCGTTCGTCACCACCAAGCCCGGGCACGCCGGGCTCGGGCTCGCGGCGGCGCACGCGGCGCTCAAGCACTTCGGTGGCACGATCACCTGCCGCAACGCGTGCACCGGGGGCGCGGTCTTCGAGGTCACGCTCGCGCGGGCGCTCGGAGCCGCCGCCGTCGAGGCCCCGTCGGCGGCTCCGATCGCCGTCCGCCGGCGCAGCGCGAGGATCCTCGTCGTCGATGACGATCTCGACATCGTCACGGTGATCCGCGCGTTCCTCGAGCCGACCGGCTACGAGGTGGTCACGGTCTCCGACGCCGAGCAGGCGCTCGAGCTCGCCGGTTCGCTGCCGTTCGATCTCATCCTGTGCGACATCGGCATGCCCAAGCGCAACGGCCTCGACGTCTGTCAGGCGCTCCAGGCGAGCGGCTTCCAGGGCAAGATCGCGCTGATGACCGGCTGGGAGGCCAAGAGCGTCCGCGCCGATCACCGCGCGGCCGGCTGCGACCTGATCCTGTCGAAGCCGTTCTTCGGCGCGGATCTCGTCCGCGCCATCGGGGCGCTGCTCCCGGACTGAGTCAGAACCGGTCGCGCAGCCAGCGCGTCACCGTCCGGACCGCGCTCTCCTTGCTCGTCGGATGCGAGAACCCCTTGTGGCCGGCCCGCGCCAGCAGCTCGAACGTCACGTCGGGCGAGCTCGCGAACAGCGCGGAGTCGTCACGCGGTACGAACAGCTCGTCGCCGTCGGCTTGCATCAGCAGCACGGGAGCCAGGATCTGGCCCCGAAACGGTGCGGCGACGTTCGCGAGCGCGGACCCGATCTCCGCGCGCGGCACGAGCGACCGCGTCGCGTTGTCGAGGTCGATGATCCGCTGCGAGGCCCATGGCTCGGCGTAGAAGAAGTCGGTGCGGAACCCGACGCCGAAATCGAAGTACGGCCCCTGCGCGAACCACGCGCCGACGTCGACGGCGAACAGCGCGGGCTGCAGCTCGCTCGTGTTGAAGCACACCACGACGCCGTCGACATCGTGGTACGTGCCCGCCTCGACGATCGCGATGTCGGCGCCCGCGGACGGCGCGAGCACCACGATCTCCGACGGCGTGACGCCGAGGGCGCCGCCGCGCACCTGGCCGATCACCTCGTGCAGCTGCTGCGCCTGGGTCGCGTAGTCGAGCGTGTCCCCGTTCGGGTGGCTCGAGGCGCCATACCCGACGCGATCGACGGTGAGCACCCCGAAGCCGAGCTCCGCGAGCTCGCGCGCCGCGCGGTACCCCGGCGCGAAGTCGAACACCGCGTGGGTGTCCGACGCGCCGTGGACCATGATCACCGTCGGGCGGTGGCGGCTCGTCCGGTAGACGTAGCCCGCCATGGTGTTGCCGTCGGTCAACGAGAACGTGACGCTCCGCGGAGATCCGTGATGCGGGTCGTCGTGGTGCTCTGGTGGCGCCGCGCTCGTCGACGGCACACCGGCAAGAACTGCGATCGCGAGATATCCAACTACAGCTCGGTTCATGCGTGCTCCTCGCCGGGAGATCCGGCAATCCCTCCAGCGTAGAGCGCCGACCCGCGCCACGCGTTGAAGCGTATTGCTCCACCCCGGTGCCTGGGTGCTGGTGCAGAACGCTCCAGGCGCGTGGCACGCGAGGTGAGATCCCGCGGACCGAGGCCGCGCTGGCTCAGTCGCAGGCGAGGGCGGTCGTGAACGCGCGGACGTCGTCGATCGAGCCGTCGAAGAACGCGCCCGCCGGCGTCCACACGACGTTCTTGCCGAGCCGCGGCGCGAAGGTCGAGACGAGCTTGGTGGCGGGGACGGCGAACTCGCCGGCCTTGCGGCCGTCGATGCAGATCTTGACCATGCCGCCCGTGTGCGTGACGCGGAGGAAGTGCCAGGCTGCATCGCTCGGGTACGCGACGCTCTGGAGTGCGAACGTCGGCGTGTTGCAGGGCGGGCCCATGCAGGTGCAGGTCACGACATCGAGCGTGCGGACCGTGCCGGATGCGTTGTAGATCACCGCGCCCAGCCCGCCGCCCGCGTTGAGATCTTCGTCGGAGAACACCCACGCACCGTACGGATCGACGAGGGCGTCGTGCTTGACCCACATCTGGATCGTCGAGTCGCCGGTGCGGTCGAGGATGTCGGTGCCCTTGTAGTAGTGGTCGGGCGTGATGTCGGCGGCCTGGCCGAGCTCGGTGAACGGCCCGGCGCCGAGCACGGGAGGGACCTCCTCGACCGTCAGGGTGTAGTCGTTGTACGAGAGATCGGCGCCGCACTTGTTGTCGACGCTGGTGCCGGCCGCGGCCGAGAAGTCGAGCGCGAGCTGGCACGTCGACGGGAACACGGCGCCGGTGGTGTTGAGGAACAGCTGGATGGCGACGTTCGCGCCGCCCATCGCCTCGGGCGCGAGCGCGACCAGAAACCTGTCCCCGGACAGGGCGTCGACCGTGATCGCGCGGTCGAGCGTGACGCCGGGCATCGCGGTCGCGGTGACGAGGACGTCCTCGCGGCTGTTGCGATAGATCCGCACGACCTGCTCGGGCGTGCCGCTCGGCACGTGGACGCGCAGCGTCAGCTGGGTCACGTTGGTGACCCGCGTCGTGAACTCGAGCGCGGGATCTGCCGCGCTGGTGGCGCCGGCGGACGACACGAGGAGCGCACCCGGCAGCGCGGTGCATGCGGGCGCCGTGGGCTCCTCGGTGCACGTCGTGATCTTGTTGTTCGGATCGGCGCCGCTGAACACGTTGCCGGCCGCCGTCATCGGGGCCCACGCGCGGGTCCGACGATCTTCGAGGTAGCGCCAGTACGCGTTCGAGCCCGTCGGGGAGCCGTCGAAGTCGGCGGCGGCGTCGGCGATGCAGCCGGCCGGGCAG
>Ga0316603_10000891_pt1 | contig 15447 bp, 13 predicted proteins | sample OWC_soil_day10_n_FD_207649 | JGI IMG/M metagenome (GOLD analysis project Ga0316603, IMG submission 207649) | Wetland soil microbial communities from Old Woman Creek delta, Ohio, United States - OWC_soil_day10_noCT | ecosystem: Environmental > Terrestrial > Soil > Wetlands | place: USA: Ohio... | reverse complement strand
TGGAGTCAGCCTATCTGGAATTGGGGTTTGATTTTTAACCAATTTCTTACTATATTTGAAAACAGGATTCAAGTATAGTACTTAAATCCTGTAGTTTGGAGTTTACACAAAATTATGGATAGTCCCTAAACGCACCAACATTTGCCAAACCTCAAAAGATTGTGGCAACCGAGCAACCAATCCCCGGACAACTAAATACAACCAGTTCAAAAAACTATGCAGAGCCACTTTAATAAATAGTCGTGATTAGGAGCAAAAATTATACTGGTCAAATATTATACTGGTTTTCTTTTTAGTCCTCATAGTCCCCAATGTCCACTAACAACCACACCAATGAGTCTTTGTTCTTTACTCTTTGCTCTAAAATCTATAATATGAACAACAACCTCTCCATACTCCAAGCCAAAGGAAAAGAAATGTTCGGCGAACATTTCCAAATAATTCCCGAAGATTATGAAGTCGTTCATAAATTATTCACCTGGTTCCTGCAGGATGAAATACAAGCCCAACAATTCGGAATTAATCTGAACAAAGGCATTTTACTCACTGGTCCTATCGGTTGCGGTAAAACCAGTCTAATGTCTTTGATGCGGATATTGATACCACCGCAACAGCGGTTCGGTATCAAATCCTGTCGCGAAATCACATTCGATTTTATCAAAGACGGGTATGAAGTCATACAGCGTCACAGTACAAATGCTTACTCCAACACTACAAACCTCTCTCGCCCCTATACCACATGCTTTGACGATCTGGGTGCTGAAAGCACCCTCAAATACTACGGTAATCAATGCAATGTCATGGGCGAAATACTCTTATCCCGCTACGACCACTTTATCAATAGCCACATGATTACCCACGCCACCACCAACCTCTCCGCCTCCGAGCTCGAAAGCTACTACGGCAACCGTGTCCGCTCCCGCATGCGGGAGATGTTTAACCTTGTTGCATTTGACAGCACCGCCAAAGACAAGCGAAAGTAAAAAATACATTCGCAATCCTTGACAAATTTCGTAGTGGTTTGCAAATACAAACTCAGGAAAAACATAACAAATCTGGCAATAAACTCCACTCATTGCCAAATATGTTGTACTTCTATTCTTATCCCTCTTTAGTGTCTATCCGTCTACTGACGGAGGGTTGGGGGTCTACATTACCATAAATACTGTTACATTTTATATTACAATACCACTGCAAAACCGGAACAAAACCACTGCATTTTATATTGCAATACCATTATATATAGCACATTATATCACTTACATAAATTCTAGTTTTCTTCATTCAATTACATTATAAAACTTCCTTTGTCCTCAATGTCCCCAAAGTCAACTCAAACTCATATCATTTATAAATATAGAATATGTTCAACATTCCCGTATGTTCATTGACAATGAACACTTCATTTTACTGAACAACATTTATTAATTCTGAATATGCAACTCTCTATTACTTTTACTCCTTTCAAATAAAAATCTATCAAACATATTCCGTCGCAAATATTTGCAATATTTGCGACAAATTATCGATGACATTTCAAATTTACTACCGACAATTTAAGTATAATGTCAAGTATTTTGCGCCGTTTACTTGACATATTAAGAATTTTTTGTATATTTGCTTCGCAAAACGAACTGAAAATGAGAGTAGCTCAAAAAATAGAACAGCAAATACAACAACTCCCCGAAGGTACAACTTTCGACTATCAAACACTGATGGTCGAAAGAAATGAATATGCCGCAGCATCAAAGGCTTTAGAACGATTGATTAAAAAAGAAATAATCAACCGGGTTTCTTCAGGTATATTCTATAAGCCCAAACAAACCGTTTTTGGCACATTGAAGCCCAATGAGCAAGAATTGCTCAAAACATATTTATTTGAGGACGGAAAACGTATTGCTTATATCACCGGATCAAGTTTATACAACCGGTTAGGACTTACAACTCAAGTTCCGAAAATAATCAAAATTGCTTGTCGGGATAAACGTATTTTTGCAACCGTTGGTAACCTGAAAGGAAAAGCTGTAAAAAGCTATGTGGATGTAAATGACGAGAACTATTATTTACTGGAGCTATTGGATGCACTCAAGGACTTTAATCAGATTCCCGATTTAGACCCAGTCTCTGCATTAACCGTATTAGCAAATAAATTCAATTCACTAAGCAAGGAAGAATTAAACATTCTGATAACAATTGCATTAAAATACCCTCCGCGCGTAAGAGCATTGTTGGGAGCCATGCTGGAAAAATACAATACGAAAACGAATGTTTCAATATTAAGAAATAGTTTAAATCCTTTGTCAGAGTACCAATACAACATACCTGAGAGTTTGCTATCGAATGGAACTAACTGGAAACTAAAATTAAATTAGAGCATGAAGTTACATGAAAATATTGAACTGTACAACGATGCAATTGTAGCAACTGCACAATTGAAAAACCTTCCAGAGATTTATATTGAGAAAGACTATTGGGTAACGGTTGCATTACATGCAATTTTCACTTCTGAGGCTGGCAACTATGCAGTGTTTAAAGGAGGTACAGCCTTATCCAAATGCTTTAGTGTAATCGACCGTTTTTCCGAAGACATTGACATTGTCCTTTTAAAAAAGGGGACAGAATCGGGCAATCAGCTTAAAACCAAATTAAAAAGAATCTCTGAAACCGTAGCTGCAATATTACCCGAAATAGAAGTACCCGGAATCACAAATAAGTTCGGCATGATCCGTAAAACGGCTCATACCTACCAACACCATTTCGAAGGACAATTCGGACAAGTTCGCGATATAATTATTCTCGAAGCAACCTGGCTCGGTAGCTTCGACCCTTATACCACTGCCAATGTAAGTTCTTTCGTAGCAGAAATGATGGAGGCTACCGGTCAATCTGCACTCATAGCAGAATACGAACTTCAACCCTTTCGGGTAAATATTCTAAGCAAGGAAAGAACACTTTGCGAAAAGATAATGAGTCTGGTCCGTTTCTCATTTACACCCGATCCTATAGCTGACCTCCGCAACAAAGTAAGACACATTTACGACATTCATAAATTGTTGTCGATGGAAGACGTTCGAACATTTTTCAATAGCACTGATTTCGAATTGATGCTATCAAAGGTGGCAGCTGACGATGTGATCAGTTTCAAAAACAACAACGAGTGGTTAGCCAACCACCCTTCAACAGCAATCATATTTTCGGATACCGAAAATACCTGGAACCAAATCAAAAACACCTATTTCACTACCTTTGCTGATTTAGTTTATGGAGAATTGCCGACAGAGAATCAGTTATTAGATAGTTTAAATAGCGTTCATAAAAGGCTAAAAACAACACAAATCACAATGATTAATATAATTGACAGATTTTAATTCTTAAATCAATAAATTAAAAAACACAACAATAATATGGATTTAGATTTTTCAGGATGTAATACAAAATTATTCACACATGGGTTCCATAAATATCCAGCCATGATGATACCTCAAATTGCAAGTGCATTGATATCTGAATTTGGGCAAAATGCATCATTATTGTTTGATCCATATTGTGGAACTGGCACATCATTAGTTGAAGCAAAAGTTAGAGGTATTAACTCAATTGGTACTGATTTAAATCCATTAGCAACATTAATATCAAAAGTCAAAACAACACCAATTGAACTACAAACTTTAGAACTTCACATACATGATTTTTACAATTATCTTTTCCCTTTTAGGTATAAATTTAAATCAAATGATCACATTGTTGTGAACTTTCCTAGAATTGATTTTTGGTTTTCATCTGATGTAAAAGTTAAGCTATCAATTATAAAAGACTATATTGTTAAACTTGAAAATAGTGATATTAAAGACTTCTTTAAAGTTGCTTTAAGCCATACAATTAGAGAATGTTCTTTTACTAGAAACAATGAGTTCAAGTTGTATAAAATGTCTGATGAACAAATAAAATCATTTAATCCTGAACCATTTGGTGTTATGGAAGAAATTTTAGGTCAAAATTATTTAGGACTTAAGAGTTTTACAGAAGAATGTAATAAATGTAAAACTATATCTAAATCATCAATATACAATTTCAATACAGTTGATGAAATACCTAAAGATTTAATCACAGAAAACTCTGTTGACATTATTGTAACATCTCCTCCCTATGGTGACTCTTCTACTACTGTTGCATATGGTCAATTCTCTGCACTTTCAAATCAATGGTTAGACCTTATGGAAAATGGTAGATCTTTAGATAAATATCTTATGGGTGGAAAAAGAATAGATGAATCATATAAATTTGAAAGTAAAGTATTAAATGATGATATAGAATCTGTAAAAAAGATCGATTGTAAAAGAGTTATAGATGTAATTTCATTTTATGCTGATTATCAGGAGTCAATAAAGAACATATCATCTGTTGTAAAACACAATGGATATGTGTGTTATGTGGTTAGTAACAGAAATGTGAAAGGAAATATCTTACACACTGATGAAATAACAAAAGATTTTTTTCTGCAACAAGGATTCAATCACATAAACACATTTTACAGAAAAATATCAAATAAGCGTTTACCAAGATATAATAGCCCCAAGGGAGAAGTTGGAAGTAAAATAGAATTAATGAATACAGAATCAATAATAATAATGAAGAAAAAATAATATGAGAGATCTGTCTTTTTTTTCAAAGAATCAACAAGATGCTATTAAAATAAATGATAAGCATCTGAGAATTATTGCTTGTGCAGGTTCTGGTAAAACTACTACTGTTGCTAATAAAGTAGCATATCTTCTAGATCCACAAAATGGATTTAACGTTAAACCGCAAAATATAATAGCTTTCACATATACCGAAAAAGCAGCAGCTGAATTAAAAAACAAAATTCTCAACGAGGTTGATAATTTTAGAGGTATGGCTGATATGTATATTGGAACTATCCATGGTTGGTGTTTAAAATCTCTACAAGAAAACGAATATAAGTACCAGAGTTATTCGGTGTTAGATGACATAAAATTAAAACTCTTTGTAGATAAATACTATGATAGCATTGGAATGAAAGAAATATATAAACTATCAAATCCATCTGTCCCATTAAGACGTTTTATTGATACTTCATTATTTGTGAGAATAATGGATATATTACGAGAATCGGACATTACCCCCAATGAAAAAATTCCTGAGAATTTTATTTTTGCAAAAAAAAAATATCAGGATTTATTGATGAGTAAACGTTATTTTGACTTCTCCATGATTATGGAAAAAGCGATGGATTGCCTTACATCCGACACAAACTTAACAAGAAAAATCCAAGAGGACATCAAATATCTGATTGTAGATGAATATCAAGATGTAAATCCTCTACAGGAAAAACTTATTAATAAATTGCAGGAGATAAGCAATTGTAAATTGGTCGTTGTTGGTGACGATGATCAAAATATTTATCAATGGAGAGGTAGTAATAACAAATATATAATTGAATTTGAAAACAAGTTTCAGTCAAATGAAGTTCAATCAATCCCCTTGTCAATAAATTATAGGAGCTCTGAAGGAATAACTCGTCTTGCCGAAACATTTATATCAAACAATAAAAAAAGAATCCCTGATAAAGAGATGATTTCTGCCCAAAATCAATTATTTATAAAAGGTCAGGATATTTTATATAATAGATATACATCTGTAGAAGAAGAAAACGAAGCAATTGCTAACTATATTGATAATATATTAGGTGTAATATTTAAAGAAAAGGATGATAATCCTAGAGGTATTTCTTTCTCCGATATTAGTATCCTCCTAAGAACTTGGAATAAGGCAGAATCTATTGTTGAAGCTCTTAACCGTCATAATATACCTTACATTACTGCAGGAGTGAACCAACTTTTTGAGATGGATGAAATTAAGGCTTCACTAGGTATTTTTAATTACTTATATGGAGATATTGACAAGACAGAATTAGAACAACTTTGGATGAATATTCTAAGGAGTGACTATCCAATTGAAAAACTAAGAGAAGCAATATCCCAATTGGATTTAAAAAACCCAAAAATCGAAACAGTTAAAGAAAACTGGGAGTACTCATTACAAGATATATTTTGGAATTTCTTAAGTAATACTGAAATTACAGAAGAAACTTTTGTCGATAGTTCAACCAGTGAGTTAAGAATTAGAACCACCCAAAAAGCAGAAATAATATTTTTCAATTTCGGCAAATTCAGCCAGGTTATAAACGATTTTGAAACCATAAATTTCAACAGCTCAGGCCCCTCTTTTCATTTGTTTAGCTTTTTGAGTTTTGTGACTTATGTAGCTAAAGACTACTATCCTGAAGGCTGGATGAATAACCCATATAGGACTCCAAATGCTGTTCAAATTATGACAATACATCAGTCAAAAGGGTTAGAGTTTCCCGTTGTAATTATCCCTGGTTTAAACCATAATTATCTTCCATCAAAGAAAAAAGGTGGGCTTAATGAATGGCATTTTTTAGATAGGTCATTGATTAAAGAACAATACAGATATGAAGGTGATCCAGACAAAGAAGATGAAAGAAGATTGCTCTATGTCGCTTTGACTAGAAGTCAAAAATATCTTCTATTAACACAAGCGCCCGATCTTCGAAATCAATTATATAAGAAGGAATCTGAATATATTCAAGAGCTTAATAACGCAAAAATAGGATCACTGCCGATTTTAGTAACAGATTTAAAACAAATGTTTTCAAATCTAGTAAAACAGGATCAAAGTCCTAAAGAAAAGGTCAAGAACATTTCGTTAGACTTTACCAGTCTTAAAGATATATTTGATTGTCCTTATAGATTTAAATTAATTTCTGTATTTGGATTTTGTTATCCATTGAATCAAAGAATGGGAGTCGGAAAATCGTTTCATAATTGCTTAATGGAAATCCACAAAGAAGCAAAAATTGGTAAACAGTTTTCAAAAGAGAAACTTGATGAGCTTATAGATAGACAAACACACTTCCCATATCTAACAAAATCAACAAAACTTCAGAAACCACTGTATGACAAAGTAAAAAAAAATGTTGAAGCTTATTATGATGAGAATAAAGAAGAATTTAAAAATATTGAATTTGTTGAGCAGGAAATTCAATACAAAGTAGATAAGAATATTTTAATTGTTGGAAGAATTGATTTGATCAAGAAAGTCTCAGAAGCGGGAATTTATGAAACTACTATTGTAGAATTCAAAAGTGATGAGGATAGTGCTGATGCGCCTATAACAAAAGATCAATTAAGATTATACGCTTTGGGCCATAGAGAATTAACTGGTGAAATTGCAAACTATATTATGACTTATGTCATTGGTAAAAATAGATCAAAAACACCAGAAAAACTATACGCGGAAGATTTGACTGAGATTGAAGATAAAATAAAACATTCTGTAAATTTGATAAGAGATGAACATTTTATAACCACAACAGACATTAATATCTGTAAAGATAATTGTCACCAAATTAGATTATGTTCAAATCGATTAAAAAATAACCTTAAACCTCGTAGATAGTGATGGGAGCATATAAGGACAGAAAAATTGCTAAAGCCAATTTAAAAAAACTCATTGAAGATCCTTCAAAAGTTTTATTTATTCATTATTCTCAAAGTAGAACATATGATGAAGATTATGGAAACATATCTCCAATAATTACATCTATAGTTATTAAGTCTCTTGACAATCAAATTGATCAACTATTTGCTATTCATTTAGAAGCTGATAAGGCTGATATTCCTGTTGAACAAATTCAGGATTCATACAGAGAACTAGAATTGAGAATTTTAAATTCATTTAATAATTTCGTAAGAAGGCATCAAGATTGTATCTGGGTTCATTGGGAAATGAAAAATGTTCAATTTGGATTTGATGCAATAAAACATAGATATGAAAAAATAGTCAATAATACAAATGACTATTTCGAGATCCCAACAAACAAAAAACAAAATCTTAAAATAATACTTGAAGGCATTTATGGTGAGAACTTTGTATCTGGCCCTGATTACTTAAAATCATTATTATCTGAAAACAATGGTAAAATTACTAACAATGAATATTTAAGTATTGATAATGAATCACAAGAATTTGAGCATAAGAATTTTACAAGTGTTGTTAATTCGATAGATACAAAAGTTGAATTTATTAGACATGCAACCAGGAAATTAACAAGAAATCAGTTAATTGTTTCTCATAAAAACAAGTTTGCAATATTTGTAGATGTAGTAAACCATCCAGTCTTTACTTTTATTGGCTGGATTGCAACTGTTTTAGGGCTTATTTTTGCAATAATAGCACTTATATAAGTTAGTTTACAATATCTCCCCAATAGTTAAAGTGTATTTAATCGGCAATGCTATAGGAATAATTCTGAATATCTTACGATAAATCCTAATCGTCTTTCTTAAAACAGGTATGGGACAAGTAAAACAAAGTTATATTGAAGCAGAGGAAAGAGGTTATAGTGATCCTCCGGATAAACTAGTTTGTGCAAATCATTTTGACGACCCTGCAATTAAGAGACACATTATATCTAATTCAATTGAAGGTCCTTGGAAATGTGATTACTGTCGCAAGAAGCACAAAGTTTTAGATTTGTCATCTATCGTATCGTTTATTAATAATAGAGTAAGTCGATATTTTGGAGATATTAATGATCAGGATTTATATCTGGCTTCTTCATTTGAATTAGACGATGATGAACCAACAGGTTTAGGTTTCTATAATGCATGTGGATATGCTATGCCTAAAGGAAGGCATACCTATACCTTCGATGAATTAATTTTTGAAACCAATCTAGATATAAATAATGCAGAACTAAGTGACGATATCTCGAATTGTTTTAGGGATAAAACATACTGCTTAATTGAACCATTTATCAGCACTGAATCAGAAGAATTATCATTTCTATGGAAAGATTTCTGTAATACAATAAAACACTCACGTCGCTACACATTTCTAAAGACCTTAGAGTTTTCGGGTAAAAAATCATCTGAAAACGGATTAGATGATATACTTACTGAAATTGGAAAGGCAGTTGTAAATGGTCATTTAATTAAATCAATAAAATCTGATTCGCAAATTTACAGATGTCGAGTCCACAATAGGGATGAAAAAGTTGATCATTTTGAGCATCTTGCATCTCCTCCGGATGAAAGAGCAAAGCAAAATAGAATGAGTCCTGCAGGTATATCAATGTTTTATGGTGCGTTTGATGAAAAAACAGCAATTATTGAAGCTAACAGTGGAATGAGAGATATCCCAGATTTAATTTCAACAACAGCCATTTTTAAAACAAAAAAGAAGCTGAAAGTAATCGACTTTACAGAGTTGCAAAATAAGATTAGTTATTATGAGGATTACAACTATTATATAATGGAATTTCTGAAATCATTCGTAAAAGGGATTGCACCGAAAATTATCCATGATGACAGAATTCATATTGAATATATACCGACACAAATCGTTACAGAGTATTTCAGGTATGTTTTTAGAACTAACAGAAACCACAAAATTGATGGTCTTATATATAAAAGCTCAGAAAACAATGGAGGTAAATGCTGTGTTTTATTCTTAGATAAAAAAAAATGTCCAGATTATTTGAAATTGTCTATTATTCTTAATATCTAAAATCCTAGGATAATCCTATACAGAACAATCGACAGATCGACTAATTCATAAATTCACGGGTAAATACTCCATATAATACCAAAACGTATTAATACCTAAATTCTTTAATTCATGCATATCCTAATATATTAATGTGTACTGGGGAATAAAAAACTATTGGTTTTTTATTCCCACTTTGCATGAACATTTGAGAGGGAATTATCTCATCAGCAAACAAATTCGTGAGTTTTTCAAAATCAAATACAACTCTTGGCTTATAAATAAATAATAGGATTCTGCTAGATATACTGTTCGGTAATGAATCAATTAGAATATCAAGTATGTCTTCCCTGAAAGCATTTTCAATTTTATATTCACTAACGTAACATCTATTATGAATTCCATATTTAGATGACATAGTTATGTAAATAGAATTTGGATATAAATATTCTTCTGCCTTTTTTAATCCGTTAATTTCGAGAAAAATATATTTTGATACCGCTTTAATTATTTGTTCGTTTGTGTATGGTAATTTTCTCATACCATCCCAGATATCAGATACATTTTGGCATACAATCTTATTTATATATTTATTATTTTGTTTTTTTAACTCAATTCTGGCTTCAATTGTTCTGGCTCTATCTACACCTTTTGTTTTAAATTCATTATGAACAACTTTATATATGATATCATTAGCAGCGTTAATATCGTTCATTGGAATAATCTTATCTATCACAAATAACACATATATGGTCTCTTCGTATTTAGCTATTGCTTTATAATTCCATTTTTTTATTAAGTCATACCTCCACGTTTTATGCTGTTTTCTTGTTTTTACATATTTATAAATGGGATCAGCCAAAGTTTTTGTAACCTTCATTTGAGGAAATCCTTCTATAAATTTTTTAAACCGTCTTTCTTTTACTATTAAATGTTCACCTGCAAAATATTGATCTAACAATATTTCTAACTCACTTTTCGATTTAGGATAAATAATATCACTAACTATACTATTAAAAGGTTCTTCAAAGGGAAATATAATTCTGTCAAAAGGATAAAAAACCTCTTCAAAATTTTGTATCGAACAATCAAGAAAACAGCCTTCTTGCAATTCTAGCCTCCAAAGATTTTCTACATCTATATCTATTATTTGTGGCAAGTTGATATTTGATTTTGTAAATACATTTGAAAACATGTCAACTGTTTCAGTGAAATCTCGACTATTTAAACAAATAATGACACATTCTTTCGGGGTGAAATTTTTCCGAGAATTAGTTGCAAAAAATAATGCGATTTGGGGATTTTGTGTGAAATCTATAAAAGATGTACCTAAACCGTAATGTTGTGCTACTGCAAAATACCAATCTTCATTGTTTGCATATTTTCGAGTTGTTTCTATTTGTGATAGAAAATAACGAAAGCGAATTAATTTCTCAATTTCAGCATTTCGCTTTTTAGTACTCAATCTATTTAAAGAGCATACTACAGGCCAATTCTGTACCTGTCCACGAAAAAGATCATATTTCCCTTGTTCCTTAAATTGCATTGCTAACGCTAAAGCTTCTTCAGCATTATTGACCTTGTAGAATTCACTCATGTCAAACACCTATTTTCTATTCAAAAAATGATAAATTTTGAATTACATTTCCATTTCATTATTTTTCGCTATATTCATTTTGTAAGTCTATGTAAAATTATAAAATATTGAATATAATTCAATAAATAAATTGCTAAAGCATCATTTTTCTAACTCAGCTCACGCATGTTTAAACCGAATAGGTAAAGCGGTCTTCGTCGTTCCGCCACTTTGTTCGCAAAAACATAGCCCCAAGGGTAAAACAAGCAGCCTGAAAAAAATCTCCAGACTTCGCTACGCTTCAGCTAGTATTTTTTCGGCTGCCCTTGTGGCTTCCGCTTCCACACACATTCCTGCGCTCCGGTAGGTGCTCGTCGTGGCGTGTTAGCTTGTTTTGCTCACCACGTTCTGTCATTCCTCAGTCATGGTTGCACCTGCCCCCTAAAACCCCATTATTGTAGAGACGGCATATATGCCGTCTTATTTGTTTGTAGGGGGCAGCCACCATTTAGAGTTTTGCTCGCCTGCGGTCGCTCGTGCTGTTATGGTTTGTCACATTTTTTGCAGCTCACTTTTCCATGTTGGCATAGCCGTGTTTTGCCCTCATTCCGCAAGCTTTATTTCAGGCATTCACACCGCTATTTGCCAACCGCACACAAGAGCTGGCATTCATTCACTCATGCCGTTCCATTGGCTGCATTTCACTTTCAGGGGCTATGTCTTTTCCCTCGCTAATATCCTTGTGCTTACACCATATGACGCTTTCAGCATCATAAGGTTTCACCACTCCGCACATAACCCCTTTCGTTCATGCTGCTACCATTCCACTCTATTCACTCATTACTGCCAGTCCTTGCCTTCTCTAACGCACTGTTCGAGCAAAAAAATGCGCCAAACCAGCTGCCGGCAGCACCCTGCCACAGCGCTTTGCGCTACCTGTGTCAGGGGCACTCGCTCCACTCGCATAGGCTCGCACACAACGCACAGGCTTAATACTTCGTTCCGTTTCTCTACTCTCGCATTTAAGCCTTGCTATCCATACAAGCTCAAGGCTGTTTTACCAAGAATATTCGGTTTAAACCTGCTTCTCCCACGCCAACCCCCGACCACCCACCCCAAATATAAATGCAGTTGATATTTATCTATAAATCAAAAATACAGAAGTATGTAGCACGACAAAAAAAATGTTCACAAAGATAACAGCAATAAAATAAGTCAGGAAAGGTCATGCACTTCGTGTTTTTGCCACAATCTCCACACCTTCCGTTGGTCGGGTCGTATTCCGGCAAAAAACCTTGCCTGCCTTAACGCTCCATTTCATTACGCTTTTTATTGCAGTAAGAGGGTGTTTACATTTTCTTTTTTCCCTTAGTCCGTTTTTGCGAGGATGGAGTGTCGGAAAAAAGTAGTCAACCTCTAATCATTTAGCGTATGTGTACCTACAATTTGAAATGTTTCAACCAGAAAAGAAAAATCACAAATCCTCATTTCTTTATCCTAAATAAAGGAAATAATAGCGGAAAACCGCTTGTATCTCCTTGTCCGAATTGTTTTGTAATCCAGTTTCAATCAGAAATAGAAAAAGAACAAATCTACTGGCTACTGTACAGTTTGTGGCAATCTAAAGCCTTTTATCCCTATTTGCGGGGTTCTGTTATTCCATTTGTAGTGCTGCGGGATGTAAAAGAATGCCTGGTTGATGCCATGGAAAAGATGGAAGCAAATCCCGGGCAGTTTCAAAAAGCCGTGGAAGCTCTCCGAAGTTTGGAAGCAATGGAAAACAAATTCCGACAAAATCTGAAACTCGTTCAGTATGCAAAGCGAATGCTTTTTTATAAATACCTGTAATACCATGCATAAAAAAAGCCTCCCCGCCGGGAGGCTTGACTACTGCAAAGGTTACCACACCATAAAAACAGTAGTTTTTTTATTTCTTTTTACTCCCCTTTAGAGCCTGTCCGCCTACTGGCGGAGGTTGGGGGTCGTCTTTTTCGTTTAATTAGTCTTTTCAATATCAGCGACACTCCGAAACTAACAACAGCACCAACGACGGCCAGAATCACCGTTCTTACCAAATCTTCCACAAACACATTGCTAAAGATAGAAAGAAACATGCCTCCGCAAGTTCCGGCATATACCTGCCCGTCGTGGTTTGGTTCTGGGAGCTTCATTACTGACCCTCTTCAGTGTTCGTGTCAACAGCAGTCTGACACACTGCCGTCATTACTCCACCGGCCAATGTAACATAACCGGCAATGGTGACCAGTGCGGCCGGAACCGCAACGGGTGCCGCTAAAATAGCTCCACCAACGGCAGCCAAAGCTAATCCGATTGTCCGCAGCGTTTTGAAAAACTTCGGAGTCGGTGCTTTTACACGTTCCACAACACTCATGTTGTTCGGATCGGTTGCGGTTGCATTTTTATCTGTTTCCATAAACATTCAATTTAAGACTATTCAATACCAACAATAGCCAACACGTTGTACGAGTTGTTATTCAAAGAATAATCCGCATTGTTCACAGATTGAATAAAGTCAATCGATAACAGATAAAAATGAGTGCCATCAACTGCAGGAGCAGCTGCCGGTTTCAACGAAACAGCCTGCGAAGCTGCATTCGTAGCAATACGAACAGGATCGGAAACAGTCATTTCCGATTCACCAGTCAGGAAATTGATGCTGGCAAAGCCACTTTTCAAAACAACATGAGATGCACCACTCGGTAAACTAATGTCATTTTGCGGGTTCAAAGCTGCAATTTTGATTTCACCTGTTGCCGCATCCACCGAAAAAGGTGTGTACAGCACAGCTCCCAGAACTGCACTTTCATTGAAGTTAAAACCATTCAAAAGCGCTTTGGCTTCATCTTTTGCCATTCCCTCAGCTGCACTTCGTTCTCCCCTGGCATTGGCTTCATCCATGTTCTTGATTTGCGCCATGATTTGAGTCAAACGAGCTGTTACACGTCCATCGGATGCATTTTTACCCAACGCACGAACAGAGTCACGTAAAAGCTTACCTGCAGATGCTGTATTGGCAAACTCAGCGCCATTTTCACGTGTACGGGCAAATCCCGGGTCGTTGGCAATTCGGGAAGCATCTACACCGCCCTTTTCCCTAGCCAGATAACCATCTTTCGATTTGTAGAAAGTAATTCCACCGATGGTTCCTTTTAATTTCAGAATACTTTTTTGTTGTGCCATAACTTAAAAATTTAGAATTATCGCAACAAATGTATAGTACAGGACCACTGGATTAAACAAATGCGTTTCCGCAATTGGTCAATCCAGCCGTTTTTGCCGTATATGGCAAAAATATCAAAGAAATAATTGTAAATTTGCCTCTATAAGAGTCATCAGATGGAAGTAAAACGAATTTGCATATACCCGAAGGATGTACAAATAATAACCGGCAAGAGCGAACGTTATGGAAGAACACTGCTAACACAGATCAAGCAGCACTTTGAAAAAGAAGATCATCAGCTCGTCAGCATTGATGAGTTCTGCCAATACACAGGACTAAAAGCCGAACAAGTATATCCTCTCATTTTCGGATAACTAATAAATCAAGAATACCAAAGGTTAGTTATCTCCCAGTATAATTGCAATATACTATACCAAAAAATAGTACTGTTAGCATTGAAATACTAAATAAAATCCGTATCTTTGTTGTATAAAATTCCCACATTTTTAGACCCTTTTTCGAGGTGGAAGGCTAGGTGGACATTCATATTTAGCAGGCATAACATATTGAAATTCATCATAAAATTAAGAGAGTACAAGTCCCTCTCTCTCCGCCAAAAAGATTTCAAAAATCAGTAAAAGTCCGTAAAATCAATGATTTACGGGCTTTTTTCTTTTTGGATATATCCAGAATATTCAGAAACACATCAAACTTTAAGAGGTTTATTGGGCATCCAAAGATTTGATTAAATGTTCCTACAGGGCTTTTATATAAATACTCTAACATGCTGTTGATATATTCACAATAAATAATAAGAAACTGTTTAAAAATTAATATCAAAGTCTGTTAAGCATTAGTTTTATCATCGCTAAACGTATCATATTTTCGCTTGTGTCAGTAAGAAACTCGAAATCTTTAGAAAGCTTTCGGTAACTTTCAAACCAGGCAAAAGTTCTTTCAACTACCCATCTTTTGGGTATAACTTGAAATTTAGGCGAATCATCCTTTCGAAGAATAACTTCGAGAATTAAGCCCAAGGAAATCCTGGTATTTTCAATTAATTCACCACGATAACCCCCATCGGCAATAATCTTGA
>Ga0316603_10000890_pt1 | contig 15456 bp, 10 predicted proteins | sample OWC_soil_day10_n_FD_207649 | JGI IMG/M metagenome (GOLD analysis project Ga0316603, IMG submission 207649) | Wetland soil microbial communities from Old Woman Creek delta, Ohio, United States - OWC_soil_day10_noCT | ecosystem: Environmental > Terrestrial > Soil > Wetlands | place: USA: Ohio... | reverse complement strand
GCGTCGAGGGTCGCGCGATCGATGCCGAGCAGATCGGCGAGATCATCGTGCGCCAGCAAGGCGAGCACCCGGTGCGCGTCGCCGATGTCGCCGACATCGTCGATGCCGAGGAGGATGCCGAGACGTCGGCGTTGCGCAACGGCGTCGCCGCGATCGCGCTGTCGGTTCGCAAACAATCCGGTACGAACACGGTGGCGGTCGTCGATCTGATCCGAGCGGCCGTCACGGATCTGCAGACGAAGCTGCCGGAGGGCTACAGCGTCGACATCGTGCGTGACAACTCCGAGCAGATCCGCACGTCGGCCTCGCAGGTGCTCGAGCACCTCGTGATCGGTGCGGGGCTCGCGGCGCTGGTCGTCTTGTTGTTCCTCGGCAGCCTCCGCTCGACGATCATCGCGGCGATCTCGATCCCGGTCTCGATCGTTTCGACGTTCGGCTTGATGATGATCGCGGGGTTCACGCTGAACCTCATGACGCTACTCGCGCTCGCACTCGCGGTCGGCATCGTCATCGACGACGCGATCGTCGTGCTCGAGAACATCTATCGCTTCATCGACGAGAAGAAGATGAAGCCGTTCCCCGCCGCGATCCACGCGACGAAGGAGATCGGTCTCGCCGTGCTCGCGACGACGCTGTCGCTGATGGCGGTGTTCCTCCCGGTCGCGTTCATGAGCGGCATCGTCGGCCGGTTTCTGTTCAGCTTCGGCATGACGATGGCGTTCGCGATCGCGGTGTCGATGATCGTCGCGTTCACGCTGACGCCGATGATGGCCGCGCGCATGCTGCCGATGCCGGCGCCCGCCGGCGAAGAGCGGCGTCGCTCGGTGCTCGAGCGGATCAGTGACTTCGTCTATCGCCCGATCGCGCGCTTGTACTCCGCCGTGCTCGCGTTCTGCTTGCGCCGCCGCTGGGTCGTGCTGGTCGCGATCGTCGGCTCGTGCGCGACGATGGTGCCGATGGCGAAGAAGGTCGGCGGTGACTTCCTGCCGCCGAACGACGAAGCGCAGTTCGAGGTCTACATCCAGACCGTCGAAGGCACGACGCTCGAGTCGACGACGCTCGTCGCCGAGCGCCTCGCGCGCAAGATCCGCCAGATCCCGGAGGTCGAGAGCACGCTCGTCACGATCGCCGACAGCGATCAGCGCCAGCCGAACGTCGGCCGCATCTTCGTGCGCCTCACGAACCCCGAGAAGCGCACGAAGCACCAGAACGACGTGATGGCGGTCGTGCGCGCGGAGGTCCTGCCCGACGTCCCGCCCGGCACGCGCGTCGCGGCGCAGCAGGTCAACGACTTCTCGATCGGCGGTCAGAACGCGATCGTCTCGTACGTCATCTCCGGCCCCGAGCTCGACAAGCTCGAGGTCTACGGCAAGAAGGTCCTCGCCGAGATGAAGAAGGTTCCGGGCGTCGTCGACCTCGACTCGAGCTTGCTCGATCCGGTCGTCGAGGCGACCGTGAAGCCGAACCTCGAGCGTGCCGCGTTGCTCGGTGTCGACCCGCAGGTCATCACCGCGACGCTCGCCGTGCTGATCGGCGGCGTCGAGGCGTCGACGTTCGAGGACCGCGGCGACCAGTACCCGGTGTTCCTGCGCGCCGCCGAGCGGTACCGCAACGACCCGACCGCGCTCCGGTTGATCGGCGTGCCGTCGGCGACGCTCGGTCAGGTGCCGCTCTCCGACGTGATCGAGGTCGGCTCCGGTCTCGCGACGTCGAAGATCACGCGCCAGAGCCGCGAGCGCGCCGTCACGATCACGATGAACGTGTCACCGGGCTTCTCGGAGTCCGCCGTCGTCGCCGCCCTCGACAAGACCCTCGAGGACCTCGACATGCCGGCCGGCTACCACTACGAGCCGTTCGGACGCAGCAAGGAGATGGCGAAGATGCAGGGCGCGTTCATCTTCGCGATCGGCCTCTCCGTCATCTTCATGTACCTCGTGCTCGCGGCGCAGTTCGAGTCGTGGTTGTACCCGTTCATCATCATGCTCTCGCTGCCGCTGACGGTGCCGTTCGCGATCATGTCGCTCGTCATCACCGGCGGCTCGCTGAACCTCTTCTCGATGCTCGGTCTCATCGTGCTGTTCGCGATGGTGAAGAAGAACGCGATCCTCCAGGTCGACCACGCGAACGGGCTGCGCCGCCAGGGGCTGCCGCGCACGGAGGCCGTCCTCGCCGCGAGCCGCGACCGGCTCCGCCCGATCTTGATGACGACGTTCGCGTTCGTCGCCGGCATGCTGCCGCTCGTCACGAGCAAGGGCATCGGCGCAGGCTTCTCGAAGGCGATGGCGTCGATCGTCGTCGGTGGACAGACCCTCTCGCTGCTGCTCACGCTCGTCGCGATCCCCGTCCTCTACACGCTGTTCGACGATCTCGCGGTCGGCGGCATGAAGCTCGCTGGCAAGCTCCGGCGCAAGAAGACGGCAGCGGTCGATCGCGGTGCGAGCGAGATCGGCGTCGTCGACGTGCACGCATCGTAGACGTCAACGCGTCGCGCGGAGATTTCGCGCGTGCAGCGCGCGGTTTTTCGCGCGCTCCGGAGCACGCTCGATCGACGTGGCATCTTTGCGTCGAATCAGGGTTCCGATCGTGATCGCCATCTGGTATCACGCGACTCCCTTACGAAACTCGCGCTCGTGAACATGGCGAAAACGAATCGTTCCGTTGCGTCAGCCGCCGGCAGCAGCCGCGATGTTCGGGATCTCCGGGCTCTCCTGCACGTGCCGCAGCACGACCTCCAGTCGCAGCTCGCGAGCCGCCTCGAGCGCCTCGGTTTCCCCACCCTCCGACCCGCGCAGGTGCAGATCATGTCTGCCGTCGGCGCGTTCGGTTCCACGGCCGATGTCGGCGCCAACGCGGGTGTCCGGCTCTCGGACCTCGTCGCCGAGGTCGCGCTCCCGAAGCAGACCGTCGGTGATCTCGTCGCCGAGCTCGAGGAGCTGAAGATGGTCGAGCGCTTCCCCGACCCCGATCACGGGGTCATCAAGCGCGTCCGGCTCGGGCCGAAGGGCAAGGCGTGGGCGCAGGAAGTCCGCCGCGTCTCCGCCGCCACCGAGGCGAAGTGGGCCACGCGCCTGGGCTCCAAGAAGATGCGCTCGCTGCGCGCGCTGCTCGAAGAGCTCGCCGCCACTGTCGAAGATCGCCCCGTGAAGGCGAACGGCGCGCGCGCGACCGCGAAGCGCTGACCGCTAGAAGATCTGGTAGATCAGCGACGCCTTCATGACGGTGTCGAGCGCCGACGCTTCGGGGACGAACCCCATCGCGAGGTCTTTGATGGGGAGCGGGCCGGGGCGATGGTCGTACTTGAGCTCGATCGAGGTCTGAACCGCGAGGTTCTTGCCGATCTTCGCGGCGATTCCGACCTTGCCGATGACGCGCGTGTCCTGGGCGAAGCCGCCGTCCTTCATCGTCGGGAGGTCTTCTTCGTTGAGGTTCGTGAGCGCTTCGAGGGAGGCGTCGAGCGTCGTGCCCTCGGTCATCTCGGCCTTGTAGCCGACGAAGCCGCGCGCGGAGTGAATCGAGAGCGACTTGCCGGCGGTGAGGTCTTCGCGCGAGAAGTCGTAGCCGATCTCCGCGACGGCCTCGGCCGTCTTGGTCTTGTAGAGCTGGCGGCTGTAGCCGACCTGGAACCCGAACGCATTCGCCTTACCGGCGGGCCGGTCGCGGCTCGCGAGCGCGGCGATGAACAGCGAGTTGAACTTCGTGAGGAAGCGGTCGTAGCGGACCTTGGCGGCGTAGGTTTCGGCCGTGATCGTGTCTTCCGTCGTGATCTCGCTCTCGTCGTCGATCATGCCGTTCCCGTTGGTGTCGCTGAGGACACGCACGCCCGACTTCGCGTAGGTCATGCCGGCTTCGAGCGAGAGCTTGTTGTTACCGGTCTTGCGCGAGGCCTTCATGCCGGCGCTGATGGTCGTGGTCTCGGAGTTGCCGGTGGTGAACACGAGGCCGGCCTCGGCCTGCGCGTTCCACTCCACGTCTTTGACCTTCTCGACTTCTTCGCTCTTGCCGAACTCGAACTTCGGCGCGGGCTGTGCGGCGGCGACAGCGGGGGCCGCGACCGCGAGGATCGCAGCGAGGGCGCGTGTAGACATGGTTACTCCGGGCGTGGAATTGCGCGGAGACGATACCCGAAGCGGTGTCGAGACTCGATCAGGTCGCCGATCTCTGACTTCATCAGCGCGCGTCGCACGCGTCGCACCAGCTGCTTGACGTGATTCTCGCTGGGCTCGCGCGTGTCCCACGACAGGTCCGCGATCAGCTCGGAGGAGCGGACGAAGCCACGCACCAGCTCGGGCTGGTGGGCCTCCGACGCCATGCGACGGATCATCAGGGCCATGAGCTCGAACTGGGTCGTCGTGAGCTGGACCTGCTTGCCGTCGACCTCGATGAGGCCGCCGCCACCGCCGGTCGGCTCGTGCAGCCTGAACGACATCGTCGGTAACCCGACATCGGTCCGCTCTTCGTCGCCGATGTCGGCCGAGCCGATGGCGCCGACGGGCGCGGTGTCGGCCCCGACGTTCGAGCGCGGCGGCTGGATCGTGGCGGTGGCGGTGCGCCCGACGCGCGGCGCTGGCAGCCGCGTGATGTCTGCGATGAAGTAGAACGCGATGTGCCCGAAGCGCACGCGATCGCTCTCGCGGATCACCGACGGCGTGTCGAGGAGCTTGTCGTCGACGTAGCTACCGTTCGCGGACCCGAGGTCGCGTACGGTCCACGTATCGCCGTCGAGCGTGATGTGTGCGTGGTGCCGCGACACCGAGGGTTCGAGGATCGCGAGGCCGGCACCGTCGACCTGACGGCCGATCAGCGTGCGCGGATCGAGGCGATGCGGACGTCCCCACAGATCGACGAGCGCGGCCATCGTCGGACGCCCGCCGTGCAGCTGGAGCTGCTCGGGCATGATCCGGATCGGGCTCGAAAGCTCGTCGCGACACTCCTCGCACAGCACGCCGACCTCCGCGGGTCGCTGCTTGCACACCGGACAATTCACGTGGCAATCCTACCATCACTATCGGAGCCGGATTGGGTCGTTACTCCCATGCAGAGTAGCGACGGCCCTGCACCGGCTCCTCGACGTGCTTCGGCTTCACGGCGAGCTGGAACGGGAACGACTGCACGCTCGCCCCATCCTCGCCCGCGGTCATGACCTGAAAGTGCAGGTGCGGCGTCGACGAGAATCCCGTATTTCCCGACAGCGCGAGGCGACTGCCGCGCGCGACGCGCTGGCCGGGCTTGACCTCGATGCCGCTCGGCGACAGGTGCATGTACTCGCCGACGGTGCCGTCGTCGTGGAGCACGAGCACGAAGTTCGTGCGCTTGTAGTCGAGGTATTCGGGCGTCGTGCCGGCGCCTTGCGCGGCGGCGTTGTACGCGATGACCGTCCCGTCGCGCGCGGCGAGGACGGGGGTCGCGACGGGGCAGTCGAAGTCGACGGCGAACTCGTTCGAGCCGCGATGCGAGAACGCGCCATGGAAGCCCTGCAGCACGGAGAACGTGAGGCCCGCCGGGTAGGGTAGGCGATACGCGTATTGCGTGGGGCGTACGCGCGGATCGCCGAACTTCGCGCGGTACGACAGCTCGCGCCGATAGCGCATGGTCACGTCGACGACCTCCAGCTCGGCGAGCACCACGGCCTGGGAGGTCCCCGACGGCTTGTCGGCCGGCGGCAGCACGACGACCCCGTCGAGCTGGGTGAGCGGCGTGAGGTTCGTGAACGTCGGGATCGACCACCGCAGCACGATCGGCACGGCGTAGCGATTGCGCGCGAACTGCGTCACCCGCGAGCCCTGGCGCCAGAGCTCGAAGTCGATGTGGCCACCTTCGAACCGGAACTCGATGAGCGAATCGTCGAGGCTCGGCTGCGCCGGTGCGATCGGTTCGCTGAACCCGCCCCCGCCGCCACCACCGCCCGGCTGCGGTTCGGCGACGGGCGGCGCTGGACACCCGGCGACGCAGACCGAGAGCACGAGCCACCAGCGCATTGCCTGCAAATGTAGCAGCTACTGCGCCGCGGTTCGCGTCGTGCGATAGCGCACCATCGTGCCGCCGATGCGGTCCCACACGGTGCGCTTGCCGGCCGTGCGGGCCGACGCGTAGAGCAGGGCGAGGAAGCCGATCACGCCATAGGCGACGACCGAGATCCCCGGAAGGTCGCTCGGCGGCTCGAGGCCGAGGTACTCGAGCGGAACGTTGATCCACGTCACGAGCGCGGGTAGGCCGAACATCGCGAGCGCGCGCCGCGTGCTGCGGGCGAGGCTCGGCCGGCGCGTCGTGGTCACGTCGACGACCTCGAGCTCGAAGATCGCCTTGCCGATCGTGCGGCCCCAGCGCGCCGTCGCGAACGCTTGATACGCGAGCAACAGCGTGAACTGGACCGCGTCGTCGTGAAAGGCCTGTCCGGTGATGCGCTCGAGCGCCGCGAAGAACAGCGCGACGACGATCGAGACGATCGCGAAGTCGATGCCCGTCGCGATCGCGCGGACCCAGAACCCGCCGGGCCGGGTCTGCGCGTTCGACGCGAGCTCGATCGCGCGCAGCAGCTCGTCGTAGCTCGCGAATCGGTCCTCGGGCTTCGCCGCCATCATCCGCGAGATCAGCGCGTCGATCGCGCCGATCTGCGTGCGCGGGATGCCGCGGCGCGGGACGGACGGGCGCACCGACGTCGCGTGCATCGAGAGCAGCTCGTCGACGCTGTCAGCCTGAAACGGCGGCTTGCCGGAGATCAGGTGATAGAGCGTCGCGCCGAGCGCGTAGATGTCGGCGCGCAGATCGACGGCTTCGCCACGCGCCTGCTCGGGTGCCATGTAGAGCGGCGTGCCGGCGAGCGAGGTCTGCGCGACCGGCCCGTCGGAGAGCATGCCGGCTTCGCCGGCGGCGAGCCCGAAGTCGAGCACCTTCACCATGCCGTGCGGATCGAGCATCAAGTTCGACGGCTTGACGTCGCGGTGCGTGAAGCCTTCGCGCTGGGCCTCGCGCAGTCCGAGCGCGGCGGCGCGGATCACCGAGAGCGCGTCGTCGACGGACATCGGCCCCTGCGCGACGACGTCCGCGAGCGTCTTGCCGTTGACGTACTCCATCGCGAAGTAGAGGCGGTCCGCTTCTTCGCCGATGTAGTAGATGTGCCCGACGTTCGGGTGCGCGACCCGCGCTTGGGCGCGGGCCTCGCGGACCATGCGATCGCGGCGCTTCGGATCGCGTGCGAGCGCGTCGGGGAGGACCTTGATCGCGACCGGGCGATCGAGCGCGAGATCCGTCGCGAGGTAGACCTCGCCCATGCCGCCGGCGCCGATCCGGCGCTCGATGCGAAAGTGCCCGAGCTGCTGCCCCACGGCGAGCCCGGTCACGCTTGGCGCCGACGCGTTGCCGCTGTCGAGCGTCGCCGTCTTCGGCGGAGTCGCCGGTGCGGCCAAGGTGTCGTCGAGCTCGGGCTTCACGCCCGAACATCTTAGTTCAGTTGGACCGTCACGCCGCCAACCATCGAGAGCTTCGCGCGATCGGCATCGAGCGAGAAGTTGGTGACGTCGAGACCGGGCGCCCCGATCCCCGAGAGGTCGACGCTGAGCGTGCCGGTCGGCATCGCGATCAGGTCGGGGATCGTGACCTGCGTCGTACCGTCGAACACGGTCAGGTTCAGGACGCGCGTCGCGCCTTGCTTGTACTCGAGCCCCGTCACGGTCGCGCCCGACGTCGGAGACCACGAGCCACCGGTGCGTGTCGGCGTGCCGGCCGGTGCCGACAACCACGTGCCCGCCGACAGCGACGTGCCCGTCAGCCCGCGGCGCAGCACGATGCTCGTCGTCGGGTTCGTCTGGCCGTTCGTCGCGAAGCCGGTGAGTCGGTACGTCGCGCCGCTCGCGATCGCCTCGGGCTTGGGGACGCGCACGGTCGCGTTCGCCGGCGTCGTGAACAGCGGCTTCAGCTGCAGCGTGCCGTCGGCGCCGCTGTCGATCCCGACGAGGCCGGCGACCGTGGTGAGCCCCGACGGCGGCGAGCCGAAGCTGACCGTCACGTCCTGCAGCATGTTCGCGGGCACGATGTCGAGCGCGACGTTCTGCGTGCCGTTCGCGGTGACGGTCAGGCCGGTCTTGTAGGCCCAGCCGATCAGCGTCTGCGTGTCGTCGCTCGGGTCGGCCGGCGTGCCGTTGAGATCCTGATCGAAGATCGCGGCGATCACGGCCACCTTGCCCGTGCGCGACGTCAGCGTGAAGTTGCAGGCGGTCGTGCCGAAGCAGAAGTCCTGGTTGTTCGCCTGGGCGATCTCGTTCGCCTCGTCGCCGAGCTCGTCGCTCTGCGAGTAACTCGCGACCGCGACCTTCGCGTGACCTGCGGGAACCGTGATCGCCGCGAACCCGTTGATGCTGCCGGCGAGCGTGCCGCGCGGTGGCGACGCCGTGTTCGCTTGCTCCAGGTTGATCGTCACGTTCGCGCCGTTCGCGCCGACCCAGACCTCGGAGCGGTAGCCGTTCGCCTTGACGGTGATCGTCTGCGGGCCGGTGAGGTCTGTCGCGATGAACAACCCGCTCGAGCTCGTGACACCGTCGAGCGTCCCGACGCGGACCGTCGCATTCGCGACCGGCTGGCGCGTCGTATCGTCGATCACGTAGAGATTCACGACACCATCGATCGGACCGTCGCCGATTCCGCCACCTGCAATGACGCGAGGTTCGACAGGTTGCGGCGCTGGCTGACCGTCGGGTTCCATCCCGACGTCGTTCCCACAACCTACGAGCAGGGCAATCAAGATAGGTACACGCATGACAGCCTCCGACCGAGGCGCGATGCGACTTTTGGGCCGCCTTCTCGATTCCTTGACTAGGGCCGGCGTTCTAATACCTTCGAGCCGTGTCGGATAGCGATCGCAGTTGGACCATCGCGCCGACACTGCTGTGGTTTTGTACCTTCGTCGTCGGCGGCTTGCAGATCGTCGATGGCGACCTGCAAGCGCTCGCGGATCGCGTGACGGCGAAGCGCGACGAAGCACCCGCCGCGGGCCCGACGTTTGCCGCGAAGTCGCCCGTCGTCGCGGAAGCCAAAGACGACGACCAGCCCGCACCGCTGCCCGAGCCCGACACCGGCGATCGTAGCCGCGTCGGTGCGCTCGAAGATGTCTGCCTCGACGGGACGCCCGACAAGTGCAAGCGCTGGGGCATGGACGGCTTCTATCGCGCGGTCGCCGACAGCAAGGGCAAGAAGCTGGGCCGCGCGGTCCGCGTGTCGTGGTACGGCGACTCGGTCATCGCGACCGATGCGATCCCCGCGCGACTGCGCGCGCGCATGCAGAGCGAGCTCGGCGACGGCGGCCCGGGCTTCGTGTACATCGTGCCGCCGCACCGGTTCTGCGCGCACGAAGGGGTCGTGCGCACGAGTGAAGGCGAGTGGCGCACGCACGCGATCTCCACGCTACCCGCGGCGGATGGCATGTACGGCGTCGGCGGCAGCAGCGCGGAGACGTTCTCGGGTGCGGCGACGATCAAGCTGCACGCGGGGACTGCGACGAACGTCGAGCTCTATTACGTCGCACAGCCGAAGGGCGGCACGGCGACGGTGACGGCGGATGGCAAGGAAGTGATGAAAGCCGAGACCGCCGCCGACCAGAAAGCGGCCGGTCACGCGAGCGGCACGACGGCGGCTGCGAAGAAGTTCGAGATCACGACGAAGGGCAAGGTTCGGCTCTACGGCGTCGATATCGAGAATGCGAGTGGTGCGGTCGTCGACAACTTCGGCATCGTCAGCGTGCACGCGAAGAACTTCATCGCGCGGAACCTCGACGACTTCGCCGCCGATCTCGGCCATCGCAACGCGGACCTCATGCTCGTGATGATCGGTGCGAACGAGGCACAGTGGCTGTCGCCCGGCGATCGCGCCATGAAAGACTACCAAGGCCACTTCGAGAAGGCGCTCGCACCCCTGCGCAAGGGCCGGCCCGACGGCGCGTGCCTCGTCGTGTCGCCGCTCGATCAAGCGGAGGCGAAGGACGGCGGCTATCCATCACGGCCCGTGATGCCTCACCTCGTCGACGCGCAGCGCAAGGCGGCGAAGGCCGTCGGCTGCGCGTTCTTCTCGACGTACGACTGGATGGGCGGCAAGGGCAGCGCGGCGAAGTGGTTCAAGAAGAACTACGTCGGCACCGACTTCCAACACCTCTCGAGGAAGGGCGCGAACAAGCTGTCCGACGGCGTCTTCGAGGTCTTGATGCAGGGCTACCAGCGATATGCCAAGTAGAGCCTGCGTCCTGTTCGCGCTCGCGATCCTCGCGGGCTGCAGCGGTGGTTGCGACGGCGAGCGTGCGAAACCGCCGGTCAATCCGAAGTCGATCGGCGGCGCCGCGAACGACGCGAACCTCGCGAACCCGGACGGGCCGGAGCCGGTGCAGGCCGGCTACCTCGACGTGCCCGCCGGCGCGCTCGATCACTTCTTCCGCGGGCTCGACGGCGCCGAGACGCAGCAGCCGACCGGCCGCGTGTTGATGGCGTTCTTCGGCGACTCGCACACCGCGAGCGATTCGATGACGTCGCGGATCCGCCACACGTTTCAGGATCGGTTCGGCGATGCGGGGCGCGGGCTCGTCGCGGCGGGCCGGCCGCCGGCGCGTCACTACTACCAGCGCGACGTGCGCTACGGCGCGAGCGGGGCGTGGAAGGCCGCGGTCGGCGGTCATCGCGATCCCGAGCCATTCGGCATCGTCGGGATGCGCGTGTACGGCGAGCGCAAGGGCGCGCAGCTGTGGGTCGAGACCTGCGCGGACTGTCCCGCCGGCAAGACCGTCGCCCAGTTCGAGGTCCTCTATCTCGCGGCGCCCGAGCACGGGACGCTGAAGTACCGCGTCGACGAGCAACCCTGGCAGCAGCTGCGAACGAAGACCGCCGAGGTCGAGGCGCCGCACCCGGCGCGGCAGGTCATCGTCGTGCCGGACGGTCCGCACAAGCTGACGCTCGAGCACGCGGGCGGCGGTGTGATCGATCTGTTCGGCGTCGTGCTCGAGCGACAGCGGCCGGGCGTGATCGTCGACTCGCTCGGCGTGGTGGGCCGGCGGCTGGGGAGCCTGCGGTCGTGGGACTGGTCGATCATCGGCGAGCAGCTGGCGACGCGCGATCCGCGCTTGGTCGTGCTGCAGTACGGCACGAACGAGTCGGATGATCCGGACCTGGATCTCGAAGCGCTCGCGAAGTACTACGACGAGACGATCCTGCGCATTCGCGCCGCGGCGCCGACGGCGTCGATCATCATCCTCGGGCCGCCCGACGTCGCGACCCGCGAGCTCGGGAAGCGCTGCGATCGCATGAAGCCGAGCGCAGACGGCAGCGTGATCCCCGAGTGCCAGTGGAGGACACCGAACGTGCTGCGCGAGATCATCGCCGTCGAGCACGCTGCCGCCGTCCGCAACAAGGTCGTGTTCTTCGACACGTTCGCCGCGATGGGCGGCGGCGACAAGATGGATGGCTGGTTCCTCGGCGAGCCCAAGCTCGCCTACAAGGACCGCGTCCACTTCACGGATCTCGGGTACCAGACCTGGGCCGATGCGCTGACCGGCGCACTGCTCGCCGAGTACGACCGTTGGCGCCGTACGCAGGTCGCACCGCGCTGACATGCTCTTCTCGTCGCCCGACTACCCGGTGTTCCTGATCGCGGTGTTCTTCCTCTACGCGCTCGCGCGGTGGGGTGACGACGCGTACGGGGGCTGGGCGCGGGTCGCGCTGATGGTGCTGCTCGGCGACATCGTGTTCGTGCTCGTCGCGAAGGACCCCGATGCGATCTGGGATCCGATCGGCGGCGCGCTGCTCCGGCTCGCGGCCCACGACGACCGCGGCTGGCCACCGCTCGCGTTGCTCGGACAGTGGGTCGTCGGGTCGGGGCTGCTCGTCGTCGCGATCATCACGGGCAAGCGCTACGTCGCGTGGATCGCGAGCGATCGCGGACAGGAGGCGATCGCGGTCGGCTTCTGCATCGTGCTCGCGATCATCGGGACGGTCGTCGGGGCGTCGTGGATGTACGGCCTACTCGACGACGTCACCGCGGTGCTCGTCGCGCACGGGCACCTGCTCGTGCTCGCCGTGCTCGGCGTCGGGCTCGGCTGCTCGCACGCGGATCCGCAGCGCCCGCTGGGCCGCGTGATCATGCTGTTCGTCGCGTCGTCGCTCTTCTATCACGCGTGGGCGGCGGCGATGCCGGGCCCGTATCGCTACCTGCTCGCGCTGCTGCTCGGCACGATCGCGCTCGACTACTACCTGGGGCTCTGGATCGAGCGCACCGAGGATCCATGGCTGCGCAAGGCGCTCGTCGTCGTGAGCCTGTGCTCGAACCTCGGCATCCTCGTGTTCTTCAAGTACACGAACTTCTTCACGCAGGACATCAGCAACGCGTACCTCGGGACCGACATCCCCGCGCTGCACTTGATCCTCCCGGCGGGCATCTCGTTCCACACGTTCCAGTCGCTGTCGTACACGATCGACGTCTACCGGCGAGAGATCAAAGCGACGAAGTCGGTCATCACGTTCGCGACGTTCGTGTTGTTCTTCCCGCAGCTCGTCGCGGGGCCGATCGTGCGCGCGCACGAGCTGTTGCCGCAGCTCGAGAACCCGCCACCGCTCGAGCTGCAGCGCGCGACGAACGGCTTGTTCCGGATCGTCGTCGGGCTGTTCAAGAAGATCGCGCTCGCGGATGCGCTCGCGCTGTCGATCGTCGATCGCGTGTTCGAGGCGCCCGAGCGCTATTCGTCTGTCGAGGTGCTGGCGGGCGTCTACGGCTACGCGTTGCAGATCTATCTCGACTTCTCGGCGTACAGCGACATCGCGATCGGCTCGGCGATGGTGCTCGGCTTCACGATGCCGGAGAACTTTCGCACCCCGTACCGCTCCGCGAACCTCCAGGAGTTCTGGCGGCGCTGGCACATCAGCCTCTCGACGTGGCTGCGCGACTACCTCTACATCGCGCTCGGCGGCAGCCGCGGCGCGGAGTGGCGCACCTACGTCAACTTGAGCCTGACGATGCTGCTCGGCGGGCTGTGGCACGGCGCCAGCTTCGCGTTCATCGTGTGGGGCGCGCTGCACGGCTTCGGGCTCGCGGTGACGCGCTACTTCCAGCGCACGACGAAGAACCAGCTGCGCATGATCAGTACGTGCGCGACGCTCGCGGTGGTCGGCACCTTGCTCTTGCAGCACGTCTACGACGACGCGAACGTCTGGACGCAGCTCGTCGTCGGTTGGGTGTTCATGACGCCGCTGTGGGCGGTCGCGACGGCGTGGCTCAGCCGCGAACGACCGGCCAAGCCCGCGCCCGCGAAGCCGCTGCTCGGCCTCGCCGAGGCGTTGCGTACGCCGGGGGCGCGAGAGCCCGAGGCATTGCGACTCGCGATGTGTGCGAGCGCGATCGGCGTCTTGCTCGCGTTCCAATACCTCGATAGCGCGACGTGGGTTCCGCTCGTGTTCGTCACGTGGGCGCTCGGAATCGGCGCTGATCTCGTGGAGCACGGACCGCAGCTCGCGATGGCTCGGCTCGACGTGTTCGCGCGCCGTGTCGCCGCCGGCGTGCTCACGTTCCACTACGTGTGCCTCGCGTGGATCTTCTTCCGCGCGACGTCGTTCGACAACGCGCTCGCGATCCTGAAGCAGCTCGCGCTCCTCGAGACCGATCGCGCGAACTTGATCCCGTTCGTCACGATCTCGCTGACGGTCGGCTTCGCGGCGCACTTCTTCGCCGACGGCAGCTTCGGCTGGCTACGCGAGCGCTTCGTCGCGCTGCCGGATTGGGGGCAGGGCCTCGTGCTCGCCGCGGCCGCGCTCCTGTTGCGCGAGCTCGGGCAGACGAAGATCGTGCCGTTTATCTACTTCCAGTTCTAGGGCGCCGGCGCGCTCGCGAGGCACGCCTTGAGCTCGTCGCTCTGCGTCCAGCCGCACTTGCCGTCGGACTGCCGCTCGCACGCGGCCTTCTGATAGCAGGCGTACTCGGGCTTGAACTCGCACGTCGACATCTGATCGTTGCCGGGCTCGGCGCAGATGATGCCGCTGCAGCCGGTCTTGATGCAGTCGTTCGCCGCCGGCGCGGGCGCGCTGCCGGAGCCGGCGTTCGTCGGAGCAGGGCTCGACTTGCTGCCGCAAGCGACGAGGAAGAGCGAGATCGCGAGTGCACGTAGCATGCGCGAACCATAGCCGATCACGCGACACGCGGCTCGGCCGCGGCCGGGAGCACGTCGACGAGCGCGTGCGCCAACGCGCGGATGTCGGCCTCGGTGTGCGAGCGCGTGATCGTGATCCGCAATCCTCCCGCGTTGCGCGGCACGGCCGGGAACGCGACCGGGTTCACGAGGAAGCCCTGCGAGAGGAGCGCCGACGCTGCCTCGATCACCGCATCGGTGTTGCCGATCGTCACGTAGTGGATCGGCGTCGACTGATCGCCGGCGCGGCCGAGGCGGCGCGCGAGCTCCGGATGCGTCCGGAACAACGCGCGCGCGAAGGCCACGCGGTCCGCGAGCTCGCGCTGCATCGTCGTGATCTCCGCGCTGCGATGGATGCGCGCGCTCGCGCACACCGCGCCGAGCACGGGCGGTGGGAGCTGGATGCTGAACATCAGCGACGGTCCGAGGTTCTCGATACGGTGCTTCGTGGCGACATCGGGGACGACGAGCACACCGCCGGTACACCCGAAGCCCTTGCCGAGCGACGTCGCGATGACCGTGCGGTCGATCGGCAGGGCCGCGTCGACGAGCGAGCCCGCACCGTGCGTGCCGCACCAGCTCATCCCGTGCGCGTCGTCGAGGTAGACGTGCAACGCCGGATAGCGCGCCATCAGCGCGGCGAGCCCGGTGACGTCGAGCCGATCGCCGAACATGCTGTAGATGCCGTCGGCGCAGTACCACACGCGGCGCGTGCCCTTCGCGAGCACGGCGACGATCGCGGACTCGAGCGCGTCGAGATCGCCGTGCGGCGCGGCCTCGCACTGCGGCCCCCGCGCGCCGAGCGACGCGAGCGCCGTCTGCACGCTGTGGTGCACCTGGTGGTCGAACAGCACGACGTCGCGCCGGTCGAGCAGCATCGGCAGCGCCGCGGCGTGTGCGAGCGTCGTCGAACCCGCGAGCACGACCGGTTGTCGAAACACGTCGGAGAGCAGCGCTTCGGCCTCGGCGTACAGCGGGCTCGTGACGAAGCACCGCGATGCCGAGAACGCCACGCCGTGGTGCTCGATCGCCGCGATCGCTCCGGCGGCGAGTCGTGGATCGCGGTCGAGGCCGAGGTAGCTGCACGTCGCGAACGCGATCACCTCGCGGCCGTCGGGTTCGAGGATGACCGTGCGACCGTCGCGTCCGATCGCGCGGGCGCTCCGTTGGGTGACGCCGGCGGCGCGGCCGCGGGCCATCGTGGCTTCGAGCGTGGGGTGCATACCGAGGTAGAGTGAGCAGCCCTCGAAACGCAACGCGGTTTCTGACGGCGCCGCTATCTCGCCGGATCTACAGGACGTCGGGCCGGTTCG
>Ga0316603_10000888_pt1 | contig 15465 bp, 11 predicted proteins | sample OWC_soil_day10_n_FD_207649 | JGI IMG/M metagenome (GOLD analysis project Ga0316603, IMG submission 207649) | Wetland soil microbial communities from Old Woman Creek delta, Ohio, United States - OWC_soil_day10_noCT | ecosystem: Environmental > Terrestrial > Soil > Wetlands | place: USA: Ohio... | reverse complement strand
GAACGGGTGGAGGCGATGGCAGGCGGTCGCCTTAGGATCAGCCTGTTTCCGATTGGTGCGGCCGTCGATACGTTTCAATTGCAGGATGCCGTTCACAAGGGCGTGTTGGATGGCGCCCACCATGTGGCCGCCTACTGGTACGGCAAGCACAAGGCCGCGTCGCTGTTTGGCACAGGGCCGGTCTTCGGTACCAACGCCGCCCAGCTCCTGGCGTGGATCCACCGCGGTGGCGGCAAGGAGCTTTACCGGGAGCTGGTACAGGACATCCTCAAGCTGAACATCGTCGGCTTCTTCTGCCATCCCTTCCCAACCCAGCCGTTAGGCTGGTTCAAGGAGGAAATCAAGAGCGCCGAACAATTGAAGGGCCTCAAGTATCGCACCGTGGGCCTGGCGATTGACATCATGCAGGCCATGGGGCTTGAGGTGGTGCAGCTGCCGGCCAGTGGAGTCATGCCCGCCTTCAAACGGGGCGTGATCGAGGCATTCGAATACAACAACCCAACCTCGGACCGCCAGCTCGGTGCCCAAGAGGTATCCAAGCATTACATGATGGGCAGTTATCATCAAGCGGCTGAGTTCTTCGAAATCATCTTCAACAAGGACAAATTCGAGTCCCTGCCTAGGGAGCACCAGGCCATCCTGGAGTACGCGGCCGAGGCGGCCAGCACCGCTAACTATGCGCTGGCCATGGACCGGCAGTCGAACGATTTAGAAACGCTCATCACGAAAGACGGCGTCAATGTCCATCGTACGCCACAGTCGGTGATGGAAGCACAGCTCAAGGCCTGGGACAATGTCCTTACTCAGTTGACGAAGGATCCGTTCTTCAAGAAGGTCGTTGACAGTCAGAAGGCGTGGTCGCGCCGGGTAGGGTATTACGAACTCATGAACACGGCCGACTACAAGCTTGCGTACAAGCACTACTTCCCGGACAGGATACCCTTCTAGTTTTGGAACTTCGGTTTGGCACATGAAACTTTTCAAGCGCTTTGGCGTTCGTGCCTCTCTCCTGCTTGCGTTCGTCATCATCAGCGGTTTCGCAGTGCTCGCGACCGGAGCAGCGATGTACAGTTTCCAGCGGGTGCAAACCCTCTTTGACAAGATCACCGAAGAGCGGTTTCCTACGGCTCTGGCGGCTCAGGAACTTTCGTCCCGGGTGGAGAGGATCCTCGCCGAAACGCCGGCCCTACTCACGGCCAACGCCCCGCTCGAGCGTTCGCAGATCTGGGGAAGAATAAGCTCTGAGATTGTAAGAATCGACAGTCTGTTACTTTTGCTTCGCGAACGTGGTTTTCCTGCCTACACCCTGGCGTCGTTGAACCATGTTCTAGATTCGTTGCGTTCCAACTTGTTTTCACTCAACACACTCGTGGGCGAACGTATCACGCTTGCCGAGACAAAAGCGATCCTGCTGGACGAGATCCTCAAGGAGCATGAAGAAACGATGAGGGTGTTAGGACCCTGGATCATCAATGTGAACAACGATGTCCGGCGTCAGCGAGCGGCCGTCGATGATTCAAGTCTCCGGGCGATGGATCGGTCGAGCTCTGAAAAGGAGTTGATAACGTCGCTGACTCTGCTCACATCGCTGCAGCAGATTTTACAGAGCATCACTGAAATTCACGCTGGCCTTTTGGGCGCGGCATCCGCCGAAAAATTTGAACGCCTCGACTTGTTGAAGCTACGTATCCAGTGGTCGGTTGAAGCCCTACGCACACTGGAAACGGTCGTTGGAGCTCAGCCAAGGCAACTCATTCTTGCGGAGCTCGAGTACTTTCGGCAATTCGCCGAAGCTGAAAACAATATGCCCTCCCTGCGGGCGCGGGAACTCACGCTAATCAGCAACGGCGAAGCGGTGCAGCGCGAGAACGCCCGTTTGTCGCAAGCGGTTACCGAATCGGTCGCGCGGGTGGTGAGGGACACCCAACTGGACATCTCACATGCGACGGCGCAGGCGCACGCCGTGCGGACCGGAATCAGCATTACCCTTCTCCTGATTGTGTCGCTGAGTCTGGCGAGCTCTGTCCTCATCGTCTGGCTCTATGTTGACCGGAACCTGATCGCGCGTCTGACCGCACTCAGCAACAGCATGATGGGGATCGCCGGCGGCAATCTGAAGATCCCTCTGCCGCCCGTGGCTAGCGACGAGATCGGCCGCATGGCAGCGGCACTTGCCGTGTTTCGCAACACCGCCGTCGAGGTCGAGGAGAAGAACCTCCGAGAAATCGCCGAGGCGCGCCAGCGCTTGGTGGATGCCATCGAAAGCATCTCGGAAGGCTTCGCACTGTATGATAGGGACGACCGACTGGTTCTGTCGAACAGCAGGTACCGGGACTTGATGCATCCCGGCGGTGAGGACATATCCCGACCTGGCACGCCGTTCGCTGAGGTCATCCGGGCAGCCGCCGAGAGCGGTTTGGTCAGCGACGCGGAGGGACGCATCGACGAGTGGATCGACCAGCGATTGGCCCAGCATTGCGATCCGAAAGGTCCGCATGTGCAGCGACGAAACAAGGGGCGCTGGATCCAGATCAGCGAGAGGAAAACTGCAGACGGCAGCACCGTTGCCGTTTACACGGACATCAGTGAGCTTAAGCAGCATGAGTCAGAGCTATCGAAACTTGTCGCGGAGCTTGAAGTGGCCCGTGACAATGCGATGGAAGCCGATCGGGTGAAGAGCAAATTCCTCGCCACAATGAGCCACGAACTTAGAACTCCTCTGAATGCCATCCTCGGCTACACCGAGCTAATCCTCGACAACATATACGGTGACGTACCGGCAAAAATCAGAGAGGTCCTTGAACGCTTAGATAAAAATGGGCGACATCTCCTCAATCTGATCAATGACGTTCTCGATATTTCCAAGATCGAAGCGGGCCAACTTAATCTCTCGCTTAATGAGTACTCAATGAAGGAGGTGGTCCAAACGGTTTTCACCTCGGTTGAAGCTCTAGCCGTGGAAAAGAACCTCGATTTGAAAGTCACGGTCCCTGAGGATTTGCCAAACGGCATTGGAGATGAACAACGCATCGCACAGGTGCTTTTGAATCTCCTCGGAAATGCAATAAAATTCACCGATGAGGGAGAGGTTAGGGTGACTGTAACCGTTTCTGACGAAACTTTTTTGGTCTCCGTGTTTGATACGGGTCCTGGGCTCTCGGAAACTGATCAGGGAATGATTTTCAAAGAGTTCCACCAGGCTGATGGATCCAGCACGAGGAAAAAGGGAGGAACGGGTCTCGGTCTTGCCATCGCCAAGCGAATCATTGAAATGCACGGAGGCCAACTAGGGGTGGAGTCCACCCTTGGAAAAGGCTCGACTTTCTTTTTCACACTACCTATTCGAGTTGAAAAGCCAAGGAAGCAACCATGAGCAAGGTCATCTTAGTGATTGAAGACCAGGAAGACAACAGACGCATCGTGCATGATCTCCTCACCAGCAAGGGATATGAAGTGATCGAGGCCGTCAACGGGTTCGACGGGGTGTACGCGGCCGAGACCCGCCGCCCAGACCTGATCCTGATGGATATCCAGTTGCCCGGCATTGATGGATATGAGGTGACACGGCGCATCAAGGCGAACCCTGAGATTAGAAAGATCCCGATCATCGTGGTGACCTCCTATGCGCTGAGTGGGGACGATCTGAAAGCCTTTGAGGCGGGCTGCGATGCCTATATGGCGAAGCCATTTAGTCCGCGTAAGCTCCTGGCGAAAATCCGCGAATTTCTCCCTGAAGCTGGAGCAAGCCAAACATGAAATCACCGCCGCTCATTCTGATCGTGGATGACAATCCCGCGAACCTCGACATCCTCCAGGCCCGTCTGGCCGCCCATGACTACCAAATCATCACAGCGATGGACGGCGAAGCCGCTCTGGCCTCGGCCAAAGAGCAACAGCCTGACTTGATCCTGCTCGACATCATGATGCCCAAGATGGATGGCATTGAGGTCTGCCGCCGGCTCAGGGCCGACCCCTCCCTACCATTTATGCCCATCATTATGGTCACGGCAAAATCGGATTCGAAGGATGTCGTTGCGGGTCTTGAGGCGGGCGGCGACGAATATCTCACCAAACCGGTGGACCACGCCGCTCTGGTCGCCAGGGTCAAGTCCATGCTCAGGATCAAAGAGCTTCACGACACGGCCTGCGAACAGTCGGCTCGTCTGGAAGCGCAGTCAGCTCAGCTCTCAGAGTGGAACAGGACACTGAAGGATAAGGTCGCAGAGCAACTCACCGAACTGGAGCGGGTGGGGCGTCTCAAGCGCTTTCTTTCTCCCCAGCTTGCAGAAATCATCGTTTCCTCGGGTGACGAGAGAGTCCTTGAGAGCCACCGCCGCGAGGTGACGGTCGTTTTCATCGATTTGCGAGGGTTCACGTCCTTCTCCGATGCCGCGGAGCCGGAGGAGGTCATCGGTTTCTTGAGGGACTATCACGCCGAAATGGGCAGACTGGTCTTTCAGTTCAAGGGCACACTGGAGCACTTTGCTGGAGATGGAATCATGGTCTTCTTTAATGATCCGTTTCCGACAGAGGACCATACACAGAAGGCGGTGTGCATGGCCATTGAAATGCAAGCTCGAGTGAAGGAACTGCGCCCCGGGTGGCTCAAGAAAGGTTATGACCTGGATTTGGGAGTTGGCCTTGCGGCTGGATATGCGACGATAGGCACCATTGGCTTTGAGGGGCGAAGGGACTACGCAGCGGTGGGCAAGGTTACCATCCTCTCCTCTCGTCTCTCCTCGGAGGCCAATGGTGGCCAGATTTTGACCGACCAAAAGACACTGAGCAAAGTGGAGCACTTAGTCGAAGCTGAACCCTTGGGGGAGTTGCACCTCAAAGGCTTCGGCCGACCTACGGCCGCATTCAATATCTTGAGGCTCAAGAAGTAATCCGTGAACTGGCCGATTAGATGTGTAATCATAACCCCAAGATCATGTGCGCGGGCGATCGACTTCCTAATGTGTGGTGAAATTTTGAGATGCTTCGGATTTTAGCGCTTACTAACCGTAGTCCTTATGGTTCGTTGATTCCCCAACAGGGGTCAACTCTGAGAATTTACGGTCAAAACGCACCAGAATCCCAAGGACTCTCGATACCAGATGCTCAGTGCAACCGGCGGTACCTTTTTCTGGCCCTGTGCCATCAGATCATTCAGTACGCTCCTCTCGTGCCATGCCGGTAGGGTAATTCAATCAGTCTAGTAGGGCTCTGGTAGGGAGCTCGCCTCGGCTCTGCCCGCGAACCGAATGCACGTAATACGCCTCCCTGAAAGGGCCTTTAGAATAGCTCAGCGTGAGGCCGATGCTGTCGCATTCGCTGACCAGCTTGTCGAGATACTCGGTTTTGCCGGCGAACGGCTCTTTCAGGAGCCCGAAGAGATTCTCTCTGGACGGACCCTTGTAGTTCTCTCTGAACTCGACATGGTACCGCCTGCGGGTGGCGGCGTCTTCGACTATCAGGCCGAGATTGCCGTTGTTGAGCTTGTATTTGTCCACCTCCTTGCCGTGCACATACTCATGCCGGAATACGTCCAAAACTGACATTGTGCCAGGGGCGAAAGGAAGACACCTATATGAAGCTTTCGGTGCGGGGCCTTATCGGGCGTCTCCCCAAGGCCTTCAATCTCTGGAAAAAGGCCCCCACTGGTCTCATGGCCACCCTTCCACCCTATCAAACCCCTGAGACCAACCCCTGCACGTGGTTGGTCTCAGAAGCGGACCCAACCCAGCGGTGGCAAAATGGAGACTGAAGAAGTAACCGTTTATGAAACTGTCCCCGATGAGGAGCGAATTGAGCCCTTCGACTGGGAAGACTACCTGTACGAATCATGGCTGGAAGAGCATCTGCAAAAGAAGAGAAGAAAGCTCGCTGAAGCTGGAGCCTAGATCCTAGAGGTGGTCAAGATTGGAACAAGAGCTGTCATCTCAATCAACGGCAAGCCGATGCTCGCCGCGCACTGGGACGGATATCCCACATCGCTCGGCCGTGACCTTCTCCGCTGCGACAGATCAATCGAAGCAGTCGTTGAGGTAGCTGAGGCTCACACAGTCGATGCAGCCGACCCCCAGGTCCTCGAGGCGCTGAACCGCGAACGCCTCAGCCAGTTAGCAGAAAAGCACCAGCTTTCGGTTGATGAAATCAAAACCGGGAAGCGGCACGGAAATGTCATCTGTGCCGATGACTACGAAATTTCCGACATCGGGGTCTATAGGGATTTGGCTGAATTCGAGTATGACATCCGTGGAAACGACGTCCTTTTCAGAAAACTTGATGGCTGGTGGCCTGAGTCACTGAACCAGGCTGCGGAATTCAAGCTCCTCAGCGATTCATTGAAAGAAGGTTTGATGAATCCAGTAGGATAAGCTGTGTCAGAAGTGGTGGTGAGCCAGAAGTCAGCCGAACTCAACAGGAATCTCTTTAGATACTGTGGCGATAGGGGATTGCAAGATTTACACCCACATCCCCATGCAACATAAGTATCGTGGCTTTGGGTGGGCAGATAGCGGCCAGTCTATGATTTCGAAATTCGCAGAATCTCAGCGGCGCATTGATCAAGTGCCTGGGATACGACTTTTGAGTCAATTCCCTCTATTCCCCAACTGAAAGCCAGCACATTCCTAGTGCCGACAGTAATCGAAGTACGCTGGGAATCACGGGAGCCAACCGCCGAAAAAGTCCCTTCAATATCCTTCAATACAGGGGTCCCCGGCGACAATTTAACAGGTTTGTCCTTACCTATTGGAATAAATTGGTCACCAAGAGCCGCCAAGGTCAGCTCAACACTCCCTCGAATCTTGTCAAAATCAAACAGACCGATAGGTACCAGATGTTTTATAGAGACGATATTCGCAGCATCAACCACTGAGTTCACCTTAGGGAACCGACCTTTGAGTATGCCTCTGGTCAGCAAACCCTCTACCGCGGGAAGCATCTGCGTATCTCCGCCCAGTTGTCTCTTCAGTTGCCTATAGGCAACGATGAGAGGATTGGCCGCCAGTTGCTTTTCCGTGACGTTGGCCCAGTGTGCGATAACCTCCATCTTACGTTCTTCTAGGTCTCGTGAAGTGGACAGGATGTTTACGTTGCGTATGACGCGGGTCTCAACATATAAAGTGGGCGCCTTAAATCGAACGGTGTCACTGATTATGATTTCCACTGAGTCCTTCAACTCCTTTTCATGAAACTCTTTGGTTGCAGCCCCTAGCCTCTTAAACAACCATCGAGGAACCCCCACAGAGTCCAGAGGCGGATGCGATATTTGGCTATTGTTTTCATAGCCAGTCAATTACAACCGGGACGGACCAATCAGCTCTCTTTCATCGGGCTGTCTTGTAAAGCCCGCGGTCAACCCTCTTGATCTTGCCCTTCTTGGATAACTCCCAGAGGGCCATTCAACCATCACAGCTAGGCCGATTTTTCTTCGATGATAGCAAGACAGTAAAAATAAGCTCGTTCGGTACTCGTATTTTCATCGCGCACGTCCTTGATCGTCGCGACGTATCTCCACATTCAGTTAGGCCAGGCCCAGGAGAAACTTGAAACAGTTGGACAAAACGGCGGCAAGGTAGCCCAGATTACCGATGATTTTCTTGGGTCGGCCATAAAAAGAAAAGTAGGCCTCGGCCAGCAGCCTCCTAAGTTCCCTGGCTGAGAGGTGGTCCAAGTGCAACACGGGGTGAAGACAAGTGTAAGCCTCCCAGTCCGTACAAAAAATGCGACTTGCCACATGCTCATAGAGCTTGGTTCCGGGATAGGGAGTGAGGATGGTGAATTGAGCGCTGTCGGGATTAAGTGTCTTGGCAAAAGCAATCGTCTCTTTGATCATCTCTCTTGTCTCATGGAGTGCCCCGATAATGAAGCTTCCGGTCACGTGCAGGGTGTTATTCTTGAGGATCCTCATAGCCTCATGGCTTTCTTTCACAGTCGCCCTCTTCCGATATTCATCGAGAACCTCTTGGTTGCCGCTCTCAAATCCTATGAAGACCGACCTCAGTCCGGCCCTAGCCATCTCTCGGAACATGCGAGGGTTTCTGACAACAGCGCCCACATGAGTTAGCACGCTCCACACCAAATCCCATCCTTTATTCTGCAACTTCTCGGACAGCTTGATCGCACGATCAACGCTAAGGGTGAAGGTGTCATCCATAATGGATACCGCTGAAAACCTGTATTTCCTATGCAGCAGTTCGATTTCTTCAAGGATGCTCTCGACCGATCTTGCGCGCCATCGCTGGCCGAAAAGCCGGGAGGATGAGCAAAAACTGCAAGTGAAAGGACACCCGCGTGAAGTCATCATCGTCGTCATGGGGCGACCCTCGATTCGGCTGCCATAGAGGTGAAGAGGCAAAAGTTCTCTTGCAGGAAAGGGCAAAGAATCTAGATCCTCAACCAATGGGCTGTCCGGTGTCCTTCTTAATTCTCCGTTCTCAAGATAGGAAAGTCCCCCCACGGTCTCAGTGGAGATCTCTCCACAAAGACACCTCACGAGTGAGGCAAAGGAAACCTCCCCCTCATTCCTGATCACGAAGTCGACAACGCCGCTCCTCAAGGCATCCCCGTCAAGAAAGCTCACATGAGGTCCTCCCATGACTACCGTGGCACCTCTAGCTTTTGCGAGCGCCGCAATCTTGAGAGATATAGGATACTTTGCCGTCTCTGCCGAGATTCCTACGACATCAAAGGTCTGATAAGGGTAGCTTCTCCAATCTATCTTCTCGACATCGAAGTCGATGATCTTCACCTCATGCTCGTTTTTAAGAACAGCTGCAAGGTAAGCCAGCCCTAAAGGGGGTTTCCGTAACCCGATGCTATTGTACGAAGAGAACCTCGTCGGGGGGTAGACCAGTAGAATCCTCATGACACTTTCCTGTATCCGAGAGATAATCCCTCCATTCAGTTTAAGAATCCGTCTTGCTTCGTACAGCATCCGAACCCAAGGCTAACACCCTAGCGGCAACATGGCCTACGTTACTTAAACCGTAGGTCGCGATAGCCTTTTCAGCTTCCTGGATATCCCTCGATGCGCCGCACTTCCTGAAAAACTCGGTGGATCTCGTCATAGCTTCCAGTGCCGCATGCTTCTCCCGCCTGCGGTAGAGCAACTCCGCGTGGAACCGATAATCCCTCCCCAGATGGAACATCAAGCCGTTCCGATGGTCCGCCGATATGGCCTTTTGGACCCATTCCTCAGCCTCAGGAACATTTTGATCGTCCATCGCCAGGAAGATTTCTCCGATATATCTAGCCATAGGGCCTTCACATAATCGGATTCTATTGGCGCCAACATAATCGCAAAAAGGCCGCACATCGATGTCCTTTTCTCCATTCCTTGCTTTTGCCCTGGCGAAGGCCAACCTGTTCAAGTTTGTCCAAGAAGGAAACATTTTGTTCTGTTCAAGGATGAGAATCGCTTTCGCATAATAGCTCTTCGACTTCGCGTAGCTCCCAAGATCAAAAAAGCTCTCTCCCAAGCAGAAGTGAACCGAGGCGTTCCAGTTTGGCATACTGGCCCTCTCACATGCCTCGACTGCCCTGGAAAGGAATTGAATCGCATCCTCCAGGAGGCCTCTGCCATAGCATGCGCTCCCATAACTGGCATAAGCCATGGCTTTCGAAATGCTGTCACCGCTTTTCTCGGCCAGATTGACGGCTTCGAGGCTCATTCGGTGGCCTGCATCCATGTCTCCGCGGAAATGGTGTACGAAATAGCTTATGCTGCTCTTCATAATGGAGATACCCCAGAGGCTGTTTGCCGTTTCGTTGATGCGAAGAGAGTTATCGAAGAGGGAGAAAGCCTTGTCGAAGTCACAATGATAGGCCGATACTACAGCCATCCAGTAATTGCCCATCAATAGAGAGACCACATCTTTGATCTCCTCGGCGATTCTCAACGCGGACCCGAGGTGCCGGAAGGCAGCATCGATATCGTCCGTGAGAAAGAAGTCGTGTGCTCCGAGGATGGTGTAGATCTGGGAGAGCCGCCGTGTGTCCCCGCCTTTCGTAGCGATTTCAACAATAGGATCAACGGACTTTTTTGCAGAAGAGAAATCCAGGATTTGGGAGTAGTAAAGTCCAAGCGTCACACGGGCTTTCGTGATCTCATTTTGGATACTGTCGGTCCGGGGCATTCTTTCCAGAACAGTGATCCATTTGCTTGTATGTTCGACGGCATCCCGCATGGAACCTTTTTTCTCACATTTCTTCGCAGCCAACTTGGAGTACATAGCCGCTTTTTCACAGTTCTCCGTTTCTGTGAAGTGCCCTGCCAAAGTTTCATAGTGTTCCTGGATCTCTTGGGCGTAAAGCTCCTCTATGGCATGGCCGATCCTTTCGTGTAACCTCCTCTTTTTTGGAGTGAGGATGGAATCATAGACGACTTCCCTTGTCACTGCATGTTTAAACGTAAAGGATAATTCTGGATATACACCTCTTTCGTAGATGAGTTCGGCCCCCTTCAGGACAGATAGAAGTTCCAGAAGGTTCTCTTCAGGAAGGCGGCTCACGGTCTTGATTAGAAGGTAGCTGAATTCTCTTTGAATAGCTGATCCCATCTGAACCAATTCTTTTGCAGGTTCGGGCAGCGAATCGACCCGGGCCATAATGACGTCTTGGATTGTGGATGGTATGATTATCGTCCGCATGTCTCTTGATAGATGATAGGCATCTTGGCTTTTCTCGATGATTTGCAAATCTTCAAAAGACTTAATAAACTCCTCAACAAAAAGGGGGACGCCCTCCGTCTTCTCGATGAGCAGGCTGCCAAGCACACCTTCAATCTTCTTCGATCCTAATACGTGCGTTATCATCTCAAGGGTTTCCCGGTTGGAGAGTCTGTGCAGAGTCAACTGGTTGTGATAGGACCGAGCATACCAGCTTCGTACAAACTCAGGCCGGTATGTGAGTATGATCATGGCCCTTAACCCAGGCATGATATCTAAAAGAGCACTTGTTATGTCCTCCGAGCTCTTGTCCACCCAGTGTAAGTCTTCAATGGCGATGATCATCGGGCGACGCGCAGAGGCTTTGGAAATAATCTGCTTGATGGCCTCCCCAATCCTGTCTTTCTTCGCTTCAGGGCCGATAGAGATTTCATCGATCCCACTGTCCTTGACAGAAAGGAGTTCCAGCAGGTAGGGTAGGGTTGCCTCTTCATCAACGCCTAGAGTTTTCAGCCCATCGGCCAGCTTTTCTCTGATGTGCTGATCTCCTTCACCTTCCTGGATATCGAAGCTCGACTTCAAGATATCAATATGAGGATAATAGGCCGCTCCCCGGCCGTAAGAAAGGCACTTACCTTCCAGGAAGATTGCATCTTCATTGGCGACCGCTTTCCTGAATTCATAGAGAAGTCTAGACTTTCCGCAACCGGCCTCAGACACTATAGAGAAAACTTGCCCCTTGCCTGCCTTGACTCTCTCAAAACCATCCAACAAAAGCTCAAGCTCCCGCTCCCTTCCAACTAATGGAGTAAGACCTCGTTCAGCACTCACATCAAATCGCGTCCTTCGGGTGCTGGGTGCAATGACCTGGTAGACCTTGATGAGTTCTTCTTTCCCCTTGACTCTCCTTTCACCCAGAGCCTCAAAACGGAAGAAGCCCTCGGTGAGCTTGAAGGTGTCCTCGGACACATAGGTAGTACCCGGCTCCGCAAGGGATTCTATGCGAGAGGCCAGATTGACAGTGTCACCAACAGCCTTAAAATCCACTTTAAGGTCACTACCGAGAGTTCCGACTACGACAGGACCTGTATGAATACCGACCCGCATCTTGATAGATGGGAAGTCTCCTTTTTCCTGTTTCATTCGTTCATTGAATTTCGTCATCTCCCGGTGGATAGTCATGGCGGATCTTGTGGCTCTTTGGGGAGCGTCTTCTAAGGCTATGGGGGCGCCGAATAGGGCCATGATCCCGTCTCCGGTCATCTCATTCACAGTGCCCTCATAGTCATGCACTTTTTGGATAAGGATCTCGTAGACCTGATCCATGAGGGTGTACATCTCCTCAGGCCCAAGTTTCTCGCATAGGGATGTAAAACCCTCCATATCGCAAAACATCACTGTGACCTGCTTCCGTTCGCCTTCGATTTTGCCCCTCTGAGATAGGATCTTCTCGGTGATGCCTTTCGGAAGGTATTTTTGGAGCTTTATCAGTTTTTCATCAAAAGTGAGTACTTTGGGGCTAGATTCTAAGGGAAGGGATAAGTTGTGACCACAACCGTTGCAGAACCTGCTCCCGGCCGGATTGATCCTGCCGCAGTGCTGACAGGCCAGCTCGAATTTATGGCCGCACCCATTGCAGAATCTTTCGTCAGAAGGGTTCTCGTGTTGGCACATCGGGCATTTCATGTTCAACGCCCTCCGAGCATGCAACATTATGAAGAAAAAAGGAAGGATACCGAAAAGTTACTAAAGCTAAGAAACTGTAGCCTGCGGCCATAGATTTGTCAAGCCCATGGGATTTTTGTGTAGGATTGTTAGATCACCTTTCAGAAATGCAGGAGCCGACTTTCGTTGGCAGCGGGTCGATTCAAAGATCGTCTTTCATGACCCGCTCATCCCGGCCATCCACTCTTCTCCTATCTTGAACGTCCTCCTGAACCGTTAGCCGGGCGATGGCACATCGAAATGGAAGACCTGAGGTCGTAGTGGAGAGCACTACTTCGCAACTCTTTTCCTGCCTATCGATTCTCATTCGCAACCAGGCTGTACAATTGTTGATTCAATTTGCGATCGTAGTTTTCCTCCTTGGTCTTCTGAAGGAAAGCGCCTGTGATGGGGGCTGTGCGAGCCCGAAGAAGAAGCAAGCGTTGATGAAACTATCCCCTGCGCAGCGGTAGAGATTCGCCAAAATCAACCACGCTCTTCCCTGCTGCACTTTCTCGATGTGCTTCAGGAGGCCGCATGAAAAACAAAAAGTAGAAAAATGCAGATTTTATGCGACGTTACGCTGCAATTCAGACAGTAGCGAAGCCTGGAAGGGGGGATCCTGCGGCCCCAGGTAACCCCGCCATGGGTCGCTATTCTGGCGACTCAGAGACTTTTTGATTCCAGGGCAAAAAAATATTTTGGTGGGTTCATTTTTTTCTTGAGTTTTGCGCCAGAATCTGTATGCTGATATGTATATGGGCATACAGAGTAAAGCCGCAAAAGAAAAATTCAGCCGCCTTCGACACTCCCTGGTTCAGCTCCTAGAAGAGATAAGGGGGCTTATTGAACCCTTCTTCTCCGATCGGCCTGTGATCAAAGGGACGGTCTATGAACTCAAGCGCAAATGCGGAAAACCAGGGTGTAAATGTGCTCACGGGGAGCTTCACGCTCGCATGGTGGTCAGTGCCAGTGAGGGAGGCAGGACGCGATTGCGAGCCATCCCACGAGGGTTTCTTGTAGAGACCCAACAGAGGGTAAAACGCTATCAGGAGTTGCGGCGGGCTCGGGCCCGGGTGGTGGAGATTCATAGGCAGATGCTTAAGCTCATCGATGAGATGGAGGCCATGCGCCGGGAGGAGGTGTCTTCTTCGGGCAAGGAGCGCGATGGATCTGGTGATCTTCGAAAATAACAAACCTTTCGTGTTGGAGGCCCTTCGAAACGGCGATTTTGACTATATGGAGGCGGCCAGCGAGGTCTTTGAGGCCGATTTTTTTCGTTTTATCAAAGCCGGGTCGCTGCTCGATGAACTGTCGCAGAGCTATCCCACGCCCCGGAAGAAACAGGAGGTGCCTTTCTGGTTTTATGTGGCCAGCAATCTTTCCATGCGACTGCACGGGGTACATGCTTTTGATGCGTTTCCCATGGTGGTGCGTGCGGGAGGGATGCTTCAGGCTTTTGGGCCTCGGGCGGGGCGCAAGGTGGTTCATCCTGAGACAGGGGATACGACGATCCGCTGTGAGGGGTTTAACCGCAAGAATCACTATGATCGGCAGAGCCCGTGTGATCCGGATTTTCTGCGCAAGATGGCCAAGGATACGGATGCCCAGGCGTTGATGAGATGGTTTGGAGGGGAGGGGGTTGGAGTCTTTCGCCGGCACCGTGCCTTTGATCGAGAAGGGATTTTCATCGGGGATGCCTCCTATCTGTTTGTTCCAGACAATCCTCGTTATGAAGGGTCGGTCAAACTTCTCTTTGACGAACACAACCATCCTGTCTCCCAAGAGCAGTACCGCAAGATGAGCGACGAACAGAAGAGCCGTTGTCAGTGGCGGCGCTGTTATAAGATGGTGACGTTGCTTCACACGAACGCCTCCTTGGAGTTCTTTCTTTTTGTCGCGCTGAGGGTGGTTGGGGGCAATGATCATGAATGTCCGGTGCTTTATGCTTTGGTGGAGGACTTTGTCCGGTCGGTGGGCCAGGGGGTGATGAAGCGCCTCATTGTGGACCGGGGGTTTTTGGATGGGGAGGCCATCTCGCAGTGCAAGGAACACTACGGCATAGAGACCCTTATCCCGATTCGGCGAAACATGGATATCTATGCCGATGCCATGGCGTTGTTTCAATCCTCGGACGTTCAATGGGTGGAGTGCAAAGGCCAGGAGGAAGGAGGGAAGAAGCCGGATCGTCCACGACGACGCCCCCGGGCTATTGCGAAACGGGAGAAAGCGCGGCAGAAGACACTGCATCAGTTCAAAGAACAACAGGTACCGCCTCCCCCCGAAAAGGTGCTGATCAAAAAGGAGGCGGCCGCTATCGGAGAGTTTCGCAGTTGGTCTTCTTGCACCGTCCCCCTGAGCGTGGTGGCCAACCGAGAGCACTATGCCGATGGTCATCAGGAGCTCTGGTTTTTAATCGACACCCAGAAGGTGAAAAATCCAGAGCGGACCCAACAGGAGTATCATCTACGGGTCTGCACCGAGGAGCGATATCGGCAGCTCAAGTGCTTTAGCGACCTGACCCACTTTACCTCTCGTGCGTTCTCCATGGTCGTCAATCAAGTGGTCTTTGTCATGCTGGCCTATAACCTCCTTCAGATCTACCTATTGCATCGGGGACGTCCGGAGCTTAACGCAAAGACCCTGCCCCGTATCCGCCAACAGCTTCTCCCTTCGGACAACCACCTTATTGTTTACTATCAGAATTACTACGGACTGTTTGCACCCTTTGAACTCATGGGCTTCGTGGTGACGCTCAATGAGGAGGCACGGAAAAAAATCGCAGCCAAATGCAAACGCATCGGCCGTGAGCTTAAAGAGGCCATACAAAACCCCCGAGCCCCATAGCCCTTTTCCGCTTCCATGTCCTCCGCAGGCACCCCACAGTCCAGGGTACCTTCTCTTTCCAGAAGAGACGCTCACACCTGTTCCCTTGTTTTTCCTCTTCTGGCCCAGACCCAAAAATCCCCGCTCTCCTCAGTGCTCTTGTTGCTCTTTGCGAAGTTGCATCCCTTCGGCCCGCCTATAAGCCGCCCGGAGACCCTGCTTCCGGCTTCCCCAGGTCCCTTCAGTGTCTGAACTGCAGCAAAGGTCAAATATTTGG
>Ga0316603_10000887_pt1 | contig 15467 bp, 15 predicted proteins | sample OWC_soil_day10_n_FD_207649 | JGI IMG/M metagenome (GOLD analysis project Ga0316603, IMG submission 207649) | Wetland soil microbial communities from Old Woman Creek delta, Ohio, United States - OWC_soil_day10_noCT | ecosystem: Environmental > Terrestrial > Soil > Wetlands | place: USA: Ohio... | reverse complement strand
CATTCTCGATGGCAGATATTAAAACTATCAATCACAATACTTTACTATTGGAAAGATTTATTACCATGTTTGCTATTAAACCAAACGTACTCAAAAATAACCAGAATGTCAAAGAGCTTCTATTTTATGGCACTATTGCCGCATAAAGTTAAATAACTTTTACCGAACTATTGTAAAAAAGAAATATACGAAAAAAAAATAGCACTTACTGTTGAAGAATTACAGAAACTAAATTGGACAATAAGATATTCATGTAGCCAATAGATTCCACTTTACTTTCATCGTAGTATTTCAAAATAGTGATGACGGTGTTTAGAATCGCATCATCGATACCACAAAGCCAATCATTTCCCCCGCAATTTTACCGCATGAGAAATTAACTAATTAAAATACCACACTAAGTAATTCCTGCGGCAGCGAGTATCATCCTATTGCGCTGTTCGTTTTCAGGTATTCCTCCGCCACGTTTATTTTTGGCAGGGAACATTCGTAGTAAAGATAAAATGCAATCTTTTTGTTCAGTCCAAAGCAGGAACATCTGACACCGGAATAAAAATACTTCAGCGCCTCCTCAATTTCACGTGCCGTATTAACATGCTCGTGTCGCATTAACAGCTCATAATCCAGGCCGTATTTAATCCTGAACTCCAGGGCGGTAGTCAGCTTCCACCCGAGTTTCCAGAGAAATGTTCCTTCGTTGGGGATTGAAACGCGCAATGTGCCGTTTTCATTTAACAGCAGGCAGGTTCTTGCAATAACTCCGGGCAGATCTGTCAGGTGTTCGAATGTCGCGACGGATGTTATCCTGTCGTAAGTCTTTTCGGGGCCTATTCCGCTGATGTCGCTGTAAATGCTGTTTACCCTGTTCAGGTGCGGTGAGTTCCTGTAGAGTTCTGTAAACGGTTCAACTATATCATAGGGCTGCGTTTGCTCGTATTGGAGCTGGTTTAACGTACCGGCGCCAATTTCAAGGGTTGATTTGTTATTTATCCCTTTCACATCACCGGCAATCTTTTTGTGTAACCACCTTTCCATTTTTTGCGACATGGAAGATGCCGAAGTTTTACCCTCCCGGTTGTTTTTGTAGTGCTCGTTGTATATTCGCTGAAAATTCTCAGGTAATGCTGTTCTCTTTTTGGGATAGTTGTCAAACATGGGTATATATTTTAATAAGTCATCAAGTACTTACATCTGCCGGTGCTTTGTAAGCAGGGTTGAGCCGTAATGTTCGCGGGTATGGGAGTATTGCTATTTCCCGATACAGAATTTCCCGAAGATATTCCCGAGTATTTCATCCGACGAGATCTGTCCGGTGATCTCACCCAGATGATACATGCATTCCCTGATGTCGCGGCTCAGAAAGTCGGCCGGAATACCTGAGCTGATGCCTTCTGACACACGCTGAATTGCAGTCAGGGCGTTCATCAGGGCTTCGTAGTGACGCATGTTGTTCACAATCACATCACCGGTTTGTATTTCTTTTATCTGCGACGCGTTGATCAGAGCCTGCCGGAGTTGATCGGTATTGATGTTTTTTCTGGCTGAAATGTATACCCGTTCAGCTTCGAAACGTGAGAAGAGCTGTTCGATTACTTCGAGTTCATCATCAACAAGTTTGTCGATTTTATTGAATACAAGAATGATTTTCTTTCCCGTGGCACGCCGTGCTATCTTCTCGGTCAGCCATTCGATGTGTTCGCTTACCTGTGTGCAGTCCACAATCCAGAGAACAATGTCGGATTGCTCAATTTTCTGGTAGGTACGTTCGATACCCAGATTTTCGATTGTATCTTTGGTCTTGCGGATACCGGCAGTGTCAATGAAGCGGAAGGATATGCCGTCAATATCTACGATGTCTTCGATGGTGTCGCGGGTAGTGCCGTGTATATCAGAAACGATGGCTTTTTCTTCCTTTACGAGTAAATTCAGAAGCGTGGATTTACCTACATTGGTCTCGCCAACCAGGGCTACGGGTATGCCCGTCTTCAGCACGTTCCCTACTTTGAAAGAACCGGCAAGCGCGTTTATTTTTTCCTCTATTTCAGCGACAAGTTCGGTCAGTTTACTGCGGTCGGCAAATTCCACATCCTCCTCACTGAAATCAAGCTCAAGTTCCACCAGTGAAACAAAGTCGAGCAGGCGGGCGCGGAGTTCCTTCAGTTCCGATGAAAATCCTCCCCGCATCTGGTTGAGGGCCATGCGGTGCGATGCCGATGTGGTGGAAGCTATCAGATCGGCCACAGCTTCGGCTTGCGAAAGATCCATTTTTCCGTTTTGGAAAGCCCGCATGGTAAATTCTCCGGCTTTAGCCATTGAGCAGCCCTGATGAATAAGCAATTGCAAAATTTGCTGCTGTATATACCTCGAACCGTGACAGGATATCTCGACCACATCTTCGCCGGTGAATGAATGAGGAGCCCGGAATATGGTAGCAAGGACTTCGTCAACCGGTTCGGATTTTTCATTGACAACAGTACCGTATCTGACCGTATATGCAGGCTGATTGATCAGCAGTTCATCTGTATTCAGCGGCCGGAAAACAGAATTACAAATACTGATGGCGTTTACTCCGGATACCCGGATAACAGCTATGCCTCCGACACCGGGAGCAGTGGAGATGGCGCAAATTGTTGTTTCCATTTTCAGTTCTCTGTAAGTTTGTCGGGGAATAAGCCTGCCGACAGTGATGATTTACTTGAAATAACAGTCGCAGGAATACCTCCCGCGGTAACATTGTCGGGTATGTCGCGGTTGACCACGGCATTTGCCCCGATGGCTACGTTGTTGCCAATGGTGACCGGCCCGAAGATTTTGGCACCGGGACCTATGTACACATTATCGCCGATGACGGGCGCTCCGTTGTATTCACCGATACATGTGGAGGGATGCATGCGGCAGTTTTCCCCCACCTTTGCTTTGTAACTCACAACCACCGTACCGTGATGTACGATGCACAATCCGGGTCCAAATACATTTCTGGGGACTGTAAGACCCAGCCTTATCGACAACCGGTGATTGATCGTTTCGAGGCAAAACAACTGCACGCGGCATATCGGATTTTGGCGCTTTACGTTATAGAGATACTCGATTTTACGCATTCTTCGTATGTAACGTAAACAATCCATTCTGAACCACGTGTAAAGACTTATCTTTTCCAGACCGTATGCCTGTAAATCGCGTTGTAGATAATAACGATAGGATTGTTTATCGGTAATCATATCTTTGTCAAATTCTGTCCAGTACGGTTTGCACCAGTTTCTCGATGTAAGGTTTGTAATCGGTATTGGCAGCTTCTACCCGCCGGTTGGCGATGATACAGCACACAGTCATGGCTTTATGCCCCATCAGTTTAGCAAGCCCGGCGATGGCCGATCCTTCCATTTCGTAATTGGTTATTTTATGGTTGCCGTAGCGAAACTTTTCTATCTTGTCGTTGAGATGAGGCTCGGCCAGGCCAATGCGCAGTTCGCGTCCCTGCGGGCCATAGAACCCGTTGGCCGATATGGTAACTCCGCGGAGCATGTCATCGCGTCCGATCTGTTCGACGAGTGTTGCATCGGCATCGGCTACGTAGGGAGCACAGAAGAGTTTGTTCCAGTCGAGCTGTTTCGTGAGTGCTTCTTCGAATTCAAGGTCACACACCTCGTTGCGACCCGCGTAGAAATTGAGCATACCATCAAATCCGATTGATTTTTCGGATATCAGAAAACTGCCCAGCGGTATATCGGGTTGCATGCCTCCGGAGGTACCTATCCGTACCAGGGTGAGCTGACGGAATTCGGTTTTCTCGGTGCGTGTACTAAGGTCGATGTTTGCCAGCGCGTCGAGTTCATTCACCACGATGTCAATATTGTCGGTACCGATGCCGGTGGATACTACTGTAATCCGCTTGCCTTTATAAGTACCTGTTATGGTGTTGAATTCACGGCTGGATACCGAGCATTCCTGTGTGTCGAAATAGGAGGCTACAAGGGCAACCCGCCCCGGATCGCCCACCAGTATGATTTTATCAGCCAGCTGTTCGGGTTTCAGGTGGAGGTGAAATATGCTGCCGTCTTCATTGATCAGCAGTTCGGATGGTGGAAAGTGTTTCATGTCAAATGTGAGTCTAAAAAAAGAAATTCATTATGCTTGCAGAAAACTACAAATATAATGAATTTTTAGTTACGATGAACGAATTGGCTACTCTTTCACCCATATTTCGTCCACACAAGCCCGTACAAAGTCGAAACGGAAGTAGTCTCCGTGACAGACTTCTCCGTTCCACACGATTAAATCAATATCCATGGGAACGATGCCTTGATGCTTGCTTTGAGGTGTCCTCCCGAGTTCTTTCTCGGTCTCTTTGAAGATGCAGACGGATTCATCCCGGTTGTGACGGGAATGCAGCAATATTGCCTGATTGTAGAAAGGACTGCGATAATGCAATCCCACAGCGGCGGTCTCCGCTATACACGAGCAGGCTTTAATCTCAAAGTCGTGCCCGAGCAATGCTGCAGCTTCTGTGAGCAGTGTACGGTCTGTGTTGCTTCCAAGTAAGATGATGGCCTCGTATGACATGGTTTAATTGCTGTTTTGATTTTTTACTGCACAACGATTTTGTGTGAGTTGTTTCCCTCTTTAACAACGTACATGTCTGCATCGTATTTCTTCGTGTTGCTGTATACTGACATTTTCCCGCACTGTCGTCGAAATTTGCTGATAATTTAAGGTAAAATAGTAGTCATTTATCGGAGTGCAAATTTAGCATTCTTTTTTGGATAAAAAGGATTGAGTTTTGTATAAAAACAAAGGTCTCACTACTCTGTGAAACCTTTGCCGGGTAAATAGAAGCCGGTTAGTCCGGCTATGTTTTCTTCTTGGGCTTTCGTCCGCTTTTAGTCAACGCCTGATTGAGCAGGTACAGTATCTGTCCGTTGGTGCTGCGAAACTCATCAGCAGCCCATTTTTCGATAGCTTCCATCAGTTCACTGTCAATGCGAAGAACGAAATTCTTTTGTTTGTTATCTGACGGCATTTGTTTATTATTAGCTATAAAGTGTTCCGGAGTTGATCACAGGCTGAGCATTTGATTCGCCGCACAATACCACCAGCAGGTTGCTGACCATCGCGGCTTTCTTTTCGTCGTCCAGTTCTATAATTCCGTCTTTCGACAGTTTGTCGAGTGCCATCTTGACCATGCCTACAGCGCCTTCCACTATTTTTTCACGGGCGGCAATAATCGCGTCGGCTTGCTGGCGACGAAGCATCACAGCGGCAATTTCGGGCGCATAGGCAATGTAATTGATGCGTGCTTCAATCACTTCGATACCTGCTATTCTCAATCGTTCGTTGATCTGGTTTTCGAGTATTTCATTCATTTCCTCACCACCTGCGCGCAATGTCAGGCTGTTATCATCGCCTGCTGTGTTGTGATCATAGGCATACATCCCTGCAACTTTGCGAAGAGCTGCATCGCTCTGAATTTTCACAAAGTTTTCGTATGCTTTCATCTTGGCATTAACGTTATCGGTGGCAGTGCCGGGCGCTCCCGAAGTCATGGATGCATTATCCACGTCAAATGAGGCTTTGTAGGTGTCCACTACACGCCATACAACCACCATGCCAATCATTACCGGGTTTCCGGCTTTGTCGTTCACCTTGATGGGCTCTGCATCCAGGTTGCGGGCACGCAGGGTCAGCTTCTTTTTGGCATAGAATGGATTTACCCAGAAAAATCCGTTTTCTTTTACTGTTCCGTTGTATTTTCCAAAGAAAATCATCACACGGGCTTCGTTCGGCTCAATTTGCATGAAACCGCCCCAGGCTACGATGTTACATATGAACAACAGGATACAGGTAATAATCAGTATAATGCCAATTATACTCTGTGAAAGGGAGCTTACGCTGTATATAAACAGCAAAACAATACCTACAAGGAAAATAAAATTTAGTAACAGGGCAGGTATGCCTGCCAGTTTAAATCCGGAAAAGACTTCTTCTTTTGTTTTCATTTTTGTATTAGTATTATGATATTAAAATGATATCACAAAGCTACAGAATGTTTTCACAGATTCCAAATAATTGGACAAATATTTTCCGGAATATTCATTATTTAGTAACTTGCACGTTTGAACTGATCGGTAAATTAAAAACAGACAACAATGAAACAACTGGAAAAGGTAATTTGGGGCGTGATAGGAGCAGGAAATGTTTGTGAAGTAAAAAGTGTTCCGGGCATGTATAAAACGGAGCATTCTGAAGTGAAAATGATTATGCGCCGGACAGCAGACAAAGCGGCAGATTTTGCACACCGTCACGGCATCAGTCAATGGACTACCGAGGTGGATGAGATACTTAATGACCCCGATATTAATATTATCTATATTTCCACACCGCCCGATTCGCACTGCGAACTGACACTACGGGTTGCAGCTGCCGGTAAGGCTGTTTACGTGGAAAAACCCATGGCAAATTCGTACGAGGAGTGTGTCAGCATGATAGAAGCATGTAAGTCAGCGGATGTTCCGTTGTTTGTGGCTTACTACCGTCGGGCGTTGCCGGGATTTAATAAGTTGCGGGAGATTATTGCTGCCGGACGAATAGGTGAAATCCGGTTTGTGGAAATAGAGATGTGGCGGACACCGCGTTCGTACGATATAAATACCGAAGGGAACTGGCGCGTTTTGCCTGAAATATCCGGTGGCGGTCATTTTCACGATCTGGCCGCGCATCAGCTGGACTATCTCGATTCTGTATTTGGACCGGTTGTTAAGTCTTTTGGTGTTACTGTCAATCAGGCCGGAATGTATCCTGCCGATGATATTGTTTCGGCATCCATGTTGTTCGAAAGTGGTGTCGTCGGTTCGGGAATCTGGTGCTTCACCACAGATAAGGCTTCGGAAAAGGAGACCATCACCATTGTCGGGTCAGAGGGTCACCTGGTGTTCAATACCTTTGGCAGTCCGATGAAAATACAAATTACTACTGCCGATGGGATAGAAACAGTGGAAGTTCCTCATCCGGAACATATTCAGCAACCCCTGATTCAGACCATAGTCAATCAGCTGCGGGGTGTGGGCGTATGTCCGAGTACCGGCGAAAGCGGTATCAGAACGACGAAAGTAATGACTGAAATAACCCGAAAAAACAGACAGTAAGTATTGCTGTCATTTATTGAGCACATTCCAGAAACTTTTCGGAAGAAAGATGTTGTTGCAGCCTGTTGCCTGAGTAAACAGGGGAGCAATTTCCTCGTCGGTAAATCCGGCAATACCACACCCGACGCGTGTTACCAGAAAGGTAAGGTGAGGGTGGCTGGCAGCAAAAGCAATGAAATCATCCACATAGGGCCTGATTTGATCAACTCCTCCGTGCATGGTTGGTATGGCATACGATTTTCCATGAAAGCCTGTGCCCTGTCCCCACTCAGCACCGAATTTTTCATAAGCGATACGGGCTGCGCCTCCATAGTGAAGGCCGTCCAGGTTACTTCCGAAGACAAATACCTCATGTCGCCGCAATTCGGTGATTGCATCGGGCGATATGCGATGGTTTAATAAGTGTGTTATCATACGCGTTGGTATTAGTTGTTATCTACAAATATAAGCAAACATATATAAAAAAACGAAGATTCTGCAAAAAGCAAAATCTTCGTTTGTAATTTTGTATATGAAGACTGTTAAAGGCTTTCTCCGAAGTCCTCCTTGAATTTAGCCACAAGTTTTTCAGGCCAGTCGTTGACAGGTTCCAGTCCGCCCATGAAGAAGCGAAGTACCGGCGGTTCATATACGAATTTCAGCCCGCCGATAAGGTGTCTGTTGTCGTAAAGCCAGGTAACGCGGTCTTCAACGTATTTGACCTGCGACAGGGTGAATACTCTTCGTGGCATAGCCAACCGCAACAGCTCCATGTCAGCATAGGTTTCGTTGCCGTACTCATCGCGCTGGTTGGAGATGGAACCGCGTTCCATGCCGCGAATTCCGGAAATAAGGAACAGGGCAGCTGCCAGACAGCCGGCAGGGTATTGTGTTTGAGGGATGTGAGCGCAAATCTGCATGGCATCCAGGTGAACACCCAGTACCCCGGCAGGTTTGATTACGGGGATATTCTTTTTATCAAGTTGTTCCACCAGATACTTGATGAAAGATGGGCTTTGGCTGATAACAGTTTCGTCCAGTGTTTCATACAAGCCTACTGCCATTGCTTCTACCTCGCGGATTGACATTCCTCCGTAGGTAAGAAATCCTTCGTAAAGCGGAATAAATGCTTCGAGTTCCTTGAAAATCTCCAGGCTGTCGGTACAGATACCGCCACCTCTCGAAGAGCTGAGTTTGCGGGCTGAGAAATAGCAGATATCAGCCAGGCCGGTCATGGTTTTGATGACTGTTTCCATGTTGGAGTTTTTGAACTCTTCCTCTCGCTGCAATACAAGGAAGGCATTTTCACCCAATAGGCTACAGTCAAGTATTAAGCGGATTTTATATTTATCGGCAATCGCGCGCACATCTCTCAGGTTTTGCACCGAGAAAGGTTGTCCGCCAATCAGATTGGTGGATGCTTCCATGCGGATAAATGGTATGTTTTTGGGTCCGTGGTAGTTGATGGTTTCCTCCAGTTTCTCAATATTCATATTTCCCTTGAAAGGATGATCGGAGTTGATCACGTATGCTTCATTATACAACAATTCGGCTATATTACCACCTTTGTCGGTGATATGAGCCATAGCTGTGGTAAAGTGGTAATTCATGGGTACCAGACTTCCTTTGTGAACATAAGCCACGGAAAGAATGTTCTCGGCAGCACGTCCCTGGTGAACGGGAAGCAGGTATTTTTTATCCAATACGTCTTCCACTGCTTTTTGCAGGCGTTCAAAACTTTGTGAACCAGCATAAGCGTCATCGGCGCGCATCATGGCTGACAGCTGGTTGTCGCTCATGGCATTGGTTCCGCTGTCAGTAAGCATATCGAGAAATACATCTCTGGTGCTAAGTCTGAAAGTGTTGAAGCCTCCTTCAAAAAGGGCTTGCAGACGGCGTTCGATAGGTACGAGATTTAATTTTTGTACGATACGTACTTTGTGTAGTTCCAACGGAATATTTTCTCCGCTGTAGAATTTAATTTCTTGCATGTTTTTTTGACTTTTTGTCAGTATTATAATAGTTAATTTATTGAATTCTATAATTTATATAAAACCCGTGGCAATAATAAGCTTTTATTGGTGTCTGTTTGCTATTTATAAGAAAAACAGCCGGTTTGCTTCCAAAATGTATTTATGGAGACACAAAGATACAAAATTATTCATTTATCCGGATAATTTTGCGTTAAATTGTAATATATGAGAAGGAAATTCTTACATCGGGTCAACGTCGATGCTGATGCGGACGGCTTTGTATGGATTTTGGCTCAGCAGGGCAGAGGTGATTTCACCGAGGATTTGTTTTGCCTTTTCTGCTGATGCTGAGGTTTCTATTTTCAGCAGAATTTGTTTGATATACATGTTCTGTATTCGTGACACGGGCGGAATGGTTGGTCCAAGTACACGGGTGCCGAATACCTTCCTCATATTCACTCCGAACTCTTCGGCTGCGTGGTTGAGTGTCGAGCTATCGCGGTGGCGAAGGGTGATTTCTATCAGCCGGAAGTAGGGTGGGTAACTGAATTGTCTGCGTTCATCACACTGCGTGTTGAACATGGCGGTGTAATCATTCCGGAGTACCTGCCCGATAACAGGATGATCCGGATTGGAAGTCTGGAGCACTACAGTTCCCCGCTTGTTTTTACGGCCTGCTCTGCCGCTCACCTGCGCCATGAGCTGGTAGGCGCGTTCGTGTGCTCTGAAATCCGGGAAATTGAGCAGGTTGTCGGCATTCAGTATGCCCACAAGGCTGACCCGTTCGAAGTCCAGTCCTTTGGTAACCATCTGTGTGCCTACCAGAATATCTACTTTTCCGAGTTCAAAGTCCGAAATGATTTTGTCGTATCCTTTCTTGCTTCGGGTTGTGTCCAGATCCATGCGGGCTACCTTTGCTCCCGGGAAAGCTTCTTCAATTTCCTGTTCGATTTTCTCGGTTCCGAAACCTTTATCCTCCAGACAGGGACTTTTACATACCGGGCAAACCGAAGGGATGTTTTCGGTATAGCCGCAATAATGGCAGGTAAGCTTGTTGCTGAATTTGTGTACTGTTAGGCTGACGTCGCAGTTTTTACATTTCGGTACATATGCGCACCCTTTGCATTCCAGAAAGGGAGCATATCCGCGTCGGTTCTGAAAAAGTATTATCTGTTCCTTATTGTTCAGTGCTTTGGTTATTCTATCCGAAAGCAGAGGGGTAAGGTGACCTTCCATCTCCTTTTTACGGTAAGCTTCTTTCGTGTCGGCTATCAGGATGTCGGGCAGTTCAATTTCCTGATAACGCTGGTTGAGAGCCACGTAACCATATTTTCCGTTTTGTGAGTTGAAGTAGGATTCTATGGCAGGTGTAGCTGTTCCGAGCAGAGTTTTCGCTCCATGCATCGAGGCTAGTACAATGGCAGCGTTGCGGGCATTGTAGCGGGGTGCCGGGTCGTACTGCTTGTAGCTATTTTCGTGCTCTTCGTCCACAATGACCAGTCCCAGTTGCCTGAAAGGCAGAAAAACCGACGAACGTACACCGATAACGATATCGTAGGTTTTGTTTTGCAACACATTATTCCAGATTTCCACCCGTTCGGCATCCGAAAACTTCGAATGATACACACCCAGGCGTTTGCCGAAAATACGTTTTAACCTGCTTGTAAGCTGGGTGGTGAGGGCTATCTCCGGAACAAGGTAGAGAACCTGTTTGCCGGATGCTATCACTTTGTCGATCAGATGAATGTATATCTCTGTTTTGCCGCTTGATGTTATTCCATGCAGCAGCACGACCTGTTTCTCAGTAAATTGCCGGTTAATGTTATTCATGGCTTCCTGCTGAAATTCATTGAGAGGATATTTCTCTTCGGTGTTGACATCCGAATAATTCAGCCTGCCGGTTTCTTTGCTGTAAACTTCAAACACTCCGCGCTCAATCAGTCCGTTGATGTTAGCAGGTGTAGCGTTGGTTTTTTCCTGAAGTTCCTTTCTGGAAACTTCCCGGATATTTGTTTTTGAAAGACATCTGGACAACTCAATGTACGTCATCAGCACCTCCAGTTGCTTCTTTGCCCGGGTCAGTTTGTCAAAGATATCCCGCAGGTTATTTTCATCGGAAGCATAAGCGCTGAGTTTGATATAACTTTCTGTTTTAGGCTTGAATTTTTCGGTTAGTTCTTCGCTGACTTCTACAGCGCCCTTTTCCATCAGCGTTTTAAGAAGAGGCAGCGTGTCGCGCATCCCGGTCAGCTTATTGAGGTCCGAAACGCTCTGAATTTTTCCGTCGGAGAGGGCGTCTAGCAATTTGTACTCCTTTTCAGTAAGCGGAGATTCGGACTCGTAATCAGGATTGACGCGTACCTGTGTTTCACTTTCTAGTTTCAGACCCGCGGGAACTGCAGCCTGATAGACATCCCCGATGGCTGACTGGTAATAGTTGCTCATCCAATCCCAGAATTTTAACTGGGGATAACGGAGTACAGGCTCATTGTCCAGTGTACAAATAATTTCTTTGGCTTCATACAGGGTTGGTGAGTTGCTGTGAATCAGACAGACAATGGCAGTGTACATCTTTTTCTTTCCGAAGGGTACTACCACACGCATCCCTATCTGTACGGTATCGGTCAATGCTTCGGGTACGGCATAGGTGAAGGTTGGCGACAGCGGGAGAGGCACTATGACATCAACATATTTCATACGATAGTTATTTTTTTAATGGTCGTATGGAGCCCGTCCCGAAAAATCGTATCCCGTTTCATGCTTTCAGTGGATTTTTGCTGCAACTGTTCAGATGATCGTTGATCATGCCCGCAGCCTGCATAAACGCGTAACAGATTGTAGAACCTACGAACTTAAATCCCCGTTTCTGCAAATCCTTGCTCATGGCATCCGATTCGGGTGAACGGGCAGGGATATCAGAGATCACATCGCAGTGATGATGGATGGTTGTTTCGCCTGTAAACAGCCAGATATAGGCATCAAATGAACCAAATTCCTGCTGAACGGTGATAAATTGTCGCGCGTTGGTGATTGTTGCCCGGATCTTTGCTTGGTTGCGGATGATTGAAGCATCCTGCATTAACTCCTGTACTTTTTGTTCGTCGTATTGTGCTATTTTTTTTGCTTCAAAATTATCAAAAGCCCGTCGGAAGCCTTCACGTTTATACAATATTGTTTTCCAGCTCAGTCCGGCCTGGAAAGCGTCAAGCACCATGAATTCAAACAACTTACGGTCGTCATGTAAGGGGACGCCCCATTCCATGTCGTGATACTCCTTCATCAGCGGGTCGCCCGGGCTCCACCAGCAGTCAGATATTTCGTTATTTTTTTCTACATTTGCCATCACATATTGCTTCTTTTTGCAAAAATACAAATTAAGATTGAATTTCATATTTTAGTCTGTAATTACCGAATATATTTTTGCTGAATGTGACGATAAATAAAATATATTACTGTTTAAACACCGGAAATGGACCCGATAAAAATTATCGAAAAATATTACGATAAGAATTCTAATCTGTACAACATACTGGTCAGACACAGTATAAAAGTCTGTGATAAAGCCCTGATGATTGCCGACAAGCATCCCGAGCTGCATGTTGACCGCAAGTTTATAAAGGAAGCTTCGATGCTACACGACATTGGAATTTTTAAAACAAATGCCCCGGATATTGAATGTTATGGTTCGCATGAATACATTGAACACGGTTATCTGGGATCGGAAATTGTTTTTAATGAAGGATATCCACGGCACGCGCTGGTTTGTGAACGCCATACCGGTATGGGGCTAACCCTGGAGTGGATCATACAAAGCAACCTACCGGTTCCGCACCGGGACATGATGCCTGTTAGTGTTGAAGAGCAGATTATATGCTATGCCGATAAGTTTTATTCCAAAACAAAATTTGACAAAGAGCAAAGCATTGAAAAGATATTGAGCAAGTTATCGAAATATGACGAAAATCAGGCTCGGAAATTTATACAATGGAACGAAAGGTTTGGGTAGATGATAATAAGGTATATGGCTAAATAGTTAAAATTAACTTAAATAAGCGTAAATGAGGGTCTTTTTGTTGTTCGTTTATTGAAAATTATGTTTTATAACATATTATTTATTATTTTTGTCCCGTAAATTAAATCCGAATTATAAAAAAACTACAATTATGTTTACAGAAAAAATTGGAACAAACGCAGGTCTGGTATGGGCTGCTTTAGAAAATGGCGAATTGAATGTTAAGGCAGTTAAGAAAGCCACCAAACTCACAGAAAAAGACTTGAATTTGGCATTTGGCTGGTTGGCCCGCGAAGGTAAAGTCGCTTTCAGAGAAGAGGAAGCCGAAGTGTTTATCGCGTTAGTGTAAGAAATTGATACTCTACAAAATAAAAGCGAGAAAATCTGATTTTCCCGCTTTTATTGTATTATAAACAAAGTATTCTTATTCGCAGTTTACTTTCTGTTTTTAATTTCCTCAACCGATTTTACTCTCAGACCCGGATTTTCTTTGGCTATCTTGCGCTGGAATTCAGTTGGATAGCCGGCACGTATAATTCCGGGAGGTATGGCGTGTTCGTTCTGCAGAAACTTTCCGTTTCCTTCTTTTTTGATATTTCCATCCATGTATTTTACAAGCAGATATTCTCCTAACTTTTTCCATTCGGCTGTTGTCTTTTCGGCAGCCTGGTTGCTGTAATCAGTCAGGTATTTCCGTCCTGCGGTTTCTCCGAGTGCCAGGGCTTTGGCATCTACGGCCGGGGTCATTTGCTGAAATCCGTTTTCAAGTTCTGACTGCAATTTCCTGATGTCGTTCATCAGATAAGAATATTTTCCGTATGCAAAATTAGCTACCGCGTTGAATGTCCAGAAAGCAGAGGTAGGAGAGTATTGCAGCAGGCTACCGTTCTTTTCGTCGAAACATTGCGGAACTTTGTTGGTACAGCAATACACAGGAACATAAACGTTGCTGGCGGCATCGTCCACTCCAAACCACAGAATTCCTCCCGTATAATCGGGCAGCCAGCCGCGCATCTGAGCTACGAAAGTAAAGCCGGTCTGTTGGGTGGCAATCGGACGTTCGTGCATATATTCCACACTGTCAACCGTAAAAGTCAGCGGACTGTGGCGGAGCGTGCTTCCGAAAGGACCTGCGGCGCAACCTTTGGTCATATCCAGTTCAGTTCCTTCGTAATGATCGCGCATAAAACTCTTCATGTCTTCCGCGCTGAGCTTGCGGTCAGGCTTGATCCAGAGAGGCATTCTTTCTTTTGTTTCACCTTTCACATAGCTGATGTATTTGTCCATATCAGGTTTCACCTTGCGGAAGAAAGACCATACACGCGATTCGCATATGCGCAGCGCTGAATAATCGAGGGGCGCATAAGTATCGGAGAAACTGAATTCTTCATCCTTTCCGGTGAAATATCCCTTTTCGCGGGCAAAGGATACCACATCTTTTGAATACATGCAGTTGTTTTTATCCTTAAATGGAATAGTGGTGATGCGCGCCTGATTGGCATGTGCCGATACACAGTCGTCGGGGATACGCAGGGCAACCCACACTGCTCCTTTTCTGCCGGAGCCTTTGCCGATCATTTCCATGATCCAGACTTCATTGGGGTCGGCTATTGAGAATGATTCGCCGGAACTGTAGTAGCCGTATTCTGCAGCCAGGTCAGTCATGACTTTAATTGCTTCACGGGCAGTGCGCGACCGCTGCAGAGCAATATATATCAGACTTCCGTAATCCATTACTGCCGTTGTATCAATCAGTTCTTCGCGTCCGCCATAGGTCGTCTCTCCGATACTCACCTGGTGCTCGTTCATGTTACCGATAACTGAATAGGTTTGTTCGGCCTGTTTAATTTTACCCAGGTATTTGCCGGTATCCCACTCATTTATATCAAGCATGGTTCCTTTGGGGTAAGTGGCTGCGGGATAATGATACAGCGCGCCGAACAGGAAATAGGAGTCCGCCGAATAGGAAATAAAAGTTGATCCATCTGTCGACGCGGATTTGCCGACAAGAAAATTGGTGCAAGGATGCACGCTAAAAGAAATCAGAATGACTGACAATGCTGTCAGAAGATATTTTTTGATCATAGAGTATATTGTTTTTACAGTTATCTGTCATATGTATAAGATGAATTTTATCGAATGTTTTCATCGGAGAGCAAAAATAGTATATTATTTCAATGTTAAAAAATATTCGAACCCGAATTGATGTTAAATAAATTCACTTCAGTACGATACGATGAAAATTCAATTAGTAAATGCAACTTTGGAGGCAAAATAGGAAAGTTTGTTTTTCAGAGCCAGGAGGAACCAGTCCCCCTTGCCCTGATGGAAAAAATCACTTATATTGTCTACCGACCAAAGTTG
>Ga0316603_10000883_pt1 | contig 15510 bp, 14 predicted proteins | sample OWC_soil_day10_n_FD_207649 | JGI IMG/M metagenome (GOLD analysis project Ga0316603, IMG submission 207649) | Wetland soil microbial communities from Old Woman Creek delta, Ohio, United States - OWC_soil_day10_noCT | ecosystem: Environmental > Terrestrial > Soil > Wetlands | place: USA: Ohio... | reverse complement strand
TTGCGGTTCACGCTCCCCCATTTCCAGAAGGAGGGGAAGCTCTACGTCACGATCTGTGTCGGGTGCACGGGCGGACGTCATCGCTCGGTGACGATCGTCGAGGAGCTGCGGCGGCGGCTCGGCGGCGAGTGGGACATCCTGGTCCGTCATCGCGATGTCGAACGGGGGCTGTGATGGGGGCAGAGGATCGGGTGGAGAAGCAGGTGCTCGTGCAGAACGAACGGGGCCTGCACGCGCGCGCGGCGACCCAGCTGGTGCAGCTCGCCGCCAAGTTCCCGTGCGAGATCACGCTCGCCAAGGACGGCAGCGAGGTCAACGGCAAGAGCATCATGGGCGTGCTGATGCTGGTCGCGAGCAAGGGAACGCTGCTCACCGTCGCGGCGAAAGGTGACCGCGCGGCGGAGGCCGTCACCGCGATCGTCGCGCTGGTCGACGACAAGTTCGGCGAGGGGAAGTAGCGAGACGATGAGCGAGCACCGTCCGGAGGTCCGCAAGCAGGGCCTCGGCGTGTCCGCCGGGATCGCGTTCGGTCGTGCGTTCCTGATCGGGCGCGACACGCTCCATGCGCCGCGCCATCACATCGAGATGGACGACGTCGACACGGAGGTCGCGCGCCTCTACAAGGCGATCGCCGCGTCTGACAAGCAGCTCGCGAAGATCAAGGAGAAGCTCGCGTCGGAGAACGAGAGCGACTACCACATCATCACCGCGCACCAGATGATGCTCCACGACGAGCACCTCGTCGGTGCCGCGGTCGGCTACATCCGCGAGGATCTGATCAATGCGGAGTGGGGGCTGCGTCGCGCGGTCGACGACATCGCCGGCGTGTTCGATCAGATCGAAGACGAGTACCTGCGCGAGCGGAAGACCGACGTCGAGTTCGTGTTCGAGCGCGTGTTGCGCAACCTGCTCGGCCGCGAGACCGGGCCGCTGCAGCCGCCGCCGGATGCGATCGTCGTCGCCTACGACCTGTCTCCGGCGGACACCGCGCAGCTGCACAAGGCCGCGGTCTCGGGCCTGATCACCGACGCCGGCGGCAAGACGTCGCACACCGCGATCATCGCGCGCGCGCACGAGATCCCCGCGGTCGTCGGCCTCGAGAACATCACCGAGCTCGTCGAGACCGATGATCTCGTGCTGATCGATGGCGCCGCGGGCATCGTGATCGTCAACCCGACCGCCGCGACCGTCTCGGAGTTCCGCGACGAGCAGCGCCGCCAGGTCGCCGCGGGTGCCGCGCTGCACTCGATGCGCGACCTCCCGGCGCGTACGCGCGACGACGTCGACATCCAGCTCTACGCGAACATCGACGCCCCCGACGAGCTCGAGGACGCGCTCGACTACGGTGCGATGGGCGTCGGGCTGTTCCGCACCGAGTACCTGTTCATGGGCCACGACGAGCTGCCCGACGAGCAGACGCACTTCCAGACCGCGGTCGAGGTGCTCGAGCGGCTGGGCGGCTTGCCCGCGACGATCCGGACCTTCGACCTCGGCGCCGACAAGCTCGCGCCGTTCCTCGACGCGGCGGATCTCCAGGAGACGAACCCCGCACTCGGGCTGCGCTCGATCCGCCTGTGCCTGTCCGACCTCGGCCGCGGCCTGTTCAAGACCCAGCTCCGCGGGCTGCTCCGCGCGTCCGCGCATGGCCCGCTCAAGATCATGTTCCCGATGATCTCCGGCATCGCCGAGCTGCGCGCGGCGAAGCTCGTCATCGACGAGGTCAAGGCCGAGCTCCGCGTCGAGGGGATCACGTTCGACGAGAACGTCAAGCTGGGGATCATGATCGAGATGCCGTCGGCCGCGCTGACCGCGGATCAGCTCGCGCAGGAGTGCGACTTCTTCTCGATCGGGACGAACGACCTGATCCAGTACACGATGGCCGTCGACCGCGTGAACGAGTATGTCTCGTACCTCTACGAGCCGCTGCATCCGTCGCTGATGCGCCTGATCGGCGACGTCGCGCGCGCCGCGCGAGATGCGGGGATCCCGGTCACCGTCTGCGGCGAGATGGCGGGCGATCCCACGATCACGGCCGTGTTGCTCGGCCTCGGAATCCGCGAGATGTCGATGAGCGCGGTCTCGGTCCCCGAGGTCAAGGCGGCGATCCGCTCGATGGCGGTGAGCGAGACCGAGGGCCTGATGCTCAAGATCAAGAAGCTGCCGACCGCCGCCGAGGTCCGCGCGATGGTCGGCGAGTACGTGTTCGGCCTCACAGGACAGCGCAAGGGGCGCGCTTGACGATGCGCACCGCGCGCCATGGGGCGGCGGTGGTGACGGCCCTCGGATGGCTCGTGGCGATGACGGTCTCGGCACACGCCGGTGATCCGCTGCGCGTGCACCACACGATCGAGACCGAGCACTTCATCGTCCACTACTACGATCCGCTCGAGGACACCGCCCGCCGGATCGCCGTCGTCGCCGAGGCCGCCCATCGCACGCTCGTGCCGGCGCTCGATCACGCTCCCGACGGCAAGACGATCATCACCGTCGTCGACGACACCGACAGCGCGAACGGGTTCGCCGGCGTGCTTCCGCGCAACGCGATCCAGCTCTACGCGACCGCGCCGACGAGCTTCACCGAGCTCGACGATCACGACGACTGGCTGTACGGCCTGACGGCCCACGAATACACGCACATCCTCCACCTCGACACGATGTCGGGGCTGCCGAACATCTACAACCGGATCTTCGGCAAGACCTGGGCTCCGAACCAGGTGATGCCGCGCTGGGTGATCGAGGGCATCGCCGTCTACGAGGAGTCCAAGCGCTCCGCCGGCGGACGCAACCGCGGCTCGCGGTTCGAGCAGATCATCCGGATCGCGCGGCACGAGGACAAGGAGCTGCGCCTCGACCAGGTCAGCGGTGCACCGCGCCAGTACCCGCGCGGCAACTCGGCGTACGTCTACGGGTCGCACTTCCTCCGCTACGTGTTCGACCGGTTCGGCGACGACACGCTCCGCCAGATGAGCCACACCTCCGGCGGCTACGCGCCGCCGTTCGCGATCAACCGTCAGATCGCGAAGGTCGTCGGCACGCCGTTCACGGAGCTGTACGACGACTGGAAGCTGTACCTGCGCGATCGCTACGGGATGCAGGAGATGGCGGCGGAGCGACGGGGCCTGGTCACCGGCAAGAAGCTGACCGACACGGGCGAGGTCAACTACCTCGCGCACTACACCGCCGACGGCAAGGAGCTCGTGTGGCTCCAGTACGACGGCTACCGCGACACGCGCCTGCGCGCGATGCCGGTCGGCGCCGACGCGCGGAGTGCGCGCGACATCCTCGAGCCCGATGGCCTGGGGCCCTACGATCTCCTCGACGACGGATCGCTGGTGTTCGAGCAGGGGCGGACGTTCCGGCGCGAGTACGCGTTCCAGGATCTGTTCCGCTGGGACGCGAAGACCCGGACGACGATCCGGCTGACGACGGGACGTCGCGCGCGCGATCCCGCGGTCTCGCAGGACGGCCGCAAGATCGCGTACTCGAAGAACGAGAGCTCGGAGAGCGTCCTCGAGGTGATGGACGCGGTCCCCGATGCACCGGGGAAGATCCTGTGGCGTGGCCAGCGCTACGACCAGGCGTTCCAGCCGGCGTGGAGCCCCGACGGCACGCGGATCGCGTTCTCGGCGTGGCGGCACCGTGGCTTTCGCGACATCCTCGTCGTCGACGTCGCGACCGGAAAGGTCGACGTGATCACCGCCGACCGCGCGATCGACATGTCGCCGCGGTGGTCCGCCGACGGCCGGTGGATCTACTTCGACAGCGATCGCACTGGCATCCAGAACATCTACGCGTTCGACACCACGGATCGGGCGCTGTGGCAGGTCACCAACGTCCTCGGTGGTGCCTTCCACGCGACCCCATCCCCCGATGGCAAGCGCCTCGCGTTCGAGGCCGCGGTCCCGCGCGGAGGCTACGATCTGTACGAGCTCGAGATCGATCGCTCCACGTGGCTGCCCGCACGCGACTACTTCGATGACCGCCCGGATCCCAAGGTCGTCAAGGACGACGAGGCGAAGGTCACGGCGTCGCGGCCGTACCGCCCGCTCGAGAGCCTCGCGCCGCAGGTCTGGACCGGGACCCTCGACCTCGGGGATGCACCGAGCGCGACGCTCCAGACCAGCGGCACGGACTCGTTCGGGCTGCACGCATGGGCGCTGACGATCGGCTCCAACCTCGACACCGGTGACGCCAACATCGGCGCGTCGTACGGCTACGGCGGCTTCCGCCACTCGCTGCGGTTCGCGGCCGCGCGCACGATGGTCAACCGGGGCGGCTACCGGGTCGACGGCGTCGGCAAGACGTTCCGCGAGGAGGACTGGAGCGCGACCGTGTCGTCGAGCATCCCGTTCGAGTCGCGCCCGAGGGCGAGCTGGACCCTGTCGTTCGACTACGACATCGACTGGTTCCGGCTGGTCGGCAAGCCGATGGACGCGACGCTCGATCCCGATCCCACCCAGCGCGTCCCGCTCGTGCCGCCGACCGACTACCTGCAGTCCGGCGTCGGCACGCGGCTCGGATTCTCGACGGTGCGCAACACGATCTACGGCGTCGGCGGGCAGAGCGGCTTCGACGCCGCGGTCGCCCTGCGCTTCGATCACCCGGCGCTCGGCGCGACGTATCGCAACGTCACGGTCAGCTACTCGACGAACCTCTATCGCCAGCTGTGGGGCAAGACCCCGACGCTCGCGGTCCGGCTCGGTGGTTCGCTACGTGCCGGTGACCTCGTGCGCACCGGCTCCTTCGGCCTCGGGGGCATCCCCCCGCAGGACGTCGCGATGGCGATCGTCAACAGCACGCGCGCGGGGGTCACCGGCTACCTGCGCGGGTTCCCGGGCCGCACCGTCGTCGGCAACCAGTTCCATCTGCTGAACCTCGAGTACCGGCAGGAGCTGTTCGCGATCGAGCGCGGCCTCGCGACGTTGCCCGTCTACCTGCGCCGCGTGCACCTCGGCCTGCTCTCCGACCTCGGCACCGCGTTCGACTCGTCGTTCGACTTCGATCGCCACTTCCGCGCGTCGGTCGGCGCGGCGCTCCGCATGGATGCGTTCTTCGGCTACTTCGTCCCCGGGACCTTCGAGCTCGGCTACGCGCGCGGGGTCACCGCGGGCGGCATCGGGACGACCTGGTTCCTGCTGACGGGAACCTTGTGACCTCGAGCAAGCGCGAGGTCGCCGGCGACGTCGCGATCGAGATCACGCGCGAGCTCGCCGAGCCCGTGCGAGCGCTGCGCGATCGGCTCGGGATCGTCGTCGATCAGCTCGAGCGGCACGTGGCGACGTCGACCGGGCCCACGCCGTACTCGTGGCGGTCGCTGCAGACGCTGCGGCAAGACCTCGCCGCCGCCTACCTCGAGGTCACGACGCTGGCGCGCCGGATCGACGAGCTCGACCGCGCCCTCGACGACGATCCACCGGGCTGGTTCGATCTCGCGGCCGCGGTCGACCTCGGCCTGCGCCTCGCCAACCATCACCTCGGCCCGGAGGTCGAGCTGCTCGTCGACCTCGCGAACGTGCCGGGCGTGCGCGGCTCCCCGGGGACGCTCGCGCTCGTGGTCGCCCAGCTCGTCGCCGTGTGCGCGAGCTCCGCGCGCGAGCTGCCAGGGAGCGCGCTCAGCGTCCGCGTGATCAACGAGGGTGCGTTCGCGGCGGTGCTGATCGTCGACAACGGCAGCGGGAGCCCGCGCGCGCCGTCGATCGGTGACCTCGCGCGCGACGTGCTCGAGCCGTGGGGCGCGACGATCGAGGCCGCGTCCGAGGTCGGGCAGGGCTGCGCGTTCGAGCTGCGGCTCGTCACCCTGCCGGCGTAGCGACGCTCAGCGGCCGGCGGTGTGACCGGACCACGACTCGTACTCGGCGATCCGCTTCGACAGCACCGTGACGTCCTCGCCCGAGCGAGAGCGACTCTCGGCCGCGACCACGAGCAGGCCCATCGCCGCCTGCAGCAGGCGGCCACCGGTCAGCGGGAGGTTCGCTCCACGCAGCGCGTACTCGCGGACCTCCGTGATCCGGAACGAGATCGTCCCGACCTGCAGGTAGTCGCCGTGCAGGAACACGACGTCGCTGCCGACGAGCAGCGCATTCTCGAGCTCGCGCTTCGCGGACGCCTCGCCCTTGCCCTCGGCCTGCGCGCGCATCCGCCGCTTCGCATCCTCGTAGACCTCGGGCCGGGTGATCGGCGCGTCGCGCGTGTACGGCGCGAGCTGGTCGGCGATGCCCTTGGCCGCCTCGGGCCCGTCGGCGACGTGCAGCGCGACCTCGAGATCGCCGAGCGCGAGCAACAGATCGCGGCTGCGCTGGCGGCGGCGGGCCTCGCTGAACCGCTCGTGGGCGAGGTAGGCGAGGCCGGCGCACGCGAACACGCCGCCGGGGACCAGCGAGAGCGCGGCTGCGGCGACCCCTGCGGTCGCGACACCGGACCACACCAGCGGCGCGGTCGGCGAGCGGCCGATCAGCTCCACGCGATCGAGCAGCCGGGCATCGAGGCGGATGATCGGGTTACCGGGCGGGGCGATCACGAGCCACGCGCCGTCGACGCCGATCCCGCTGCGCGGCAGGAGGCGCGATCGATCGAGCTGCGTGGGTTGCGCGGCTTCCATGATCAACCGAGATCGACCACGCCGGCCTCGGCGAGCCTCGCGAACGCGAGCAAGGCCTCGGCTTCCCGGACCGACGCGGAGCGGATCAGCGAGAGCAGGTCCCAGCGCCCGTCGACGCGGTTCGCGAGCTCGGTCTCGACGTCCGTGAGCTGGAGGTCCTCGGCATCGAACTCGACGTCCTTGAGCCGCCGTGGCACGCGGTGGCGCGACAGCATCTGGCGCGCGACCTCGGCGACGCGCGCGCGCTCGATCTGCGCGAACGTCTTGCGCACCTCGGGATCGCTCGGATCCTGGTGCAGCGCCTGGGTGACCATCGCGTACGCGCCGGCCTTGTCGCCCTGGCGCAGGTGGCCGCGGGCACCGGCGGCGAGCTCGGCACCGGAGTTCGTCCGCTCCTTCTGGCGTCGATCGACGACGAGCCGGCCGGACACGACCATCTTGGCGAGCGCGTCCAGCGTCCCGAACCGCTCACCCGAGAACGCCGCCGCGATGTCGGCGGCGGTGTGGCGATCGCCGGCGAGCGCCCAGATTCTCTCCGCGTCCAGCATCGAGCCTTCCTCGGAGGGCGGCGGGGTCGCGGTCGGCGGGACGTAGAACGTGACGTCGTCGGCACCGAGCACGGTCATGATCTCGATCATCCGGGCGGTCCGCCGGCGGGCGACCGTCAGGCAGATGTCGACGGCGAGGTGGGCGGAGACGCCGGTCGCCGGAGACTGCGCCTTGGGAATAACGTCGAACGTGCCATCGGTCCATGTCACGACGTCCGTCACCGCCTCGCGGATCTTGGTCGCGAGGATGTCGGTCAGATCGGTCTCCGTGATCAAACCCGACATCAGCAGCACCTTGCCGAGCGGCACGCCGGTCTCCGCGCGGGTCCCGAGCGCGTCGGCGAGGGCACGCTCCGCGACCAGGCCGCTGCGCACGAGGATCACACCGAGCTGCTCGTCGCGGCGATTCGAGCTCGCCCACACGATGGTCCCCTCCTCGAGCACGATGCTGCGCACGAGCTCGCGGCGCTCACACGTGAGCTGTCCCGAGAGCTTGCGCCGGGCGACCCATTCGAGGACGTCTTCGGCGGGCATGGTGCTGAGCGCGCCGCGCACCGACATGCCTTTGAGCATAGCGGAGAATCGGCTATCGTGTGGCGGATGGCCGACGAGACGAAGCCCCCTTCGACGAATCGTGGCTTCATGATCTCGCCACGCATGCTGCTGGTTGGCGGTGCGGTATCCGCGGTCGGGATCGGGCTGCTCGTCACCTTCCTCTGGATGGTCCCCAACGCGGCCGCGCGCGAGGAGAAGGCGGCGTGCCGCGGCCTCCTCGGCGATCAGCCGCTGAACCCGATGATCTGCAACGGCCAGCCGTGCCCGCTACCGCGGCCCGCCCCGGACTTCACCGCGCAGGACCACCAAGGCAAGCCCGTGCGGCTGTCGGACTTCCGCGGCAAGGTCGTGCTGCTCAACTTCTGGGCGTCGTGGTGCGGCGTCTGCAAGACCGAAAAACCCGCACTCAACGCGATGGCGAACGAGATGGCGCGCGATGACTTCGCGGTCATCGCACTCGCGTCCGACCACAACTGGAGCGACGTGCTGATCGCGCTGGTCGACAGCCTCGCGCCGGGCTCGCCGGTCCCCAAGGCCGAGGGCGGCGTCGTGCCGCTGCCGGCGGCCCTCGATGCCTATCAGCGCGCGCTGCCCCGCGGCGTTCCGTTCAAGGTGTTCATCGATCCGCCCGCCGGCGACGGCAACATCGGCCAGATCACCGCGTCGTGGGGGATCAAGGCGGTCCCCGAGACCGCGCTGATCGATCGCCAGGGCAACATCCGCGCGTACTTCGTCAACAAGCGCGACTGGACGACGGGCGTCGCCTCGACCTGCATCCGGTCGGTCCTGGACGAATAGTGCTAGGCTCGTAGCCGATGGCGCGGGTGCTCGTGATCGACGACGAACCGGACGTGGTGCGCCTGATCGTCAAGGTGCTCTCGGGCCGCGGCCACGTCGTGCAGGTCGCCCGCGACGGCGCGAGCGCGCTCGCCCGCGTCAAGCACGAGCCGCCCGACGTGATCCTGCTCGACAGCGATCTGCCGAAGATCGATGGCGCGGAGGTCTGCCGCCGGATCAAGACCGACCAGTCGACGACGGCCATCCCGGTCGTGATGATGACGTCGTCGTACATCGACATCTACGACGTCGGCGCCGAGGGTGGTCCCGAGGCGTTCGTCGTGCGTCCGTTCGTGCGCGAGGTGCTCGCGAACGTCGTCGAGCGCGTGTTGTTCCGGCGCTAGGCGGCTAGATGGACAAGGTCCCTTTCACGATCCTGACGGGGTGGCTCGGGGCGGGGAAGACGACCGCGCTGAACCGGATGCTCGCGGCGTCCCACGGCAGACGGATCGCGGTGCTGGTCAACGAGCTCGGCCGGATCTCGATCGACACGCAGCTGATCATCGGGCGGGGGGGCGACGTGCTCGAGCTCGCCGGGGGCTGCGTGTGCTGCAAGGTCGATCTCAAGAACGACCTGTGGGACGGCATCGGCGACATCGTCGCGCGCAGCCACCCCGATCACGTGGTGCTCGAGACCACGGGCATCGCCGAGCCCGCCGCGATCCTCGACGGGCTGTTCCGCGTGCCCGATGCGGTCCGCGACCGGATCCTGCCCGCGGGCGTGATCTGCGTCGTCGATGCCGAGGCCGGCGGCGCCGCGCTCGAGACGCGCGAGGAGGCGCGCGAGCAAGTGATCTGCGCGGACCGCGTGATGCTCGCGAAGCTCGACGTCGCGTCTCCCGCCGCAGTCCGCCGCTGCCACGCGATCCTCGACGAGCTCGCCCCGTCGGCGGAGCGCGCGAGCTTCCCCGATGACGATGCGGGCGCGCGCGCGATGACCGCATGGGTCGTCGAGCCGCGCAAGCTGCGCGCGTGGACATCAGGCACGCAGCGCGGCCATGCCCACGACGAGCACGACCACGGCCATCACCACGGCAACCAGATCGTCGCCGTCGCGTTCACCGACGATGCGCCGCTGGTCGGCGAGCGAGTGCTCGCGGTGATCGAGAGCCTCGGCGAGCGGCTGATCCGCGCGAAGGGCTTCGTCCACCTCGCGGGCGACGATCGCCGCGGCTTCGTCGAGCGCGCCGGCGTCCGCACCGAGCTGCGCTACCTCGAGCCGTGGGGCGCGGCGCCGCGGCGGACCGAGCTCGTGCTGATCGGCGACGACCTCGACGAGGGTGCCGTGCACCGCGCGCTGTGGGCCTGCCGCGCAGCGGGCTAGCGTGCGTTGAGCCTGCGACCGTGTGGCACCGGCCGCAGATGCTGTTGCGCTTCGGCTCCGTGGTCCAGAGCAGATCAACCGCCAAGGCGCCAAGGACGCCAAGCAGAAGCGACACGAAGGCAGGAAGGTCACGAAGCAGAAGGTGGAGTCGCTTCGCGACGACGAGGCGTGTGCCGGATGATGAGCGAACTGCCACGGCGCAGAGGAGCTCTTCGGGCGAAGCCCGACGGAATCTCTACCTCTGCTTCGTGTCTTCCTGCTTCGTGGCTCCCCCTCCGAGCACACGGGCCTTCGGGCGAAGCCCGAAACCCTCTCTCCCTTCTGCTTGGCGTCCTTGGCGCCTTGGCGGTTCAGCCTCCGAGCACACGCACCAGCCCTCCCTTCTGCTTCGTGGCCTTCCTGTCTTCGTGGCTCCGATCTGCTTGGACACGCCCCACACGATCGCGCCGTGGCACGCAGCACCTTGGGTGCCGAGCGCGCTCCTCTCGAGCACGCTCCTCTCGAGCACGCTCCTCTCGAGCACGCTCCTCGGGCGCGCCCCGCGCGCGTCTACGGAGCCAGCCACGACGCGCCGCGGACCTGCATCAGCGCGGCCTCGCCGGCGATCAGGCCGGCATCGTCGGCATCGTGGACCGCGAGCCCGATCAGATCGCCGCCGGCGGGCGCCGCACCGAACGCGGCATCGACCGCGATCCACGCGGAGCCGGTCCAGCTCACCGCCCAGCGGTGGCGGACGAGGCGGTCCCCGTCGACCCGCAGGCCGGTGACGACGCGCGTCGGGATCGCGAGGCGCTGCGCGATCGCGGCGTAGGCGAGGGCGAACGTCGTGCAATCGCCGGCGGTCGCCGAGCCCGCATCGCGCGGTGACGCGATCCGCGCGCCGAGATCCGGGACGATCCGGCTCTGCACGCTCGCGACGACGGCCTGGATGTCGCGGCTGCGATCGCCGCCCTCGGGTCCGGGCGGGAGCTCGCCGGGCAGCTTCGCCGAGAGCTCGAGCGAGAGGCCGCCGGCCGCAGCCATCGTGGGGTAGGCGCGCTGTCCGGGCACCGCGGGCAGCGCGAGATCGCCGTCGAGCGCGAGCCGGGCCGACCGGTGACCGGTGACCGGGACCGACGTCGCCGCGATCAGGTCGACGAGAGGGTAGTCCGCGCGCGCCTGGGCCGCGGTCGCGCGCATCGCGATCACCCCTTCGCCGTCGACGACGCGCGCCGGCACCCCATCGTCACCGAGATCGATCGTCGCCTCGACGACGACGCCCGCATCGAGCTCGAGCCGCGCGACGAGGCGCGCGGGTGCGACGGGATCGATCCGGCCGCGGCCGAGCACGAACCCGCGGGCAGGGAGGAACACCGCGCCCGCGAACTTCCCGTCGCGGCGAATCGCGAGCGGGATCAGCTCGGCAGGCACCGCGTCGTCGGGGAGCCTGAGCTGCGCGCCGTCGAGCGCGACCGTCCAGCCTCGCGCATCGCGGATCGCGGTCGCGTGGCGCACCGCGCCGGCATGCTCGGTCCACGTCACGCGCGAGGCCGACAGCGCGTGGTCCGCCGCGATCTCGATCGTCGTCGAGAGTGCGACCGCTGCATCGCCGCGCAGGAACCGCAGCGACTCGACCCGCCGCAGGACGACGCCGGAGCGCGACCACACCTCGGTCTCCTCGGCGGTCCCGACCTGCGCGCCGCCGAGCCAGATCGTGTAGTGGCGCTGCTGATCGGGCGGCGCCTCGGTCGGCGCGTCGGCCGTCCGCGGCACGGGGCTGGTGCACGCCGCGAGGAGACCGATCACGGCGAGACGCACGACAATGATCGTAGCCAGCTCTGCACGGCCAGCGCAAACTCGTCGCATGTCCGGGCCCTGGATCATCGTCGGATGCGGCTACACGGGCACCCGGCTCGCCCGGGCGCTGGTCGGGCAGGGCGCTGACGTCACGATCACGCGGCGCGAGCGGACCGTGGCCAGCGACCTCGCCGCCGAGCTCGGCGCGATCGGCGTTCGCGCGGATCTCGCCGACCCCGCGTCGCTGCACGGGATCATCGCACCCGACTCGATCGTGGTCTGTCTCGCACCGCCGGGGCCGGACCCCGCCGGCGAGCAGCGGGCGCTGATCGCGGCCGCGGCGGACGCGCGCAAGCTGGTCTATGTCTCGTCGACCGGCGTCTACGCACCCGGCGGTGGCGCCTGGGTCGACGAGCACTGGCCGCTCGCCCCGGTGACTCCGTCGGGGAAGGCGCGGGTCGTCGCGGAGGCCGCGCTCGCCGAGGCACGGATCCCGTGGATCTCGCTGCGCGTCGCCGGGATCCATGGCCCGGGCCGCGGCCTCGTCGACCGGATCCGCGCCGGGACCTACCGGATCATCGGCGATGGCCGTGCCCACGTCAGCCGGATCCACGTCGACGATCTGGTCGCGGCGATCGTCGCGGGCGGAGCGTCGACCGTCACCGGCGCGGTCAACGTCGCCGATGACGATCCGGCGCCGATCGGCGAGGTCGCCGATGCGATCGCGGCGCGGTTCGGGATGCCCGCTCCGCCGCGCGTCGCGCCCGACGCCGTGCCGCCCGAGGTGGCAGGCATGCTCACCGCGGATCGGAGGATCGCGAACCGCCGCCTGCGCGAGGAGCTGGGCGTCGTGCTGCGCTACCCGAGCTGGCGGTCCGTCCTCGACGAGCCGCCCGCGGTCAGCACCGCGCCGCGGCGTCCGTGAACGTCACGCCGGGCGGCGGCGGCGCAGGAGCACCAGCACGCCGAGGCCGAGCACGATCGAGCCACCCCCGGGCGCACCCGCGTCGCAGCAGCCGGGGTCGCCCTTCTTCGGCGGACCATCGACGGCCGGCGGTGCATCGACCGAGCCACCGCACACCGCGGGCGGACCGGTGACCCCGAACTGCTGGGACAGCGCGGGCCACTGCGGCTCGCACTCGGTGTGGGTCGGCGTGCCGGCCGCGCACGACAGCGGGCCCGCGAGCTCGACGAACCGGAACAGCTTCTGCCAGCTCAGTGGGTTGTTCGTCCGGCCGACCGCCATGTAGTCGGGCTGCCAGTTGGCCCCGCACCCGACGAGCTCGCCGTTCGCGCGCTGCGCGAGACAGCCGAGCTGCGGCGGCGCGAGGTCGGGGCTGTTCGGGCGGGTCTCGCCGAGCTTGGCGAACGGGCCCTCGCCGCCGGGCCGGGACTCGAACGTGCCGCTCGCGATCGTCGCGGCGAGCACCGTGCCGTTGGTGCGGAACACGACGTCGCGGATCGGATCGGTGGTCGCGAGGACCTCGGTGAACGAGTCGCCGCCGTCGGTCGAGCGGTACAGGCGATCGCCCCGGGGCGGGTTGGCCTCGAGGGAGGTCAGGTACAGGTGATCGGGGTTGGTCGGGTCGACCGCGCTGACGAAGACCAGCGGCGTGCTGCCGTACTGGAATGTCGACGGCAGGGGCTTCTCGGTCCACGACGCGCCGGTCGTATCGGTGCGCTCGAGGAACGCGCGCGCCGTCGGCGCGACCTGGTAGCCCGTCGCGTAGACGCGCTGCGGAGAGCTGCGCGCGACCTTGATGCTCTTCCACCAGATCGTCGCGGAGGGGAGGCCGCGCGGCGCGAACGTCACGCCGTTGTCGGTCGAGCGATAGACGTCGTTCGCGCCGGCGCTCTCCGCGGTCGCGACCCAGACGTCGCCGGTCGGTGCGATGTCGATCGCATCGATCCAGCGATCGGCGATCCGGTTCGGATCGCCGGCCGTGAGCTCCGCGGTCGCGGTGACCCACGTGCAGCCCCCGTCGCGGCTGACGCGCAGCCCGGTGAAGGTCGTCGCGAAGATCGTCCCGTCGGTCGCGATCGCGTACTTCGGATCGAACTCGCCGCCGTAGCCGATCGACTTCTCGCAGACCCAGCGGAACGTGCACCCGGCATCGCGGCTGATCAGAAGGCCAAAGGTTGTACGGACGAGGAGGGTCTGATCGTCACCGGGCTGCAGGAACACGCCGTTGGTCGCCGGCGCGCGGCCGTTCGCCAGGGCGGCGGTCGGTGCGAGCACGCATGCGAGCCCGAGGGCGAACGCTCGACGCATCACGGGACTATAGTCCGCGCGACCCAGGCCAGCGCGCCGAAATGCTGGAGCGCGACCATGATCGCCGCTCCGATCACGCCGGCGGCCACGTCGTCGAGCACGACGCCCCAGCCGCCGGGCAGGTTCTCGTCGAGCCAGCGCACGGGCGGTGGCTTGGTGATGTCGAGGAACCGGAACACGATGAACCCGATCGCGAGGGCGACGCCGCTCGACCGATCGACGAGGGTCATCGTGACCAGGTAGCCGGCGACCTCGTCGATCACGATCCGGCCGCTGTCGTGCGAGCCCCAGGCGAGGTCGGCGCGGTGCGCGGCCCAGATCGCGAGGCCCGTGATCGCGGCCGTGATCAGCAGGAACTGCCAGGCCACGAGGGGCGCGAGCGCCCAGGCGAGCGGGATCGTCACGAGCGTCCCGCAGGTGCCGGGTGCGATCGGCGAGTAGCCAGCCCCGAGCGCGGTCGCGAGCGCCTTGGCCAGACTGTTCACGAGGCGAAACAATACTCCATCCTCCTGATTTATCGACAGGTTGGGGGATCGGTGCCAAGGTTTGACCTTCGACATACCCATCCGGGCGTGATAACTGAGTTTTGGCAGCGGGCTGCCGTCCAAACCGAAGGACCCCGTGGAACGCTTTTACCTCCTAGCGCCGGCCTTAGTTCTCCTCGCCGTGTTCGTGATCGGACTGGTCGTGTTCTCGGTGCTCTCCGCCACCGGGCGCCTGCCCCAGCTCGACGGCGTCAAGCACAACCAGCTGTTCGGGCCCTACCTCGGCCGCTTCCTCGTGTGGATGATGCAGCCGGCCGAGCGCTTGCTCGTCGGTCGGGTGTCGGCGAACGCGGTGACCGCGGTGTCGCTGCTGCTGTGCGCGCTGACCGGCATCGCCGCGGCGACCGGTCACCTCACCGGCGCCGTGTGGATGTACACGGTCGCCGGGATCCTCGATGCGCTCGACGGCCGGCTCGCTCGGCTCAACGGGCAGCAGACCGCCGCGGGGGCGCTGTTCGATTCGGTCTCGGATCGGTGGGGCGAGCTGTTCGCGCTGTCCGGCTACATCTGGTACCTGCGCGAGACGCCGTGGATGTTCGCCGCGCTCGGCGTCCTCGGTGCGTCGCAGATGGTCAGCTACACGCGCGCGCGCGCCCAGAGCCTCGGCGTCGATCTCCGCGGTGGCATGATGCAGCGCGCGGAGCGGGTCGTCCTCGTCGCCGCGGGTACGCTGGTCGCCGCGTGGTACGGCGCGAACCCGGAGACGGTCGGCGCCGTGGTGCCGATCCTCGGCGGGGTGATGCTCGTCGTCGCGATCGCGTCGACCGGCACCGCGATCAGCCGCTGGGTCCTCGCGTATCGCGAGCTGTCGCGCCGCGCGACCAAGCCGGTCGAGCTCGAGACCACGCCCGCGGTGGCCGCCTCCCCGATGTCGTTCGCCGTGCCGCAGAAGCTCCGCGACAGCGCCGAGCTCGCTCCCGCCGCGCCGCGGATCTAGGCGGCGAACGTCGCGATCACCGGCGCGTGGTCGCTCGCGTCCTGGCCCTTGCGGGCGGTGCGATCGATCGTGCACGCGGTGCAGCGCGCCGACATCGGCGCGGAGGCGAGGATGTGAT
>Ga0316603_10000880_pt1 | contig 15544 bp, 13 predicted proteins | sample OWC_soil_day10_n_FD_207649 | JGI IMG/M metagenome (GOLD analysis project Ga0316603, IMG submission 207649) | Wetland soil microbial communities from Old Woman Creek delta, Ohio, United States - OWC_soil_day10_noCT | ecosystem: Environmental > Terrestrial > Soil > Wetlands | place: USA: Ohio... | reverse complement strand
AGGCGGCGATCGCGATCACGGCGAGGGTGGGGCGGCCTTCGCGCAGGATGAAGACCGCATCGAGGAGCGAGATGCCCGCGATGAGGCTGGTGACGGCTTCGCGAATGTTGCGGGCGCGGAGGAGCGCGAGTGAGCGAGCGACCCAGACGAGGAAGCCGAGGTAGAGCAGGGTGGGGACCAGGCCGTGCGGCACGGTGACGACGAACGGCACGGCGAGGAACGCGACCGGCCACCAGCTCGACATCGAGCGCAGGTTCTCCTGGCGCGCGATGTAGGTCAGGCCGATGAGGTACGCGACGAGGCAGCCGGCGCCGATGAGCACGCCGGGCGGGAGCTCGCGCGACACCGCGAGCGCGGCCGTGACGTAGACCGCCGCACGACACAGCCCCATGATCAGCGGGCTGAGCGCGTTGAGCTTGTGGTTCGAGTCATAGAGCAAGATGAGCGAGCCGAGCGCGGTCATCGAGAGCACGGCTGACCATCCGGTCCCGGTGAGGAGCGCGAGCGCGGCGACGAGGACGAGCCCGCCGCCGAGCAGGCCGAAGCCGATGTCGAACACGGTGCGCGCGGTGACCAGGCCCGCGGGGATCGGGCGCTCCGGGCGCTCGACGGCATCGATCTCGCGATCGAAGGCATCGTTGAGGTACATGCCGGCGACGTACATCATCGACATCGCCACGCACACGATCACGATGTGGAGGGTCGGCGGATGCGCGCCGGCGAGCGCGATCCCGGCGAGCACGTTGCTCGTGACCGTCGGCAGGTTCGAGACGCGGCCGAGGCGGAGGGCGACGGACCAGTTCATCGCACGGCCTCGCTCGGCTGCTGGCTCAGCTGGTCGATCACCCACGTCAGCTCGCGCGCGATCGCGTGGGTCAATGGCTCGGCGCGGAGCTCGGCAGGCAGCACGTCCCAGGTATAGGTCTCGACCTCGAGCTGGGTCGTGATCGGATCGCGACGGTGGAGCGCGAGCAGCTCGGCGAGGAACGGCTGGGTGCTGCGGATCGGGCCGAGACCTGCGCCATAGATCGGCACGTGGAAGTGGATGCGCCACTCGTCGTCGCCGGCGGGAGCCGCCAGCGCATCGCTCAGATCGACGTGGCGCTCGAGGACATCGCCGCGACGCGCCACGACCTGGTGGAGATAGACGGTGTCCTCGAACGCCAGGAGCGCGCGCCGCTCGTCGGCGCCGACCGGTGACACCAGGAGCCCGGCGCTGAGCTGCACCTTCGCGATCGTGATGCCCGCGGCGCGCAGCGCGGCGAGCGCGGTCGGCAGGTGCTCGAACTCGACCGCCGCGTGGCAGGCGTCGAGACAGATTCCGACGTGGCGCCGGGTCACCGGGCCCAGGTGGTCCGCGAAGAACGCGATCGTCTGCTCGACGGTCTCGAGCAGACAGCACGGCTCGGGCTCGAGCGCGAGCACGATGTGCCTGCCGGTCCTGCGCTCGAGCGCGGCGAGGTGTTCGGCGTGTGCCGTGATGCGCGCGGCGATCTTGGCCGGGGCCTCTTCATCGGCGCGCTCGCGGAAGCAGCCCGGCACGGTCGAGATCGTGCCGTCGATCCCGGGGGGGAGCAGCTCGGCCAGCAGGTCGGCGAGCAGGTTCGTGTAGGCGAGGCGCTCGTCCTCGAGCCAGTCGGGACGATACACGGCGGCCTTCACGGGACGGCCGTGGAACTCGCCGTACGGGAAGCCGTTGATCGTGAACACGTAGAGGTCGTGCGCCGCGAGCAGGGCTCGCAGCTCGGCGAGCGCGGAGCCGGCCGCCAGCTCGCGGGCGGCGATCGCGGACAGCCGCAGTCCCACGCCGAACGGCACGTCCGGAGCCACCCGGGCCTTGACCGCGGTGACGTGCTGCTCGAGGTTGGCCCGGACCTCGGGCCAGGTCTCGCCGGGATGGATGTTCGTGCAGTAGGTGAGGTGGGCGGCGTCGAGCCTCACGCCGTCCGCCTGTGCTGCATCCACGCGATGGAGCGGCGAACGAGCTCGACGTCGATGTCGTGGCATTCGACCCCACGGCCGGCCGCCTGCAGCAGGGTGATGCAGAGCTCGCCTCCGAGATGCTCGCGAAACTCGCGGAGCCCATCGAGCAATGCGGGCGAGGTCAGCGCGTCATGCCAGATCGGGAGCCCGAGCCGGGCGAGCAGGTCGACGATCGCTCCCTGGGCCGTGGCATCGAGCAGCCCGGCTTCGACCGAGTACCGGCTGTCGAGCACCATCCCGATCGAGACCGCCTCGCCGTGGCGGATCGCGTGGCCGGTCAGGCTCTCGAGCTTGTGCGCGGCCCAGTGTCCGAAGTCCAGCGGGCGCGCGTTGCCTTGCTCGAACGGATCGCCGCCGCCCGCGATGTGGGCAAGGTGGAGCTCCGCGCAGCGCCGGATCAGCTGCTCGACCGCGGGCAGCTCGAAGCGCGCGAGCGCGTCGGCGTGCTCGACGAGCCAGCCGTAGAACTGGCCGTCGCGGATGAGCGCGACCTTGACCGCCTCGGCCATCCCGGCGATCCGATCGCGCTGGCCCAGGGTCGTGAGGAACTGGCTGTCGTTGACCACCGCGAACGGCGCCGCGAACGTGCCCAGGAAGTTCTTCGCGCCGAAGGCGTTGATGCCGTTCTTGACGCCGACGCCGGCGTCGTTCTGCGCGAGCACCGTCGTCGGCATGCGCACCAGCCGGATCCCGCGATGCAAGGTCGCCGCCGCGTACCCGACGACATCGAGGACCGCACCGCCGCCGATCGCGAGCACGAACGAATGGCGATCGAGGCGCGCCTCGGCGAACCGCCGCCACAGCTGATCCACCATCGCCGCGGTCTTGGCCACCTCGCCGCCCGGCACCACCTCGGGGATCGCGGCGAGCTCGAGGCGATCGGCATGGCGCGCGATGTAGCCATCGATCGCGGCCGCGAACCCGGGCCAGCTCGCGGCGACGCCCTGATCGATGACCGGGAAGATCCGGTGCCTGCGAGCGGGCTCGCGGCGGCTCACCACATCGCGCAGCACGACGTTCTCGGGGTCGAAGGCACCACGCGTGAACACGACCGGGTACTCCAGCGCCAGCGCCACGCGCTGCACGATCGCGTTATCCACGGGAGCGAGTATGGCAGAAACCCACCGCGAAGATATCCGCCGCTCGCCGCTCGGCGGCGGTGATCAGCCCGCCGGGGGCGGGGTGCGAAACGCCCGTGCGTTCCACCGCACCACGGCGGCACCGGACGGAGCAGCACCGCGACCGAGATCACGATCCGATCGAGCACGCCGCATGACCGCGGCAGGTCGTGGAACGCCGCCGCACAAGGAGGACCCTCGCCGTGGGGTGATCTCGATCCTTGCTCCACTGCGGACCGAAGATCGATCGTTTCGGCTGGGGCCTGGCCTGATGGTGGCGCTGGTCGGCCGCTTGTCGCCGACCGACCAGCCGGTGGGTCGGCACGGTGCGCGTGATCGAGCGCGCGCGCTGCTCTCCGCGTTCGACATCCGCCTCGCCTTCGCGCACATCTTGCGCACGGCCACACATCGACTGGTTGCCAGGAGGTCGGACCAGCCCGCGGAGGCTCGAAGTTGTCAGCGGCTGCGCCGCAGATTGTCACTGACTCGTCCAAGTGTCCGATCCGTGCACAGTCGTCGCCGGCATGTTGCTTGCTGTTCCCGACCACAGATTGCGTTCGATTGGAGTCGCCTCTGCTGTCCCGCGGGACCTTGTCGAGCTCTGCCAAGCACGTCGCCCTCGCTCCCTTGTGTGTCTGAACGTCGCGGATCCCGGGTTGATCTCGATCCCCAGCATCCTGTCCGCAGGCGGACGAGTCCACGTGATCGACTGGCAACCCGGTCGCGCCTCGGACCTCGTCGCCGGGGCTGGGCTCCGGCGGAAGAGCGTCACATCATTACGAGTCACGATCGCGGATGGCTCGCTCGGCCGCGCCGCCCGGTTCGCGACGCGCGTCGAGGAGATGATCGCGTGCGCGTCGAGCCCATCCCATGCAATCGAGCTCGCACACGAGGAGTGTGCCCGTTGCGCCGAGCTCGATCCGGGGACGCCGCTGGTACGTGAGCCGTTCGAGCTCGTGGTGTCCGTGCTGTCACCGCTGGATGAGGCCTACGCGTCGTTCGCGGAGGCCTGGCGCGGGCGGTTCGGGCTCGACCGGCATGGAGCCGCGCTTGCCGAGTTGCGTACCCGGTTGTTCAGGATCCAGATCCAGGGTCACGCGCTCGAGCTGGTGCGCTTGATCGATAGAGGTGGTTGCATCCACTTCCGCACAGCTGCGTGTGAGCCGGCGTGGGATGGAGGTTGGTTCGCCGCGGTTGGGGCACCGCTCGCATTCCAGACCCTCCGCGATCACCTTGAAGTTGAACCGGGGACATACGCGCAGATGTCAGCGTGCGCAGCGCAGTATTCAGATCGCTGATCCGAGCGGTCGACCAGTCCGAATTGCCCGATCGAGCAGTGAACTTATGCTGCAGTTTTCGATCATACTAAATCTTGATGGACTGGGGTGCGATCGCGAGCATCCTCGCGGAGAGAAGCGATCGCCCGATCGTCCTGCTCGACAAGCAAGGGAAGATCCGGCTGTTCAATCGCGCGATGGAGCAGGTCCTCGGGTGGACGCGGTTCCAGATCGAGGGCAAGCCCTGGGCCGATACATGCGCGCCGTCCGACCAGCAAGCCTCCTCTCGCCGCTGGATCACGGAGGCTCTGCGAGGTTCCCTCCGTAGCTACGAGACCATCGGCGTGACGAGCACTGACGAGCGGATCGCGTTCCGCTTCGAGTTCTCCCTCATCGGACGAGGATCGGCACAGGGGCTCCTGATCACAGCGACGCAGGCGATCGCCGTGCAGAGTGTGATCGGTCCGCTCGAGGGTCAGGACCTCGAATACGAGGTCGCGACGAACGAAACGAACTTCGGCACGCTCTCGCAGATCGCCGCTCGGGGCGAGTTCCTCCGGCTGCCTCAGCACGACGCCCGGTGCTTCATGGTGATCCACGGCGTCGCGCAACCTTGCGAGAACTGCCCGTTGCTGCTCGGCGATGACTCGCCTTGGCCCCGGATCTCGGTGAAGCATCGGGGGAGCAGCGGGGACGCCCCCAAGTTCTACGAGGTCAAGACCGCGGAGAAGCTGAACGATGCGCAGGCGCGGGTGCGCATCCAGTTACTCCCCGAGCAGGCACTCGATGCGATCCACGCCGCCAAGGTCGACCAGCTCGCCGCGTGCGCTGCCCTGTCACCACGCGAGCGCGAGGTGCTGTCGTACCTGCTGCTTGGCCGCAACGTCGACGACATCGCCCACTGCATCGGCATCGCGGTGCGCACGGTGAAGTATCACCAGGCGAACGTGCTCGCGAAGCTCGGCGCCGACTCGCGCGCGGATCTGATGCGGCTGCTGTTCTGAGCGCGTTCGCACCCGCTCGTGGATGCAGGGTGCCGTGCCCGTTCGACCAGTTCCCGCGTGGTCGAAGTTTCGCGAGCCTGGCGGGAATGACCAACACGCTCTTCTCGAGGCTGGGCGGCGAGCCTGCCGTCACCGCCGCCGTCGATATCTTCTATCGCAAGGTGCTCCTGGACCGCCGGATCAACCGGTTCTTCGAACACATGGACGTGGACGCGCTGCGCGACAAGCAGCGGGCCTTCTTGACCATGGTGTTGGGCGGGCGGGATGCCTATCAGGGCAGGGATCTGCGATCCGCCCACGCGCGCCTCTTGAAGCTGGGCCTCGACGACCTCCATTTCGACGCCGTGGCGGAGCTCCTCGAGCAGACCCTTCAGGAGCTCGGCGTCCCGGCCGAGCTCGTGGCAGAGGTGAGCGAGATCGTCGCCTCGACCCGGACCGACGTGCTCGGGCGCTGAGCCTTGGCGAAGGCTTGATGCGCAGCAGCTCGCTCGCGAGCGTGCCCGCGTAGCCGCGTAGCCGCGCAGCTCGCGCTGGACGTGCCGCTCCGATGAAGCACGAAACACGAAGCACGAGGCAGCTCGCGACCTGTTCGTTCGTGCAAGTCGCGGTGGCCGACTGCACAGTTTCAACCGACCGGAGTCTTCTCCAGAGTGGGCGGCTCGTGACTTCGGGGGTGACTCAGGCATCGGCCACGCATTCGGTGGCCTTGGCGCGGCTACAGGAGCCCATGCGCGCGATCGTGCTGCGCGGCAAGGGCATCGACATCCGCTCCTACGAGATCGCCAGCGCCGAGTGCATCGTCGCCGAGCTCCAGCCGGTCACGATCTCGTTGCTCGCGGAGGCGAGGGCGGTGCTCGACGCCATCCTCTCCAGCCAAGACGACCGTCCAGCGGACGAGCCTGCAATCGAACGAGAGGACGAATCCAGCTCGATCTGGGCGTCTCATCTGCCGTTCGAGCGGGAGATCGATGCCGCGGTCGCGAACAACCTCGGCTCGCGGCACGCAGTCGACGAGATCGCGTTCATCGCCCAGCTCGAGCTCCGCCAGCGCGAAGACCGCCTGTCGCGAATCAAGCCGACCCAGGGAGTGGTCGCGCTGCTCGGCGAGTGCGATTCGTCGCTGCGCCGGATCCGGAAGGCGCTGAACGCGGTGGATGCGGCGATCGCACGGGCGGCGTCCGTGCCAGCGCTCCTCGACTTCACCTCCGAGCTCCAGACGTCGCTCGCGGTACGTCGCGCGTACGCCAAGTTTCGCGCGCGGATCGTCGGTGACGGCATGCCGACCGAAGCGACGCTGCGGGCCCGGTTCCGGGCGACCGGCACCCAGATCGCGATCCTCGTCGGCTGGGACGTGTACCCCGAGATGCGCGTCCAGGACCGGCTCCTGCTGCGAGAGTTCCAGCAGCGCATCCTCGCGTGGCTGCGCGGCGGGCCGGAGGCATCGCCGACGGCGGGGATCCGGCTGTGGCAGGACCTCGCCGCATCGATCGAGATGTTCTCCCTGGTGAACCGTCGCCAGGAGCTGGTCGCCCACGATGGTGGGGCGGTCCGTGCGCTGTTCGGCAAGGGTGAGCAACTCGAGGTCGACGCGGCCACGTTGCAGGCGGTCGGCTCGCTCGAAGGGCTCGATCCCGAGCTCGACCAGCTGGTGGTGGGGCCGCAGCCACCGGCCGCGGACCGGCTTGTCGCGATCGTCGCCCGTCTGGCCATCCAGCTCGGGGTCTCGGGCGTCGCGCCGTCTGGCGGTTCGTCGTGGTGAGCACCACGCGCCCCCTCGAACGCCTGGTCTCGCTCGCGGCCGCCGCGGCGAGTGGGGAGTTCATCTGCTCCTCGTCGACCGAGGAGGTCCATGTCTACCTCCAGCGCGGTCGGATCGCGTGGGCGACGGACTCGCGCCACCCGTTCGCGTTCGCCGCCCACCTCCAGGACACCGCCGGGATCGATGTCGACACGTTCCGCCAGGTCGTCGAGGAGTGTCGGCGCGGTCGGTTACCGCTTGGCGAGACGCTCGTCGAGTGGGGGCTCGCGACCTGGGACGTGGTGCGGGGCGCGCTGGCTCACCAGATCTCGATGGCGTTCTCGCTGCTCGCCACGACCGAGACCGGACAGATGCTGTTCCTGGCGCGCGGCTACGCAACCTATGACGAGCAACTCACGTTCGGGGTCGAGGACTTCGCGCGCGCAGCCGCGCCGGTCTCGCCCGTCGTGGAACTGACGCCGGCGTCGGCACCGCCCCCGGTCGAGGCCCCACCCCTGAAGGAGATCTCGCGCCCGGAGGCAAACCTCGCGGGTCGCCTCCGCGCTTCGGTCGAAGGCCTGTCCTGGGTCGAGCTGTACGAGGACGAGCGGGTGACCGACGGCGACCCGCGGTCACCTACCCCGCGCGTGCCGCTCGGGCTGGTCCACTCGACGCTGCTCGACGGGGCCGACTTCGCGGCGATCCGTTCGACGCGCAGCAGCCTGATCGGGCTGGGCTTGGCCCGGCCTCGCTCGGTGTGGTGCCGGATCTCGGCCGAATCGACGTTCGGCGCGGTCGTGTCGGCGATCTGGTCGATCGCGGGCGGCCTCGAGAAGCCCATGGATCGCCCTCCGCCACGGCCCGATGCCACGGCGTGGTCGATCGGCACGTGCGACCCCACGAGCGAGGAGGCCGTGCGCAGCTTCGTGCACCGCGCGCAGGATGTCCTGGGTGCCGTCGTCCTCGCGCGCGATCCGTCGACCGCGCCGGTGTTCGGCTGCGGGTCGAGCGTGCTCGAACCGGAGCTGGCGCTCGACATCGCGAAGCGGCGCATGCCGGCCCTGGCGCATACGCCGCTCCCCGGGGCGGACGAGACCGAGCGCGCGCTCGATTCGATCGGCTACTCGCTGAAGACGATGGTGTCGGGCGAGTCGAGGCTGTGGTGCTTCGGATCGGAGCTCGACCAGGAGTCCGGCGAGACGCTGTGGCTGTTCCTCGACCGGCGCACATCGCAAGGGCTCGGCTGGGCGTATCTCGCCGCGCTCACCCGCGCGCGTGGCCGAGCTCGAACGGGGGCGGCATGACCGCTGGGCTCGCGCTCCGCTCGTTCGGCGTCGCGTTCGGCGATCAGGTCATCCTCGCCGACGTCAGCCTCGAGCTCCCGCCGCGGGGCATGACCGTGCTCGTCGGCCCAGCGGGAGGTGGGAAGTCGACGCTCGTTCGCACGATCGCCGGGTTCAATGACTGTCATCCCTCCCTCGCGACGTGGGGCTCGGTGACGTTCGACGGTCGTGAGCTGGTAGCAGACACGCGCCCCACGCTCGTTACCCAGCATGCACGGTTCTTCCTCGACAGCGTGCGCGAGAACCTGGTGTCGGCGCTGCCGAATCGCTCCAAGCTCGAGCAGCGCGACCAGACGCGGATCATCACCTCGCGGCTCGAAGCCACCGGGCTCGGCGAGCTGTGCGATCAGCTCGGGCGCAACGCGGTCGAGTTGCCGCTTGCGCTCCAGCGCCGGCTCGCGATCGTGCGCGCGCTGATCCGCGACCCCCAGGTGATCATCGCGGACGAGCCAACGGTGGGGCTAGACGATCGCGACGCGGCCAGCGTGATCGCGATGCTGCGGCTTCAGGCCAGCGAGCGTGCGGTGCTGCTCGTGACCCACCACCAGCGGTTCGCGGCCGCCGCCGGCGGGACGACCGTGCTGCTCGCCGGCGGCCGGATCCAGGAGCAGGCGCTGACCCAGGCGTTCTTCTCACGGCCGCGCACCGAGATCGCGCGCCACTTCCTGCGCACGGGTGGCTGCATCACGCCGGCCGTCGGCGTGCCGACGCTCGCCGCGGGTGAGTCCGCGAGCCCGGTCTTGGCCCCCCATGAGCCGCGCAGCCGGTTCGTCGGGCCACGTGGCTTCTTCTGGGTCTCGCCCGGGCGCATCGGTGGCATGCCGCGGCCCGGGATCATCGACGACCTCGCTCACGATCTCGCCGGCCTGCGCCGGCTCGGGGTCACGATCCTGATCACGCTCGAGGAGCTGCCGACGGTCGACGTCGACGCGGTCGGGGCCGCCGGCATCCGCCCGATCCATTTCCCGATCGTGGACATGGGGGTCCCCGAGGTCGCCGCGACGATCGCGCTGTGCGGCGAGATCGCTGGCTGGCTCGACGGCGGCGAGATCGTTGCGGTGCACTGCCGGGCTGGCATGGGCCGGACCGGGACTCTCCTGGCCTGTCAGCTGATCGCCGCCGGCCAGACGCCGCGCGATGCTCTCGACGCGGTCCGCTCGATCAACCCGCGTTGCGTCCAGTCGGACGCCCAGGTCGACTTTCTTCGCTCGTTCGCAACCGCGCTCGGGGGCACCGCTGCCGCCTCGAGCGAGGTCGATCGAGCCGGTGATGGCGGGCAGCAACCTCGTAAACGCACAGGAGATACCACATGGCACTAGACACGACACTGGCGAAGGCACAGCAAGCAATGCCCGAATGCGTCGCAGCGGGATACGTCGACATGAGCACCGGGATGTTGCTCGGCGTGAAGACCGTCGACTCGCACCCTCAGGAGGTCCTGGATCTGGTCGCCGCGGCGACCGCGGATCTGTTCCAGGGGCAGAGCGTGACCTCGATCGAGAAGCTGTTCCGCAAGGCGCGCGGTCAGGGCGAGAACGGCTCGCACTACTTCCGAGAGATCATCGTGTTCAGCGAGAACCTGCTGCACGTGTTCCTGCGCTCGAAGAAGAAGAGCGATCAGGCGGTCGTGTTCGTCTGTCGGGCCACGGCCAACATCGGCATGGCGCTCACGAAGGCGCGGCAGAGCCTCGCCGAGATCGAAGCCTCGGTCTGAACCCGTCGCCCCACCAGGAGAACAGCAATGGCTAGCACTACCGAAGTCTGCAAGATGGTTCACGAGAAGGTCGACGACTGCCTCGCGGTCGGCGTCGTCGATCTCAACACCGGCATGTTGATGGGCGTCCATCACTCGGTGCCGTACTTCACCCAGGCCTATCTCGACGCGGTGGCCGCCGCCGCGGTCGAGATGTTCCGGGGCAAGAACGTCCGTCGCGTCGAGGAGATGCTCAGCGCTCAGCGCGGCGAGCCGATCAAGGACTCGTTCGAGGAGATCTTCATCTCGTCGCCCAAGGTGTTTCACTTCATGGCCACGGTCAAAGACAAGGGCGCGGTCGTGGTGATGGTCACGAAGAAGACCGTCAACCAGGGGATGGGCTGGGCCGCCATTCGCAACAACCTGGGCGCGATCAAGGGGACGTTGCCCTGACGGAGTCCTGGTTCCCTCGCCCCAGATCCGATCGCGACCTCGACCTGCTCGAGCCGTCAGGACCGTGGACAGCTTCCGGCGTGCTGGAGCTGCTTGCGGATCCGGGGGCCGAGGAGTGGCGTCACAAGGTCGGCGTCGCTGGGCCGATCGACGGCTCGGCCAAGCCGACGACGCGGCTCCTCGCGGTGCGCGGGTGGGTCTGCAAGACCCGCACGGATCAGGTGTTCGGATCGGCGTCCGCGGGTCGCGAGGCCGTCCTCGCGATCCGTGGTGCCGGTCGGGCGGCGGGAATCTGGCACCCCGACAAGCTGTGGGCGGTGATGCGCGTCGAGGACGCGTGGTTGCCGCTCACGGTCTGTCCCGAGTTGCGCACGCTTCGCCGGCTCGAGCTGTTCGGCGAACGCGTGCTGGCGTGGACGGAGATGATCCAGGCCGGGATCGATGTCTACCGGCTCCATCGCATCGGTCTCGATCTGAACCCGGCCAACTTCGCGCGTGCGAACGCGGGTGGGCGGCTCTATTACGTCGATGACGAGGTCTATGACGGCCTCGCCGAGCGCGGCGTGGCGAGTGCGATCATCGCGCGGATTCCCGAGGAGGTCGCCGCCACGCCCTCGAGCTGGGAGCGATGGGGCTCCGTGCTGCGCGCGTCGCTCGCGATCGGAGAGCTGTCGTGGGAGTTGATCCGCGACGAGCTGAAGCTGTACCCGTTGGCTGAGCGCTACGACGAGGCCCGCGATTCGCTGCTGCGCGGGCTCGCCGACCCGGCAGGATCGAGCCAGCTCGCTCGCTCCGTCGGGCGCGAGCTCACGTGCGTCCTGGCCGACGTCCACGGGAATCTCGCTGCGCTCGAGGCGGTGCTCGACGACGCACACAAGCACGGCGCCGATCGGTTCCTGTTCCTCGGCGACGTGGTCGGCTACGGGCCCGAGCCCGGGGCTTGCGTGAGGCGGCTGGCCGAGCTGCCGAACGCCACGCTGGTGCGCGGCAACCACGACCACGCGATCGCGACTGGACGCTTCGATCTGGGGATGAACAGCCTCGCACGGGAGTGCGCGGCGTGGACGCGCGCCGAGCTCGGGGCCGCCGAGCTCGGATGGCTGAGCGCGCTGCCGACCGATCACCAGGCCGACGGATGGATGGCGGTGCACGGTGCCCCGAAAGATCCGTTCCGGTTCCTCGCGTACGTGTACGAGCTGACCTACGAGGACAACCTTCGGCATCTCCGCGAGCACCGCATCCCGATCTGCTTCTACGGCCACACCCACATCCAGCTGATCCACGTCGAGCTCGCGAGTGGGCCGTCGAAGCTGCCTGGGGTGCGCACCGTCGAGCTGAGCCCTCGGAACTACTGGCTGGTCAATCCGGGATCGGTCGGGCAGCCGCGCGACGGCGATCCACGTGCGGGCTACGCGTTGTGGAGTCAACGGACCGGCGAGCTCGCGACGCTGCGGGTCGCCTACGACATCGAGCGCACGGCCCAGGCGCTGCGCGCCAGTCCACTACCTGACCAGCTCGCCCAGCGCCTGCGCGCGGGCGCATAGCCGAAGAGAGAACCGATGCCACACATCGACGCCAGATCAGGGGAGGTCGTCATCCGGATCGTCTACGACGGCGCTCCGGAGGCGGGCAAGACGACCAACGTCCAGCAGCTGTCGAACCTGATCTCGTTGCAGCGCCGCGGCGCCTCGAAGAGCCCGGGGACGACCGGCGAACGCACCGAGTTCTTCGACTGGCTCGACTTCTCGGGCGGCTACCTCGACGGCAGGCGCGTGCGGTGCCAGCTCGTCAGCGTGCCCGGACAGTCGCGCCTCTTGCACCGCCGGCGCTACCTGCTCGAGACCGCGGATGCGGTCGTGTTCGTGGCCGATTCGCGGGTCGAGATGTTCGATGGAGCAGCCGGCAACTTCCTGGCGACCCTGCGCATCGTCGAGAGGGTCTGTCGAGGTGTCCCGGTGGGCGTGATCGTGCAGGCGAACAAGCAGGACCTGCCAGGCGCGCTCGCGCCTGAGATGGTGATGGCCGCGCTCGGCGCGACGAAGCCGGTGCTCGCGATCGGCAGCGCGGCGTCGCGCGGCGACGGCGTGATGCAAACGTTCATCCTGGCGGTCAGGCTCGCGACCGATCGCGTGCGGACCTTGCTGCTCGACGAGACGCTCTCCGACTTGCCGATGGCGAGCGAGACGCCCGATGGACTCCACGGGGCGATGGTCGAGATCGAGGGGAATGCGCCGCCGCCTATCCCGCCCCTGTACTCGCCGCCGCCCCCAGTGCTCGACGACGACGCACTGCAGAGCGAAGCCAGCGGTGAACGCGAGCGGCTTGCGGCCGAGACGTTGCGGATCGCGGCAGAGCGTGCGGAGGCGGAGCGTGCGGAGGCGGAGCGTGCGGAGGCGGAGCGTGCGGAGGCGGAGCGTTTGGAGGCGGAGCGTGCGGAGGCGGAGCGTGCGGAGGCGGAGCGTGCCGCGGCGGCCGCGGCGGAGCGGATGGCGGCGGAGCGGGCCGCGGCGGAGCGGATCGCCTCGGAGCAGGCTGAGGCGGCGGTCCTGCGCGCGGTGGCACGCGTCGAAGCAGAGCGACAGGCGGCGGATCACGCGGCGGAACAACGCTTGGCCGCGGGGCGCGCGGCGGTCGAACGACCTGCGGCCGAGACGCACGGTAGCCATCCGCAGGCACGCGATCCCGCCGGGTCGCTCCGCTGGATGATCACGCCGCGCAGGAATCGGCTGGTCGCCGGATCGGCTCCCCCCATCCCCGATGCGACCGAGATCTCGTCGGGCCATGTGTGGCCGCCGGTCAAAGGGCGCGCGGCGATCGCGTTTGCCGCCGACGGGCCGTTCACCATTCCCGAGGTGGTCCGCCCGTGGGCGCCGGCGGGAGCGCTCGAGTTGCTGAGCGACAGCGGCTGGGTCCTCCACACCACGGAGCGCTGGGTATTCGAGTCCGAGCCCGAAGCGCGACGGCATCTGCTGACCCTCGTCCGTGACCTGATCGCCCGCGCGACCTCCATCCCCGACGGCCGATCGCTCGCGGTCGCGATGCACGGTGAGGCATGGCGGCTCTGGCTCGTGACGCCACGGGTCCCCTCGGTGCTCGAAGCCCTGCTCGCCGCTTTCGCCGAGGCGAGCGTCGTGAAGGTGACCGCCTGTGTGGAGCGGACGCTCGCGGGGCTCAGGGAGCTCGGAGCTGTCGCGCCGATCCTGGGGGGGCTCGCGGGGCTGACCCTCCACGACGGGCGCCTCGGGATCCTCGGCATCGAAGAACGCGGGACCGACGCGGTCGTCACCGATCCGATGGGCGAGCTGTTCGATCTGCTCGATCGCCATGCCCACGTCGATCCGGCGCTCGGGCGCTGGCTCGATACCGAAGGGCTCCAGCTGCTGTCGCGTGCGCGGGGAGGCGTCCGTCTGTGACCGACCCGATCGGCGAGCTCGAGTCGAGCCCCGCGCAGCCGTTTCGCGACGACCTCGCCAGGCTGTACCGCGCGATGAGACCTTCGACGATCGCCTGCGTCAACGTGACCGACCCGTCGTGCCTGCCGCTCGACGTCTTCCTGGTCGGGACCAGCCGGGTGTGGATGGTCGACTGGGAGGCCGGTCGGCCCGAGCGATCGGTCGCGCGTCAGCTGGTGCAGAGGGACGACGCGGGTGGCCTGACCTGCCTCGCGTCCCTGCAGCCCGGGCGAGGAAGCCCGATCTGCGGCTCTCATGTCCCCGGCAGCACGCCGTGCGCGCGGTTCCATGCGGCGGGCAGCGCCCACCGCTACTGCGCGAACTTCTCGCTCGGGCGCGAGCCACGCGTCGTGATCAGCGACGGCAGCCTCGGTCGCAGCACGTACTTCGCTGCGCGCGTCGAAGAACTGGTCGCGCTGTCCGCCACGCCGGCCAGCGCGGTCGAGCGGGCGGTCCAGGAGTGCGTTCGGGCCGGCAAGATGGACCACTCCGTCGACATGGCGTCGAACTCGATCGAGCTCCTGATCTCGGTCCTGCCCCCATCCGATCGAGTCGATGGTCCGTTCGACCTGTTCTTGGCCGTCATGGCGCGGCGGTTCGGCGCGTTGCTCGACGCCGCCGACGCCCGGCTCACGCGCGATCTCACCGAGCTCCGCACCCAGCTGTTCGTCACCCAGATCGACGCCCACGCCCGCGAGCTGTACCGGCTGGTCGACAAGCATGTCGGGGGCCTCTACTTCGCGACCCACCCCCTCGATCCGGCGTCGGATGGCAGCTGGGCGATGCATCAGGGTGCGGCGCTCGCGTTCGAGATCCTGTCGCGCTACTTCGCGTTCGACTTCGAGTCGTTCCCGGCGGAGGCGTTCCTGCGCCGCCAGCCTCACGACAAGCGGGTGGTGCAGGCGGCCTTGCTGCGGCCGTTGCCATCGCCGAGCAGGGGCGCGCCCCTGACTGGAAAGCTCCGTTGATGCGCATCGTCTACGAGGGTCGGATCTTCGAGTGCCGCGACGGCGAGACGGTCCTCGACGTCCTGCTCCGCCATGGCCAGAACCCCGCGTTCTCGTGCCGCAACGGATCGTGCCTGGTCTGCCTGCAGCGCTGCGTGCGGGGCGTCCCGACGGAGCGGTCGCAACGCGCGCTCCGCGCAAGCCTGCGGCGCGCGGGTTACTTCTTGCCGTGCAAGTGCGTGCCGACCGGGGAGCTCGAGCTCGCTCCTCCGCGCGATGCGGACCTGTTCTCGCGCGCGGTCGTCCACGCCAAGGAGCGAGTCGCCGACGACGTCTGCAAGCTGGTGCTCGAGCCCGCGACCTCGCTCTACTACCACGCCGGTCAGTTCGTGAACCTGCGGCGGTCCGATGGGCTCGTCCGTAGCTACTCCCTGGCAAGTCTGCCGACCGAGGACGAGCACCTCGAGCTTCACGTCAAGCGCATCGCGGGCGGCGCGATGAGCACGTGGATCTGCGACGAGCTGGCCGTGGGCGAC
>Ga0316603_10000879_pt1 | contig 15555 bp, 16 predicted proteins | sample OWC_soil_day10_n_FD_207649 | JGI IMG/M metagenome (GOLD analysis project Ga0316603, IMG submission 207649) | Wetland soil microbial communities from Old Woman Creek delta, Ohio, United States - OWC_soil_day10_noCT | ecosystem: Environmental > Terrestrial > Soil > Wetlands | place: USA: Ohio... | reverse complement strand
ACCTCGGCGAGGCGGTGCACGTTCGCTTCGCGCGCGCGGAAGTCGCCGCCTTTGACGGTGTCGTAGAACAGGCGGTGAATCGAGTCGCCGTCGTTCTGGTAGTTCTTCGCGGCGTTGATGCCGCCTTGCGCGGCGATCGAGTGCGCGCGGCGCGGCGAGTCCTGGTAGCAGAAGCACGCGACGTCGTAGCCGAGCTCGGCGAGCGTCGCGGCGGCGGCCCCACCGGCGAGGCCGGAGCCGACGACGATGATCTTGTACCTGCGCTTGTTCGCGGGGTTCACCAGGCGGTATTCGAACTTCGCCTTCGCCCACTTCTGTTCGATCGGTCCCGATGGGATGCGTGGTTCGAGATTCATGACTACGCCCCGGGCAACTTGATGATGCCGGCGAGCACGGCGGTGGGCGGAATCATGTAGCCGACGAACAGGAACGCCGCGAGCCCGCGGCCGAGGTTGTCGAGCGGGTACTTCGGATGGCGCAGTCCGAGCGACTGCAGCCAGCTCGACGCGCCGTGACCGAGGTGCATCGCGAGCCCGAGCATGCCGACGAGGTAGACGGCGTAGATGCCGACGTTCTTGAAGCCCCAGACGAACATCGAGTACGCGTCGTAGCGCTGCTCCGGATCGAGCGTGTGGAAGTGATCCGGCTGCACCGTGCCGACGGTGAAGTGCAGGATGTGGAACGCGATGAACGCGAACAGCGCCATGCCCGTCCACGCCATCGAACGGCCGGCCGCGGACGACGTGACCGGCTTCCAGACGGCGTAGCGCTCGGGCCGCGCGGCGCGGTTGCGCGACACCAACCACAACGCCGTCGCGACGTGCACGAGCAAGAGCCCGAGCAGGCCCGCGCGCACGGGCCACTTCACTTCCCACAGGTTCTGCAGGAAGTGGGCGTACGTGTTGTACAGGTCCTGCCCGCCGAACATCTGCAGGTGACCGATCATGTGGACGATGGCGAACAGGAACAGCAGCAGGCCGGTGATGGCCATGACGTGCTTCGCCCCGATCGACGATCGGAAGTAGCGGCCGATCCAACTCATGAGCTTCGATCCTTAGATGCCGCGAAGGACTGCACGTTTTCGCCGCAATGAAGCCACGAACGCGCGCGCTATGCAACGCGGTGAAGCAGCGGTTCGCCACGTGCCAAGCGCGCGAGGTTTGCTACGACGACGTCGACAATCCGCTCGAACGCTTCTTCCGTCGAGCCCGCGATGTGCGGTAGCGCGATGACGCGCGGATCGGCGTAGAGCGGATCGCTCGGATCGCCTGGCTCGTCCCACAGCACGTCCATGCCGACGCCGCTCAGGCGATCGAGCGACGCGACGAGCGCCTCGCGATCGATGACGCCTCCGCGCGAGCAATTGATCAAGATCGCGCCGGGCTTCATCGCGGCGAACGCGCGCGCGTCGACCAGGCCACGCGTCTCGGCCGTGAGCGGGCAGTGGATGCTGATCGCATCGCAGGCGGCGAAGAACGGCAGCTTGTCCTCGCCGCGGCGTAGCGCGACGACGGTCATGCCGAGCGCGCGGGCACGGTCGGCGAGTGCGGTGCCGGCGTTGCCCATGCCGATGATGCCGAGCGTCTTGCCGGCGAGCTCGATGCCGATCGGGACGCCGATGCGGCGCTCGGCGAACGCGGCCGGTGCGCGGGGGACGCGACGCGCGAGCGCGAGGAGCAGATACAGCGCGAGCTCGGCGACCGCGACGTGGTTCGTGCCGGGGGCGTTGCAGATCGGAATCCCGCGCGCGACGGCCGCGCCGCGATCGATGCCCTCGGTGCCGGCGGCGGGCTGCTGGATCAGGCGCAGCCTCGGTGCCGCGGCGATCACCGCGGGGGTGATGGGTGCGTTCGACGGCAGGAGCACGTCGACGTCCTCGACCTCGTCGACCAGCGGCCGGGCGCGATCCCACGCGCGGATCGACGAGCCCGCGGGCAGTCGCGTGGCGATCCGATCGACGATCGGTAGCCAACCCGATCCGCAGTACAGGAGCTGCACGCGGGGACTGTATCCCCACGCCGGAGCGATCGCTCTCGACGCGACACCGGTCTCCATCGATCGACGAGCTCATGCGCGATCACGCGTCGTGAACGCGGAGGAGGTTGACGTGCACGAGCGTGCACGACTCGCGCATCGTCGATCCTCGACGAGAACCGGCCTGGTCATTGCTGATGTCGGCGACCACCATGCAGGCCCATCACGAATCTCGTTGCTTCGGCGTCAGTGCTCGAACCTGGTTGCACACGCTCGTGATTTCCGCAGGACTTCTGGTGGCATGCGACATGCCGGATGAGGCCAGTTATGGTGTGACGGAGTCGGAGGTGTCGGTGTCGTCCTACACGACCTCGTCGTGCTCGACGTCGGTCGTGATCGGTCTGTCGAAGCAGATCGCCGAAGAGGTCGGCTGCATGAATGCGGGCGCGCTCGTGAAGTTCAACCCGAGCGCGAATCTCCAGATCACGAGCAGCGCGGTGCTGCCGTACCTGAACGGCGCCGCGAAGACGAACCTCGAGAAGGTCGCGGCGACGAAGGTCGTGCGCGTGAACAGCGCGTTCCGCACGGTCGCGCAGCAATACCTGCTCTATCGCTGGTATCAGCTCGGTCGCTGCGGCATCGCCGCCGCGGCGACACCGGGCCGCTCGAACCACGAAGGCGGCCGTGCGCTCGATCTCGCGAACTACTCGTCGGTGATCTCCGCGATGGCGAGCAAGGGCTGGTCGCACAACGTCCCCGGCGATCCGGTTCACTTCGAGCACCTGAGCTCGCCGGATATTCGCGGCCGCGACGTGCTCGCGTTCCAGCGGCTGTGGAACCGCAACAACCCGGCCGACAAGATCAGCGAAGACGGCGCGTACGGTCCGCAAACGGAGGCACGCCTGCGCGCCGCACCGGCGACCGGCTTCACGACGGGCGCGACGTGTGCGACGGCCGTCCGCGAGCAGGCGGCCGACGTCGTGATGATCGAAGGTCCCGACAAGCTCGCGCCCGGCGCGAAGGCGAGCTTCGCCATCTCGCTGAACAACACGGGCGAGGTCGATTGGCCCGCGTCGACGAAGATCGTCGTGGCCGACAACGGCTCGAGCGAGCTCTACGACGCCGCGTCGTGGCGCTCGCCGAAGGAGGTCGGCACGATCGGTGTCGACGTGCCCGCGGGCTCGATGGGTGTCGTCCAGTTTGCGGTCGCCGCGCCGATGGTCAGCGAGGTGACGCCGCTGTTCACGCAGTTCGTGCTCTCGAACGCGGGAGCCTCGTTCGGCACGATCAACATCGGCGTCACGGTCACGCCGTACGGCGACGAGGACACGAGCAGCGAGTCCGACGACATGCACGACGACGGTGCCGAAGTCACGGGCGGATGCAACACCGGGGGCGGCAACACGTCCTGGTTCGCGCTCGTGATCCCGGCGCTCGCGCTGCTACGCCGCCGCCGCCGCCGATAGCGCGCTACGATGCGCGTATGCCGGTCTTCCGGCTCGACGATCGCCTCGTGTTTCCGCCGGTCCACCTCGCGGAGGATGGACTGCTCGCGCTCGGCGGCGATCTGCGACCGGAGCGCCTCCTCCTCGGATACACGCAGGGCATCTTTCCTTGGTACGCCGAGAACCTCCCGATCCTCTGGCACTCGCCGGATCCGCGGATGGTGATGACGACGAAGGATCTCGTCGTCCAGAAGTCACTGCGCAAGGCGATCAGGAAGCGCCCGTACGAGATCAAGATGGATACGGCATTCGTCAGGGTCCTCGAGGGCTGCGCGAGCGTGCCGCGCCCCGGTCAGACCGGCACGTGGCTCATCCCCGAGATGGTCGACGCGTACACGAAGCTGCACGACCTCGGCTTCGCCCACTCGATCGAGGCGTGGCAGGGCGACGAGCTCGCCGGTGGCCTCTACGGCGTCTCGCTCGGCGCGGCGTTCTTCGGAGAATCGATGTTCGCGCGCGCACCCGACGCGTCGAAGATCGCGTTCGTCGCGAGCGTGCGCCAGCTCGACGCGTGGGGCATCACGCTGATCGACTGCCAGGTCCACACCGAGCACCTCGAGCGGTTCGGCGCGCACGAGGTCTCGCGCATGGAGTACTTGGACATGTTGCACGGCGCGCTCGATCACCCGACCAAGCGGGGCAAGTGGGCGCTCGAGATCGATCAAGCCGCGTTCGCCGCGGCGGGCGGCGCTACTTCACCAGATTGATCTTGTTGTACTTGCCGACGTTCGAGACGCCGGTCTTCTTCTTCGTGAGCGGCTTCTTGTAGTTCACGGTGTTGTGGTTCCCCGCGACCGAGATCGCATCGACACCGTCGAGGTCGAACACGTTGTGGTTGCCCGCGACGAACGCGTTCGTCACCGAGCCGATCACGTTCTCGTGATTGCCGGTCGCCGTCACCTTCTTGCACGTGCCGGTGAGCGTCGCCTTGATGTGGTTGCCGACCAGGTTGACCTCGGGGTCCTTCGCGCAGTCGATCGTCACGGACTTGTGGTTCTCCATGATCGTGACCTCCGCGGACGCGACCCCTGCGGTGAGCGAAATGGCGAGAATGGCAAGCAGCTTCATGGGCACCCTCCTTGGCTAACGACGAAACCATCCTGCACCTGATTCATCCACCAGGCGACATCAGCGCGACATCACTCGCGATCGCCGCGACCAGGGCGGTGGTCACGACCGGCCCCAAGGCCTCGGCCAACGCCATGGCAAGCCTCGGGTATCCGAGCGGCGCGATGCGCTCCCACAGCACCGCATGCACGGCCAACCCGTCGGGGCCGCTCGCGGCCGTCCGCGCCCCGAGGTCGGCCCACCGAAGGGCTCGCCCGACGAGGTACCGCCGCGCATCGTCGCGCAACGGTGGCGGCACCGCGTCGACGACGAGCTCCGCGAGCGCCTCGACGAGCGGCGGCGGAAAGCGCTGACCGATCACGCTGCTCGTGCACCGCGGGATGGGGTGCGGGCCGTCGACGAGCGCGCCATCGGCCGCGAACGTCGCGACCTGCGCGTACGGCGCGTCGCCGAACCACAGCTCCGCCCGCACGGCGCCGTCGGGCGACGAATCGCGGGCCACGTCGACGAGGCGTGCGGGTGAGCCATCGCGCTCGTAGCTCACGCGATCGACGACCGCGCGCTCGATGCGTCGCGCGCCACTCGCCGGATCGTCGCGGAGCTCGACGTACCCGTGCGGGTTGCCGAGCCGCTCGAAGGGTGCGGGCACGAAGTCGACCGCGATCTCCTTCGGCGAACCGGCGAGCTTGAAGCGCGACGTGAACTCGTCCTCGGTCGAGGTCGTGTAGAACGAGCGCAGCAGCGTGCGGAACAGCGCGGCCGTCGGATAGCGGCCGGCATAGCGCAACGCGGGGACGCCTGCATCGCGCGCGAGCGTCGCGATCACGTTCATGATCGCGCCACCCGACCCGGGCGCGAGACGCGCAGGTGCGGCGACCGTCGGAATCCTCGTCGGGCGCGACCAGTCGATCGCGGTCATCGTCGTGGTCGAGTCGCCGCTCGTGATCACGTGCGCGGGACCGAGCAGCGGGTCGTCGACGAGCGCACCGTCGACACGGGCACCGGGAACCTCGAGCGAGCGCAGGCGCGGGCCGTCCCAGTCGAGAGCGGCCCACACGAAGCCCGCGCGATCGACGATCTTCAACGGTAGGGGTCCTTCGGGCCGCTGACGTCGCCGTCGATGATGAACAGGTACTCGTCGTGCGGCTCCAGCGTCGACGGGTCGCTGACCCACCACTCGACGAGGCCGCACCGCGTGCACGCGTACGCTTCGAGCTGACCTTTGACCTTGCCGCTCCAGATGCTCGGTTGGTAGAGCGCCATCGCTCCGCGCGAGCCGCTATCGGCGCGGTCGAGCACCTTGGGGGCGTGCGCGATGCGGCGGCAGTTGCAGGCACGGCAGCGGAGCTGGCCGCGCATCGTCAGGTCGATGTGCGAGCGGGCGGCGCGGAGGTCGCGATGGAGGGTCGAGACGTCCTCGCGGAGCGCTGCAAGCTCTGCTCTCAGCAGCTCGATCTCATCTTTGTCCGCCATCCGCGCAGTCTCGCATGGCTTTATCGTATCTTCGCCGCGGTATGAAGTTAGGCATCGTCAAGGAGACCTGGCCGGGGGAGCGGCGGGTCGCCGCGTCGCCACAAGTCGTCGCGAAGTGGGTGAAGGCAGGGTGGGGCGTTCAGGTCGAACGCGGCGCCGGCGAGCTCGCGAGTTATCCCGACTCGCAATACGAGACCGCGGGCGCGACCATCGTCGAGCGCACGGCTGCGTGGGGGGACAGCGACATCGTCCTCAAGCTGCGGCCGCCGACGACGACCGAGGTCGAGCAGCTGCGCGAAGGCTGCACGCTGATCTCGTATATCCAGCCGGCGCAGAACACCGAGCTCGTCGACGCGCTCGCGAAGCGCAAGGTCAACGCGCTCGCGATGGACCAGGTGCCGCGCATCAGCCGCGCGCAAAAGATGGATGCGCTGTCGTCGATGGCGAACATCTCCGGCTATCGCGCCGTGATCGAAGCGGCCGGACGGTTCGGCAGCTTCTTCACCGGGCAGTTCACGGCGGCCGGCAAGGTGCCGCCCGCGAAGGTGCTGATCATCGGCGCCGGCGTGGCGGGCCTGGCGGCGCTCGGGGCCGCCAAGGGCCTGGGCGCGATCGTGCGCGCGTTCGACGTGCGAGCTGCCGTCGAAGAGCAGGTGAAGTCGCTCGGCGGCGAGTTCTTGACCGTCTCCATCAAGGAGGCGGGCGAAGGACAGGGCGGCTACGCGAAGGAGATGAGCAAGGAGTTCCTCGACGCCGAGTACGCGCTGTTCCGCGCGCAGGCCAAGGAAGTCGACATCGTCATCACCACCGCGCTGATCCCGGGCAAGCCGGCACCGAAGCTGTGGTTCACCGACATGGTCGAGTTGATGAAGCCGGGCTCGGTCGTCGTCGACATGGCCGCCGAGCAGGGCGGTAACTGCGACGTCACGAAGCCCGGCGAGGCGATCGATCACAAGGGCGTGATCGTGATCGGCTACACCGATCTCGCGAGCCGCATGGCGCACGTCGCGAGCGATCTGTACGGCACCAACCTCCTGCACTTCCTCGACGAGATGGGCGGCGCGAAGGGCTGGAAGATCGACCACGAGAACGATGCCGTGCGGCCGGCCCTGATCCTCGAGAAGGGCGAGAAGATGTGGCCGCCGCCGCCGGCGGCGAAGAAGGCGGAGCCCGCGCCCGCCAAGGAAGCGCCGAAGCCCGCGCCCGTCGTCATCGCCGAGAAGAAGCCCGAGCCGAAGGCGCCCGCGAAGTCGCACGGCGGCGGTCACGCACCGGCGCCGCGCCCGCCGTCGAAGGGCCTCGGCATCGTGATGTCGCTCCTCGGGCTGATCGCGGCCGGCGCGTTCCTCTACCTGCGGTTCGGGCAGGTCGACGCGCTCGCCTCGCCGGCGACGCAGGACTTCCTCCAACGCATCACGGTCTTCGTGCTGGCGATCTTCGTCGGCATGCAGGTCGTCTGGAACGTGACACCCGCACTCCACACACCGCTGATGAGCGTGACGAACGCGATCAGCGGCATCATCGTGATCGGCGGCCTGCTCGGCGCGATCGGTGGACTCACCCCCTCCATCTGGCTCGCGATCGCGGCGACGTTCTTCGCCACCATCAACATCGCTGGTGGGTTCCTCGTCACGCGTCGCATGCTCGCGATGTTCAGGAAGTAACGATGCACGCGTATCTCAACTCCACCGGTCTCATCGTCGCCGCGTACGTCGTCGCGGCGGTGCTGTTCATCCTCAGCTTGCGCGGGTTGTCGAGTCAGGAGACCGCTCGCCGCGGCAACCTGTACGGCATCATCGGCATGGCGATCGCGATCGCGGCGACGCTCGCGACGAACACGAGCGCGCTCCACGCCGCGAAGTTCCAGCCCGTGCTGTTCGCGGCGATCGGCGGCGGCGCCGTCATCGGCGCGATCATGGCAGCGCGCGTCGGCATGACGCAGATGCCCGAGCTCGTCGCGCTGCTGCACAGCTTCGTCGGTCTCGCGGCGGTGCTCGTCGGCTACTCGCTCGATCGCAAGGAAGTGCCCGCGTTCGGCCTCCGCATCGAGATCTTCGTCGACGTGTGGATCGGCGCGATCACGACGACGGGCTCGGTCCTCGCGTTCTTGAAGCTGCGTGGCTCGGTGTCCGGAAAGCCGCTGCTGTTGCCCGCGCGGCACTTCTTGAACCTCGCGATGCTCGTCGGCTCGATCACGTGCGCGGTGCTCTACGCGAAGGACGCGAACCAGACGTACCTCTACGCCGGCACCACGATCGCCTGCGTGCTCGGCGTGCACCTCGTCGCGGGCATCGGCGGCGCCGACATGCCCGTCGTGGTGTCGATGCTCAATAGCTACTCCGGTTGGACCGCATCGGCCGCCGGCTTCATGCTGCACAACGATCTGCTGATCATCACCGGCGCGCTCGTGGGTTCGAGCGGCGCGATCCTCTCGTACATCATGTGCCGCGCGATGAACCGTTCGATCTGGAACGTCATCTTCGGCGGGTTCGGCGCGGCGCCTCCGAAACCCGTCGCGAAGGGCGAGGCTCCCGCGCCCGGCGAGGTGCAAGAGATCGACGCGGCGACGCTCGCCGCGACGCTGAAGTCGTCGAAGGAAGTCATCATCGTTCCCGGCTACGGCATGGCCGTCGCGCGCGCGCAGCACGCGGTGCGCGAGCTCACCGACATCCTCCGCAAGGCGGGCGTCAACGTGCGGTTCGCGATCCATCCCGTCGCGGGCCGCTTGCCCGGTCACATGAACGTGCTGCTCGCGGAAGCGAACGTGCCGTACGACATCGTTCACGAGATGGACGAGATCAACGCTGACTTCCCGACGACCGACGTCGCGATCGTGATCGGCGCGAACGACATCGTCAACCCCGCCGCCGAGGACGATCCGACGTCGCCGATCGCCGGCATGCCCGTCTTGCAGGTCTGGAAGGCGAAGCTCGTCATCGTCAACAAGCGCAGCCGCGCCGCGGGCTACGCCGGCATCGACAACCAGCTGTTCTACAAGCCGGTCACGAAGATGCTGTTCGGTGATTCGAAGGACGCGATCGAGAAGGTCGTGTCGACGCTGAAGGCATGAGAGCGACGGCGCTCGTCCTCGATGTGGTTCATCGCGGCCGCGCGCTGACGGTCGACGTGCCCGATGGCAAGCGCCCGCTCGCGGCGCTCGGACGCGCGAGCTGGCCGCTCGGGCAGCGCGTGACCGAAGGAAACGCGTGGTTCGCGTTCGTCGAAGAGGCGAAGCAGCCCGATCGCACGTGGACGCAAGACACCGCGTTGTGGAAGCTCTACGTCGATGCGGTGCTCGGGGGCTGGGAGCCGCCGACACGCGACTTCGACGTGTTCTATTTCGGCAGCACGCCCGAGCAGGCAGCGCGGCTCGCGCACCACGTGATCAAAGGCGACAAGCGCGGCACGACCGGGTGGCACGCCACCGCGAAGCACGAGGGCTGGACGCTCCCGAAGGTCGGTGGGGTGTCGATCGTCACCGACGGGTTCGGCATCCCGCTGTGCGCGATCCAGACCGAGCGCGTCGTCCACGCGCGGTTCCGCGACGCCACCGACGAGATCGCCCGCGCGGAAGCCGAAGGCGACATGACGCTCGACGACTGGCGCGACAGTCATCGCCGCTACTTCGAGGCCGAGGGCTCGCGCATCGGCGTGCCGTTCACCGACGACGCCGAGCTGTTCCACGAGTACTTCCGCGTCGTGCGCGTGCTAGGGCGCTAGGCGAAACGACGCGGACGCCGCGCAGTACGGGCCGAGGTTGGGCTGCTCCCACTGCGCTTGGTACGTGCCGGCGGGAGCCTTGTTGTCCGTCAGGTGTGCCCAGCCGTTGCCGAAGGTCGTTTGATCGTTCGTGAACGCGCTGCCGGCGGTGAGGCCGGAGACCTGGTTCGCGACGATCGCGATCGAGATCACGAGCTCGCCGGCGGTTGTCGTCGTGATCGCGGCTCCGAGCGGAGTCGTCGTGGCCGGCCGATCGTCGAGCTTGCTCGCACTGCCGAGCGGGTTCACCGGGTCGAGGCCCGCGACTTCCCACGCGACGATCGCATACACCATCAGACCCGTCGCCGTGACCCTGGTCGCGCCGGCGCTCGCAGCCTTCGCGTACCAGAGCTCGACGCCGAGGTTGCGGGCGACGTTGACCGCGCGCGTCCCGGGCACGCGCACGTAGACGTTGTTCGCGTCGTCGGTGACGCCATCGACCGGGACGACGTCGGGCGTCTCGACGCCGACGACGATCAGGCTGCCCGCCGTGCTCGTCGTGATCGGCGTGTCGTTGCCCGTCCTGCCCCTGGTCTGCACGAGCGACCAGGCCGGCCGCACGCCGTCGCTCGGCACGTCGGGCGGCAGCATGTCGATGCCGGCGCTGCTGTCCGTCGGCGGCAGCTCCTCGACGCAGACGTGCTCGCCACCGACGAGCGCGCACTGCTGGCCGCTCGGGCAGTTCGCGAGCGACGGCGTGCACGGCGTCCCCGGCAGGGCCTTCGGCGCATAGCAGGCGGCGGCCAGCATCAAGACGGAGAGCCGCGCCCACATACGAGCAGGCTACCAGAACGCTTGTTCCGATCGCGGGATGAAATCTAGCGCTTCGGGGGCGAGCGGTAGCTGACGCCTCTGACGCCGTCGAGCAAGTACCCGGTCCCGGGCTCGTTCTCGATCACGAAGCGATCGCGGAACCGTGGGCGGAACACGTTCACGAACGCGTCGACGTAGCCGGTCGACGCGACGAACGTCTGCAAGCTCGGCATCGAGACGACAACCTTCGCCATGTCGTCGCTGAGCTCCTGGCGCAGCCACTCGAGCGTCTCGAGGTGCTGGCCGAGCGGCGACGCCGCGAGCTTCGCGAACGCTTCGGTCGACGCATCCGCCGCACCGAGCGCGAGGTGCACGACGGAGTCGAGGGCCACGGTCTCGCCGAGTGCGGCGAGGCCGGCATCGCCGAGCTTGATCCCGGCGCGCAGCTCGACGACGCCGGTCAACCGCGTCGCCTTCGCGAGCACCCTGGCGACGAACCCGCCGCCTTCGCTCGCGTTCCAGCCCGAGATCGCGAGCCGCTTCACGCGCTCGATGCCGGGCAGGGCGAGCAAGCGTGCGAGCTGATCCGGATCGCAGCCTTCGATCGCGAGCTCGCCGACGGGCTCGGCGTCGAGCACCGCCGACACGTTGCTCGGCGTGCAGCCCGCGTCGTAGCCGTTCACGCGCAGCTCGTGCACGAAGCCGCGGTGCCAGCGCCAGCGCGTCTGCTTGCCGATCGCCTTGAGCGGCTTCGTCCACTTCGTCGCGTTGCGTGCGAGCAACGCGCGCGATCGCTCGTCGCGATCGGGCTCCTTCGCGTCGAGTCCGATCGTGATGAAGTCACCGCGCGGATCGCCACCCGCCGAGAGCAGCGCGCCGTACGCGCGGCGCGGCCCATCGTCGTCGGGCGCGGCCAGCACCGCATCGAGTGCGGCACGCAGCCTCGCGGGATCCGCGGGCGCGTGCTTCGCCTTCGCCGCCGGCTTGGGGACCGCGGGTCTCGCGGGCGGCGGAGGCCGCGTGCGACCGGGGAGCGTCGCGGCGCGCGCCTTCTTGGCCGGAGGCTTCGTCGCGTGCGGGCCGATCAGCGTCGCGGCCGGTACGGGTGCGATCGGATCGAGCGCAGCCTCGCGGGCGGGCGGGCGGAGCGTGCTGTCGGCGATCATCGTCGCGGCTGGTGCCGGCGCTTCGGGCGCCGGGTGCTTGCCGGTCGGCTTCTTGCGGGCGGGCGGGCGGAGCGTGCTGTCGGCGATCATCGTCGCGGCTGGTGCCGGCGCTTCGGGCGCCGGGTGCTTGCCGGTCGGCTTCTTCGCGCGGGCCACCGTCTCGATGCTATCCGGGCCGCTACGCGCGTGCGAGCTTCTTGACGACCGCGAGCGCTTCCTCGACGTGCTTGCCGAACCGGATCGTGGATTCGAACTTGTGCCGCAGCACGCCCTTGTCGTCGAACACGAACGTGATCCGCCCCGGCATGCCGAGCGGTCCTTTCACGTTCCAAGCCTCGGCGACCTTGCCGCCCGGATCGGTGAGGAGCGTGAACGGCAGCCGGTTCTGCGCCTTGAACTTCGCGTGCGATTCGGCGTCGTCGCGAGACACGCCGATCACGTCGGCGCCCGCACCGACGAAGTCCTCGTAGTGATCGCGGAACGTGCACGCCTCCTTCGTGCAACCGAACGTGTCGTCCTTCGGATAGAAGTAGACGACGAGCGGCCGCCCGATCCGGTCGCGAAGTTGGATCGACTGGCCGTCGCCGTCGACGAGCGTGGTGTCGGGCATCGGATCGCCGGTGTTCAGGTCGGGCACGCGCGCAGTCTAGCCGAGTCCTGCGGTGAGGCCGAGCGCGACGGCTCCCGCGACGATGACGAGCACGCCCACGAGCACGACGCGCTTGCCGAGCAGCCAGCCACCGACGCCGATGGCGAGGCCCGTCTTGACGACGGTGTTGACCGCGATCGCGATCAGGATCGAGACCGTGGCGATCAGCGGTTCGAGACCCTCCTTCGCGAGCCGGGCGGAGGACAACGTGACGGCGTCGACGTCGGTCGTGCCGCCGAGCGCGGACGCGAGGTAGAGGCCCTGGGAGCCCGCGTAGACCTGGGCGGCCTTCATCGCGAGCAGCACGATCGCGAACACGAGCGTGACCTTGATGGCGCTGCCGAGCTCGAACGGGTTCTTGAGGTCGAGCTCGGCGGTCGGGTGGTCGGAGATGCGGCGGAACGTGAGGAGGAGGCCGAGCAGCGCGGCCACGATCATCGCGCCGACCGGGACGGCGAGCGTCGCGAGCAGCTCGGGATCGACGATGCCGACGAGGACGGCGACGCGGCCGAGCATGATCGTCCACGCGACGGCGATCCCGCCGGCGGCGACGGGCGCGAGCTTCGGCTCGGTCTTCGTGCGGTTCGCGAACGAGAGCGTGACGGCGGTCGACGAGACGAGGCCACCGAGCGCCGCCCCGAGGAGAAGGCCACGCTTCGGGCCGAGCAGCTTCATCGCGACGTAGCCGACGAACGACAGGCCCGAGATCGTGACGACGAGGAGGCCGAGCGTGCGTGCGTTGATGGCGCCGAGCGGGCCGAACGCGCGATCGGGGAGCAACGGCAGGACGATGACGGCGACGATCAGGAACTTGATCGTGGCGTAGTAGTCCTCGCGCGAGACCCGGGTCGCGAGGTTGTGGAAGAACTGCTTCGACGACAGCAAGAACGTCAGCGCGACGCCCAGGCCCGCGACGAGGATCAGGCGATCTGCCATCGGCTCGACGACACCGCGGCTCGTCGCGAGCGCGCCGAGCAGGTAGGTCACGACGACGGACGCTTCGGTCGTCATGCCATGATTGCCGTCGCGCCGGACCTCGCCGGCATACGAGATCGCGACGAACACGATGACGCCGGCCAGCGCGACCAGCGGGAGCCACATCGACGCGGGTTCGAGGATCGTCGCCAGCCCGCCGATCAGCGCGAAGATCGGGTAGGTCCGGATCCCACCGAGCTGCGACCCGCCGCGTTCGGGCTTCGATTGCTCGCGCTCGAGGCCGACGAGGAGGCCGACCGCGAGTGCGGTCGCCAACGCGAGGTGCGTCTCGTAAGGCTCCATCGCGCGAATATGGTACGAATCCCCGCGCATGTGGCAGCCACCGGAGCGCATCAAGCACGAGCTGCCCGCGGCAGCGTGGCCAACCGCCGAGGAAGCCGCGGCCGCGAGGCTGTTCGAGCCGATCGAGATCGGGCCGCGCACGGCGTGCACCCGCACGTGGGTCCCGGCGATGGTCCCGTGGCGCGCGACCGAGGACGGCTTCGTCACGAAGGACGTGGTCGACTGGTACCGGCGGTTCGCCGACGGCAAGCCGGGGGTCCTCGTCGTCGAGGCGACCGGCATCCGCGACATTCCTTCCGGTCCGCTCCTGCGGATCGGCCACGATCGCTTCGTCGACGGGCTGCGCCAGCTCGTCGATGCGGTGCGCGAGGCCTCGAACGGTCAGACGCTGGTGTTCATCCAGCTGATCGACTTCCTCTCGATTCGCCGCCGACCCGAGCGCAGCAAGTACTTCTCGCGCTTCCTGCAGATCACCGAGCGCCACCGCGAAGCGCTGCGTGCGGTGTCCGACGACCCGAGCATCCGGCTGATCTCCGACGACGACGTCCGCGAGAAGCTCGCCACGCTGCCCGATCCCGACCTGCCGTACGTGCTCAACGCCCGCGAGCTCGAGGATCTCGAGCGCGGGTATCGCGAGCGCGTCACGGATCTACACCTCCCGCACATCCGAGATCTCCCGACGACGCTCCCGCCGCTGTTCGCCGACGCCGCCGAACGCGCGATGGCCGCCGGCTTCGACGGCGTCGAGCTCCACTACGCACACGCGTACACGATGGCCTCGTTCCTGTCCGCGCTGAACACGCGTGACGATGGCTACGGCGGCTCGCGCGCGCATCGCGTACGCCTCCCGCTCGAGGTGATCGCTGCCGTCCGGGCGCGCGTCGAGCACCGTGGCGTGCTCGGCTGTCGCTACCTCGGCGACGACGTCATCGAGGGTGGCAACCGGGTCGACGACGCGGCGTGGTTCGGGGTCGAGCTCGCGAGAGCCGGCCTCGACTTCCTCTCGATCTCCAAGGGCGGCAAGTTCGAGGACGCGCGTCAGCCCAAGGTGGGTTGGGCCGTCTATCCGTACACGGGCCGCTCCGGCTACGAGTGCATGCCCACGATCTACAGCGACGCGCGCGGGCCGTTCGGCCGCAACGCCTCGATCGCCGGCACCATCCGCGCCACCGTGCGCGCCGCGGGCTTCGCGACGCCCATCGTCGCCGCCGGCGGCATCTGCGACTTCGCACAGGCCGAAGCGATCCTCCAGCGCGGCGAGGCCGACTTCGTCGCGTCCGCGCGCCAGACGCTCGCCGACCCCGACTGGTGGCTCAAGATGCGCCAAGGCCGCGGCGCGGAGATCCGTCGCTGCGAGTTCACGAACTACTGCGAAGCGCTCGATCAGCAGCACAAGCAGGTCACCTGCAAGCTCTGGGACCGCGAGCAGCTCGACGAGCCCGACGTGCCCCTCGCGACCGACGGCAAGCGCCGGTTGATCGCGCCGAAGTGGCGCCGTGAGTAAGGCGTTCACGAAGGAAGACTCCGACGTGCCCGAGCCGCCCGTGCGCAAGCGCGGCGTGCCGGTGCCGAAGGACGTCCCGAACTACATCACCGCCGAGGGCGAACGTGCGATGCGGGCGGAGCTCGCGGCGTTGCAGGCCGGCGCCGAGGAGCGGGCGCACGAGCTCAGCGAGCACCTGGCGACCGCGATCGTGATCGGTCCACCGGAGGATCGCAGTCGGGTCGCGTTCGGCGCGGCGGTGACCGTCGAGGACGAGCACGGGAAGCGGACGAGGTATCGGTTGGTGGGGGCCATCGAGGCGTCGCCGCGGGACGGCGCGATCTACTGGCGGTCGCCGATCGCCGAGGCGCTGCACGATCTGCAAGTCGGCGACAGCGTCACGTTGCCCAAGGGCGACGGCGAGATCGTCGCGATCGATTACTGAGC